>Ga0302305_1000780_pt1 | contig 18722 bp, 14 predicted proteins | sample III_Palsa_E2_3_FD_198764 | JGI IMG/M metagenome (GOLD analysis project Ga0302305, IMG submission 198764) | Peat permafrost microbial communities from Stordalen Mire near Abisko, Sweden - III_Palsa_E2_3 | ecosystem: Environmental > Terrestrial > Soil > Palsa > Peat permafrost | place: Sweden... | reverse complement strand
AATCGTGGTGGACAACTACGGCAGCGGCGACCTGCCGCATATCCACGCTTATGGCAAGGCGCAGTGCTCGGTGTACCTGCACAACATCGAATACTGGACCTTGCGCAATCTGCAGGTATCCAACAAGGGCACGCAGGATCAGGGCAACCGCGCCGGCGTTTATGTGCACCACGAAGATTTTGGTGTGGCCCGTGGCATCGTGCTGGACGGTTTGTACGTGCACGACGTCAACGGTTCGCTGATCAAGAAGCAGGGTGCGGGCGCGGGGATCATGGTCAACGCGACCAGCAAACAGCGCCCCACCTATTACGACGGCTTGCAGATATCACGTTGCTCCATCGTCAATACGCAGCGTAACGGCATCCATTTTTTGGCTGGCGGTAGCCGCCAGGGCGGCTTGGGTCGCAATGTGATCGTACGCGGCAACAAGATCCAGCAGGTGCCGGGCGACTGCATCCTGGTAATCGGCTGCGACGGCGCCCTAATCGAGCACAACACGGTCAGCCGTTGCACGGAACTACCGGCGGGCGAGGCCGCTGCCGGCATTTGGCCTTTCAATAGCGACAACACGCTGATCCAGTACAACGAGGTGAGCGGTCACCAGGCTCGCGCGGATGGCGAGGCCTTTGACTCGGATCTGGCTTGTGCCAATACGGTCATCCAGTACAACTACAGCCATGACAATGTCGGAGGACTGGCGCTGATCTGCAATGAGGGCAACAAGAATCTTGGCGCAGGCAATAGCGGCACTGTCGTTCGCTACAACGTGAGCATCAATGACGCATTGCGTCCATCGAACAGTGCGTCGCTGAGAGTCACCGGCCCGGTGGAGGGCAGCAAGATTTTCAACAATATTTTCATCATTCCGCGCAGGCAGGGCGGCGACGCGGGAACCGTCTTCAAGGCAGATAATTGGCAGGGTGTTCCCAACAATACGGCCATCCACGACAACATCATCGTTGCCGAGCAGGTTCCCGGCGTAGATTTCGGTCTCGCTCAAAAAAGCATTTTGACCAGCAATACGGTTTTGGGATTGGCCGACGGAAGCGCTCATACGGGGGTTGCGGGTCTTTCGGCACTAACCGTGCAGAAAGCGGCTGCCGGGACGTCGCATGCCCAGACACTTGCTCGTTACCAGTCCTACCGGCCTACCTTGGCTCAGGTGGTGAAGCTGGTTCAACAATGTTTCGTCAACGGTAAAGCCTCGCCCAACGCTTACACTTTGATCGAAAACACATCCCAGCCGAGCTAGCTGCCGGTGCGGGCCCGCCATGGTTGAGTGCTGGCGGCTTTAAAAAAAGCATCAGTGGCGAAGCTGAGCCGGTGGTTCTGCTCATGAGTCTTCCTCTGGCTGGGTGTCCTTGTAGGGTCACGCGGACCGTAGAGTCGAAAGAGCTCAGTCGCTGCCTGTGCGTCGCGGCTTGGCAGAATCGGGGGCAACAGGCTTCTAAGCAGACAAAAAGCGTGGCGCGTTAGTCATTGGCCAGCGTGATCCGGGTGATTCAGCCCAATTTGACTGAATGGATATGCCAGCCAAGCGACATATTCAGCGTGCGGTGTGGGTTTGCCGCTGTACTATCAAAATGTAACGGCGATTGAGATATTAATCACGTTTACACGCTTTCGATAAGCAAGTCGGGCAGTCGCTACGTGATTCCTGACGGAACGGGTTTGGTTTCGGAGATTTCACGGAATCAAACCTGACTTGGCCAGTACCCGCGCCATTATTCGGTTACGGCTTTTATTGAGGGCGCAAGCCCGGACAACAAAGGTAGAGCAAGGCATCGACAGCAGACGTGGTGAGCGGAGTGAATTTCAAACCGCTCGAACCTGGTTTTATACGGCGCGCATCGAATAACACGAACCAGGCAAGGACCCCCCGTGCTAGACATCACCCGATCCTATCTTCCTAGCCTGACGAAATACCTTGGTTACATCGAGGGCATTTACGCACGTGGCCATCTGACCAACAACGGGCCGCTTGTGCGTGAGCTTACGAAACGCCTGGAAGACTATCTTGGCGTGCGCAATCTGGTGCTCGTCTGCAACGGTAGCGCGGCGTTGGATCTCGCGTATCACGCGTTGAATGTGTCGGGCAGCGTTGTGACGACACCCTTCAGCTTCGTGGCGAGTAGCAGCGTTCCTGCGTGGCACGGCATCGATCCGGTTTTTGCGGATATCGATCCGTGGAACTGGAACCTGGATCCCGGGGAAATCGAATCGGCCATCCGATTAGACACGACAGCCATCGCTCCCGTGCACGTCTACGGAAACCCCGGCGACGATGCGCGAGTCAGCGAGATCGCCCGCCGACGCGGATTGAAAGTGATTTATGACGCTGCACACTGTTTTGGCGTGCGCAAGGGCGGCGAAAGCATTCTCAATTGGGGAGATGCGTCGACAATAAGCTTTCATGCGACCAAAGTATTTCATACGGTCGAAGGCGGCGCGGTGGTTTTCCGTGACGACGCGGTTTGCGAGCGGGCTCGTCGCATGATCAATTTCGGTATGGATCCGGTCACCGGCGAGATCGTGGAAACCGGCACGAACCTCAAATTAAGCGAGATGCACGCTGCCATGGGGCTGGCCATGTTGGATGACATGGACCATGTGCTCGAGCGACGACGCGCGCTGGCTGATCTTTACCAGCGGAAGTTGCGCGGTGACGTGCAATGCCAAAAGATCGAACCCGATGTAACGCTATCCGGTAGTTACATGCCGGTGGCCTTCGCCGACACTGAGACATGCGGGCGCATCATGGCCCTGCTGGCCGAGAACGGGGTCAGAACTCGTCGATATTTCTCTCCGTCACTCGACGTAACGGCGCCGTATTCCCGGTTTGGTTCCGCCCGACATTCACGGCATTTGGCCGAGCGAGTGTTGTGCCTACCGCTGTACGCCGAATTATTGCCAACCGACGTCGAACGGGTTTGCGCCCTGGTTCTTGGCGCACTGTCGACGGCAGCAAGCGTTGCAACGCAGACGGATGACTTGCTGCCATGTCCGACGGCGTAATAGGTGCAGGCAATTTGAGGGCTGCGCATGCGTCTTCCGCCGAATCTGCGCTCCCGCTGGGTGGCGCTTTAGCGGTCCCTGCGGTTTCGATCTGTGTCATCACTTACAACCAGGCCCCTTACATTCGTCAGTGCCTGGACAGTATCTTGGCCCAGGATATCGGCGAGTCATTTGAGGTCATCGTCGGGGACGATTGCTCCACCGACGGGACCCGCGACATTATCGACGATTATGTCGTCCGTTATCCGGGCATCGTGCGCCTTCTTCCTGCTGAAGAGAATCGCGGCGCGACAGCGAATTATTTTGCCACTCATGCCGAAGCCAAGGGTGAATTCGTCGCCCATATCGATGGGGACGACTACTGCTTGCCCGGCAAGCTGCGAGCCCAGCTGGATGCCATGCAGCGGCATCCCGAATGTGCTGTCTGCGCCCACGATTGTCTTGTTTTCGACGAAGCGACCGGCCGCATCGAAGCGAACCACTTTTTCCGCAAGCGCCTAAAAGTGAACCGCCAAAACGAAGCCCTACTCGACATCAGCTTTCTCGCGACGCATCTGCCGTTTTTTGCTCATTCGACAAAGATGTATCGCCGCTCGGCGGCGGAAGGGTTGATTTACGAAGGACGCGAAATGATCGATTGCCACTGGCATCTGTATCACGCGGGTCGCGGGTCCATCGTTTATATCAACACGGTTCTGGGCGCCTATCGCAGGGGCGTGGGCGTCAGTCATGCATCGCTGGCTGTGCAGGTGCCAAGTCAATATCTGCGAGATATGTTCGAGGACTCCATCAACTACGGCGTTGCGTTGGGTATTCCGCGCGCGACGCTCAACCGGTCCGCTGCTAGAACCTATGGCCGCTGGGCAGTAAAGTTCGCGCTTGCCGGGCAGATGGAGACGTTCAGGCAATACGCCGCGAAGTCGCGCAACGCGGGAAGGATCGCCGCTTATCTCTGGATTATGGAAGTGCTGGCTCCGTTTCCATCCGTGTCCCGCCGTCTTGCGAGGTTGGGGATATGGGGCATGCGATTCTGGAATGAGCGCGATGGGATGTGAGCCGTTGGGCTGCATCATCGTCGGGCTCGGGCCTGCGGGCGCGGGATTCCTGTTCAACGCGTACAGGAGCGGCGAATACAAACGACTCTGCGCAAACGGCCTGCTTATTCTGGATAGTTCCTACAGCCTCGGTGATGGACGGCTTGGCGAATACGAGGTGAGCGCCAATTCGGTCAACGACGTTTTTCTGAATTGTCTCGCCGACCCTTCGTTCGGGGCTATCTTCTCGTCGCTGCAGGATTTGCCGGCATATCAGCGGATGCGCGCCAACCCACAGGGCGTATCCATGCTTCCGGAGGTGGCGAAGGTGCTGGGCGCCGCTACCGAATTGCTCGTAACCCATCTTGAGCTCGCTCATGGTCTGGACGTACGGCGGGGAACCCGGCTGGAGGCGATTCGCCGGAGAGGAGAGCACTTCGATTTGCGCGTGCGTGCGCCAAACGGTTTGTCTTACGCCATACCCACAGCTTCAGTTGTGCTGAACGTCGGAGGTATCCAAACGCCTCGTCTCTTGCTTGGTGCGCTGCAGGAGATGAATCTCGTTGCGCCAAAAGAGAGCGAACGTTTGCTTGCTTCCGATTACGCTCTTAGCGAACCGGCGCCCTCGCTTCGCGCGCATTTCGGCAAGCTTCTTCAGGCCAGTCAGTCGCTCGTGGTGGTCGGGGGTTCTCACAGTGCATTCTCGGTAGTGGAGCGCCTGGCGGTTGAACTGGAGTCCGAAGGGCTCCGGGAAATCGTGCTGCTGCACCGCTCGCCCATCAAACTGTTTTTTGAAACGCGTGAAGCGGCTCAACGTGCTGGATACATTTTCGATGAGCAGAGCGATGTCTGCCCAGTCTCGGGGCGAATCAATCGCTCCGGCGGCCTGCGCTATCGAGCTTTCGAGATAGGTTGCGGCGTACTGGGCGACGGCAAGGTCCCGGGCACGCACGTAAGAGTCCGAACATTGCTGGTCGACGGCCTCGATGCCATTGCCAGTGCGGACGCCCAGCGCTGCCTTGATGCCTGTGCCGGCGTCATCCAGTGCATCGGTTATCAGCCCTCGTTGCCCGAACTTGCCGATGACGATGGAGAGCCCATTGTTTTGCGGGAGATCCAAGGTGGTCTCGATTCGGACGCTGGCGGCAGCCCCTGTGACACGGCTGGCCAACATATCGAGGGGCTGCACCTATTCGGGCTAGGAAGTGGTCTTGCAGTGGACCCGGAAATTGGCAGTGAAGCGTCGTTTCACGGTCGAATCTATGGAATTTGGCAATTCCACCATGACGCCAGCCGGCCGGCCCTGGAACGTGTTTTAACCAAAACGGTAACGACGTAATTGCCAGCACTCCTGCCGGAACAATGCCTCTCAAGTTTTGAACAGCCCTGGTCAGGCTCAAGCGATCGCCTGGCGAACAACATTTTTTGCCTGAGGTTTGGCAAGTCACCGTCGCCGGCCGATCTCTCAGCGAGACCCGGTTGAAATAGCCGTATTGGTGAGCGGCATAACCACTGATCGCGGGGTGGTCGGCGCGACCGGTTTTGCCGCTGAAGGCCTGACCTTGGCAGCGCCGACGCTACCGTCACCCCAGAGGGCGGCGGAAACACCCGATACGTAAATCGGATCTTTGGACAGATTGACCGTGATCACACCGTTGTTCGTTGTTACAGCATGGCCATTGCCCATCCAGTCGTAGACCACGACGGATGCCGCACCAGTATTCACGCTGACGTTGTCTCGCGGACCGTAGTAATCCCACAAAGCCAGCGTGGTGTCACTGGCATTGGCGTAGGCGTAACCGATCGCCGTACTGCCTAGACCCGTCACTGGCTGGACGCCATGGTGACCTTCGAGCAGATAAGTCATCGCCGAATAGGCGGCGGCCGAAGGTTTCGGGCCTACCTTCGCCGGGTGATACCAGCCGTTGGCTGGATCAAGGTTGTAGTAGAGGCCGTAATAGCCCTGTTCGGACGATGTCACGTAATCAGAACCGTAAAATGACACGCCAAGTTTAAATCCCTCACCCATCAGAATCAGATTTTCACGGATAAGACCCTGTGCCTGACCGAGCTCCATGGATACGCACGGAAGCAGGGAATCCGGGCATTTGGTATTGCCGCCGAATTCTGTGGAATACATCGGAAGATCATGACCTATGCGGTTGTAGATCTGCTGCTTGGCGATCTGGATCGACTGCGCCAGCGTGTAGTAAGGGCCAGGCGGTGTCTGAGGATCCGGGTCACTTTGCGAATGACCCTGCGCAGTTTCAGATGGCCAGACCGTATAGGTGTGCATGGCAAGCCCATCCGCGTACTGCAGGAGGTTGGCATTGAAGAATCGGGTCAATTCAAACATCCGCTGGGCATTGTTCATTGCTGATGCACTCGGGCCGGCCACGATGGCATGCGGATCGACGGCATGAATCAGCGGATAGGCAATCTGATAGATGCGGGTGATCTGATCGTACGTGCCCTTGTAACGCGGTTCCCAAGTAATCTGATAGATACGCTCGTCGTAGGTGGTATCCGGATGAAAGTCGACAAAGGCCTGGGCCGCCTGTTGAACGAAACTGGCCCACCAAGTCACGCCGGCGGGATTGCCCTCCGTCAGTGCCGCGGTCATGAAGCTTGCCGTATCCAGAATTACCGGCAGCGGATTGGTCTGCCAGTCGTTCGCCTGGGCATCTGGAATCGGGTACATGAATAGCGTGGGGATTTCGTACAACTGCCATTGACCGCCTTTCCAGCTCACCTTGTCCGTCGAACCGGGAAAAGCAGGATCAGCCGTGCGGCGAGCGAGAAACTGTCCAGGGTACTGATGTTCGCCGTAACGCCAGCCGTAATCCCAGCTTGCCAGTGTCCAACGCACGCCAAGATTGGGTGCCAGATAAGCAATGGTGTCCGGCATCTGCAAGCCGAAAAAAGTCTGGCTCGCCGGATATTGCACTCTCAGGGTGGGATCAGGCAGCACCACGTAAGTGAGATAGCCACCCGGGCGCGACCGCAGTGCCGCGAGCGTCAGGTTGGTACGCATCAGATGAATACCTGCGCGATAGAAGCCGAGCTTGATACTTGGCACGGGAATGCACTGATGCCAATAAAGTGCGCTGGGTACTACCGGTGTGTACTGATCAGCAATGATCGTCCCATCAGCGTCTTTGACCACCGTGTGCAAGGTGTCGTTGGCAGACATTCCCTGGACGGTTACGCATATATTCGCCTGTTGCCCGATCGTGTAAGTCCCATTTTTCGGATGATCCGTATCCGCATAAAAATGAATCTGCGATACATCGGACGACTTCGTACCATTGTCCGCGAGTGCTGTCTTGGCATGGAGCATATGGTCCGACGCATCCCCCGCTTCGGGTGCCACCGACAGACCCGCCGGCATCGGTGCGTGGTCGTCATTGGGCGCATGCATTTCGAGCCTGTCCACGGGTTCGGCCGGATCATCCTTGATCGAAGTCGCCGGAGCCGGCGTGACGACCGGCATGGCCAAGGCTCTAGCCACACCCACCGGCAGAATCAAGGTTGGAAGAAGCAGTCCCACAAGCACAAGCACAAACGTGCTACCGCGTTTCCGTATCGCTACGCCGAATCTGTCCATTGGCCGTCCCTCTACGCAGCTGCAGTTAACTGCAGTGGTGAGCCGCATCGCGACATAGGGTTCGACGTTAGTACGATGCGATAGGGACTTCTCGTGACCTGTTACCAGTTTTCGCCATCTACACTAATGGTTGGCACAACGAGTTTTCTGAAATCAAAACGCTGGCTTGGTGTGCCAATCCCAAGCACTGGAAAGAATATCGTCAAGATCGGTGAACTCTGGCTCCCAGCCAAGAATCTCGCGCGCACGCTGCCCTGAAGCCACCAGCGTCGGCGGATCGCCCGATCGACGCCCAGCCATTTCGTAGCTCACTTCTTGTCCAGTGATGCGCTCGGCCGCAGCGATAACTTCGCGCACGCTGAAACCCTCGCCGTTTCCCAGATTGAAGATATGCGCGCCTTCATGGTCCAACATGAACTCGACTGCCTTGAGATGTGCGGAAGCCAGATCATTGACATGAACGTAGTCACGCACGCATGTACCGTCACGCGTGTCGTAGTCGCTTCCAAAAACCTTCAGTGAAGAAGTCTGGCCAAGCAGAGATCGTAAAACGTTGGGTATCAGGTGTGTCTCAGGCGAATGCGCCTCTCCAATTTCGCCGGAGGGATCCGCTCCGGCGGCGTTGAAATAGCGCAGCGCCACTGAACGTAATCCATAGGCCTTCGCTGCATCGGCAAGTATCTTTTCCACCATCAGCTTGCTCTGTCCGTAAGGATTGATAGGGTCAGTCGGATGTTCCTCGGTAATCAGCGGCGTCAGCGGATTGCCAAACACGGCGGCCGTGGACGAGAACACCAACCGATCTACTCCCGCGGTCTGCATGGCTTCGAGCAGAATCAACGTGCGTGCAACGTTGTTGATGTAATAGAGATTGGGTTTGCTGACGGATTCACCGACCAGCGAGAGGGCGCAGAAATGCATTACCGCGTCAAAGCGGTGCAGCGAAAAGAGCTGTTCGAGTGAAACGTCGTCACCTACATCACCGACGACCAGAAGACTTGCTGGTACTGACTCGCGATGCCCCGTAGACAAATTATCGTAGACCACAACTTCATGCTGCCGCCTGAGGAGGTAGCGCACCATGTGCGATCCGATATAGCCCGCACCACCACAGACAAGAAACTTCAAGCGCTTTCCTTATACCGAGACAAGCTGATTAAACCGAAGTTCGTTCGCACCTGAGTGCTCTTGGGACACCGTTGCGACGAACGAACCTTCGCTTGAAGTGAACTTGCAGGTGCACGACCTCGCAGAGTCGGCACCGGATCTCGCATCGAGTCTTCGGCTGACGCAAACCTCCTGCGCAGAACCATCCGAAAGATCGGTACACCTACACTTTTATGCTTTCTGCGGCGGCTGCCTCTTCCACCTTCTTTTCGCTATGCACAAGACCTCTGAAAATGGTGAGGCAAATGATCTTGAGATCGAACAGCAGCGACCAGTTATTGACGTAGTAAATGTCGTGTTCGATTCGCTTGACCAAATCGGTATCGCCGCGCCAACCATTGATCTGGGCCCACCCGGTAATACCCGCCTTCACCAAATGCTTGTGCATGTAGCCCGGGATTTCCTGCTTAAACTTCTCAACAAATATCGTGCGCTCTGGACGAGGGCCAACGATCGACATGTCGCCCTTGAGCACATTGATGAACTGGGGCAACTCGTCAAGACTGGTCTGGCGAATAAAACGGCCGAAACGAGTATTTGTCTTGCTAGCCGCACCGCCCCACTGCACCTTGCCCTTTTCGACGTTGACCGGCATGGAGCGGAACTTGAGCATTTCGAATTCTTCACCGTCCAGGCCTATCCGGCGCTGGCGGTAGAGAATCGGACCCGGACTGGAGAGTTTGACGCCGCAGGCGACAAACAGCAGCAGCGGACTGATCAGCACCAGAATAATGGCGGCGATCAGTCGATCCTCGAAGAACTTCCAGATCCAGGCATAGCCAGACAGCGGGCTCGCACGCAGCGTCATGACCGGTGTGCCCGCAAAATCGTCCATGCGATGATTGATCAGCTCGCAACCCAACGTGTCAGGGACGAACTTCACCGTGATGACGCGATCTTCAGCGCAGTCAAGTAGATGATTAATCGCCGCTGCAGCCTTGTTGACCGGCAACGCGATAAGTACCTGACTCCACGCCTGCGAATCGAGCACCGCGTCAATATTGTTCAATGTACCGACCGATTCCAGATCAACCGGCCCTTCCTGATCGAAGGGAGTTCGAACGTAACCCGTGATATTCATGCCTAAACTTGGGTCGTTGCGCGAGTGCTCAAGAATGCGCAGACCAGCGTCGGTGGCACCAATGAGCAGGCAACTCGTTAGGCCCACACCATGCTTGGACATGTTACGGAGAATGACCAAAGCCGAGATGCGAGTAAGCACCAGCAGCACCATCCCGATGGAGAAAAAAAGCGTCACCCACCCTCGTGAATAGCCCTCCGCGATTTTTAGCATGTAGCCCAACGAGATCGCCAGACCAAAGATAGCTATCCACGATGCGGCAACACAGCAAAAATGCCGGGCGGGACGCTCTTCCAACGGCTGCTCGTAGAGCTTTAGTGCACCGAAAACCGCGAACGCCGCCACCAAGACCATGGCCTGCGCACCGACATATGCGTTGCTCATGCCGAACGTATGGAACCGAATCACGTAAGCAATGCGGGCTGCGACGACAATACTCAAAAGGTCGCTCACGCGGAGCCCCATATCGAGTAAGGCCTTGAAATTTGAGTAGTTTGATCTGGACGAATGCATTGGCTGTACCTTCCTTTGGAATCGACACTTGCCGATATCCTTTGGATCCCAGAAGGTGCGTGCCCCCTGTAGGCACGCCGGCTTATCGTTGAATAGGCCGACTCGTCCAACACGCCTCCCTCACTGGCCAGTTGACTGGCCGAGTCTGGGACGACGATTGTAGAAACTGCAAAATTAGTAGCGAATCATGTTGCACTGCCGCAAAATCATGCTACGCCACGACAGTTTCCAGGGCAATCAGAATGTTTCGTATATAGATCACCAAATTGCATCGATGGCACCGTGGTGAACTGGTTCACAGATTTGCATCGGTTCGCTTAACGTGCGGGGAACAAACCCATTGCTTTAACAAGCCGCATAGAAGTCCATTCATACGCAACGGTCTCGTTCACCGCGAAAGAGCCTTTCATCACTTGCTGTAACTAACCGCAATCTGCGTTATCCCACGCTTTGTCGCGCGCGGATGCTCGCGGCATGCAAAGACGAAAGTTCAGATATAAATCCAGATATAAACATGGCGACGTATGCCGAGTGCGTCCGCACGACGTCCTTAGAAGCGCGCACTACCTTGGACGAGTGCCCGGACTTACGCGTGGCTGAGGTCGCGCTCGTTCACCCACCCAACAGGTTCATGCATTCATGCTTGGCACAACGTGGGTCCGCCATCCATGTTTTCACCCAAGGCGTTGACTGGCGAAATACTGCACTGATCGACTGCCATCAACCCGCGATCTGGGTATGCGTCGTACGTGAGTCGCTTGATGGCGTTTTGGCTGCCAACGGCCTGAAGCCGGAATGAGAATTAGGTGCACGCCGCGCGTTCGCCAGCCGACCGCGGCTTTGATGGATTTATCGCAGCATGCACGAAAGCTTTCTCAGAAATTGAGCAGTCACTTTTCGAAACTAACCCATTGTCACAAGGGCTCATCGCATCCATGAAGATAATTCCAACGCTAGGAGCAGCCACTTGCCTACTCGCGCTTAGCGGATGCGTTTTTTATCCAGGTCAGCACATGAACACCCGCGCTTCTGGAGACAACACGAATCCGGATATTGCGCACTTCAAACTCATACCTATCACGCCCGCCGAGATCGCCAATGACCGAGCGTCTACGCCGCCGCCGAGCATTCCGCCGGCCCTGCTCGCCTATCAGCCAGCACCGTATCGGATTGGCCCCGGCGATTCGTTGTACATCACGGTATGGGATCATCCTGAGCTGACCTCACCCGCAGGCGCCCAGCAACAAGCTCTCGCCAACGGCCGTCTGGTTCGCCCGGACGGCACCCTGTTTTATCCGTATGCCGGCCTGTTGAAAGCATCAGGCAAGACGGTTGAGCAGCTGCGCTCGGAGCTCAGCCGACGATTGGCGAAGTATGTAACGTCACCGCAAGTAGATCTCACGATCATCAGCTACGGTAGCCAGAAGGTTACCTTGGGTGGTGCCTTTGTCAGTGCTGCGCCGCAATTCATCACCGTCACCCCGCTTACGCTTGCGCAAGCCATCGGTACGGCAAACGTCAATACCACTCAAGCTGACTTGTCCAACGTGGTGCTGAGTCGAGACGGTCACGACTATCATCTCGACATGGATGCATTGAGCGGCGTGCCGCAGGGCATGCAGGACATCTATCTCAAAGGTGGCGATCGTGTATTTCTCTCTTACAACGACAACCATGAAGTGTACGTAGTGGGTGAAGTTGTGCAGCCGCAGGCTCTGCGTTTCAAAACGAGCACATTGACCTTGACTCAAGCCATAGGTCGCGCCGGCGGTATCAACCAGGAGACTGCCAAGGGCAAAGCGGTCTACGTCATTCGCGGCGTCAAGAATCTGCAACAGGAGCCGTCAGCGGTTTATCAACTCGATGCTTCTTCTCCGGAGGCTTTCGCGATGGCTTCACAATTTCCTGTGCACGCAGGTGATGTGGTGTTCGTTGGCGCCGCTGGCGTGGCACGCTGGAACCGTTTCGTCAGTCAGCTGCTGCCGTTCAGCAGCCTTATCGACAACACCTCGAACGCACGACTTACGAACGCGCAGAGCAACCAGTTGTGACATAGCGGCAATCTTCACGAGCCTAGCCCTTGTATTGAGGCGCGTGGCCGGCAGATGCATCGCAGGGCGCGGCCCGGCGATGCACAGGCCACTTCGAATGCAGGCGTTAAGCTATCGGTTGCTTGGGTCGCTCGATGATGCAGGCCATACGCGCGGCCAGGGTTTACGCCTTGAACGCCCGAATGGTTGGACACAAAGCGCATGATCACCCGGTCCGGGCAGGGCTTCCGGGCGACCTCTATCTGCCGTTGATCAGAACAGCTTGCTGCGCACCTTCGGCAGCAATACCAGCAACAGCGTGGCAATCGGTCCGAACAGCAGCGACAGCACGAACCAGAGCAGGCCGTTTCGATTCTTGCCCTGCGCCAGCGCGGCATTGATCAGTGCCAGCGTGCCCCAGCCGACGAACCATGGCGCGCCGGCAGCCAACGTAAAATAGTGATCCACTGCGTTTCTCCCAACCAATTCAGGCTCGTCGCGGTCGCGCGCCGGTTATCCTGATGTCAATGAGTCATGTACCTGACAGCGCACTATCCTAGCAAGCATCGCGGGGGCTGCCTGCCTGAGTGATCGACTGGATCAGCCCGGCTTAATCCACGCAGGGTATGCTCAGCGCTTTATTTGTTGACGGAAACCGATGATGCGTGGACTGCACCGCCTTGCCCTGACCTGTGCTCTGTCGCTTGCGCTCGCGCCGGCATTCGCCGCCACCGACGCCAAACTGGCGCCTCCTGCGGCCCCCGCACCATCGCGCGACAAGGCGCTGCTGGCCTACCAGCATGATCTGGTCAGCGTGCTGGCGCCGCGTGCCGATGCCATGCCTCTGCTGGCCGCCGCCATCCTGTCGCGGCCCTTGACCGACCTGCCCAAGTTCAACAACTTCCACGGCTTGATCGACCGCGCCGACCACGCCGATGGCGCCGCCGATATCGCGGCAGCCATCAGCTGGACGCGGCTGGCCGATTGCGACAGCAAGGCCGACGCCTGCCCCAATGCGTCGGCGCTCGAACAGCTCACCACACAGGCGCCGGACAACGCCGCCGTGTGGCTGCTCAAGATCGGTGAAGATACCCGCAATATGAAGCAGGACGCGGCACGCGCCGACTTGGACAAAGCTGCCAATGCCAAGCTTTACGAGGATTACGCCGGCACCAGCCTGAAGGCGCTGGCCAACTCGGTCGGCATACTGCCGCCGCCGGCCGATACGTACGACAGCGCCAACACCAGCGGCGCTGCCGGGGTCCAGGTCGTGCTGGTCTATGGCCTGGCCAGCGCCCAGCCGCAGCCGGTGCTGCAGGTAACCGCCAAACTGTGCGAGAGCGCCGCCGGCGATGCGGCCATCAAGGCCGACTGCCTGAAGCTGGGCAAGGTGCTCGAGTGGGGTTCCAGCCCGCTGGGCCGATCGCTCGGCCTGCACCTGCGCGAAGTGCTGGCCGACGATCCGGCCCAGCAGGAAGACGCCAAGCATGCGCGGCTGAGCCTGATCTGGCAGGTTCAGAGTTTCAGCCGGCTGCTCGCGCGCGCGCAAAATGACGCAGCCATTGCGCAACATCTAGTGACCATCGCCCGCCGCGGCGGCACCGAAATGAGCGTGCTGCTGACCGCTCTGCGTGACAACAACATTCCGACCGAAGCACCGGCTGACTGGCAGCCGCCGTCCGCGTCCCAGCCGCAGAGCTGAGCTCGTCGCAGCGCAGCTTTGCGCCGCATCCGCAGCCGTGTAGGCTTGGGCCACCTTCCGCGGCAGGGGTGAGTCGATGCTTACGACGCTGGTGGCAAGCAGCAAAGGTGGATGCGGCAAGAGCACGCTGGTAACCCAGCTGGCCTCGCACTGGGCACAGGCGGGTCAGCACACCGCCATTATTGACGCCGACCGCCAGGGCTCCAGCTTTCGCTGGGCAGCTCAGCGGCCGGACAACGTACCTGGCGTATTGGCGCTCGAAGGCGGCAAAAAGGCGCTGCAAAAGGTGCCCGCCGACACGCAGCAGCTGCTGATCGACACGCCGGCTGGCGTAAGCGAGCGCGAACTCGAACCCTATCTCGATACCGCCAACGTGCTGCTGGTGCCCGTGCTGCCGTCGTCGTTCGACCTGCACGCCACGCTCGGTTTCATCGAGGAGTTGCAAAAAATCAACCGAATACGTCGCGGCAAGCTGCCGGTGGCCCTGGTCGCCAATCGGCTCAAGCCGTGGACCCATGCCAGCCAGGACGCGGTTGCCCAGCTCGCCGAGCAGTCGCCTTTTCCGATCGCCGCGCAGCTGCGCGACAGCCAGGCTTACGTGCTGCTGAGTGCGCTGGGCAAAGGCATCTTCGACTATCAGTCCGAACAGGTGCGCAACCACCAGCAAGACTGGAAAGCCCTGCTGCGCTGGATCAAGCGCCACCCGTGAGTGGCCGGTCACCCTTGCTTTCCGCTGTCTGCATGAGTCTTTGCGGCAGCTCGCACGCCTATGGCGTGCCATCACCTGACGGAGTCCACCATGCAAGAACTCATTCTGCTGCGACATGCCGAGGCTGTACCCATAGACAAGGCCGGTGACGACCAGCAACGCTCGCTTAGCGTGCGTGGCGAACAGGAAGCCCAGGCCGCCGGGCGCTGGCTGGCCGGTCACGGCGCCCATCCCGACCGCGTGCTGTGTTCGCCCAGCCGCCGCACCGACGAAACCGCCCGGCTGGCGCTCGCTGCCATCAACAACGCGCCCGCGCCGCAGCTGGCGAGCGAAATCTACGACGCCTCCCCCGGCGAGCTGCTGGCGCTGCTGGACCAGCACGGCGACGCCGACACCGTGATGCTGGTGGGCCACAACCCCGGCATCGAGCGGCTGGTTGCACTGCTGGTCGAGGGTCGTTCCGACGAATACCGCGGCATGCCGCCCGGCGCGCTGGCCGTGCTGCATCTGAACGGGGCACTGGAGCCGGGCAACGCCCGGCTGGATGCTTTCTGGTCACCGTGACTCAGCCCTTTGCCACCGCGTCCGTGCTGGCGTCGCTGCTTTTTGCCGCGCAGGTACTGGCTGCGCCGACGGCGCGCGCGATGGATTACCGCATCAATTCAGCCCGCTCGGATGCCGAATTCGGCGTTCGACTGCTGTGGCTGAAAACCATCACAGGACGCTTCACCCAGATCGCCGGTGAGGTAAAGCTCGACGGCCACGGCCTGGCCACGGTCGATGCGCGCATCACCGCCAGCAGCATCCATATGGCCTCCGACCAGCTGCGCCGCTGGGTCATGGCACCGGATTTTTTCGACGCTCTGCAGTACCCCACAATTCATTTTTTGTCCCAGCCGATCACCTTCACTATGCTCACCACCGGCGGCGTGCTGCAGGGCCAGCTGACCCTGCGCGGGGTCACCCAGCCGATGCGTTTTGAGCTGCTGCCGGCTCACTGCACGCCGAGCGAACAGCAGACCTGCCTGATCGAAGCGCGCGGCTCGCTGTCGCGCAGCGCCTTCGGCATGGCATCGCATCGAACCGCGCTGTCCGATCAGGTGCAGCTCGGCCTGCTGATCGCACTCGAACACACGCCGAACTGACGCCGACAACCCGTATCATGCGGGCACATGTCTCCGCGCTCGATCTTCCTTCCGGCTCTGCTCGCTGCGGCCCTTTTGCTGCAGGGCTGTGTCGTGTCGAAAGCGCAGATTCGTCGCGCCGATGCGGTCGTCGCAGCCACCGTCGACACGCGCGCCAGCTGCAATCGACCCGACCACTGCGCCGCGCCGTCGCCGCTGCTGGATGCGGCGACCGATGCCGTCGCCGCATCGACGCCGCAGCAGCCCGTGCATATCGTCAGCCTGCTCAACGACAGCGAGGCGGCGATGGTAGCTCGGCTCAGCCTGATTCGTGCCGCCCGTCATTCGATCGACGTGCAGACGTATATCTGGGATGAGGATGACGTCGGTCAGCTGATGCTCAACGAACTGGTCCAGGCGGCGCGGCGCGGCGTGCAGGTACGCATCCTGGCCGATCAGCTTTCCTCGTTCGACGACATGGCCGTGCTCAACCGGCTGGCGCGGGTCAGCCCCCATTTGCAGGTTCGGCTGTACAACCCGACCTTCCACGACGCGCATACCTCACCGCTGCAATGGGCCGCAGGCATCGCCTGCTGCTTCTTCAAGTTCAACCAGCGCATGCACAACAAGGTGCTGCTCGTCGACGACAGCGCCGGCATCACCGGCGGGCGCAACTACGAAAACCGCTACTTCGACTGGGACGACGACTTCGACTACGTCGACCGCGACGTGCTGGTCGGTGGACCAGCCGCCAAGGCGATGGCGGATAGTTTCCTGCTGTTCTGGAACCACCGCCGTTCGGTGCCGTTGACCCATTTGCGCGACGTCAATCGCTATATCGTGGCGCATCCGGCGGCGCCGCCGTGGCCTGCGCCGACCTTCGTGCACCCGCAGCGCGCCTATCGGGCCGAGCAGGAAGCCAGTGACGCCGACTGGTTGCGTGCGCACGTGCTCGCCGACAGTATCCATACCGGCAACGTGGAATTTTTCAGCGACATGCCGGCCAAGACCGACAAGCCGAACAAGAAGAGCGCACGCGAGTTCACGCGCCACGTGATGCAGATGGTGGCCGGCGCCAAAACCGAAGTGATTCTGCAGACGCCGTACCTGGTGATGAGCCGCCGCGCGCGCAAGATTTTCGATAAATTGCACCAGCAGACGCCGCCCCCGCGCATTATCGTCGCAACCAACTCACTCGCTTCGACCGACGCCTTTGCGGTTTATGCGCTCTCCTACAAGCACCGCAAACGCTATCTGAAAGACTACGGTTTCGAGATATACGAGCTGAAGCCGCACGCACCAGGGCCGGCAGAAGCCAACGCCTACGCCAGCATGGAATCGACAAGCGAACGCGTGCCAGCGACGGGCAGCGGCGAGAGAGCCGACAACTCCAGCGCGCCCAGCCATGATGGACAGACCAGTAGCGAGGATGCTCCTGCAGACGGCGACGGCAAAGGCAAGCGCAACGAGGCCTCGCGCCATTTCGTGGACACCGAGAGCCACGGCCTGCTGGGCAGCCATGGCAGCAGCCGGCGTCCGGCACCACTGATCAGTAGCGGCCGCCGCTTTGGCCTGCACGCCAAGTCGATCGTGATCGACGACGACATTGCCATGGTCGGCTCGCACAATTTCGACCCGCGTTCCGATCACTACAACACCGAGGCGGGCGTGATCATCTACGACCAGCGTTTCGCCACCCAGCTGCGCCAGAGCATTCTGCGTGACACGCAGCCCGAGAACGCCTGGGTCATCGCACCGCGGCGCACGGGTGTCCCGGTACTGACGGATATCAACAACGCCATCGGTGGCGTGTCGGAACAGCTGCCGCTTTTCGATCTGTGGCCTTTCCGCTACGCGACCAGCTATCAGCTCAAGAACGGCTGCCAGCCGATGCGCGTCACCAATCCGAATTTCTACGCGTGCTACGAGCCGGTGGGCGATTTCCCCGATGTGGCGGTCTCGCCGAAAATGTTCTTCACTCTGATCATCACCGCGTTCGGTGCCGGCGTGACAGGCATTCTCTAAGAGCCTATTCGTAACCGGCGCGAGGTCCGGGAAGACCATGACTCGCCCCGCGGTCGCGCGGCTCAGCGCAGGCTGGCGACCGGATCGTCGTGCGAGGAAAACCGCATCGGCAAATCCCCGCTCAAGCCATCAGGATGATCGGGCGGCACGGCAAAACGCCAGCCACGGACGCTGCGCACGGCGTGCGCATCGAGCACCGCATCCCCGCTGGACGCGGCCACGCTGGCCGCCGTGACGCGACCTGTGCCGTCGATGCTGATGTGCATGATGACGCGGCCGTCCAGATGGCCGCGCAATCGGTCATAGGCCACATCGCGATTCGCCGGCATGTCCAGCGGCACCAGCTCCGGCGGCAGCGTGGCCGGGATACCGGTGCTTTGGCCGACGACATGGCTATCGATCGGCGGCTGCCGCGGCCGATGGCTACGCACCGTTGGCTGAAACGACGCGAGCGAGTGCGCCGGTCGCGCAGTAACCACATGGTTTGAGGAGCCTGGCCGCTTCGCCGGCAGAGCAAGCGGCTCGTCGGCGCTGCGTTGGCTGAGCCAATGCGTGCCTGCGACACCGACCCCCAGCGCCAGCAGGCTGAGGACGACGGTGGTGCGCAGGCGCAGCATGCTTAGAGCCTGTTCACGATCTCCCCGTGCCTCGCGCCGGGAGCTGTTCGCGCGCAGACCAAGGAAGAACGAAGGAGTGGACGTCGGTCCACGACCGA
>Ga0302305_1000774_pt1 | contig 18795 bp, 16 predicted proteins | sample III_Palsa_E2_3_FD_198764 | JGI IMG/M metagenome (GOLD analysis project Ga0302305, IMG submission 198764) | Peat permafrost microbial communities from Stordalen Mire near Abisko, Sweden - III_Palsa_E2_3 | ecosystem: Environmental > Terrestrial > Soil > Palsa > Peat permafrost | place: Sweden... | reverse complement strand
GCGTCTGGATGGCACTCGCCACTGGCGTCGCGTTGCTGACGCTGATCGTGTCGGGAGTGATCGTTTACGGCACCATGCTCGCCGCGCGGTTTCGCATCGGCCGCCGCGCGCTATTTTGGCGCTGAGGAAGAACAAGCATGCGCCGTCTGCATCGTTGGATTTCTATCGTCGCCGCGGTGTTTCTGCTGAACATCGCCATCACCGGAAGCCTGCTCGCGATCGATGAATTGAAGGACCGCGTATTCGGGGCTGGCCCAGGTGGGCCCGGTGGCCCACCAAGCCCGCAGATGGGGATTACCGCTTTACCGCGTAACGCGGACCTCGCCGCGATGATCAACAAGGTCTACGCGGCGGCCTACGCAGCCGATCCGGAAGATCCGATAACACTGATCCGGTTACAGGTGCAGAATGGCGAATCCGAGGGGTTGGTGCAGTACAACGGCGAAAACCCGAACCAACTGGTATTCGACAGCACCACCGGTGCGCTCGCCAAAAACGGTCCGCCCAACCGGCCACCGTTCATACCGCAGGTCCTCCCCGCCCATCCCGGCGCTCCGCCGGTGGATGATGGCTCACGCAGCTACCATCAATTGCTGAAGCATTGGCACCGTGGCGATTTCCTGGGTTGGAATGGCCGCTATATGGATATCGCGGCGGGTGCCTCGTTATTGTTCCTCAGTATTTCCGCGCTGAAAATGTACGTAGATTTGTTATTGGCACGCCGCAGGCTCGGGCGAAGGGGGATGTTCTGGAAATAGTCACAGACGAAAAAGACCAAAGTATCTGCAGGGAAGGAAGCATCTTTTTTGAAAAAAAGAAGCAAAAAACTTTTGTTCATATGGATCGGAATCCACCGTCGACCGATCTACAGATAGAAATTCAAATTGACAAAGTGTTTTGCTTCTTTTTGTTCACAAAAAGAAGACTTTCCTGCCCTGCAAATGGACCGCTTACCGTGCTATCGCCAGGCGCGAGCATAAATAAACTAAGGGAGGTTCCGGTGCCAATAAAACGTCGCCACTGGACGTGGCACTTACTGGGGTTGCTCGCGGCGCTGGCGCCAAGATCAGTGTATGCCGCTACGGCTGTTGATTCGCTGGATAATTGGCACAGCTTTACACCTAAAACACCGCCGGCCGTGGCCGCCCCGGCCGATCCTCGCGATATCGAGGGCATGTACATGGTCGTGCCAGTCGATCAACTCATCCACCCGATCAAAGGCGGCGTGAATTATAAGGGGACAACAATTCCGCCGTTCAGCGCCGCGGGAGGTAAACTATTCTGGTACCGCATCGCGGCACATAATCAGGGCATCCTGGTGCCCGACCCGAACTCGCTGTGCGATCCCAGCTGGCGCATCCGCCTGAACTCGCGCGCGCAAGTGCTACAAACCCCCACGCTGATCGTTTTCTGGTACGAGGAAAATCACGATGCGCGGCTGATCCATATGAACGAGCAGCACCCAGAGGCGATCAAACCAAGCTATCTGGGCGATAGTGTCGGACATTGGGAGGGAAATACGCTGGTGGTCGATACTATCGGCTTCAACGGCAAGGACTGGCTCGATTTCGCGGGTTCGCCGGAATCCGCCAAGGCGCACCTGGTCGAGCGAATTACCAAAGGCGCCGGCGGGCGGATCACCGATGTCACCACGGTGGACGATCCGGTGATGTACGCACACCCGTTTTCATACCAGGAGCACTGGTTCTATCAGCCCGTCGACGGCGATTTTGACGAGGAAGTTTGCGAGAATGATATCGATACGACGGGCACCGGCCCATTGGTGCCGCCGCCATGAAATCCATCGGAATCCTGGGCATTATTGCGGTGTTGTTGGGGCTAGTTTCGCTGGCGCGGGCACAAACCCATCCCGATTTCACCGGATTGTGGCGCCCGATCGGACTCGGCCGGCAAATTTTAACAGTCGATGGCCAATCACCACCATTACTCCCTGGCGTGCGCAAAGCCGTGCCGGACGACAACGAACACAACAGCTGTGCCGCGCCAGGTACCCCGCGAATATTCTTCGAACCAGGTTCCTTCCTGATCGTGGAACGACCTTACCAAGCACTATTCCTGTTCGAGTATCAGCGGCTGTTCCGCCGCGTCTTCATGCGGCAACTCCCAGGCGAAATCGATCCGACTTTTATGGGTTACTCACTAGGACATTGGGAGGGCGATACGCTGGTGGTGGAAACCGGCACGTTCAACACTGAAACCACGCTGGATCGCGCAGGCACGCCGCACAGCGATGCCCTGCAGCTGACCGAGCGATTGCGCCTCGCGAACCCGACGACGCTGATAGATTTGATGACGGTGGAGGATCCAAAGACCTTCGTGCGGCCCTGGCAGACCAGGTTCGAGTTCACCAGGCAACCGGGAATGCGCATCGAGGAAGATGCCTGCCCCGATCGGATCGCAGCCACCCCGCATTCGGGATAGCGCACCGCCAAGAATCTACAGCATCCCCAGCGCCTGCCTCCGCCGCGGCGGCGGGTGAGCAGCGTCGATTTCCGCAAGATCCTCAGCGCTCAATCGAATCTCCACCGCCGCCGCGTTCTCCCGCACGTGTTCCCGCCCGGCCGCCTTCGGGATCGAAATACTATTCCCATCCCGCATGCTCCAAGCCACCGCCACTTGAGCCGGCGTCACCCCATGCCGCCTCGCCACCGCGGCAAGCGCCGGCGAGCGCAGCAACCGTCCCGCCTGTCCCAGCGGCGTATAAGCCATGATCGGAATGCTTCGCGCCCGGCACCAAGGCATCAGGTCGAACTCAATCCCGCGTTGTTCCGGGTTGTAAAGCACCTGATTACTGGCGCATGCGTTTCCCCCGGGCAGCCCAACAACCTCCGCCATATCCTCCGCATCGAAGTTGGAAACCCCCCAGTACCTAATATCTCCAGCCTCACGCAGCCGTTCGAAAGCTGCGACCGTCGCAGCGATCGGATGGCTACCGCGCCAGTGCAACAGATAAAGATCGATCCGATCGGTCCCAAGCCTTGCGAGGCTAGCCGCACAAGCCTTAGCCACTCCCGCAGCCGAGGCATGCTGTGGATGGATCTTACTAACCAGAAAAATCCGGTCGCGTTGTCCGTCGATCGCCTGTGCGACCACCTGCTCAGCCCCTCCGTTGCCATAGAGCTCCGCGGTATCGATCAGCGTCATGCCAAGCTCGATCCCGTAGCGCAGCGCCGCCACTTCCTCGGCCACACGCCCGCGGGATTCGCCCATATGCCAAGTGCCCTGACCCAGTGCCGGAACCAAGGTGCCATCCGGCAAGCGCACAGTTGGGATCATCGCGATATCCTCCTCTCAGAGTCTGTTCGGAAAGATGGTAAGTGAAACCAATGGGTTAAAGCACAGGAAGCGTCTTCTTTTTGTGAACAAAAAGAAGCAAAAAAACTTTGTCAATTGGAGCGCGCCGGCCACGGGCAGGCGCTCCAGGTGACAAAAGTTTTTTGCTTCTTTTTTTCAAAAAAGATGCTTCCTGCTACTTCCTCGCCGCCGGATGCGTCCGCTGCCAAACCCGCTCCAGTTCACTATTATCCACCGCCGTATACCTTTGTGTGGTCGACAAGCTGGCGTGCCCCAGCAATTCCTGAATGGTCCGCAGATCCGCCCCTCCATTCAGCAAATGCGTCGCAAACGAGTGCCGGAGCGCGTGTGGCGTCGCGTGTGGCCCCAGTCCCGCCCACTCCCGATGTTGCCGCATCTGCCGCTGCACCACTCCCGGATTGAGTCTCGCCCCCCGCGCCCCCGTAAACAGCGGATCGCTAGGCGCCCGTGTCGGGTGATACGCCAGCCAGACATCGATCGCCGCTTTAACCGCCGGCAGCACCGGCACCAGCCGTTGTTTATTGCCTTTCCCGGTAATCACCAGCGGATCGCTCTCTGCCGCCGCGACGTTCAAGCCCAACGCCTCCGAAATCCGCAATCCGGCTCCATACAGCAGCGTAAACAGTGCCGTATCGCGAGCTTCCATCGCCTCCGTCCGCGCCTCCTCACCGATCTCGTTCGCAACCGCGAGTGCCTCGCTCCGCGACAACGGCCGCGGCAATGGTTTCGAGCTCCGCGGTGTCGCCATCAGATCCGCCGCCGGGTTACGCACCCCTAACCGCCGCGCCAAGAACCTATAAAACCCTCGGATTGCCGCCAGATGCCGCGCCCGCGTCGGATTTCCCCGCCCCGCGCCCGCCTCGAACGCCAAAAACGAGCGCAAATCGATCTGCGTAAGCACCCTCAGATCGTCCAGCATCGGCTCCTTCCCAAGATGCTGCTCCAAAAACCCCAGCAAAAACCCCACATCCCGCCCGTAAGCCTCAACCGTACCCACGGCCGCCCTTCGTTCCGTCGCCAAGTAGCGCAAGAACGATTGACGAGCCTCCTCGGCGCGCATCATGTGGGGAGTAGAATCCATGGCCAACTTATAAGACCAAAACCGATCGGACGGGAGAGAATGCAGTCGGTTCCAGTATTACTCCCCTACCCATTCCCCGGCCCGTTCGACTACGAGCAACCAGACGGCATGGACCTATCCCCCGGCGACCTGGTTCTGGTCCCCCTTAACAAATCCCAAACCGTAGGCGTAGTCTGGGCCCTACCCCAACCCGCCGGCGACCACGCGCTAAAGCCCGTAACCGAGCGCCTCGATCTCCCCCCAATGACCGAGCCATTACGCAAACTCGTAGACTGGGTAGCCTCCTACTACATGGCGCGCCCCGGCTCGGTCCTCGCAATGGCGCTCCGCATCGACCTCCGCGCCGCGCCCGCCGAGCGCATCGCCTATCGCGCCACTCCCAACTTCACCGGCAAGCTCACCCCTCAGCGCCAAAAGCTCCTATCCCACCTGGCCGCCCACCCCCAAACCGCCGCCGCTCTAGCCCGCGCCGCCGGCGTCGGCACCGGCGTAATCAAATCGCTCGCCGCCATCGGCGCCATCACGCCGATATCAGCCCCTCTCTTCACCCACCCCAACCCCGAGCACCCTGGCCCCACTCTCTCCGCCGCCCAAGCATCCGCCGCCTCTGCGCTGCGCACCCTCGTCACCGCCCGCGAGTTCTCCGTCACGCTCCTCCAAGGTGTCACCGGCTCCGGCAAGACCGAGACCTACTTCGAAGCCATTGCCGAGTGCCTGCGTCAAAACCGCCAAGCCCTGATCCTCCTCCCCGAAATCGCCCTATCCTCGCAATGGCTATCCCGTTTCGCCCGTCGTTTCGGCGTCGAGCCGGCGGTTTGGCATTCCGACCTGACCCCCGCCCGCCGCCGCGACACCTGGCACGCCGTCGCGGGCGGCGAGGCCCCGGTCCTGGTCGGCGCCCGATCCGCCCTCTTCCTCCCATTCCCCGACCTCGGCCTGATCGTAGTCGACGAGGAGCACGAAACCTCCTTCAAGCAAGAAGAGGGCGTAAACTACCACGCGCGTGACGCCGCCGTAGTCCGCGCCCGCTTCGAAGCTGCCCCAATCGTCCTGGTCTCCGCCACCCCGTCCCTGGAAACCGTCACCAACGTAGAATGGGGCCGCTACGGCCACCTAGATCTCCCCGACCGCCACGCCGGCGCCTCGTTACCCCAAATCGCCCCCATCGATCTTCGCGAATTCCCCCCCGAGCGCGGCCTCTTCCTCTCCCAGCCAATAATCGACGCAGTCCACGCCACCCTCGCGCGCGGCGAGCAAGCCATGCTTTTCCTCAACCGCCGCGGCTACGCGCCCTTAACTCTCTGCCGCCATTGCGGCCACCGCATGCAGTGCAAAAACTGCACCGCCTGGCTGGTCGAGCACCGCGGCCGCAAAAGTCTAATCTGCCACCACTGCGGCCACACCGTCCCGCGCCCCCAAAAATGCCCCGCCTGCGACGCCGAGGACAGCCTGGCCGCCATCGGCCCCGGCGTCGAGCGCATCGCCGAAGAAGCCGCCGCCCTCTTCCCCGAATCCCGCCGTCTTATCATGGCAAGCGACATGATCAGCAGCGCCCGCGAGGCCGCCCGCGCCGTAGCCGCAATCGAAGCCCGCGAGATCGACCTCATCATCGGCACTCAGATGGTAGCCAAAGGCTGGCATTTCCCCCATCTCACCCTGGTCGTAGTAGTCGACGCCGACCTGGGTCTCGCCGGCGGCGACCTCCGCGCCGGCGAGCGCACCCTCCAACTCCTCCATCAGGTTTCCGGCCGAGCCGGTCGCGCGGGAGCCCCCGGCCAAGCCCTGCTCCAGACCTACAACCCCGACCATCCAGTAATGCGTGCCCTGATCGCCGGCGATTTCGGCGGCTTCATGGCCTGCGAAGCGCAAATCCGCCGTCCCGGCCACTGGCCCCCCTTTGGCCGCCTGGCCGCGATCATCATCAGCAGCGAGCAGGAGCGCGAAGCCGACCAGGTCGCCAGCCTCCTAGCCCGCGCCGCACCCCGAGCCCCCAACATCGACGTCCTGGGCCCCGCGCCCGCGCCCCTATCGTTACTACGCGGCCGCCACCGCCGGCGCCTATTATTAAAAGCCACCCGCGACATCTCAGTACAAAGCCTACTGCGCGACTGGCTAGCCCAAGTCCCGATCCCCCGCGCCGTGCGCGTAGACATCGACATCGATCCGGTGTCGTTCCTTTAGGAAGCGTCTTTTTTGAAAAAAAGCAGCAAAAAACTTCCTGATTACGCACCATCCTCAGCGATTCCGTCATCGTAGAGGTAACGCTCATGAAGTACCTTCCGTCCGGAAAAGATCGTAAGTAAACTCAATAGGTTGAGCTGCAGGAAGAATCTTCTTTTTGTGAACAAAAAGAAGCAAAAAAACTTTGTCAATTAGGGGTGCATTGTCTTGCGGTGGTGCACTCCGATCTAATTCACCAAAAGTTTTTTGCTTCTTTTTTTCAAAAAAGATGCTTCTCTCTTCACTTCCCCGTTTACCTGCTGAGATATCGATGTCCTCCGAAACCCCAAAGCTGCAGGGCTACAACGTCGCAACGAACCAGCATTCGATCTCGGGTTTATCTTCCGGCGCCTACATGGCGGTGCAGCTACACTTGGCCCACTCATCGCATTTCGTCGGCCTAGGCATAATCGCCGGTGGCCCCTATCGTTGTGTCGAGTCCTTCCGCGATGCCGCCAACATCGCCGAGGACGCCTACGCCTTGAATGCCATCTACATCTGCATGACGCCGCTGACAGCGCAAACCGGACCGCGTGCGAAACGCCTTGCGGACCTGGCAAGGCAGACCGCCGCCGCCGGCAAGATCGACCCGATAGAAAATCTCGCCGGCGACCGCCTCTACATTTTCACCGGCGCCCTGGACCCCGTGGTGAACTCGCTGGTTGTCCGCAGCACGCGTGATTTCTATCTCGATCTCGGCGTGCCGGCCGCGCAAATCAAATTCATCGACACCGTTCCGGCCGGCCATTCGATCATCACCGACAACATCGAGGACTCACCTCTGGCCGCGACCCAGCCGCCCTACATCAACAACGGCGGCTTCATGCAATCCCACGACATTCTCCGCCACATCTACGGCGACCTGAAACCTCCATTCCCCTATCCGACCGGCCAGCTAATCCGCTTCAAACAGTCAGAATTCATCAACCGCGACGCCTCCTTCGCCAGCATGGCCGAATTCGGTTACGTCTACGTGCCGCGCGCTGTGCAGCAAGGCGAGACCGCGCGTGGCGTACACATCGCGCTCCACGGCAGCCAACAGGGCTACAATTACGTGAACCTCGTCGGCGGCCTTCCCGACACCGCCTTCCAGCCCGCCTTCGGCAACCGCTACATGACCACGACCGGCTACAACCAGATCGCCGACAGCAACAACCTGATCGTGCTCTACCCACAGGCCGCGGCCGACGACGGCAACCAGGCGCAAAATCCCGAAGGCAGCTGGGATTGGTGGGGCTACAGCAGCCCGAATCCTCGGCACCCGGACTATTACTCCAAGGACGCGGTCCAGATCCGTGCCATCTACAACATGCTGGAGCAGCTTTGCAGCGGCCGGCCCTCAACCGCGGTAACCAAATCATGACCGACACATCTCTCGCCGTGCCGCCCGCGCTCGTCGCCTCCGTCACCGAGCAGCCGAAGCCGCGGACCCACGTGCCCCCTCTCGACCACGCCAAGAAGGCGCTGGCCCTTCAAAACGAGTGGGCCACCCGCGTCGGCGGCAACGCCTTCGCCACCGCCCAGCTATTCGCGCAGGGGATCGACCCCGAGACCTGGGCCGAGCTGTTACAATTAGGCGAAGCGGCCCGCCAGCGGTTCTCCGCGCTCCAGGAAAGCTGGTCCCAGGAGTGGACAGCCTGGGTTCGCTATTCCGACCAAATCAAGGGCGCCAACACGATGTCGAAGCTAGCCGAGCGCGAGTCCAACATCGGAGTGCAGTGGGCCTCGATACTGGGCGCTCAGGCCGCGACTCTGATCGCCTGGGAGGAAAATATCGAGGTCGCGTACTCCTATTGGGTAAGCGAGAAACTCGAAAGGAAGAAAAGAATCTTCTTTTTGTGAACAAAAAGAAGCAAAAAAACTTTGTCAATTAGAGGTGCACGGATCCATGGCCGGTGCGCTCCACAGAGCAAAAGTTTTTTGCTTCTTTTTTTCAAAAAAGATGCTTCCTTCCCTCCCTAAGGCTGCCCGCCACCTCCAGCCGCCCCATAAACCTGCCCGGTCGCGAAGCTCGCGTCATTCGCCGCCAACTGCACATAAATGGACCCCAACTCCGCCGGCTGGCCTGCCCGCCCCAGCGGAGTCTGCCCGCCAAACTTCCGTAGCTTCTCCTGGGTCGCCCCGCCGCTCACCTGCAGCGGCGTCCACACCGGCCCAGGTGCCACCGCGTTCACTCTGATCCCCTTGGGCCCAAGCTGTTTCGCCAGCGACTTGGTATAGTTCATGATCGCCGCCTTGGTCTGCGCGTAGTCATACAGGTCGGGCGAGGGATCGTACGCCTGTTCCGAAGACGTGCTGATAATCGCCGACCCCGGCTGAAGGTGCGGCAGCGCTGCCTTGATGATCCAGAACGGTGCGTAGATATTCGTCTTCATGGTCCAATCGAATTCCTCGCTCGAAATCTCCAGGATCGACGCGCGGGTTTGCTGCCTACCCGCGTTATTCACCACGATATCGAGCCCGCCCAACCCGCGCACCGCCTCGGACACCAGCTTCACGCAGAATCGTTCACTGCGGAGGTCCCCCGGGATCGGCAATCCGATTCTACCTTCCCTGGCGATTAGTTCGATCACTTCCCGGGCATCCGGCTCTTCCTCGGGCAGATAATTGATCGCCACATCCGCGCCCTCGCGCGCAAAGGCGATCGCCGCGGCCCGTCCCATCCCCGAATCGCCACCGGTGATGAGCGCCTTGCGCCCCGCCAGCCGGCCCGAGCCGCGGTAGCTGGTCTCGCCATGATCGGGCTTCGGCTGCATCTTGCTGGCAAGCCCGGGCCACGGCTGCGATTGTTTCGGGTAGGGTGGTTTCGGATAAGCCTGGGTCGGATCGGTCAGCGCCGGCCCCGCTGCGGTTGACCCCACGCCTGGTGGGTGGCTCTGCGGCAGCATGGCGGCCGACATGCCGGCGCCCTCGCCGTCACCGTCCCCATCCGGGCGACGGAGCAGCGGGTCTCTTTCGCTTGTGTCCATGCGGTACTCCTCCAGGTGAGCGACGCCGCCGGGGGGAGTCTACCGGCGACCATCAGGGTAGCCTAAGCTTGCCCGGACGCACGGCGAAGACTCGGAATATACCTAACTCCAACGGCTGCCGCGTCGTTCCGGCAACGCATCAAATATCCCAGACGCACTCAATATGGATGCCCGATCACTTTACAACCGCGTTCCGGCGCGGTGTCGCGTGGCGGGCACCGGGCGTGCGCTGCAGTGCGACATCGCCATCGCGATCAGATCGAACATGCGGCGCCGTATGTTCGCGAACTGTCGTGATCCCATCGGCCCGGAATTAGTTCGATATCAAATTATCAAAAGTTTTTTGGTTCTTTTTTTCAAAAAAGAACACGTCCTTCTCTTCCCCTTTCCCTCACTTCCCCCAAGAAAGTTCCTGTCATTTTCCAACCCAAGTGTTATGTCGCGGGCTTTTTTGGGCCGAAGTGCAAGGCTTAATGGCTTGCCACTCATTGGACCCCATGCTACGAGCCGCGCCAACCGGCGCCCCGCCCTATTTTGGGTCGCCATTATACAGAAAGATGGATCGCCCGCGTGGCTTCAGACAGTGCCGCGAACCACACCTCCAGTGCAGCCGGCCGATATGCGGTTGCGCTCTATACTCTGGCTGCGGAGCGCAACGCAGTGACCAGCATAGCCCCGCAGATGGATCGGTTGAGCCAGATCATCCAGGCGTCGCCCGATTTCCGCCGTCTACTGCAGAGTCCCTTGTTCGATGTCCGCGAGTCCTCCAAAGCGGTGCGCGCGGTATTGGATGCAAACGAATTCGGTCCTTTGTTCAAGAAGTTCGTGGGTCTGGTTGCGGCCAACCGCCGCCTCGCGCTACTCCCCGCCATCATCGCCGCCTGGAATGCTCTGATCGCCGAAAAGCGCGGCATTCAGACTGCTGAAGTCACCACTGCCTACCAGCTCACCGATCTGGAGCGCGCCGCTCTTGCCGGCCGTCTTGCCGAGGCCGGTTATGGGTCGGTCAATCTGGTTGAGACTGTCGATCCGAATATCCTGGGCGGCCTTATCGTAAAGATCGGATCTCGCCTCTACGACACCAGCCTCAAATCCCGGCTGCATCGCCTGCAGTACGCCATGAAGGGAGCCGCCTGATGGAAATCCGCCCAGCCGAGATTTCTGAGATCCTCAAAAAGCAGATCCTGGCATTCGACACCGACGCCAACGTCGCCGAGACCGGCCAGGTGCTAAGCGTGGGCGACGGCATTGCCCGCGTTTTCGGCCTTTCCAACGTGATGTCGGGCGAGCTGGTGGAATTCCCCGGCGCCGGCATCAAGGGCATGGCGCTGAACCTCGAGACCGACAACGTCGGCGTGGTGATTTTCGGCGACGACCGCGAAGTCCGTGAAGGCGACACCGTCACCCGCACCGGTTCGATCGTAGACGTCCCTGTCGGCAAGGCCCTACTCGGCCGCGTGGTCGACGGTCTCGGCAACCCGATCGACGGCAAAGGCCCGATCGAGACCACCGAGCGCCGCATCGTTGAAACCAAAGCCCCCGGCATCATCCCGCGCAAATCCGTCCACGAGCCGATGCAGACCGGCATCAAGGCGATCGACACGCTGATCCCGATCGGCCGCGGCCAGCGCGAGCTGATCATCGGCGACCGCCAGACCGGCAAAACCGCGGTGATCATCGACACCATAATTAACCAGAAATCGGTTAATGCCACCGACGACGAGAGCAAAAAGCTCTACTGCATCTACGTCGCGATCGGCCAAAAGCGCTCCACCGTGGCGCAATTGGTCCGTACCTTGGAGGAACAAGGTTCACTTGAGTACTCGATCGTCGTCGCCGCCACCGCGTCCGAGCCCGCGCCGCTGCAATTTCTCGCCCCCTACACCGGCTGCACCATGGGCGAGTATTTCCGCGACAACGGCATGCACGCGGTGATCTTCTACGACGATCTCTCGAAGCAAGCCGTCGCGTACCGCCAGATGTCCCTCCTGCTCCGCCGTCCACCCGGACGCGAAGCCTATCCCGGCGACGTATTCTACCTCCATTCGCGCCTGCTCGAACGCGCCGCCAAGATGTCCGACGATTACGGCGCCGGCTCACTCACGGCACTTCCGGTGATCGAAACCCAGGCCGGCGACGTTTCCGCCTATATTCCGACCAACGTGATTTCGATCACCGACGGCCAGATCTTCCTGGAAACCGAGCTTTTCTTCAAAGGCATCCGCCCCGCCGTGAACGTCGGCCTCTCGGTTTCGCGCGTCGGCTCCGCCGCCCAGATCAAGGCGATGAAGAAGGTCGCAGGCTCGGTCAAGCTGGAACTCGCGCAGTACCGCGAAATGGCCGCTTTCGCGCAATTCGCGAGCGACCTCGATCCCGCCACCCAGCGCCTGCTTGCCCGCGGCGCCCGCCTGACCGAACTTTTGAAGCAGCCCCAATACAAGCCGGTGCCGATCGAAAGCCAGGTGGTAGCGGTTTACGCCGGCACCAAGGGTTATCTCGACAAGATCGAAATCAACCGCATCGGTATCTATGAAACCGGACTGCTCGCCGAACTTCGCACCTCGTCGCCGGAGATCCTGGCATCGATCCGCGACAGTGGTGAAATCACCAAGGACAACGAGGCGGCGTTGGTCGCGGCGCTCGACAAGTTTACCAAAAACTTCGGCTGAAGCGGGGATCAGTAGAAACCCATGGCCAGCCTGAAGGCACTTCGAGCGCGCATCAACAGCGTTAAATCGACGCGCAAGATCACCAGCGCCATGAAGATGGTGGCGGCGTCGAAGTTGCGCCGCGCCCAGCACCAGGCCGAGGAAGCCCGCCCCTACACGGAACGGATGGAGCGCATGCTGGCCGCCCTGGCAGGTTCGGTTGCGGGCCTGCCGACGGCGCCAAGGATGCTGATCGGCACTGGCTCGGATCACGTCCATCTACTGGTCCCGATCACCGCCGATCGCGGTCTCGCCGGCGCCTTCAACACTCAGATCGGCCGCGCCACCCGCGCCCTGGCGCTACGGCTTCGCGGCGAAGGCAAGGTGGTAAAGATCCTGGCGGTGGGTCGCAAGGGACGAGATTTCCTGCGCCGCGAACTCGCCGATCTGATCACCGGTGACGTCACTTTCGCCGGCAAGAAATGGCTCGACTTCACCGACGCCGCCGGCATCGGCAATCGCATCGCCGAACTGCTGGCGCAAGGCGAGTTCGACGTCTGCACCATGATCTACAACCGCTTCCAGTCGGTAATCGCGCAGGTACCAACCGAAGTGCAACTGATCCCGGTGCCGATCCCCCCGATCCCCGAAGACGCCCGCGCCAAGGTTGTCACGCCCTACGAATTCGAGCCGGAAGAAGAGGAAATCCTCGCCCGGCTGCTGCCGCAGAATCTGTCCACGCAAATCTATCATGCGCTGCTTGAAAATGCCGCCGGCTTCCAGGCGGCGCAGATGACGGCTATGGATAATGCTACGCGTAACGCTGGCGATATGATCAATCGTCTGACCTTGAACTATAACCGGACGCGTCAGGCGAACATCACCAGAGAGCTCATCGAGATCATCTCGGGAGCTGAAGCGATTTAGAAGGAAGTGTTCTTTTTGTGAACAAAAAGAACCAAAAAAACTTTGTGACTCTCGGGCGCGACGTCTTGTAGTGGGTTCCAACTGACAAAGTTTTTTTGCTTCTTTTTGTTCACAAAAAGAAGACTTGTCTGCACTAATAACGTAAGGACTTTGCACCAATGGCAACCAACAGCGTCGGACGTGTTTCCCAAGTACTAGGCGCCGTCGTGGACGTGCAGTTCGAAGGCGAGTTGCCCTACATTTTGAACGCGCTCAGCACCAAGATCGGTGATCGCGCTTTGACCTTGGAGGTCGCGCAGGAACTGGGCGAGCGCACGGTTCGTTGCATTGCCATGGACAGCACCGACGGCATGACGCGCGGCCAGGAAGTCGCCGACACTGGTGCCGCGATCCGCGTTCCGGTGGGTCCGAAGACGCTTGGCCGTATCTTGAACGTCATCGGCGAGCCGATCGACGGGCGTGGTCCGGTCGGCAACACCATGACCTATCCGATCCACCGCGCCGCCCCGTCGTTCGAGGAACAAGCCTCTACCGCGGAGATCCTGGTTACCGGCATCAAGGTGGTCGATCTTCTGGCGCCTTACCTCAAGGGTGGCAAGACCGGCCTGTTCGGTGGCGCCGGCGTCGGCAAGACGGTGCTTATTCAAGAACTGATCAACAACATCGCGAAGGCTCACGGCGGCGTTTCGGTCTTCGCCGGCGTCGGCGAGCGCACCCGCGAGGGCAACGATCTGTATCACGAAATGATCGATGCCGGCGTTATCAAGCTGAACGAAGACGGCAGCACCGACGGCTCGAAAGTGGCGCTGGTTTACGGCCAGATGAATGAGCCGCCGGGAGCCCGTGCCCGCGTCGCATTGTCGGGTCTATCGCTCGCCGAATATTTCCGCGACGAAGAGGGCCAGGACGTGTTATTCTTCGTCGACAACATCTTCCGTTTCACCCAGGCCGGCGCTGAAGTTTCCGCGTTGCTCGGCCGCATTCCCTCCGCGGTGGGTTACCAACCCACGCTCGCCACCGACATGGGCGCGCTACAGGAGCGCATCACCAGCACCAACAAGGGTTCGATCACCTCGGTGCAGGCGATCTACGTCCCCGCCGACGATCTCACCGACCCCGCGCCTGCGACTTCGTTCGCCCACTTGGACGCGACCACGGTGCTAAGCCGTTCGATCGCCGAAAAAGGCATCTACCCCGCGGTCGATCCTTTGGATTCCACGTCACGTTCGCTCGACCCGCGGATTGTGGGCGAGGAACACTACAACGTTGCCCGCGAGGTCCAACGCATCCTGCAAACCTACAAATCCCTGCAGGACATCATCGCAATTCTAGGCATGGACGAGCTTTCCGAAGACGACAAGCTGATCGTCGCGCGCGCCCGCAAGATCGAGCGCTTCCTGAGCCAGCCCTTCCACGTCGCCGAGGTCTTCACCGGCAGCCCCGGCGTATTCGTCCCGATCGCCGACACCGTCCGCAGCTTCAAGGCGCTGACCGAAGGCGCCTACGACGATCTCCCCGAGGCGGCATTCTACATGGTCGGCACCATCGAGGAAGCAATCAAGAAGGCCGAGAGCATGAAAGCGACCGCCTGATGAAGACGTCGCTTGAGATCGTAACTCCGGAAAAGCTGTTGCTATCGCAAGAAGTGGAGATGGTAGTGCTCCCTGGCGTGGAAGGCGAGCTCGGTGTTCTCTACGCCACCGCGCCGATGATCATCGCACTGAAGGAAGGCGCGATCCGCATTTACGAAAGCGACCGAGTAATTCAAGAGATTCAAGTAAACGGCGGTTTCGCGGAAATTACTCCCGAGCGTTGCACGGTGCTCGCCACTGAAGTAATCACCGAGCCGGCACCTGCTGCACCGCCCTCCCGCCGCGACTCACCGGCAGCGTAGCGGCCATCAATAGGTTTAGATCAGGAAGAATCTTCTTTTTGTGAACAAAAAGAAGCAAAAAAACTTTGCGGGTTAGGGGTGCACCGGACTACGGACGGTGTGCTCCGAGCTATTTGAACAAAAGTTTTTTGCTTCTTTTTTTCAAAAAAGATGCTTCCTTTCCTACCCTGACCCGAGCGTATAATCCCACCGGCCGCCGGATCTGGAGTAACAGATGGCAACCGCTGTGGTTGTTCAGTGCTTTGCGAAAACCGACACCCTAGCCGACCTCTGCGCATCTCTTCTCCGCATGGAAGGGCACGAAACCATCCGCTTAATCTTCTGGTGCGACAATCCGGCCGGCGTAAGCCGCAATGCGGAACAATACACCGCCGGCCATGCCAGAATGCTCGAATTCCTGAAGATTTTCGCAGTCAATCACGTAGCCGGTTTCCGCTCGGTCGAAATTTTGCTCAATCCCACCAATCTCGGTCCCTATCGGACCTGCCAAATCGCTCTCGACCACGCCTTCGCGCGCAGCGAGTTTGCGATTTTCTCCGAAGACGACGTAATCTTCTCGCGCGACGCCCTCGTCTGGTTCGAATCCGCCTTGGCGCTCGGCCTGCTGGACCAACCAGACAATTGGGCGCTCGCGGGCGAATCTCCCTTCTTCGATGCGCAATCACGCATCCCTTCACCCGGCTACATCGAGCGCATGATCCAACATGCGCGCCAGGAAGATCTAGGACACTACTACACTTTCCATGATTCCGTCCCGTCGACGATATTCGCCACCACGAAAACCCGCTGGCGCGAATTCGGCGAAACCCGAGGCCAACCCTGCGGCGACGTCGAAGTCAACAAAAGGTGCCAAGCGGAAGGGAAGGGGAGCATCTATCCAGTCGTCCCTCGCGCCAAGGACGTAGGGATGTTGCATGATCTCGGCCACAGTGTAGCAGTCCACACCAAAGCCGGCGTAACCGAGATCAAGCACACCTATCTGTTAGCCGAGGACATATATCCCGCAGGCCCGTTACCCCGGCTCCCGCCGCAATTATACGCCGGCGACAAAGGTCAACTTTGGCTACGTTCCACTCTGCGCGAAAGCGCCACGCCAATCGCGTAGGATGGGGTGTTCTTCACACCCCATCTCACAGACCGTGCCCTGCCTCAAACCACCGTCAGCTTCACATCCACATTCCCGCGCGTGGCGTTCGAGTAAGGGCAAATCTGATGTGCCTTCTCCACCAGCGCCACTGCCGCGGCATGATCCACGCCCGGCAACGACACTTCGAGTGCTGCGGTAATCCCGAACCCGCCTTCCGACCGCGGTCCGATCCCGACTGTCGCGGTCACTGTCGCCTCCTTCGGCACATGCGGCCCTTCCTTCCCGGCCGCCGCCTTCATCGCGCCCAGAAAGCACGCTGCGTACCCCGCCGCGAACAGTTGTTCCGGATTATTCCCCGGTCCACCCGGCCCGCCCAATTCCTTAGGAATACTCAAGTTCACCGACAAACTACCATCCTTGGTAGCGCTATGGCCATCCCGCCCACCAGTTGCAGTGGCGGAGGTGGTGTATTTCACATCGACCGGCATAGTTGGTTTCCTTTTGCTATGACCTGAGCCCGTAGACTGGGCACGAACGCACTTGGGAACGCGCGATCCCCCGGTCAAGTAACTCCCTTAGGGTCTGTCCCGCATCACAATAAAAAAAATCACAGGTTAAGGAGAAAGTACAGTCTTCTTTTTGTGAACAAAAAGAAGCAAAAAACTTTGTCACTTAGTGGTGGCACCCGTCCACGGCCGGCGCGCTCCATGGAACAAAAGTTTTATGCTTCTTTTTTTCAAAAAAGATGCTTGTTCCTTCCCTATAACTTATTGATTAGCCTTAACCGCCCAATTCGCCGTCTTCCAATCGCTCAACGCCACCGGTTGTGCAGAGTTCACACTCGCCTCCAAATTCCGCGGGTTCCGCAAGAACTGCGACGTTGCCGTCTGCACGTCCGTGGCGGTCGGTCCAGCGCCGAACGTCGCGGTGATCATCGGATTATACGCAGCGCTGAGCTTCGATATCACCGCGTCCCGGTCGCCACCCGACAACTGCGCCAGGTAGTCCAACGTCTTATCCACCAGCCCGTCGTCGTATAGTTTCACATCCGCGGAAGTAAACTCCGCATTGGAATAATCCCTGGCCAGCAAGCGCGCGCGCGTAACCCCGTGCAACTGCGCATTGAGCGCCAGGCTGAACATATTCTTCATCGAGAACGACCCATCGGTGATCGTAAGGTCGCCGCGATCCTGGTTCCAATTCACATTGATCGAGCACGACACATCGACCGCGCCATAGCCCAAATTGCGCAAGAGCGCTGCTCCCGTATTCTGTCCGGGCAGCGCCATTACCAGGTCGCTTATTTTCATCGCCGAGTGGCTAGGTATGCCGTGGACAAAATCGGAAGAATCAATCTTGAACCCCGCGATTGATCCGCGTGAGCTCCCATCGGGCGATTTGAGTTCAACCCCGTCGAATTCGAGATGACCGATGTTTGGCTCCATATTCAACGCGCGGTCGGCCGGCCTACCACCTGCGACGGCTGCGGGACCCAGCGCCAGATTTTCGACCGCGCTTATAGTGGGATTCGCGTCGATCTGCCCGATCTCGAATTTGGTAACGGCAAGTTGCCCGTTCGGAAAGTTGCTTGATATGCCATCAAACGACATATCGCCGATCTTCCCGTCGCCAAAATCCTTCATTCCGATATGCTGCACGCTGAACCCTATGACCTGCCCTTTCGGCGGACTCACCTGCACCTTAAGATCATCGATGTCATATGACGCGGCGTCGAATGCGTGATAAATGTCGAGCAGATGTGGCATCGCCCCTTTCGGGTCCGCGCTTACTTGCTGCATCAGTTCCCAAAACGGGACTTTCAGTGGGCGAGCGTCAATCGGGCCGATTTCAATCCGATCGATGCTGGCGGAGACTGTTGTTTCCGCCGTTACCGCCACTATCTTCATATTTGTCATTCCGCCGCCATCGATAACGCGAACCTTCGGTGCGGTTGCGTCGCCGCGTCCGGCGAAAAATCCATAATAGGCGGGAACGTTGAAGTTGGTTTCCTGCAACGAGTCGCTATTGATGGTTTCGCGCACGGCGCCCGCATCGGTCGTGGTCCGCATAGCGCCGGCGGCGAGTAATCCGATCTTGCCGTGCACGATATCCGTAGCGTTGATTGCCATCACCTCGCCCGATGCGTTTACCGATGCGGTACTGTAGCGATACGAAATCTCCGGGATTGCAACGCTAGTTGCCGAGATACCGGCCAATTCCGCAACAGGATCGCCACCGGTGGTGGTATCGTAGCTCACGCCATCGATTATGATGTTTGGTGCGGTCGCGGAGCTGGGACCGAAGTTCCCGCTAAAATTCGCAATCCGCGCGTCCGCAGTGAAATGCCGCCAAGACGACAGCACTGCCGGCAGGATCTGTGTGAGCGGGCACGACACGACCACTTCGTTCGCGCCAAGTCCGTTGTCGGAAACGCCCTCAAGTTTGATTTCTCGTCGCCAGGCGTCGACCTTGATTTGGGTAACATGGACATCCGGATTAGCCGCAAGCCAGGCAGCGACCGCGCGTTTCATTGCAAGTGGTGCTTCCACTCCGTATGCCACGACTCCCAATCCGGCCAGCACGACGGCGAGCAGTCCAATTCTGACACTTGTCCCGCTCACCGATATGTACCC
>Ga0302305_1000773_pt1 | contig 18823 bp, 14 predicted proteins | sample III_Palsa_E2_3_FD_198764 | JGI IMG/M metagenome (GOLD analysis project Ga0302305, IMG submission 198764) | Peat permafrost microbial communities from Stordalen Mire near Abisko, Sweden - III_Palsa_E2_3 | ecosystem: Environmental > Terrestrial > Soil > Palsa > Peat permafrost | place: Sweden... | reverse complement strand
GGGCGTTCGGCAGCTTCTTGGGTTTAGACGCGCCCCGGCAGCATCCCGATAGCAGAATGATACCTTTACCGCAGCTTTTACGCTTTGATCTTAGGGAATTTTGGTGGCGGTGACTGGGATCGAACCAGTGACCTACGGGTTATGAGTCCGTCGCTCTAACCATCTGAGCTACACCGCCTGGGTGAGAGACAACATCAAACGGCACACAGCCGCGACGACTGCCGCTCTTCCATCATAGATTTCGTGACTTCATAGGTCAAACCTGAGAAGCTTTTTGAGGGGGATGAGTCATAATTCGCAATAAGACTTGTAATTCCCTACAAGATTTGTCATTCCGTAGCGCAGCGAAGGAATCTGCTGTTTCTTTGGCGCGGCAACTCATTCCCCCGGAACATCCGGCAACTTTTACGAGACACGACACAATGCCTCACCTCACCTCCATCCCGGCCACCGCTCTCGCTGCCTTTCAGCAACCTTGCACCATCACCAATAACTGCCGCCTTTCCAACTTCCTGCACCTGCTCTACGTCCTTGCAGCCGTCCTCAGCGTCATTCTCGTCATCCTGATCGCGTTCGCGCTCCGCTTCTACGCCAAAAAGAAAAAGTCCGATTCGGAGCTCCCGCGCTGATGTCTTCCTCGCAAAAAGTCCTCGGCGTCATCCCCGCCCGCCTCGCCTCCACCCGCCTGCCCCGCAAAGTCCTCCGCGAGATCGCTGGCGAACCCCTCCTCGCGTGGGTCTACCGTGCCGCCCAGGCCTGCCCGCAGCTCGACGAAATCGTCATCGCCGCCGACTCCCCGGAAGTCGAAGCTCTCTGCCACCACAACGGCTGGCCCTGCATTCTTACCGACCCCAACCTTCCCAGCGGTACCGACCGCCTCCACGCCGTCTCCCAGCTCCACGACGCCGCCATCTACGTCAACATCCAGGGCGACGAACCCCTCCTCCACCCCGAACACATCGCCGCCATCCTCGCACCCTTCGCCAAGCCCCACGTAGACGTCACCACCCTCAAAGTCCCCTGCCGTCCCGAAGACGTTACCAACCCCAACGCCGTCAAAGTCGTCACCGCCCTTGACGGCCGCGCGCTCTACTTCTCCCGCGCCACCATCCCCTTCGACCGCGACGCCACCGGCAAAACTCAAGTCTGGAAACACCTCGGCCTCTACGCCTACCGCAAAGCCGCTCTGGAACGCTTCGCCGCCCTCACCCCCAGCCCGCTCGAACAAACCGAGCGCCTGGAACAGCTCCGACTCCTGGAAAACGGCATAGCCCTCTACGTAGCCGAAACCACCCACGACACCATCGGCGTAGACACCGAAGCCGACCTCATCCGCGTCTCCGCCATCCTAAGCACCCGCCAGCCCTAACTCGCAGATCTAAGCTGGCAGCTCAAAGCCTGCCCCGCTCTCGTCAGCACCCGCACAATCCGGGTGCCCCATCCTCACGACGGCTTCATCGTCGTTAGGGTAGGCATCGCGCGCTTAGCGCGACCGCCCCTGCCCATCTCCACCCCGCCACACCCTTCAATCCAACGGCCCCTTACAGCGCATCCACCGTAAGCCGCAACCCACCCTCAACAACCTCCGCCCTCACACACTCCAGCGTCTCCACCACCCAAGACACCCCAGCCGCCCGCAACTCTTCCGCCGAGTGCGTCCCCAACACCCCAAGCACGCGACACCCGGCCTCGATACCAGCCCGCACGCCACTAGGAGCATCCTCGATCACCACACAATCCTTCGGCGCTTCATGGATCAACTCCGCCCCGCGAAGATAAGGCTCCGGATGCGGCTTGCCATTCACCACACGATCCCCGCTAATAATCCGTTCCGGCACCGGCAGCTTCGCCACCTCCAACCGCCCCACCAGCAACCGCCACGTAGCCGAGCTCACAATCGCCCACCGATCCATCGGCAGTGACTCCAGCAGCTTCCGCACTCCCGGCAGCACCTCAAGATCCGCAACATCCGCCAGCTCCATGTCCTCAATGAGCTTCATTCCCTCAGCCACATCAATTCCCGGCACCAGCTTCGTCATCACATCAATCGCACGCGTCCCATGCTCGATCACAAACTCATCGGCATTCGGCACGCCATAATGCGCCGCCCACTTCCGCCAGCAGCGATTCACGCTCGCAATCGAGCTCACAATCACGCCATCGTTATCAAACAGCAGGCCCTTCGTCTCAATCACAACCCGTCCGCTCAAGCAGCATCTCCCGCGAGCACAAACGCCTTCGCCGCGGCCAACACCTGCTGCACACTCTCCTGGCTACAGCTCTCGCAGTAAACCCGCAACAGCGGCTCCGTCCCACTCGCCCGCAACAGCAACCACGTCTCCGCGGCATTCTTCTTGCCCACGCAAGCCGGGTTCTCCAAAAAGAACTTGATCCCATCCAGCGTCTCGACGCGCAACACCTTCAGCCCGGCAACATCGCTCTCGCCAGCCACAAACGCCTTCGCCCGCCGTATCGCCGACTGCTTCAGCTCATCATTGATGTGCATATCGATGCGCCCATACTGGTGCTCGCCATACTCCGCCTGCAACGCCGCCACAAGCTCACCCAGCGTCTTGTGCTCATCCGCCATCACGTTAGCCAGCAGCAGGCTGTTCAGAATGCCATCGCGCTCCGGCAAGTGCTTCGAGATACCCACACCACCAGACTCTTCGCCACCAATCAACACATCGTGCGCCAGCATCAGGTCCACCACGTACTTGAACCCAATCCCATGCTCATGCAGCTTGCGTCCATACTTCGCCGCAATGCGATCCAACATCTTCGTCGTGTTGAACGCCCGCGTCACATCCCCGGGCCACTTCTTGCGCTCCAACAACCACTGCAGCAGGATCGCAAAAATCTTGTGCGCATCCACCACATTGCCATGCTCATCTACTGACCCTATGCGGTCCGCATCGCCATCCGTAATCAACCCAGCCGCACACTTCTCCGCCACCACAGCCACCTGCGTCGCTGCAATATGCGGCAAAATCGGCTCCGGATTGATCCCCGGAAACGCCGGGTTCAGCTCATTGCGAAACTCCACATACGGAACTCCCGCGCGCTCAAAAATCCCCGCGACATACCCACGCCCCGCGCCATACATCGTGTCGATCAGAAACCGATACCCAGAATCCTTGATCGCCTTCAGATCGACGAACTTCTCCAGCGCCGCAATATACGTCGGCGCAAAATCCACTTCCTCAATTTTGCCCGGCACCTCCGCAACAGCAAGCGGCTTCAGCAAATAGCTCTCAATCGACGCAATAATCGACGGGCTACCCGCGCCGCCATACGTCGCCTTGTACTTCACCCCGTTCCACTCCGCCGGGTTATGGCTCGACGTAATCATCACGCCGCCCGCGGCCCCACGCTCACGCACCGCAAACGAAAGCTCCGGCGTAGGCGTCACCTTGTTCGCCAGAAACACCGGTATCCCCGCACTCGCCAGCACCTCCGCAACAACCTTCGCAAACGACCGCGATCCAAACCGCGTGTCATACCCAATGCAAACGCCGGCCTTCGCGTCCTCGTGATGGATCACATACAGCGCAATCGCCCGTGCCGCCACGCGCACATTCTCATACGTAAAGTCGTCGGCAATAATCCCGCGCCAACCATCCGTCCCAAACTTAACAACCGTAGTCTCACTCATAACCTATCCCCTGCTCCCAAACCCTATTCCCTATTCCCTATTCCCTATTCCCTGCTTTTAGATCAGATCCTCGCGTCCACCTTCATGGATCGCGCGCACCAGCTTCGAAACATCCTGCGATCTCGCCCGCGTCGTAATCAACAACGCATCCGCAGTCTCCACCACGACCAATCCATCCACACCCAGCAACGCAACCGTCTTGCCCGGCGCATACACATAGTTCCCGCTGGACTGAATCGCAAATATCCCCGTCGTCGCACCGTCGATCACGTTGTCCTTCTCGCTCGTGCCCAGATGCTCATGCAGCGAAGCCCACGACCCTAGATCGTTCCACCCAAAGTCCGCCGGCAGGCAATAAATATTCGACCGCTTCTCACCCTTCGCCGACCGCCGCTCAAGAATCGCATAGTCCACCGAAATGTTTTCGCACTTCGGATACTCGCGCTCAAACACCTCTTCAAACTCCGGCGTTCCATGCGCTGCCGCAATCGCTTCCAGCATCGGCACCATATCCGGCACATGCTCTCTCACCGCCGCAGCCAGCGTCTTCGCACTCCAAAGAAAAATTCCGCCATTCCAATGAAAGTTACCCGCCGCTAAAAAACGTTCCGCCGTCGCCGGATCAGGCTTCTCTCGAAACCGCCGCACCCGGTGTACATCAATCGGCACCGCCCCGCAACATCCTTCCACGCCGTCAACGGTAACGCCCTGCTCAATGTACCCATAGCCCGTCTCAGGACGCGTCGGCGGCACACCCAGCACCACAATGTTCTCGCCCGCGGCAGCCAGCTTAATGCCCGCACTCAACACCTGCGCAAACCGCTTCGCATTCGACACCACATGGTCCGAAGGAAACACCCCAAGCACAGTCTCCGGCTCCGTAAGCTCCAGCAGAAACGCCGCCAGCGCACACGCCGGTGCGGTGTTCCGCGCACAAGGCTCAGCCAGCACATGCTCCTGCGAAATCTCCGGCAACTGCTCCGCAATAATCTCCTGCAGCCAACCGTTCGTAATCACCCACACATCCGCCGGCTTGGCCAGCGGAGCCAGCCGTGCCAGCGTCTGCTGAATCATCGTGCGCTCGCCCTCAAGCGCAAGCACCTGCTTCGCAAGTGCGCGTCGGCTGCGCGGCCAGAAGCGTGTCCCGCTTCCTCCCGCCAGAATTACCGGCGCAAACTTTGGGCCCGTTTGGGTCTTCTCATTTGACATACATCACCCTCGCCAAGCGAATCATCCTGCCTCCGCTTCGCAGCCTGCCTTCTGATCTAATTCAGCTTCGCAAGATACTCACGAATCCGTACAACACCTTTGTCGATCACATCCGCAGACACCGCATACGAAAGCCGAATATGCTCCGTCGTGCCAAACGCCTCACCCGGAACCACCACAACGTGCGCTTCCGTCAACAGCTTCGCCGCCAGGTCCGACGCCGAAGTAATACCACCCTTGCCAATAAAAGCCTTCACATTCGGATACACATAAAACGCACCCTGCGGCACCGTGCAAGTCAGCCCAGGAATCGTCTTGAACCCTTCCAGAATCCGGTCGCGCAGCTTGATGTAATCCGCACGCATCTCGCTCACGCACTCCTGGCTCGCCGTCAACGCGGCAATCGAAGCCTGCTGCACCATGCTCGCCGTGTTTGACGTGCTCTGCGACTGTAGCTTGCTCATCGCGCTGATAATCTGCTTCGGCCCCAGCGCAAACCCCGCCCGCCATCCCGTCATCGCATACGTCTTCGACAGCGACCCCAGAATCACGATGTGCTCCTTGCACTCCGTAAACGACCCGCCGCTCACCACCTCGCCGGTAAACGTCAGGTACACATAGCACTCGTCGAGCAGCACATAGATACCCTTCGCATGAGCCAGCCGCACAATCGCTTCCAGGTCAGCCGGACTCACCACCGCGCCCGAAGGATTCGAGGGCGTATTCAAAATAATCGCCTTCGTCTTCGGCGTAATCGCGGCTTCAATCATCGCCGCCGTCACGCGAAAGTTCTCACTCTCTTTGCTCTCGACGAAGACCACCGTTCCGCCCGCATACTGAATGATGTCCTTGAAGCTCACCCAATAAGGCACCGGCAGAATCACCTCATCGCCGTGGTCCACCAACGCCTGCACCGCGTTGAACAACGCCAGCTTGCCGCCGGTCGTAAACACGCACTCTTCAACCGTATAGTTCGACTTGAAGTCCGCCGCATGACGATCCACAATCGCCTGCCGAACCTGCGGCACACCGGCCACAGCCGTATAACGGCTGAAGTTGTTCTCAATGGCCTTGATCGCGGCCTGCTTAATATGTTCCGGAGTATTGAAGTGTGGCTCGCCTGCGCCAAAGTCCGCCAGGTCAATCCCCTGCGCCTTCATCTTCAACGCTTCCGCAGTAATGGCCATCGTGGCCGATACTTCGATCCGATTCACGCGATCGGACAAAACCTTCCTACTTGCTTCGGAACTCATGCCTCTAGTCTTTCAGATTTACCCCTGGAGATAAAGCACCAGGGCATTCCTTGGCGAACCTTAGCTCCCTTCGCGCCCTTTGCGTTCAAAGCTTTTGCCTCTCCTACCGCCGCTTCCGCACCACCCACGTCGTCATACACCGGTAATCCTGCACAATCGTCGTCTTCAGCGGATCCACCAACACCGCACCCATCTGCCGAGTCATATCCATCAGCGCTGCCTCATCCACCAGAAACCACTCAGACCCATCCCCAATCCGGTACACATGCCCCCGCACGCGCTCAAACTCCATCCCAATCCTCGACCCCAACCGGCAAAACAACATCCCACCCGGCCGCAACACTCTCCAAAGCTCCTCCACCATCGCCAGAAAGTGCTGCTCATCCCGGGCAAAGTGCAGCACGGAGTTACAAATCACCACATCCGCAAACCCATCGGCAAACGGCATCTTCTCCAGCGCAGCCACCTGAAAGTTCTCCGTCGACAACCCCGGCGCAAGCTCCGCCGCCAATGCCGTCACATGCGCCACACCCTCGGCACTTGCATCCACCGCAAACACCTCAGCCCCATCCCGCAACAGATGCACCAGGTTCCGCCCATACCCGCACCCGGCATCCAGCACCTTCATCCCACGCGCAATATTCCCCCGCAGAATCTGGTCAAACACATAAATATCAATCTGCCCAAACTGCTCCTGCACACTCATAGGTCCCACGTTCACTGCCTCACCGTTCCACTCACATCGCTGATCACCAGCGTTTCATAGTCCAGACCCGTCGACGCCGTAAAGTACAAATACGCCACCGCCGGCACCGCATTCACAGACCCTGAAAAAATCTGCGTTCCATTCTGCGTCACCGTGTACTGCCCATTCACCAGCGTAAAGACAAACGTGTTGACCAGTGTCTGTCCTCGCACCACAATCGGCGAAATATTGTCGTTGTAGTTGAACCAGGGGTTCTCCCACTGCGCTGTCTCTCCCCGCGTCACTCCGACATACGGCACCATCGGCGCATCCGGCGGCCCATTCTGATAGGTATCGAAACCCAGCACCAGTCCCGGAATTCCCTCCGCGCCCAACCCTTGCCCCTTCAACCCCATGGAAGTCAACGTAGCACCCAGGCTGGGATCACCCAACACTACAGTGAATCCATCGGCAGGGGTAGCACTCGCATTACTCGTCGTCATCGTAAAGCTCAACGTAAAGTTCGTCGTCGAGATCAACTGCGACCACACCAGTTGCGCTGCCTGCTCTCCCGTGTTCGTCAATTGATAGGTGCAGGCAGTCCCTCCGCTTACAACCGCGCTTCCATGCGCGATCCAGCTTGGATCACAAAGATCGCCGATCTGGTTCAAGACGCCGACAAACAACCCAACCGTATTGCTCGTGACCGAAGTCGCGGAATTACTCACCACCACATAAAACGTGCTTCCATCCTCCGCTGCGGTAGCGCTCGTTGCGCTATAGGTCGAACTCGTCGCGCCCGAAATCGCAGCGAACGTCGCGCTGCCCGGCCCAGCCTCATACCACTGGTACGTCAACGGCAGCGTCGACTGCGCGACCACCGAAAAAGTGCCCGTCTGCCCCACCTGCACATACTGCGACACAGGCTGCGTAACAATCAGAATCCCGCCCGAAACCGTCAGCAGCGCGTTCTGCGAAGCAGCCTGCCCGTAAACATTCTGGGCCACCACATAGTACTGATCGCCGCTATCCAGGAGCGCCGTCTGGCTCGCCGGAACCGTGTAGCTCGTCCCCGTCGCTCCCGATATCGCCGTCCCCGCCGCCTGCCCAGCCGGTATCCGGTACCACTGGTACGTAATCGTCGGCGATCCGGTCGCCAGCGCGCTAAACGTTGCCCCCGTACCGGGAGCCACCGTCACTCCCACTGGCTGCTGCACAATCGTCGGCGGCGTCGGTCCCATCGCTACATGCATCGTCGCAATCGTGCTGGTATACACCGTTCCGCAGGCATCGGTCACCGTCGCATAAAACTGTGTGCCGTCGTCGCCGTTTACGGTAGTCGGCGTCACGTAAACCGCCGCCGTCGCTCCCGCGATAGCGCTCCCGGTCACTCCACCCGGAGCAATCTCGTACCACTGATAGGTAAACGACCCCTGCCCCGCTGCCGCTACTTTGAACGTCCCCACCTGCCCCGCCGTAATCTGCACGTCCACCGGCTCCGTCGTAATCGAGCTCCCGATCGTCACCGTCACAGCGTTCGAGGTCACACTGGCCAGCGCATTGCTCACCACGCAATCATAAGTTCCCGACTGCGCCGCCTGAGCCGCTTGTATCGTGTACGTCGAGCCCGTCGCCCCCGGAATGTTTGCCCCATTCCATTGCCACTGAAACATCGTCGCATTGCTCGCCGCAACCGACAGCGTCAGCGTGCTGTCCAGGCAAACACTCGCCGCCGCGGGCTGCGTTGTAATCACCGGAAAGTCCGCCGCCGTGATCACCACCGTCAGCAGCGCGGACGAGCTCGTCACAGAGCCGTAATCATTCGACACCGTAACCCGAAACGACGATCCATTGTCGCTCGCGGTCGTCGGCGGAGTCGTATAGCTCGTCGCCGTCGCTCCCGGAATCGCCACGCCATTCTTGAACCACTGCAACTGAAGAGGCGCATGCCCCGTAGCCGTCACGGAAAACGTTGCCGTTTGGCCGCCCGCCACCGTCACACTCTGCGGCGCACTCACCGTCGGCCCGGCATCGGTCATCAGCCACGGCCCACACCCGCACATCCCCATCACAGCACAGGTCAACACAACGACAAGGACAGACCGCAACAACAGGCGTAGGCCCGTAATCATTCAGGTAGCTCCAGCGTGAGGTTTTTCCGGTTCAACCTCAGTATCGCATCACGAGCCTAATTCCGCTTACCTGGCGACTTCCTCTTCAACCGCTCCACCACATTCGGAGGCACCAGCGAGCTCACATCCCCACCCAGCTCAAACACACCCTTGATCAGCCTTGAGCTCACATACGTGTACTTCTCGCCCGGCATCATAAACAGCGTCTCAAGCTCCGGATCGAGCTTCCGGTTCATCATCGCCATCTGCAGTTCATACTCATAGTCCGAGATCGCCCGAATCCCACGCAACACCGCCTTCGCCCCCTGCTGCCGCGCAAAGTCCACCAGCAGCCCATCGAACGTAGCCACCGTCACATTCCCATACCCAACCGTCGCTTCGCGAATCATCTCCTCGCGCTCGGGCACGGTAAACAACGGAGTCCCCTTCTCGGAGTTACGCAGAATCGCCACCACTAACTCGTCCACAATTTTGGCCCCCCGCATAATCAGGTCAAGGTGCCCATTAGTCAGTGGATCGAACGTCCCCGGATAAATCGCCTTAGTTTGCATCGCACACCGAGCATACCTGCCTCAGCCCCCTTTGCGAAACTTCGCCCCCACCCCACAGCAGTTGCCCTTACTGTTCGCTGTTAGCTATTGGCTGTTAACTCTCACCTTACCGCCCCTTCAACAACTCTCTCGCAATCACAATCCTCTGTATCTCGCTCGTCCCTTCCCCAATCGTGCAAAGCTTCACATCCCTATAAAACTTCTCCGCCGGATAGTCCTTGATAAACCCATACCCTCCATGAATCTGCACGCCCTCATCGCAAATCCGGCAAGCCGCCTCGCTCGCATACAGCTTCGCCATCGCGGACTCCATCGTCACCGTCTTGCCTGCATCCTTCATCTGCGCCGCGCGCATCGTCAACAACCATGCGGCATCGAGCTGCGTCGCCATATCCGCCAGCTTGAACTGGATCGCCTGAAACTCACTAATCGCCTTCCCAAACTGCCTCCGCTGCAACGCATACTTCATCGCCGCGTCCAGCGCTCCCCTCGCCATCCCCAACGCCAGCGCTGCAATCGAAATCCGCCCTCCATCCAGCACCCGCATCGCATCCTTGAACCCCTCACCGACCTTCCCCACCAGGTTCTCCTCCGGAACAAAGCAGTCCTCAAAGATCAACTCCGCCGTATCGCTGGCCCGCAGCCCCAGCTTGTTCTCCTTCTTCCCCGGCCTGAAACCCTTCGTGCCTTTCTCCACCAGAAACGCCGAAATCCCTCCATGCGTTGCCTTTTCTCTATCCGTAATCGCCAACACCAGCGCACAATCCGCATACGTCCCATTGGTAATAAACGTCTTCGACCCATTCAGCACCCACCCGCCATCACGACGAACCGCCGTCGTCCGCATTCCCCCCGCATCCGACCCCGAACCCGGCTCCGTCAACCCCCAAGACCCCAGCCACTCCCCACTCGCCAGCTTCGTCACCCACCGCTTCCGCTGCTCGTCGTTACCACCCAGCATGATGTGGTTCGTACACAGCGAGTTATGCGAAGCCACAATGATCCCCACGCTTCCATCCACGCGCGAAAGCTCTTCCACCGCCAGCACATACTCCACATACCCCATTCCCGCGCCGCCCAGCTCTTCCGGAAAGATGACCCCCATCAACCCCATCTCACCCAGCTTCTTCACCACCTTGTGCGGAAACTCACTCTTCTCATCCCACTCGCTCACATGCGGCGCAATCTCCCTCTCCGCAAAGCCCCGAACCTCACGCCGCAGCTGTTCCTGCTCTTCCGTCAACCCAAACATAGCCAAGCAAGTCCTCCATCCACAAACCGCCTCAAGCTACCACAGCCCCTACACCACTGTCCCTCCACGCCTTAACTCGAAACTGGAAACTCATAACTGGAAACTGAAAGCCTAACCGCTCTCCCCCACCAGCCCTAAATCCGGGCGCCCCGGGTCCGGATTTTCGGACCCGGGCATTCGCGCCAGCGAACCGCTCTCCTACAACCGAGCACAAATCAAAAGCGGCAGCCAACCGAAGTCGACCACCGCTCTCACTATTCCCTGTTCCCTACTGCCTACTCCCTGCTCCTAAGCCTGTGGCTTCGGCGTAAACAAAACAAACTTCGCCGAAACCTCGCTCCACTTCGCCAGCAGTCTCTCTCCAAGCGTGCTCTCCGCCAGCCGCACATGCTCTTCCAGCAACGCTTTCAAAGCAGACTGCTTCTCAGCATCGACCGCCGTAAACTCCTGCGCTTCCAGGAACTCCGTGTGATAGCGGACCTCTGAAATCAGCGTCTGCGCTTCATCCAGAACCCATGCCGTGCCGCCGGTCATCCCCGCGCCAAAGTTGATCCCGATGTCGCCCAGAATCACCACCTGCCCGCCGGTCATGTACTCGCAGGCATGGTCGCCCACGCCTTCAATCACAGCCTGCACGCCGGAGTTCCTCACCGCAAACCGCTCGCCCGCTCTACCAGCAGCAAACAATTTTCCGGCTGTAGCTCCGTATAGCGCAACGTTGCCCAGCAACACATGCTCGTGGCTGGCCTCCGCCGCGCAGCCAATGGCACGCATCACCAGTTCGCCGCCCGAAAGCCCCTTGCCGACGAAGTCATTCGCTTGCCCGGTCAACACAATCTTCATGCCCGTTGCCGCAAACGCGCCAAACGACTGGCCAGCCGTACCTTCCAGCTCAAACGTAACGTCCGCCTTGTCCAGTTCGCCCTTCGCACGCAGTAGCGAAAGCTCACCCGCCAACCGCGCACCAACTGCACGATGCGCATTGCTGATCGCCGACTTCACTACATACGGCTTGCCTTCCATCGCAGCCTCGACCGCAGGCTTCGTCCACGGCTCATCCAGCGGATGGTCCTCACCCGGCCTGTCGTTGCGAACGCCCATCCAGCGCGTCGGCCCTTCGCCAACCTTGGAAAGCATCGGTGTCAGATCGAGGTTGCCATCAAACCGCACCTGCTCCAGCAAATCGACCCGGCCCACGGCATCCTGCAAGCTCGCCAGCCCAAACTTCGCCAGCAACCGCTGCAGATCACCCGCAAGCTGCGTAAAGAACGTCACCACATGCTCCGGCTTGCCACGGAACTTCGCCCGCAACTCCGGCTTCTGCGTCGCAATCCCGGTCGGACACGTATTCAGATGGCACTGCCGCGCCATATCGCAACCCAACGCAACCAGCACAGCCGTACCGAACGCATACTCATCCGCGCCCAGCAACGCCGCAACCAGCACGTCATGCGCCGTTGCAATGCCGCCATCGGTACGCAGCCGCACACGATCACGCATCCCGCTGTCGCGCAGAATCTGCTGCGCTTCCGCCAGCCCAAGCTCCCACGGATTACCCGCATACTTGATGCTCGAAAGCGCCGCCGCACCCGTACCGCCGCCGTTGCCGGCAATCACGATAAAGTCCGCATAGGCCTTCGCCACACCCGCAGCCACGGTACCGACGCCGCAACTGGAAACCAGCTTCACGCCAACCGCAGCCTTCGGATTCACGCGCTTCAGGTCATAGATCAACTGCGCCAGATCTTCAATCGAGTAGATGTCGTGATGAGGCGGCGGCGAGATCAAACTCACCCCCGGCTGCGCATGGCGCAACCGCGCAATCAGACCCGAAACCTTGTGTCCCGGCAGTTGCCCACCTTCGCCCGGCTTCGCGCCCTGTGCTACCTTGATCTCGATCTCCTCAGCATGAGCCAGGTACTCGGCCGTAACGCCAAATCGTCCTGAAGCAATCTGCTTGATCTTGTTATTCAGGTTCCCGCTGGCCACATGCACAGCCGGAGCACTCACCAGCTCCGCAACCGCCGCACCACCTTGCCCAGCCGAAGCCGACAACGCACCACCGCCATCCGGTCCGCTCACAGGAGCAGAGCCAGCCGGGCGATACACCATCGGGTCTTCGCCACCTTCACCTGTGTTCGACCGCGCACCCAGCGAGTTCATCGCCTGCGTAATCGTCTGGTGTGCCTCCGGGCTCAGCGAACCCAGCGACATCGCACTCGCAATAAACTTCGTGCAAAGGCTCTCCGGCGATTCAACCTCGCTGATCGCCAGCTCAGGCCCCGCCGGACGAATCTCCAGCAAATCCCGCAGCGTCCCAGCTTCGGACGAATCCACATTGCGGCTAAAGATCTGGAACGCCGCAGCCGGATCAGTACTAGCCGCCACGCCTCTCGCGCTACCTACAACCGTCTGCAAAGCCTTCACATTCGGCGGTTGCCACATGTGCGGTTCAGCGGCATCGGTCTTGCGGAAACGAACCCAGCCAAAGTCCGGCAGATCAGCAGCCGCAACAACGGTCTCATCCTGAATCCAGCTCAACCGCAACCGGCGATCCAGTTCCGCAAACCCAATCCCCGAAAGCGGCGACGGCGTATTCGGGAAGCAGCTCTCCACCACGCTCGAATGCAGTCCAAGAATGTCGAACAGATGCGCTCCGCGGTAGCTATCCACCACCGAGATCCCCATCTTCGACATCACCTTCGCAAGCCCGGCATCCAGCGACTTCAGCATCATCTTCTCGCCGTCGACGCCCTCCGGATAGCCCTTCTCACCCGCAAACGAAACACCCGTCTCCAGCGCAAGCCACGGACATACCGCACCCGCTCCATACCCAATCAGCACAGCCGCATGGTGAATATCGCGGCAATCTCCCGCTTCCACCGCAATACCGCAAAGCGTACGCAGACCAGCCGTCACCAGCCCTTCATGCACCGCACCGGTAGCCATCGCCATCGGGATCGGCAACGCTGTCGCGCTCGCTCCACGGTCGGTCAACAGCAGCAGCTTCGCTCCATTGCGAACCAGCTCCACCACGCGCGAACACAGATCCTGAACCGCTTGCTCCAGCGTCATCGCCGGATCAAACAAGCAAGGTACCTCTTGCAAGCGAAGCTCATCCACATGCGGATACTTCCCTGCACGCAACGCCGCAACCTGGCCCAGCGAAAGGAACGGCGACGTCAGCGAGATACCCGGCAGCGGCGCATTCTTCTCCAGAATGTGCGCCCACGGGCCAAACCGCGTGTTCAGCGAAACCACAATCGCCTCGCGCAGCGGATCAATCGCCGGATTCGTCACCTGCGCAAATCGCTGCCGGAAAAACGCATACAGAGGACGCGGCGACTTCGCCAAAAACGCTAGCGGTGTGTCATCGCCCATCGACCAGACAGCGTCCTTGCCCGTTCCGGCCATAGGCTTCAGGATCATGTTGACGTCTTCTTTGGTATAGCCAAATCCACGCTGCAGAGCCGCAATGTCCGCGTCGCTCTTCACCACTTCCACCGGCAGCAGCGGAGTCTTCTCCACCAACACCGCATAGGTAGCCTTCGCGTCAAACGCATCCAGCATCTCTTCGTTGTGGTAGATCTTGTGCTCCACCATGTCCACGGCGATCATCTGCCCCGGCCCCAGCCGTCCGCTCTCAATCACAGTCTCCGGATCGAGATCGACCAGCCCGGCCTCGCTACCCGCCACCACAATGCCATCGCTCGTAATCGCGTAACGACAAGGCCGCAGACCGTTACGGTCCAGCGCCGCCCCCACAGCAATACCATCGCTGTACGCAATCGCAGCCGGGCCATCCCATGGCTCCGTACATCCCTCGTGATACTGCAAAAACGGGCTTGGGCGATTCACAATCGCTGGCGGCAGCAACATCCTTACCGCTTCCGAGATCGTGCGACCGTTCTGCGAAATCAGCTCAATCGTTTCATCGAGCGACGTCGAATCCGTACCATCCTTCGTCAGTACCGGCTTGCACTCCACCGGCAGCGTGGCATCGCGCGCATCCATCCGCGACCGATTACCCCACACCGTATTGATCTCGCCGTTATGTCCCAGCGTCCGTCCCGGCTGTGCCCTGTGCCACGCCGGCAGCGTGTTCGTCGCATACCGCTGATGAAACACCGCAAAGCTCGTCACATACTCAGGGTTGGCCAGGTCCGAATAGAACTCCGGCAGCAGCCGCCCCAAACACATCGACTTGTAAACCAACCGCGTCGACGAAAGCGAGCACACATAGCCCGTCACTTCGTTCAACTCCACCGCACGCTCAAACTGCTTGCGTGCCAGGTACAACCGACGCTCCATCGAGTCCGTAGCATCCGCCCCGGCAGCATCCACCACCAGCACCTGCTTGATCTTCGGCATCGTGCTCAGCGCAATCTCACCCAGAACCTCAGGCCGCGTCGGCACATCGCGCCACGCCAGTATCGTCAGGTCCTGCGACTTCAACGCGCTCTCAATCACCGCTTCCGCGCGCGTCTCTTCTTTGGGAAGAAACAACATCCCAACGCCCAGCACCTGGTCGTCGGCCAGCGTAATCCCTGTAGCTTTCAGCAACAACTCACGCGGCACGCCCGACATCAACCCGATGCCGTCCGAGCTGGCCCCGTCCGCCGCCACCGCGCCGCGATGTTCCAGCCGCGCCAGCGCTGTCAGCGCATCCTGCAAAATTTTGTGAGTTTTTTTGCCAAGCGCCGAAGCGACAAAGCCAACGCCGCAGGAATCGTGATCAAACCGGGCGTCTATCAGGGAAACGGCAGTAGCGGGCGAACCGGTAACGACAGGCTTCAAACCCAAAGACTGTAGAGACTGCTCTTCTAAGGCGCGCTCAGAATCAGCACGCCCTCCTCGTTCTGAGTGCAACTGGGGCATAGTTCACTATACTTCGGACTCTTCGCCAACGAAAAGTTTCCCGAAGTTTCTCCACAAGTAAATTCAACCGCAAGGCTGCATCCCTTGACGCAGACCTCATGTATATTTATACATAGTAACTGGATTTTTATGCACTGTGCGTGAGGAAATCCTGCTCACGCCTTTTACTGCGTAAAAAACCTGCACTATTGAAAGCCCATTGCATGAAAAGCCAACGCCACAACGCGATCAAAGACCTCCTGGTGAAGACCTCCGTCACCAATCAGGACGACATGCGCCGCAAGCTCGCTGGCAAAGGAATCCACGTCACCCAGGCCACACTTTCGCGCGACATCCGCGAGCTCAAACTCATGAAAGGCCCCTCCGGCTACGCCCTTCCCGTCGGCTATGAAGAGGAAGACGATCTCCCTTCCGTCGCCGACGTGCTCGAAAACTTCGGCCTCGAAGTTCGTCAGGCCCAGAACCTCCTCATCGTCCTCACCACCATGGGCGGCGCGCAACCTGTCGCTGCCGCAATGGACTACGAAGAGTGGGAAGAAGTTGTCGGCACCATCGCCGGCGACAACACCGTCCTCATCATCTGCCCCGACGCCAGCAAAGCCGAAGCCCTCAAGACCCGGATCGAGGCTCACATTGAATAGCCCGACCCTACGCACCGCCGTCATCGGCGTCACCGGCTACGCTGGCGCAGAGCTTGCTCACCTGCTCCTGCAACACCCACGCTTCGCAACCACGCCGCCCTTATTCCTGGGTCGCTTAGGCGAAGGCGAATCTGTAGCCCTAACTTCCCTGCATCCGCAGCTTTCGGGGCTATCGAACGCGGACGATCTAACCGTTTCGCCATTTAACTGGCAACAACTCCAGCAGGAAGGCATCGAGCTTCTCTTCCTCGCCACGCCCCACGAGCAGTCCCGCGAGTACGCGCCCATCGCCCTCGCCCACGGCATCCGCGTCGTCGATCTCAGCGGTGCATGGCGCTTGCAGCACGACGCTAACCGCGCCATCTACAAGCTCACCGACGCCGACCCCGCAGCCGCCTCGTTTCTCCAGACCGAAGCCGTCTACGGCTCTCCCGAACTCCACGGCCCTGCTATCGCCGCCGCTCGCCTCGTCGCGAACCCCGGCTGTTACGCCACGTCCATCATCCTCGCGCTCGCTCCCATCCTCCGCGCCAACCTCGCCGACCTCGGCTGCGGCATCATCTGCGACGCCAAATCCGGCGTCAGCGGCGCGGGCAAAACGCCCACCGCCAACACTCACTTCATGTACGCGGCAGACAACCTCTCCGCCTACGCCGTCTTCGGCCATCGCCACACCGGCGAAATGCTTGAGCAGCTTCATCTCGACAACGCGCAAATCCAGTTCACGCCTCACCTGCTCCCTATCCCGCGCGGCATCTTGTCCACCATCTACGTGCGCCTCAACCAGCCCACCAGCATCGAATCCATACAGTCGTGCTTCAACGACTTCTACGCCGACAGCCCCATGGTCCGCGTCCGCCGCAGCCCTATGCTCCCGCAGATCCAGCACGTCGTCCGCACCAGCTTCTGCGACATCGGCTTCCAACTCTCGCCCGACGGCAAGCGACTAGTAATCGTCTCCTGCCTCGACAACCTCCTCAAGGGCGCATCCTCGCAAGCCGTCCAAAACATGAACCTCATGGCCGGCTGGCACGAATCAGAAGGCCTCCTATGAAACCGTTGCGAACCTTAGCTCCCTTCGCGCCCGTTGCGTTCCAGGCTTTTGCTCTCCGTACCATCTACTCCCCAAAGGTATCCCTATGAAATTCGTCATCAAAACCGGCGGCGCTGCCCTGCAAGACCCGGCACTCCTCCTCGCCTGCGCCAAGGCCGTCACCGAACTCGTCAAAGACGGCCACCAGGTCGCGCTCGTCCACGGCGGCGGCGTCCAGCTCACCAAGCTCCTCGCCCAGATGGGCAAGAAGTCCGAGTTCGTCGCCGGCCTCCGCATCACCGACGCCGAAACCCGCGACGCTGCTCTCATGGTTCTCGGCGGCCGCGTCAACAAGTCCCTCGTCGCCGCGCTCACCCAGTGCGGCCAGTCCGCCATGGGACTCACCGGCGGCGACGGCCACGTCTTCCGCGCCCGCAAAAAGAAGACCGTGCCTGACCTCGGCTTCGTCGGCGAAATCGCCGCCACCGACCCCAAATGGCTCGACGCCATCTGGGCCATGGGCGCCGTCCCCGTCATCTCTTCCATCGCGCTGGGCTTCGACGGCGAGTACTACAACATCAACGCCGACGAAATGGCCTCCGCCTGCGCCATCGCCACCAAGGCCGACGCCCTCGTCTTTCTCACCGACGTCCCCGGCGTCAAAGGCGCAGACGGCCAGGTCATGCGCTGGCTCTCGCTCAAGCAGATCCCCGAACTCGAGCGACAAGCCGTCGTCTCCGGCGGCATGCTTCCCAAGCTCACCGCTTGCAAAGAAGCTCTGCTCGGCGGCGTCAAGCGCGTCCGCATCCTTCCCGCGGAGTCAGCCAGCCTGCTCCCCGACTTCAGCAGCAGCCGCATCAACGACGGAACGGAGGTAATGGTCGCATGAACAGCTCCCCAATTGACGCCCTCATCCTGAGCGAAGCGAAGGATCTCGGGTCTACAGAATCAGCAAAAATTTCCACCGGAGCCACCCTCCACGATCTCCAGGCAGCCGAATCCAAGCTGCTCCTCCAGACCTACGCCCGCAACCCCCTCATGTTCGTAAGCGGCCAGGGCGTCCACCTCCGCGACGAGCACGGCACCGACTACCTCGATCTCCTTTCGGGCATCGGCGTCTGCGCGCTCGGCCACAACCACCCCGCTGTCACTGCCGCCATCACCGCGCAGGCACAGACCCTTATCCACACCTCGAACCTCTTCTACAACCGCGGCACCACCGAGCTCGCTATGCGGCTCACCGAGATCACCGGCCTCGACCGCGTCTTCTTCTGCAACTCCGGCACCGAAGCCTGGGAGGCCGCGCTCAAGCTCGCCCGCGCCCACGCCGGCCTGCTCCGCTCCGAAGGCAAAGCCATCGGCACCAAGGTCATCGCCCTCGAGCACAGCTTCCACGGACGCACCATGGGCGCAGTCTCCACCACGCACAAAAAGCTCTACCGCGAGCCCTTCGCTCCGCTCATTCCCGGCGTAGACTTCGTCCCCTTCAACGACGTAGCCGCTCTCCGCGCTGCTTTCTCCACCGACGTCTGCG
>Ga0302305_1000772_pt1 | contig 18856 bp, 9 predicted proteins | sample III_Palsa_E2_3_FD_198764 | JGI IMG/M metagenome (GOLD analysis project Ga0302305, IMG submission 198764) | Peat permafrost microbial communities from Stordalen Mire near Abisko, Sweden - III_Palsa_E2_3 | ecosystem: Environmental > Terrestrial > Soil > Palsa > Peat permafrost | place: Sweden... | reverse complement strand
GGCGGAGATCGAAGCGCGACTGCCACACCCGCGAGCGCTGCTGCCGGAGATGCCTTCCGTGATGGTCGACGAGCAGACTGCGGGCCGAATCCGCAATGGCATGCAGGTCAACGTGCCGGAGTTCTCCGACGCGCTGCTGCTCAAGGTCTTCAGCGGCCCGCGAGATCTGCTGGCTATCGCCCGCCGCATCGCCGGCACGCTGGTGCAGCCGGAGATTGTTCTGGGTTAGTGCTTCAGCATTGGCTCGATCAAGCCCGCAACGTTGGCCGCGACCTGCTTGTTCCCCTGCGCGGTGGCGTGGGTCTGGTCGTCCTGCATGCCGCCTGACACGCCGTAGACGCCTTGTAGCAGGAACGGAAGCATCGGCACATGATATTGCTTCGCTATCGCCGGATACATCGCGTTGAACTTCGCGATGTAATCGGGGCCGTAGTCCGGTGGCAGCGTAATGCCAGCCAGCGCGACCTTGGTGCGCGCCGCCAGCAGTTGCTCAATGATGCTCGCGATATTGCTCTTGGTCTGCTCCAGTGGCAAGCCGCGCAGCCCATCATTTCCGCCAAACTCTACCACCACCAGCACCGGATGTAGCGCAAGAACGCGCCCGATGCGATCGAGGCCATCCTTGGTCGTGTTGCCGCTGACGCCCTCGTTCACCACGCGATACGGATAGTTCGCTTGATCGAGAAGCTTCTGTAGCGCATCCGGATAACTCTGTCCGGGATCGGTGCCCAGGCCTGCGGTAAGGCTATCGCCGAAGCACACGATGACGGGCCGCCCGTCGGGCACCTGCGCCGTCACAGGCTGCTGAATCGTGATCTGCGAGCTAATGCCGGGATCGGCCTTGCCGTTGTCAGCTTTGCAGCCGAATAGGCATGCAGCGCAGACGAAAGCGCTGAGGCCAGCTAAGATAGGGGAAACGACAGATCGCTGCACATTCCAATTCTACCGAGGTCCGCACCCTTTGCTCGAAACGAATGAACCTGGAACTGGAAAGAGTCCGATGATCGTCGTCGACGCGCTGCGAAAGTCGCTGCGAACCGGCGCCACCACTGTAGAAATTCTCAAAGGCATCGACTTCACCATCGAGCGTGGCGAGTTCGCCGCCATCATGGGCGCGTCGGGCTCGGGCAAGTCTACGCTGCTCGGCCTGCTTGCCGGCCTCGACAATCCCACCTCCGGCAACGTGCATCTCAACGGCACCGCCATCAGCTATCTCGCCGAAGACAAGCTGGCGCAGCTTCGCGGACGCACCATCGGCTTCGTCTTCCAGAGCTATCAGCTAATTCCCACGCTGACCGCGCTTGAAAACGTGCTGCTGCCCTACGAATTGAACGACACCACCGGCAACCGCAAGGCTGGCCTCGACCGCGCTCGGCAACTGCTCGAATCCGTCGGCCTGACTGCACGCCTTGATCACTACCCGGTGCAGCTTTCGGGAGGCGAACAACAGCGCGTTGCATTGGCTCGCGCCTTCATACTGCGGCCGCCGATAGTTTTAGCCGATGAACCGACCGGCAATCTCGACACCAACAACGGCCAGGCCGTGCTTGATCTTCTGCTTTCGCTGAACCACGCGGAGGGTACAACGTTGGTGCTGGTGACGCACGATCCCGCACTGGCCGCACACGCTACGCGAGTCATCACGCTGCGCGACGGCCTTGTCGTTGGCGACGCTCACCAGGTTCCATCCACGGCGCACCTCTAAAGGGGAAGGGAACAACGTTGGCCAGCCTCAGCTATTCCACCGCCTCCCGCATCGCTGCCCGCGAACTGCGCGCCTCGCGCGGCAAGTTCGTCTTCGTCATTCTTTCGGTAGCGATCGGCGTCGCGGCGCTCACCGGCGTGCGCGGCTTCTCTGCTTCGTTTCACTCGATGCTTCTATTGCGTGCGCGCAGCATCATGGCCGCGGACCTCTCCGCGAAGACCACCCGCCAACCGACGCCGCAGGAGCAAGCCGACCTCGATAAGATAGCCGCCACCGGCGTGCAGCAGACACAGGTAGCCGAGTTGATGTCGATGGCATCCTCAACGACCTCGCTCGACCCACTGCTGGTCTCGCTCAAAGCTGTCGACCCGGATAAGTATCCGTTCTACGGCGATGTTGTCCTCTTACCCAAGATGCCGTTAGACCAAGCGCTCACGCCCGATACCGTTGCTGTCGGCGATGATCTCTTGCTGCGCCTGCATCTCAAAATCGGTGACTCCATCAAGCTCGGCAATCGCGTCTATCGCATCACGGCAGTCGTCGAGGAAGAGCCCGACCGCCTCTCCGGCAGCTTTGCCGCTGGGCCGCGCGTTCTGCTCTCGCACGCCGCGCTGGCAAGCTCCGGACTGCTCGCCGCCGGCTCGCACGCATCGCGCCGGTACCTCTTCAAGCTGCCCGCAATAAAGACCGCAGCCGCACGATCCGACGAAGATGTAGCCGCGCTGAAGTCTCAGCTTGAGACGCTGTTGCCCGAGGCGCAGATCACCGACTACCGCGAAGCAAACCCCGCCCTCACCAAGGGCCTCGACGGGGCAACTGGTCTGCTCTCCCTGATGTCGTTAGTCGCACTCGTACTCGGAGCAGTTGGGGTGGCGATGGCCATGCGCGCGCATCTACAGCAGCGGCTGGACTCCATCGCCATCATGAAATCTCTCGGCGCACGCTCCGGGGAGATCATGAAGATCTATCTCTTCCAAACGCTGCTGCTGGGCCTTGCCGGAGGTCTGCTTGGCGTAGTGCTCGGCATCGGCGTGCAACTTGTCTTCCCACTGTTTCTCGCCAAGCTTCTGCACATCACGCCGGACTTCCGCCTCGATCCACGCTCATACGCCATCGGTCTCGGCGCGGGCTTGCTCACGACGCTACTCTTCACCTTGCCACCACTGCTCGATATCCGCGGCGTGCGACCGATCCTCATTCTGCGCCGCGCCGTTGAGGTTAGCGACGATCCCTTCGCCACACGCCTCGCCCGCAAACTGCGCGGTTCGCTGGCACAGCTCGGAGCTATCGTTCTTATCCTCGCCGGCCTCGCCTTCCTCGCCGCGCGCGTCTCGGATTCGCGCCAGGTTGGCGGCCTCTTCGCTGCAGGCTTAGTCGTCGTGCTTCTAGTGCTGCTCGCGATGTCCGCACTCACGCTCTATCTGCTCCGCTTCTTCCTCAGCCACACACGCCTGCATCTTCCCTCCGCGTTGCGCCACGGCCTCTCGAACCTCTACCGCCCCGGCAATCCATCTGCAGCGCTGCTCGCCGCACTGGGCCTCGGCGTCATGCAGATTGTGACCGTCTATATCGCGCAGCGCTCTGTGGTGCAGGAGATGCAGATCTCCACCGCTGCGAACCTCCCCAACATCTTCCTCATCGATATCTCCACCGACGAAGTCGCCGGCGTACGCAAGGTTCTTGCGCAGCAACCCGGCGTCCAGGGCACGCCAGAGATCATCCCCGTAGTCAGCTCGCGCCTCATCGCTATTGATGGCGTCCCCGCATCGCAGCTCAAGTTGCAACACATGCCGCGCCGCATGTTGCAGTCGCTCAACCTCACCTGGGCGCCTACTGCAGACACACCACCCGCCGGCGATAAAGTCATCCGCGGCGATTGGTGGACCGCACAGCAATCCGCCGCCTCCGCACAACACCCAATCGTCGCAGTCGAGCGGATGGAAGCCGATCGACTTGGCATAAAGCCGGGTCAGCAGATGACCTTCGCCGCGCAGGACGCACAGTTCACCGCAACCGTGGTCGCTGTCTACGAAGCCGATAGCCGCCACGCCTTCTCACGCGCGGAGTTTGTCTTCCCAGCACCGGTCCTCGCGGGCCTGCCCGTTGTTTGGTATGGTGGCGTACATTGCGATCCCGCCGCAACCGAGCCGCTCCTGCGAGCGCTCTATCAAAGCTTTCCCACCATCACCGTTATCAACGTTGCCGCCACGCTTGAAACCATCCGCCAGGTCATTCTGCAGATCACCTACGTCATTCAATTCCTCGCGGCCTTCAGCATCTTCGCGGGCATCGTCATCCTCGCCAGCTCCATCGCCGGCACACGCTATCGCCGCATCCGCGAAGTGGTCGTGCTCAAAACACTCGGCGCCACGCGGCCTCGCATCGCTACCATCTTCTCCATCGAGTTCGCCGTGCTCGGCCTCGTTGCGGGCTTCGTCGGCCTCATCTTCGCCAACATCCTCGCGCGGCTCATCCTGCTGCGCGTCATCCACTTCGACTACCGCTTCCAGCCCTGGATGAACCTTGGCGCGTGGCTAATCACCGCTGCGCTCACTGTAGCCGCAGGCTGGCTGGCGAGCCATCGCATTCTAGGCCAGAAGCCGCTGGAAGTCTTGCGCGAAGAGTAAGTCCTTGCGAGGTTGATTCTTTGCCCCACTCCCCGTACACTCAATAAGGCGGCTGATTGTGGCTCCCGCCGAGCCTGCAGCTGCCGTTACAACTTGTCTGTATTGCCCTCTCGTTCAATGGTAGGACTAGCGACTCTGACTCGCTCGATCGGGGTTCGAATCCCTGGGGGGCAACTTACATAAAGATAAGTCATGAATAATGAATGACTTAAGTGGGCCTTTTGGAGGATTCACCTCGGTTAGGTATCACATTTTTCTTTTCATTACTAGAAGTGCGTTTTATAGACACCGACAAGCTGGGTTCAAAGGATGCGAAGCGAGCGCGATCTTAGGTTTGTTGTCACCTAAGATCGCGTCTTGCTTCTGCGGCAAATCCAGAAGCCTCGTCGTATTGCAAGCCGTTCCGTAGCGGGTTACCGTCGGTCCGTGGTGATCTCTTTCCAATCGTCCGTTCTGAAGGGCACAGCCGGGAGATGGGAGCCATTGAACAGATTGCAAATTGGGTTGCCGGCCCATCCGTATCGGACTGCTGCTGGACGCTGTACGTCAGGGCTGGAAAGTAGAACCTTTTCCCCGACGATCTTTGCTATGGCAGGATGAAACTTTCGATCTCCACCTGCGATTGTGAACCCTTGTAGAGCACCATGAGTAATAGCTCCAAGCTGCTCGGCATGAGTAAACGTTAGGGTTACCTGGGAACCATCAAATTGAGCGTCTTTAAAGACCGGACCTGAGAATTCAACATGCTCGCCATATACTTCCGCAGCAGCCAAGAGAGCCAACCGGCGACCAATTTCCCTCTTGTGCGGGGGGTGAAGGTTGATAGCCTCTCCCAGATCAATGGTCGAGACCAGGCCTACATTCTTGATTTTTGCTGCGGCCATGGCTTGCGCCTCCCGAAGTTCGGCCCATCCCGAATCTTCAGAGTTTAAAGAAGGCTTCCCTAGATTCGGCAACTGTACAACGAGGAATGGCAAATCCGCCGCGCCTAGAAGCTGACGCCATGTGTTGATGAGAACGGGTAAGAGAGTGCGGTATTGGAATGCGCGAGATGCATTGCCCTCCCCCTGATACCAGAGCACACCTCGAAATGTATTTCCCGCTAATGGAGAAATCATTCCGTTATATAGGCCGGCAGGAGGACGCTCTTCCGCGTGTTCGGTCTTGCTCTCTGGGTCGATGGAGAGCCGTAGAACATGGGCCAGATCCAACGATTCCGGGACACCCCAACCAGCCTGTCTAAAGTCTTGAAAGGGGATGGAGATGTTTTCCCATTCATCCTTTACACAAATACGGCGGGAGGAGTACACATTTCCGTCCACAATCTCCGGTTGTTCAAGGTGAAGATGAAAGCAGCCCGGGCCGCGGGCACGAAAGTGGATGCCCTTGTAGCCAGTCCAGTTGTACCCAGATTGAGTGGGATTGGGTTTATTCGCGTTCAGTGATGGAACGCTATTCAAGCTCATATGTCCAAAGAACTTAAGCGCATCACCAGAGCCGTTATGCACGAGGCTGTCATACCCAGGTTCAGAGGTCCACCAAAAGCCGTCCTCGCTTGTGACAGCCACGTGCCGATCAAAATCCGAGAATGTCAACGAGGTCGATGGAGTGTCGCCTGATAGCTCGAAGGAGTCGAAACGGAGAGAGAAGCCTTCCCCGGTACTCGCAAACCTTTTCACTCTACTGTCTACATTCTTCCAGCGATCGACGATAGGCCTGAGCTCAGAGTTGTCCGTAAGGCTATTGTCGGAAGTCCACTCTTCCCCGGTCGAACCGGGCCATGTTGCCTGAACGATTCCTACAGGGACATGCAGGCGCTCATAAATGTCCTTCGCGAAATAATATGCGACTGCCGAAAACTCACTCGCCGAAGCAGCATTGCAGAGCATCCACTTTGCGCTGGTCTTATGTTGTGGGGTGAGCGTTGACTCTTTCGGAACCTTGTATAGCCTCACCCATGGAAGCTCCGCTTGAGCGAGCTCCTTGTCTGCATCATCGGATCGTTGCAAGGGAAAATCCATATTCGATTGCCCGGAGGCGATCCAGACCTCGCCGAAGAGAATGTCGTGAATGATTAAGGTTTCTTCTCCTCGAACGATCAGGTCATATGGACCTCCGGCAGGCATGGGGTTGAGGGTCACACTCCATTTACCGTAAGCGGATGCTCTCGTCGTCAGATGTTGGTTCACCAAGAAGATTTGGATTGTTTCACCAGCCCGCGCGGTTCCAGCTATGCGGATCGGCATGTCACGCTGTATCACCATGTGATCAGAAAAGAGTGAATTTAGCATGGGAGCTGCTTGAAGATTCGCACCGGCGAAGAAGATTAAGAACAGAATCGTTGCGCATAAGTGCGAAGGTCCTGACTGCGTATCCGATGTTCTGCGGCGGGATGTGATGAAGGCCATATTCATTAGCGGGTCAGCGTGAACGGCGTCATGTTGGTTGTCGTGGAGTCACCACCTGCATAGATCACGTAACGAGATGGTTCGAGCACGTCTTGCATCTGCTCGTTATGGAAAGCAAGGTCATGGGTTGTGAGGGCAAAGTGAACAGTGCGGGTTTCGCTGGGTTGCAGCGAGACTCGCATGAAGCCATATAGCTGTCGAAGGGGCTGTTCTACGGTCGTACCTTCCTTGCGAATATAGAGCTGTGCCACTGTGGTTCCTGTATGGCTTCCAGTATTGGTTATTGCGACATCGACACCAAGTAATTCAGCTGACGCTTTCTGCGCACCCATGAATTTGCTTACTTCAGCCAAGGTGATTTCCTTCCTGGTGAGCTTTGGAGCCTGGTAGGTGAAGGTGGTGTACGTCAGACCCCATCCAAAGGGATAGAGCGGAACTGTGGCTTCATCGATGTAGCGGGAGTTGAAGCGGCTGATACCGGGGGAGGCCGGACCAGTTAGATCTTTAGTGGCAGGTCTTCCAGTCGGCGGTTGAGCATAGTAGAGGGGTTCCTGACCTACCGCATATGGCATCGACACCGGCAGGTGGCCGACTGGAGAGCGATCTCCGGAGAGAATATCGACTATGGCGTGGCCGGCCTCCATTCCCGGGAACCATGCTTCCAGAATGGCGTCCACGTGTTGCGCCGCCCATGGGATTGCCAGTGGCCTTCCGCTGAAAAGGACAAGGACCACTGGCTTTCCTAGAGCGACAACTGCTTCCAGTAGTTGTTCTTGGTTGCCGGGAATTCCGAGATGCGCTCGGGAGGTGGATTCTCCCGTCATATCAGGACCCGATTCACCAAGAGCAAGGATGACAATATCCGAGGTCTTTGCGGCCTGCTCCGCTTCAGCGAATCCGCTCGTGGATGTGGTGAGGATGTCGGTACCCTTCGCGTAGTGAAGTCTGTCTCCAAGCCGCCCTGCCAAAGCAGTGCGTAGCGTGACAACGTCATGTGGGTTAGCGGGAAGGCCCCATGAACCGAGCATCTCGGTTTGCGAGTCCGCAAAGGGGCCTATCAGGGCCACTGACCCTTCGTTGAGATTGAGCGGCAAAACAGATTTATCTGCCAGCGTATTGTTTTTGAGCAGGACGAGTGTTTGTGCAGCAGCATCGCGTGCGAGTTGTCTCTTCTCCGCAGTAGGCTCATAGGTTGACGAATGCGGTGTATACGGGTGCTCAAAGAGCCCCATTTCGAACTTCACGCGTAACACACGACGGGCTGCTTCATCGATGGCTGAGATAGGTATCTGTCCGCTTCGCACGAGATCAGCCAACTGTGTGCTGTACAGGTTTCCTTCCATGTCCATATCGACCCCAGCCATAAGTGCATGGGCTGCGGCAGTACCTGAGTCCAGTACGACTGAATGGCCAAGTAGCTCGTGAACAGCTCCCCAGTCGCTGACCACGAATCCCTGAAATCCCCATTGCTTGCGTAGAAGATCGGTAAGCATGGAGTGGTTGGCCGTCATGGGTATGCCGTTGAGTGAGTTGAATGCGCTCATCACGGTAAGCGCGCCAGCGTCGATCCCAGCACGGTAGGGGGGCAGGTAGACCTCGTTCAGTAAATGAGGAGACATGTCGACCGCGTTGTAGTCGCGGCCTGCGATCACCGCACCGTATGCCGCAAAGTGCTTAATGCACGCGGCCGTCATCGTCCCATCGCCGCGGCGATGTTGAATGCCTTGCACCCATGCCCGCGAGAGAGCCGACCCCAGGTATGGATCTTCACCGGCGCTCTCGGCGGTACGCCCCCAGCGGGCGTCGCGTGCAATATCCACCATCGGCGAGAATACCCATCGAATGCCGTCCTGCGCCGCCTCGTCCGAAGAGACTTGGGCTACTTTTTGAATGAGTTCAGGGGAAAAACTGGATGCCAGAGCCAGTGGTATAGGAAAGGAGGTCCGGTATCCGTGAATCACGTCGAACCCGAAGAGTAGGGGTATGTGTAATCTGCTCTTCTCTACAGCGAGGTGCTGATAACGATTCGTTTCGTCCGCACCCACAACGTTCAAGAGAGAACCCAACTCACCGTGCTCCGCCATATCTGCATACTTCACATGATTTGGACTGGGTCCCGTCGCGCTGCCTCCGCTGTACTGCACAAGCTGACCGATCTTCTCTTGCAATGTCATTTGCGCCAGCAAGGCAGAGACCTCGTTTTCGATGTGTGGAGTGCGGTAATCTACGCTCGGAGGGGTCTGCGGTACCTCTAGTTGTTGAGACTGTATAGCTCGCATGCCCGTAGCAAGAGCCATCATGCTGATTGACCACGCGATGTATCGAGAGACATTGGGCAAAGGATGCTCCTTGTGCACTTAGTTGAATAGGCACGCATAATTTCTCTGAGGAATGACCAGGGTCTGGCTTCACTTTGTATCCGAGAGTTGTCCCAAACTCCAACTGTCTCTCCACGGAATTACGAAGCTGTCACCCTCAAACTGGATGGGCAACCACACGTAACGTCCATCGGCCGCGTCTTTGGGATTCCAACGATCAGCGATGAAGATGAACTTTCCTGGCTTGCCAGCGACGGGAAGCACGTAAGTGCTCTGCGAACCGAATGTGATGTCTGCTCCCGGCCCTCGTGCAGGATTTCCCAACACTTTCCATGGACCGAAGATTGAATCGGCCACAGCTGAAACTGCCGGGTTGGGTGCCCATCCTGTGCAGTGCGAGCCTACGAAGAAGTACTTTCCGCCATGCTTAAAAATAGCTGGGGCTTCGAGAACCTGATTCACAAAGATCCGTTGGAACTTCCCGGTGGTTGACAGAAAATCGTCTGTCAACTGGGAAACGTGCATCGTGCGATTGTCTTCCGAGGACGTTACGAGATATGCCCTTCCGTCGTCATCTTGAAAGAGTGTCATATCGCGAGACATTTCTCCGTCTGGGCGAAAGCTATGTAGGTAGGTGTAGGGTCCCTGCGGTTTCTTGCTGACTGCGACTCCAACGCGGGCTGCTTTATAACCTTGTCCTTTGAGTTCGAGATGAAACCACATCACGTACCGGCCAGTTCGGGAGTTATGCAGCACCTTGGGGCGTTCCATGATGGAACCCTCTTCGATATCGCTGTCAGGGTCCTTCGAGATTGGAAGTGTGATGCCGAGGTTCTTCCAGTGATAAAGGTCTCTTGAGCTGTAGCAAGAAATCCCAACGTGGGCCGTGTTCCCCGCCGTTCCCGCTATCTTGAATTCACCAAACCAGTAGTACGTTCCATTTTCGTAGAGGAAGCCCGCGCCGTGGGCATTGATGATGTTGCCGTCCGTATCTTTCCAGATCTGTCCTGGCTGGATCACATCCTCAGAAGTATGGGCTTGTGCCAAAAGAGTCACAGGCCCCAGCGATGCCAGAACCATAATCGCAGTCAGAAAGAATGATCTATTTTTCATCGCAATATTCTCGTTTGCGTGTTCATTTGCAGACCGTGACTATCTGCGGTCTGCGAGTTGAATTCCAAGGAAGCTGGCTTCAGTCCGAAAGTGGATGCTTCAACAACGATGCGTCCCCAGGTTCCTGTACTTTGAATCAGTGCGGTAGCGATGCCCGCTTCCGCGCGCATAGGATTCGCGCCGATGGATGCATCGCCGAGGACTCTTCCTTCCCCTGTGACTGTAAAGGTCACGTCGTCGTCTCCATGCGGATAGGTGTTTCCTCGTGCATCGCAGATGTGTGCGTAGACTCGTATCCAGTCGGCACCATCGGCGCGGAGCGGAATGCCGCAATCGTCAAGCTCTAATCGGATCTGAGTTGGAACACCGGGAGCCTCAAGCATGTGGGTGGCTACAACCTTTCCTCCGATCAGGCCTTCCGCTTTGACGATGCCGATTGGAGTGCCGGGGTTCGCAATTCCGGTTGCGAACAGCATCGACTGAGAGCCACTGAATGCAGACAACCGAAATGTAAAAGGCGGATGAGGCAGGTGATATCCGGCATCGGGTCTCTGAGTAGCAACTACGTTGCCATTTTGCGAGAGACGCACTTCTTCACAATTACTGAAAACCATTACGGTCGTCGAGGATTGCAGTGTCGCGAAATTAGCGACAAAGATCATGGGGCCGTTTTCCGCACCGTGCACGGTTCCCGCCGTCGGTCGCTGGCTCTGAAACATGTAGTAGTCGAACTTGGGAAGGCGGAACAGGTCGAGTGGGCCTCCGTAGAACGGCTGATGATGGTAACCACGATAAGTGTCCACCCCAGCCCACAGGTCAGCTCCCGCAGGACGTGATGTGCCAGTGGCTAAAGGTCCGTTCGCACGCGAAAAGATTTCATCCAATACCTGGAGATGCCGCGTTGCTTGCACCAGCATGGCGGATTCACCCCAGTCCCGCGGTGCTCTCGCGCTACCTTGTTGATCTGTCCAGTTATCGACATGGTCGCCCCACTCTCGAATCCATAGGGGTCTTGAGCCGTCGTTGTAGGAGTATTCGACATCCCATCCGTGAAAGTCCGGTATGGGTTTTCGTATGCGGTCTCCCGCGGCATAGCATCCCGGTGCAGGGAACTCCTCATGCACGATGTGATAGAGCTCGGCCGCAATAGATGAGTTATCCGATTCGTTGAGCTGTGCTTCCCATAGAAGTACGGAGGGGTGATTGCGGTCGCGCCTGACCATCTCTCTCGCGTTCTGATAGACCCTCTCTTTGAAGATCTCGTCCCCCATGTACTGCCATCCGGGGTTCGACACAATCGCGAGGATGCCGAGTTCATCGCACGCATCCATGAACGCAGGGGCCTGTGGGTAATGGCTGCGGAAAGAGGTAAAACCCGCAGAGCGTAATTTGCGCGCATCGCGAATGTGAGCTGAATCAGGAAGTGCATAGCCCACATAGGGATGATCCTGATGCCTATTGGCGCCGACGGAGAAAAACCTTCTGCCGTTAATCGTCAACCCGTTTTCATTGTCGAAATGGATAGCCCGCAGGCCTACGCGAGTGAATTGATCATCCGTAGCTGTGCCGTTGCTGAAGACCGTGGTGTGCAGGACGTAAAGGTTAGGTTCTTCGGGGTGCCACAGATGCGGCTGTTCAACGCGAAGCGTCTGTGTAAAGCGGGTAAAAGCTTCGGGCTTTGTTTGGTTCTCTGTGGCCGATTTCGCGACGACATTCCCGTCAGCATCGGATAACTCTTGGTGGACACGCACGTGATTCATCCGAGTATCGCTGTTCTGCACCTCGGTCTGAACGATGACAGTGGCGGAATCCGCAGTTACAAGCGGTGTCGTGACGAAGATCCCTCCACCGGCCACGCGGTTTGCTAGAAACGTGTCGCTGATGTGCACGGGATGTAATACGCGCAACGACACACTGCGATAGAGTCCGCCAAAGTAAACAAAATCCAAATGACTTTGCGGCTTGCCCGGCGGGACCTCCGAGTTATCGGCGTTGTTTAGACGTACAGTGAGAATATATTCATGTTCCTGCTCCAGGGACAGGTGCTGCGTGAGATCCACGGTGAAGGGAAGATATCCACCGTAGTGCGTGAACAGGTGTGTCCCGTCGAGCCAGATGTCCGCGACTTGCATAGCTCCTTGAAACACGAGATGGATCCTTTGGCCCTTCCATGCCGGCTCGAATATGAGCCGCTTGCGGTACCAGCACACCCCCTGATAATTGCGGCCTCCACTGGCGTTAAGAGGTTCCAGGCGAACTGTATGTGGCAGGCTGACGTTTTCCCATAGGGCCGCTTGGAGAATCGACTCTGGGGAACTTGCGGCGTTTTGCAATGCGACGGATTTGTCGTCCTCGGGACGAAAGAATTGCCATGCAGGATTAAGGTTCTTTTCGATGCGAACCAGCGGTAACGGGGGCCAGATGTTCGGCAACGCTGGTTGGGAAGATATTGACGCGAAGGCTTCTGGGAGTAGGCAAGCCGCTACAGAGGCTGAGCCTGCTTCGAGAAACGCTCTACGGGATAAATGTTTCAAGCAATAGCTCCGTGGACAGGGCTGGCTCTAGCAAGAGAAGGGGGAGCAGTGAAAGGTCAACGCTTCTATGTTAGGGAAGCTCTGCACCGAAGGTGCGTGCGCCCTCAACCGAGGCGTACAGACGGGGTGTGGCAGCGCTCACTGGAGCGCTGCCCAGCACAACCCGCTAGAAGAAAAGCTTTAGAGCCAACTGAACATTACGGGGATTGTTGGATTGACTCGTTATCTGACCAAAGCCAGCTGAATTGACGGACGCATTCGGTAGCGCAAACTGTACCTTATTCAGAACATTGAATGCCTCAAGCCGGAATTGGAGTGAAGTCGTACTGTGAATAGGAAAGTTTTTGATGGCTGAAACGTCGTCCTGGAAATTGATCGGGCCGCGCATTGCAGCAGAGGAGCGAGGAACATTACCCAGTTGAAACGGCAGGGTCAGAGTAAACGCTGCGGGATTGAAATAGGTCTGAGTTTGACCGTATTGGCCTACTGGACCCAAGCGTTGTTTGATTGAACCTTTTGTCTGCGGACTAATTCCCGGGACCATAGTAGGACGGGAGCCAGAGAACGACGCCCCTCCCGATTGCGTTGGGGTAGCCGGATACCCGGACTGTACAGTAACAATCCCATTGAGCTTCCAGTCGCCAATTATCTCATTGATCCAGGTGGAAACTTTGCTCCCGAAGCGCTGGGTTCGTCCAAACGGCAGGTTGTAATTCGCGCTCCCCACGATGCGATGGGGAATATCAGAAGCAAGATTAGTGCGTTCATCTTTCAGGAAATAAAAACTCTGTACAGCAGGCGAACCCGTCGCGTTGAAGGCCGCTGTAGTTATATCAATCGCATTTCCCAACACCTTAGACCAGGTGTAGTTTACGGTTCCTGTCAGGCTATTCTTCCGATTAAAGTTAACGGAAACCTGCATGCCGTTATAAGAGACAGATCCAATATCGTTCTGTTGAATATTGAAGGTGCTATTGATAAGTCCCGAGTTATACATGCCGAACTGTGGATAGGCGACAAGAAGCTGGGACTGCGGAACAGTGGCGACGGTAGCAAGCGGTCCTGCTGTTGATTTACCAAAAAATGGGTTGGGCACCTGGGTTTGCAAATATTTCGTTTGAGGTGCCGGATTATTCGGATCACCCCAATATTGCGGCGGAAGATCATTTAAGCGTGTCCCAATCGGCAGCTTTACACTATGTGAACCCACATAGTTCAACTGGAGTACGACTCCCTGGGCCAGCTGCTGCTCTACCCCAAAGTTCCACTGCTCGTTGTACGCCATAGGATTATCGTAGCGAAGTCCCTGGACACTGGTCCCGTTGCCGGCCTGCACTCCGAGCGACGAACCTAGCGGAAGTGAGACCCCGTTGGGAATAGGATTGCTGGTTGTCGTGGTGGGAACCTGGACCTTCGTGTAGTTATTTGCCGTGGCTTGGGAGTATCCAACCGTGCCGGCGCTGTAGACACGCTCTGATGTGGGCAAGAATAGAACGCCAAAACCGCCTCGCACTACGGTAGTTGGAGTCGCGGTGAAAGAGAAGCCTACACGTGGAGAAAATTTGTCATGGTAAGTCTTCCAAGCGTTAGATGGATTGCCTGATGCTCCCAGATACTGGGCGCCGCCCTGAACCGGAAAAGCGGGACTAGAAAGAGGATTTGCAATAGACGTGCTGATATCGGCCCACCGGTTATACCGTTCGTGTGGGCCGGTCTCGATTTCGTAACGCAAACCTATGTTCACGGTGAGGTTTGACCGTACACGCCAATCATCTTGCAAATACATTGCGTTATACCACTGCTTGAATGCGACGGTCTGCTGACGGGTTATGCTGGCAGTTGTCGGAGTACCAAGTAAGAAGGCAGCAAAGGCATCGGACTGCGCTTGCCCCGTAGCGGCTGCCGCAGCCGTGATTGCTGTGTTTGGGTTTGGACCGTTCGTGAGCGACGAATCAAAGCCGATTGACCCCAGAGGGTTATTGAGCACTTGTTCATTCTCAAGAATGATCCGGCCATCATAGCCGAACGCCAACGCGTGGCTTCCTTTTTGCCATGTAGTGGAAGCTGTAAGAATGTGATTGTAGTGGTCGAAGGCATTTAGATTTGCAGCCTCCCCCAAGTTAGTTAGGCCACCGACAGTAATGAGGGGGAGCCCCGGAACCTGCTGCTCGGAAGCGAAGTTAGATGAGAAACCGTAGTCGCTGGCTTTATATCCGGTAAAGTTCTGAGGAACTCCGAGATTTGTTTGATAAGCAAATCCGTAGCTTACCTGGAATAGTAGTGATGGAGAGGCCACCCATGTGTCTCCCAACGCAAATAGATAAGCCTTAATAGCTTGATTGAAGGCGTTTGGACCAGTTGGCTGGTTGAACAGATCATTAACGACGTAGGTGTCAGTGTCTCTCGTTCCACGCACAAACATTCTTTCGTTTGGTGTGAAATTATGGTCAATCCGAAAATTGTATTGGTCATCTACAGTGTATGCGCCCTGAGAATAGCTGTAGTTATTTGTGTATGGCGCAACATTGGGTGCATTGGGCAATGGGTACAGGTTAATCAATTTCTGGGCAACCGGATCAATCGTGGGAACGACTCGTCCGGCCGCGAAGCAGCCAGCACTGTTGCAACCGGCGGGCAAGAGTCCGCGCACGGGGGTCGCTCCGGAAGTATTTAGGTTATGAGGATCGTAGATGGGGTTCAGCGCTTCAGTAAAGATACCTTGACGCATGAGAAGCGTAGGCACCGTAGTCGTGACGAACCCTGAAAGCACGTTGCGGGTACCCTCATAGCCAAACGAGAAGAATGTCTTATCGCGTCCGTGATACAGCTTGGGAATGTAGACGGGACCGCTAATAAAACCGCCGAACTCATTAAACCTATGCGGTGCCCGAAAATCATTCCTTCCCGGTATTGGAAGAGTGTTCGTACGTTTTTGAAAGTAGTTCGCTGCATCTAGCTGGTCGTTGCGAAAATACTCGTATACGTCGCCTCTTATCCGGTTTGTTCCTGTTTTCGTGACAAGGTTCAGGATGCCACCACTGGTGCGGCCAAATTGGGCGGGCGGCACCGAGGTGATCACGCTGAACTGGTCGATGACCTCGGTAGTGGGCGTCACTGCCGGTTGGCCCTGACAGCATATCGTGATCGGCACCCCGTCGAGCATGATTTCGTTTGATCCTGCTACTCCGCCATTGGCTTCGAAGTTGTTGTTCCCGGCAGCGACCAGCGCACCTCGGGTTGTTGAGAGGCCTACCCCAAAGCTGCCACCCGGAGCGATTCCGGGTGCCAGCGCGGCAAGCCCATAGGCGTTACGTCCGTTCATCGGAAGATCTGCCACTTGCTGGGCGCCAACCACATAGCTTATCGTTGCATTGTTGGTGTACAACTGCATCGTCTCGTCCGATTGAACCGTCACGGTTTCCGATGTGTTGCCCACCGGCAGCGAGAGGTCGACCTGTGCTGTTTGCCCAACGGTTAGATCGGTTTGAGCCTGCCCTTTTTTGAAGCCGTCATGTGAGGCCTCAACCTCGTACTCTCCTGTGGGGAGCGACCCGAAAGAGTACGTGCCATCCGCATTGCTCAAGGTACGCACAACCAGTCCCGTAGCAGGCCTTGTCAGAACCACTGCGCTTTGTGGCAGTAGAGCTCCAGTCGCGTCGGTAACACGCCCTGTAATTGTTCCAGTCGCAACCTGTGAGAGTGCAACCTGTGACAAACCAACGAAGAGTACACAGAACTTCAGAATCTTAACGATTGCATGCCTCCGTCGCCAAGACCATCCTCTAAATTGAGCTTCCATCGAATCCTCTTTCTTGTCCCCGAACTTCGGTCGAAATGCTCCTGGTGGGGCTTGCTGAAACTCCCTGGTTCATCACGCGAGAAGTTCGGTTTACTTGACGCAGAAAAGGACACTCTCTCAACACAACGTCTGCAAAGTTTCTAGGGGTGTATTACGCTTGTTACGGTCTGTTACGTCCTTTATTGTCAGGCTTTGCGATTTGCCTTTCCCGTCTCATTGGCACAGAATGACTGCTTATGCCGATTCCGCTAACAGAATCCGAAACTGATTTGAATGATGGGCCTGCATCCCTTCAGGAGGTCCTTGGGAGCCGTTGCTTTGATCGCGCGGATACACAGAAAAAAGTCCTGATCTATTTGTGGAGTCTGCGGGGGAAGGATGTCAGCGAATATGGAATCGCGACCGAGGCCCTTGGGAGAAGGTCGGACTTCGATCCCAAGATTGACGCATCGGTACGTGTCCAGGTGTCAAGGCTTCGTAAAAAGCTAAAGGAGTTTTACGAGACGGAAGGCCGGAACGCGCCATACCATCTGCAGATTCCAATTGGGTCGCATTCGCTTGAGGTGGTGGAACAATCTCCCCCGAGTGCGACAGTACAGTCTGTCCCGGAAAGAGTCTCTTGGCATGCACCGCGATGGGCTTTCATTGCGCTTTCTGTCTTGTGCGTGCTCTTTGCGGCTCTTTCGATCTGGTCCTGGTCTTCTAACAAACGTGCCGCACAATTTCACGATTCGCGCGCATTGAACCAGCCTCTTCCTTTCTGGAATCAGTTTCTGGGAACGTCTTCTCAATCCCAGATTGTTCTTCCGACACCTGTTTTCGTGAAATTTTCGGCGAATAGGAGCCTCCGGGTTCGAGACATCGATGTCAATGACTTTCAGCAATGGAGGTCTTCGCCGGACCTTGTCGCTATTTCGCAACATGCAGGGGAACCCCGGCTGGAACAAGGGTATACGGTTGCTTCCGATACGTTCGCGGCAATTCGGCTCGCCCGCTATTTGGATTCCGTCGGGCTTGGCAAGTCGCTGACATTCAATAATAGTTCAGACGCTTCCATGAGTGATCTCGAATCCTCGTCGGAGATCGTTCTCGGCTCTCACGGCACATTGCATGCTTTTCAGCCCTTTCTGGATAAGATGAGTTTCGTTCTGACAGAGAATGAAAGCTCTGTTGAAGAGCGAGCGCCAAACCGCTCTGCAACTCACGAAATCTTCCGCGCCGTGGATGAAGGTGCAGGGCGAACAATTGAACCGGGCTTAATTGCTTCGCTTCCTGGGAAAGATGGTCGTACTCAGCTACTTATTCTTCAGTCGCGCCGTACCGCAGCGCTCGTGGAGATGATGACCAGTACAACGGGTGCAGAGATGATTGATCAGCTCCGCAAAAAGAAGGGAAACCCTCGTTTCTTTGAGGTAGTTGTGCTCGCGGAGATGAATGGAGATCATATGATTCGGGCATGGCCGCTTGACCTGGCACCTGTCGATCCGGCAAAATTCGGTTCGTAACAGAGGTAACGCACCCCGCGAAACTTCTTTGCGAACGGGATATGAGTGAGGATGAGGACGATGAATGTCCTTCGCTCTCTTTCTCTTGTACTTGTATTGGTCTCGGTTGCGCTTCCGGTGTCCCCATTGTGTTCTGTGGGCGCTTCATCCCCATTGGACTACGACCTGGTGGTGTATGGCGGAACCGCTGCCGGAGCCGCTACAGCAATCGAGGCTGGGAGACATGGACTTCGTGTGGTGCTCCTTGAACCAGGCCACCATATTGGTGGAATGCTTACCGGCGGTCTTTCTGCAACAGACATCGGAAACCCCAATGTGATCGGCGGGATCTCCCGCGAGTTCTTTCTACGCGCTGCGCAGCAATACCACCTCAGTGATCTCAAGACTTCATCCGACTGGCGGTTCGAGCCTCATGTTGGTGAAGAGATTCTTCTACGCATGTTGCGAGAGGCCCATGTTCAGGTCGAACTTGGGGAAAAGCTGCAAGAGCAGCACGGGGTACTGAAAGAGAACGGCCGGATCGCAGGCTTGCGGTCTTCGGACGGTCGTATATGGCGTGGAAAAATATTTGCGGACTGCAGCTACGAAGGTGACGTCATGACCCAGGCCGGTGTCAGTTACACCTGGGGTCGTGAGCCAACTAGCGAATACGGCGAGAGTCTGGCCGGAGTCCAGGCTAGAACGCCACATCACCAATTCACTTTTCCTGTCTCCTCGTATGATGCACACGACAAGTTACTGCCCGAAATAGATCCCGGACCTCTCGCTGCACCCGGCACCGGCGACCGCAAAATTCAGGCGTATAACTTTCGTGTGATTCTCACGCAAAACGCTGCCGATATGTTGC
>Ga0302305_1000765_pt1 | contig 18930 bp, 8 predicted proteins | sample III_Palsa_E2_3_FD_198764 | JGI IMG/M metagenome (GOLD analysis project Ga0302305, IMG submission 198764) | Peat permafrost microbial communities from Stordalen Mire near Abisko, Sweden - III_Palsa_E2_3 | ecosystem: Environmental > Terrestrial > Soil > Palsa > Peat permafrost | place: Sweden... | reverse complement strand
CGGGGTAATCCCGGACAGAGCAAGCAGGACAGCCGTGATTGCTACGTGTTGCAGAAACTTTGGCATCTGGATCCTTCGTAATTCCATAAATAGTTGATTCCAGTGTAGACGCGAGGAAGGAGAGATTTGTTGCGGTGCTCTTATCCAAAGCCCTGAATGTTTCTTAACGATAAGCGGCGGGCATGATTGCCCGCCGCTCCTGCTTCGTACGACTTAGCCCTTAGCGCTTGATGAAGTGAAAGATGGTGCCGATGCTGAAGGTCTTGGGATTGAACTCGCCATCGAGGGCATAGAACTGAGAGTAGCTATAGTCCGCGACGAGATCGAAGCGTGGTGATATCCGTTTCCCAATACCTGCGTTGACCTGAAAGGTAGAGTCCGTAGTAACTCCCTGGTTCGTAGGATCGTTATAGCGGTCAAAGCCGACCATGAACTCGGCGTATGGAACCAGCCCATGCTTCATCGGGACGGAAAACCGCGGGCCAACGGTGACACCGTTCAGGCTCTCCCCTGACTTGCGGACGAAACGTCCCTGGATGTCGCCGCTGAGGACGACATGGTGAAACGTAGGTCCGTCGATAAGAACGCCGGTCGTTGCCCCGTAGAGCAGGTCCGTCGTGAAGGCATTGTGCAGGTCGGCGATGCTGAACTCACCATAGGCCGAGACCTGTGCATGGGAAGCTCGCGGCATTGCAAGAGAAGTCAAGAGCAGTACGATAGCCGCAAACAGGCTATAAAAACGGTTGTGTGCCACTGATAGTCCTTTCGTTGTTCCTGCTTATTCTTGACCGGTAATGCCCGGCGCCGCAACCTTAAAGTTCACCACCGCACTCGCGGATGCACCCCCCGGGGCGGTCACCGTAATGGTGATGGGGTAGGTTCCAGCCGCCGTCAGCGACGGTTTATAGGTGCCGGGGCCAGCACAACCGCTGAGCGCCAGCGATGAGCCTGCCATGATCAGCAACATAGCCAGCAACGAAAGGCCCTTGCGTACACCACCTCTGCGGCGAAGGAACAGCAGAGCTGCCAGACCGAACAGGGCCATCGGCCAGCCAATCATTGCAGCGTAGACGCCTGTTGCTCGACCGTGTGCGCCGGATGGACGATGTAAAGCCGCAGTCGGCTGCAAGTCGGTCCAGAAGGTGACGTCCACAGCATAGGGGTTCACATACCCTGCGCTCGCTGTCAACGTAAGCGAGGACGGCGAGAACGTGCAGGTGGTCGTTGCCGGCAAGCCGGTGCAAGAGAATGTCAACGTACCTGTCGTTGTATTGGTGGGGCTGAAGAAGATGGTGGCGTCTGTGGTGGATCCATCCGCGGTTGAAACGGTTGGGATAGATCCGGCTGCTGGTGTGTAAGAAATGTTAGTACCGCAGGGCACATCATATCCCGGAATGGTTGTACCCGCTATATAAAGATCGACAGCGGGGCACGGGAGCGCGAGCAAAGTGCCCACAAAGGTTGTTCCAACCGGGGTTATTGGATTGAACCCTGCCGGCGCCGGTGCAACGGTATAGCTCATCGGAGCGCAATTCGATATCGCAAAGTTCGCAGAGCCGCTATAAGCACAGGTCACCTGGTATGTTCCGGGCGGCAAGGTTGTGGTCGACTCAAAATTACCATTGACATCGTAGCTTGCCGATAGAACCAGGGTGGCTACCCCTGAGTTGACGGTAGCAGTTCCAATCGTGGCACCGCTTGCGGAGAAGGTCACCGTGCCGGTAGGAATACCGGAAGTGTTGGAGGTAACCGTTGCGCTGAACGAAGTCGACGTGAACTGCGGCTGATTATTGTTGGAGATTGCCAGCACGGACGTGGTGGAAGCTGGTGCAACGGTGATGGTTACGTTCGCGCAGGTACTGGCCGCATAGAAAGTATCGCCGCCGTACGAACAGGAGAGGTAATAGGGTCCGGCAGCAAGGCCGGTAACAACCTGAGATGCCGTACCGGTGCTGCTCAGGGTAAGAGGAGTTCCGGCCGTGCCATTCGTCGGTGTCGTGCCAATGATGATACGAACCGTGCCGCTCGGATAGCAGCTTGGAGCCCCGGGGTTGCAGCCCGCAGCCGCGGTGGGAGCAACCGATACGCCGAAGGTCACAGAGGCTCCATACTGGGAGTTGCCCGTAGCAGGGGCTGTCTGCGCAACGGTGCTTAGCGTAGGCGTGAGCACAGCGCCTACGCCGCTCAATGTAATGCTCGCACCACCTCCAGCCGAGGCCGGATTCGTTGGTCCTGCTGTGAAGGTCTCAGAGAAGCTGCCGGCAGAAGTTGGGTTGAATTGGGCCTGCAAGGTGCAACTGGCCGAGGGCGCAAGCGATTCACCGGCGACGCATCCGTCAGCAGAGGGCGATGTGAGGGTGAACTGAGTTCCACCAGAACCAGTGGGCGTGTAAAGCGGCGAGGATAGAGCGGTCGTCACATTGCCGATATTCAACTCAGTGAAGATCTGCGTGGGGCTGCTGCTTCCAAGATTGAATCGGCCCATATCGAAACTGATCTGCGCACGCTCGTCGCTCAGAATGCGATTATTCCCGCTATCCGCTATTAAGAGTGAGCCGTTAGACGAGATAGCGACCGAAGCCGGAGCGTTGAGTTGCACCGTTGAGGCGAGGCCCAGTGTTCCGGTACCTGCCGAGCCGTTGATCCCGACGATGACTGAAAGCGTACCTTGGGCCTTGTTCGCCGAAGTCACATTTAGCAGATAGACTGCCTGGCTCCCGGCATCGGCGATATAGACATTCTCCGCTGCATCAACAGCAACGCCCGTCGGGGTCTTCAACGCTGAACTAAGTGCTGTAGTACCCAGGGTCGTTGCAAAAGTGCCGTCGCCGGCAATAGGCGTCACTCCGTTGATCAAAATATTCGATGCAACCCCAGCAGTAGCCGTAAACATATTGCTCAACGCAATCTTACGGACCAGGTAGTCCCCGGTATCGGCAACGATGAGGAAGCTGCCTGTCTTATCGAAGGCTAGACCGGTTGGATGGTTGAAGCTTGTATTCAAGCCCGAGCAGGTGTCCAGGTCCCCGCAGCCGGTCGAACCACCGGCAATGGTCGTGATCCAGCCAAGAGTGTTGATCTCCCGAATGAGGTTGTTGCCGGTATCCGAGACATAGATATTGCCGAGGTTATCCGCAACAATGCCTGAAGGAGCCTTAAGAGTGGCATTGACGGCAGGACAGCCATCGCCAATCGCGGCGTAGGTTGGGTTGGTGTTATTGGGATTGGGATTGGTTGTGGAGCAACCTGAACCGCCGCCACCGAAGGTCGTGATGATGCCGCCTGCGTTTACCTTGCGGATAACGTTGTTGCCGGTGTCGGCGATATAAACAGCGCCATCCGTACCGACCGTAACGGCGCTTGGTCCGCTTAGCGTGGCCAGGCTGGCCTGGTGGCTATCGCCAGAGTAACCAGCAGTGCCAGTACCGGCAAAGACAGTCGTTGTGTTATTCGCGGCAGAGTAGAAGAGCACACGATTGTTGCCGGTATCGGCGACATAGGCATTGCCTACGCCATCAAAAGCAACGCCCTGCGCATTGCTGGTCGCAGACGGTGTGCTTAGGAGCGAAGTTGTTCCTGGGTCGATAGCAAACGACGGTGCAGTCCCGGTGCCGGTCAACAGGTAGGAGTTCACGCCGCCAAGTGCAGAGGTGATGGTGAGCGTTGCAGTATCGTATCCCGCTTTTGTCGGAGTGAAGACGATGGGGAGATAGCAATCGGAGGTGTTATCGGCGTTCACCGCAGGACAGTTCGGCGTACCGACAACAAAATCCGTGCCGGAAGAGACGAAAGGCTTCGTGGCCGCTGCGGTATCTCCGGTAGCAAAGTGAACGAACACCGTCTGCTGGGTTGCAGGTGTGCTCAAGGTTGTGGGCGGAAAATTAAGCCCAGAGAGCAGCTTGCGAATTCTTGCCGTAGCAGGAGTCTTCGACCCTTCGGAGTCCGAGATGTAGAGGTTCCCCTGGTTGTCTGGGGAGTTCGCCCCATTGGCGCCAGCCGAGATGTAAATGGAAGCCTCAGGCCCTGGGCAGCCGTCTCCAACCGATGTGGCCGAAGCCGGATCAGCGGGGCAACCGTATCCCGGCAGGCCGGTGATGTTTTGTTGAGCGGCGGGCACAGTTGAACCCGCAGCGTTATTCGGGTAGGGCCCGGGAGCTCCATATCGGCCCGCAAGAACGCGCATATACCCCGTAGCGTGATCCAGGAACCAGATCACGTTCCAGGTACTATCTGCGATGTAAACATTCCCCAGGGAGTCAACACCAAGTTTGCGAACACCGATCGCCACGGATGTTCCCAGGACCGGGGGGGTCGTGCCGTCCGTGGGATAGGTGTAGACCGGTGGAACCACCGGCGTCGCCACTGGATATCCCGTTGCCGGCGTCGCTCCACCGGCGATCACATAGATCCAGCCCGGAATCGGATTGTTGATACCGGGAACGGTACCCGACCCATTGTAGATTTCGCGGATCACATTGTTTCCGCCATCCGCGATATAGACATTTCCGTTCAGATCCACCTGGGCATCTTCGGGGGCGCACACCATGGCCGAGCTTGCAGGCCCATTGGTTATATTTTTGGTGTAGGGCGCTGCAGTGCATCCAGCTGAGCCCGATCCGGCAGCCCCGCCAAGAGCCGTAATGGAACTGACCGTGTAACCGGCGCCAGACGTGTAAACCACTTTGCGAAGGATGTCGTTGGTGGTATCGGCGATATAGATCGTGCCGGTGTTTGGGTCGGCGCCGATGCCACGTGGTTGATTCACTTTCGAGGATCCCACTGGGCCATCCGAATAGCCGGCCGACGCCGATGTGCCCGCGACCAGCGCCATAACGCCGGTCGCTGCCGCTCCTGTAACGATCGAAGGTGCAGGAATTCTGTCGGCGATGTCGTTGCTGTAATCGGAGATGAAGACATCGCCGTTCGGAGCGACGCCGATGCCGCGTATCGTGCCGAAGTTTCCGGAGTAATGTGTTGAGTTGGCGTTGGCCGCGCCGTCCGTAGCGGTGCAGTTATACCCGTCTTTGCTATTGCCCGCGGCGCATACGGAAGCGTTAGCAGAAGAGCCGGCATAGACCGTCTCGAGACCGGTCGATCCGGAGATCTTATGCACTTCATCCTTGACCGTGTTGTCTGCCCAGAAAATATTTCCCATCGCATCAACGCGAATATCATGCGGATCGTTGCCCACCGAGATGCTATTGGGCCCGTTTGGGACAGTGGCAGCCTGGCATCCATCGCTAATCACGTCTAAAGCAACATAGTTGGGGCTGCTAACAGTCGGGCCAAGCAAAACGTAGCTGCCGCAGTTGGTGCCGATTGCCGGCGGCGTCCCCACCGGACCGGCAAAGGTGCTCATCGTGTACGGCAGAATGTATGGCGCGGTCTGGCCCGAGGCCTGCGAAATTGAACCTGCAACCAGCATCAGCAAAACGAAAAAAAACGCTGATAGTTTGATCGAGACCTTGTGGCTGACGAAACGCATACTCTACCCCATGTGCATCGTGTTGATGCGAATAATTGACCTCTTGTAAAGCGAACTCTCGCGGCGAGGTTGCACAAGTCAGCGACGACAGATGGCCATCGCTGATCCAGCACTCGACTTCGAAATCGGTAATACAGGTGACCGCCCGAACTTTACGCGTCGGAGGAAGCTCCTGTCAAACGACTTTTAGGGAGAGAGCTTTTGCGGCTCTCCTGCGCGACCGCGCACCCAATATCCCCGCAAAAGTGGGGTTGACAAGGCTTGGTGAGACTCAGCATACTATGCGCCGACCCAATAAAAGGTTTTTTCCGGCTACGCGTCGGCTAATTGGAATCACAGAAGCGGGGTTCTGCAATGCGCAAGTTTAATACCGTGCCGTGTCTGACAGCAATAAGCGCACGTCTAACAGATGGTTGCGTCAAGATGCTGCAACTTATGTTGATCGTCATGCCACTGCTGCTGGCAAACGAATCGCGTGCCTTTGCCCAGGCACAGAATACCGGCAGCATCTTCGGGTCTGTCACCGATCCGAGCGGCGCAGTGGTTCAGGGCGCCGCGATCACGGTCGCAGAACCGAGCAAGGGAGTGAATCGCGCCGTTACCTCATCCAAGACCGGAGAGTTCGTCCTTCCCGATCTACCTATCGGCGTATACATTCTCACGGTCTCGGCCTCGGGCTTTGAGACATTTGTCACCAGCGACATCACCGTCGACGCCGATAAATCGATAAAGATCACGGCAAAGATGACCATCGGCCGCAAGGAAGATACCGTCACCGTCAACGGCGAAGGTACCGCGCTCGATACCCGCTCGGCCACCATCGGCACACTCATCCCGACCAACCTCGTAGAGAATCTCCCCATCGACGGCAACAACGTCGTGGCGCTCGCCGGCCTTCTTCCCGGCGTTACCGATCTCAACGCGCCGGCCACAAACACCAGTGATCGCGGCGGCCCGACGTACTCGGTATCGGGCTCGCGCAATACACAGAACCTCATGCTCTTCGATGGTTTGATGTGGAACAACCTCTTCTACAACACCGGCATCAATTACCCTCCGCCGAACGCCCTGCAGGAGATCAGCGTCCTTCTCAACAACTTCAAGGCGCAGTATGGCCGCAACGCCGGTTCGGTCTTCAACGTCCTCACCAAGAGCGGCAGCAATCAGCTACACGGGGCCGTCTGGGACTACTTCCAGAACCAGATAACGAACGCCACTGACTACATTAGCAAGGAAAATCCCGAAGATAACAGCAACCAGTTCGGTGGCACCCTCGGTGGTCCGATCAAGCGCGACAAAGCCTACTTCTTCGTCGCCGTGCAGCAGCTTATTCAGACCTTGCAGGTGGTTGGCATTACCCCCATTCAAGGGGCGGCAGAGCGCGGCTTCCAGCCCGATGGCGTAACGGCCCGTCCCTGCACCAACCCCGGTCCTGCTTACCCCGCCGGGACCAACTGCGCCAGCTTTCTATCCGAGGTGATCGAGAACAACACCGTTCCAACCGCGGCAAATCCTTCCCCCCTCACCTACAGCAAGTTGCTGAACCCTGAGCTGGTCGCCTCCAACGGTGCTGTTCAGAGTAATACGGAGGATAACTTGAATGCGGCCTGGCTGCAGGCAGGCCATACGGGTACCAACCCGTGCATCGCACTGTTGAATCAGGCTGCGGTCTATGCAAATAACAATCCGTATTTCACCACAGGCAAGGACCAGGGAACCTACATGCCTAACGCGGAAATCCCCACCCAGTGTCTCAACCCGGTCATCAGCGGTGTACTCCAAAAGTATGTGCCGCTGCCAAATTCGACACTGCCCAGTTCTCTTTATTCCGGTGGAATCCCGGCCCTGATTGACGCGTCAAAGCAGCCACGTCACGATCTCAACCTGCTCGGTCGTGTCGACTACCACATCACCAGTAGCCATACCATCGATGCACGTTACAATCTCATCCACGCTAACGATGCGACTGCTCCGGGCGTGAACTCCGCCTCCCAGGGCATCTCCAGCTATGAGATCGACGCCAATCGCTCCAACAGCAACTACGGCAACATCGGCGACCAATGGGTCGTCACAGCTAATATCCTCAACGTTCTGCGTATCGGATATAAGCGTTATACATACAACACCCCGCCAACCGACCCCTCTACACTGAATACCTTTGGCGGCAACTTCGTGGAAGTGGGCCCACCGGTGATGCCTGTCATCAGTGCATCAAACGAGTACTCCCTCGGTTCAACCTCGCAGGGAGCATCGAACGTCGTCAATGAGAACATCGAAGTATTGGAGCAGCTCTCCTGGACCAAGGGCAATCACAGCTTTCAATTTGGCGCCAACTTCCTCCGCCTGCAATACCTTAATAACAAGTATTATCCCGGCGATCTCTCCTTCAGCTCTACCTATACCGGCGTCCCCTTCGCCGATGAGGCAGTAGGCCTGCTGAACTCCGTACAGGCCAACAACCTGTTGACGCAGGGCGGTATAAACCACAGCATCTTCACCTACGCTCAGGACGACTGGCGGGCCACGGCGAAGTTGACCGTCAACCTCGGCGTTCGCTACGAACTTCCCTTTCAGTGGTATCAACCGAACGGATACGCCTCCACCTTCGTCCCGGGCCACCAGTCCACCGTATTCCCCGGCGCTATTGGCGGTCTTGCCTTTCCAGGAGATCAGGGTGTCCTCAAGTCTCTCGTCCCGACAGACTTCAATGGCCTCGTTCCCCGCCTGGGATTTGCGTATGACACCATGGGCACCGGCAAGCTTGTTCTTCGCGGCGGCTTCGGCATGTTCTTTGATGCCGTCAACGCCAATGTCATCGGCGTCGGCGAACCCTTCTACTTCACTTACTTTCAGACTCTTCCTGCCGGCGGCGCGTCGGTTCCCTTGCAGCAGAACCCGGGTGGGCCTATCTATCAGCTACCCCAGGCCTATCAGAAAGGCAATCCAGTCTTCCGCGCGCCTTACACCTTGTTCTTCCCGGACCGCAACTTCCGGACGCCCTACTACGAGGCTATGAATTTAGGCTTTGAGTTGCGCGCCAACCGCAATGGCGTTCTCGACGTGAACTACGTCGGTAAACTTGGCCGCAAACTGACGATTCCTTTCGATCAGAACCCCGCCATCACCCAGTGCGTCGGCGGATATGCCGATTCAAATCCGGCCCTGTATGAGAATCCGTCCTGCCCCTACCTGTTCCCTGGCTCCAAGGGTGGTAACGCATCCTCGGCAACTGCATCCACGCAGGCGCGTCTGCGTTACACCCCCTTCAACTATGGCGGAGGTGGCCTGGTTGACTTCGCCAGCATCGGAACCTCAAACTACAACGGTCTTCAGGTTCAGTACACGCAACGTGGCGGTAAGTTGTTGACCATCCTCGCCTCTTACACCTACTCCAAGTCATTCGACCTGCAGACACAGTCGCAGACCGTAACGAACACCATTCCTGATGTCTTCGATGTCTCCACCGAACGTGGCCTTTCGGACTTCGATGCGCGACATATCTTCAATACCGGTTGGATACTTACCGTGCCGAAGATCTATACAGAGTCTTCCTTCGCCAATACCGTGCTGAACAACTGGCTCTTTGGCGGGAAGTTCTCTGCGCACTCCGGCAAACCCTACAGCGTAACCATCAATAACGATTCCGCACTGGACGGCGAGCCGGATCAGCGCGCTGCTCTCATCCCCGGCACCAGTCCCTATCTGCCCAAGAATCGGCACAGGACCGACAAGATCAGAGAATGGTTCAACATTAATGCCTTCACCTATCCCACCATTGGCACCTTCAGCAGCGTTCCCAGGAACGCCTTCATCGGGCCGGGCTATCTGGACACGGATATGAACCTCGGGCGTTACTTCCCCATTCGCCAGGGCGTCCGCCTGTTGTTCCGTGCCGATGCGTTCAATATCTGGAATACTCCTAACCTGGCCCAGCCGCAGGCGAAGTTCTCCTGCACAACGACGTCCATCCAGACAGAGGGTAGTGCAAGCTTTGGCATGCCCTGCAATAGCGTCGCGGGCAACTCGACCGCATCAACGTTCGGCACCATCCAATCCACCTTTGGAAACAACGGCAACACCTCAACCAACGGACGCAAGATGCAGTTCTCGGCAACGATCTACTTCTAGTCAGCCTGTGGAGGCCCCGGGATCACCCCTGGGCCTCCGCTGCTACCGCCGGTCACCGTTGCGGTAAAATTTAACCGTAAAACCCGTCCGCAGCACCGTAAAAACGCACCGGGCCCACCGAGTTTTTTACCGTCCAAAAACCACGAAAACCCTTGTCATTCCTGCCTGTTTCAAATTGTTCCACGTGGAACAATTTGCGATTCTACGGTCCGGCCCGCAAAACCGCACTTTCCCACCCCAAAAAACTCCGCCCAAAATCCCAAACCCGTCTCATCCCCTATAAAATTCACCCCAAGTCACGGTCCGTACGGGCCGTAAGATCATCATCATGGTTCAGTATCAGAGCAGAAGATCCTTTCTAACGAACGCCGGGGTAATCACCGGCGGACTCCTGGCAGGCGCTCCAGTTCAAGCTCTGTCAGAGACAATGTCACCCTCCACGAAATACCCGAACTTCCCCGCCGCAAACCCCGCCTGGAAACAGACATGGGACTCCGCCATCAAGATACTTTCCGGCAATGTCCGCAAAACGCCGTCCTATCCGAACCCCGTCTTGTTCGAAGGCAGCACCTATCAAGGCATCTGGCAAGAATGTGGACCCCAGGAATCGCTGGTATACGCAGGTCTTCGTGCTTATCTCCCCACCGAACCTAATGCCCCGAGCGCCTTGGATATCTGCCGCAACACCCATTCCGCTTTCTTCACCCTGCAACGCCCCGACGGCCAACTCCCTGCCAGCGTCAAGACCACCGACGTAGGCTTCGGTCAGATTCAGATGGTGGTTCCTATCGCTGCAACAGCCTGGGAGCTATCGCAGATATTGCAAGATCAGCAGTTTCTCGAAACGGCCTATCTATCTTGTAATCAATGGGATGCGTGGCTTCGGCGATACCGGGACACGCGCAAGACGGGCCTCGTCGAAGGCTTCTGCACCTACGATACCGGGCACGACAACAGCCCCCGTTGGGCCGGAATCCCGAACCGCTGCCCTGACGCCGACGCCCGCAAGTGCCCGCCTATCGCCTCCATGCCCCGCCTGTGCCCCGATCTCTCCGCAACAGTGTACGGCGCACGCGTTGCGCTAGCGAGCATGGCAGACGCACTCGGCAAGAAGAGTGAGGCTGATCGTTGGCGCGCCGACGCCGAAACCATTCGACGACTCATCCTAGAGAAGCTGTACAGCCCGGAAGACGCCGCTTTTTATGATCTCGACGCCCAAAACAAGTTCGTGAAAGTTCGTTCCGACGTCATCAGCCGAGTCCTCGGCGAACACGTCCTCCAGCTCTCAAACCCCGGAGACAAGGCAATTTTCGAAGCCGTCTGGGATCGCCAACTGCACAATCCAAAGGCCTTCTGGACACCCTACCCCTTTCCCAGCATCGCGCTCAACGACCCCACCTTCGTTCGCCCCATCCCCCGAAACTCCTGGGGTGGGGCGTCACAAGCCTTAACAGCTCTCCGTGCCCCCCGCTGGATGTCGCACTACGGCAAGCAAGCCGAGCTAAACCACCTGATGCGTCAATGGTGTAACGCAATCCTGCAACACGACGAGTTCCGCCAGCAAATGGATCCGCTAACCGGTGACTTTACCCAGCCCGACCCCGGTGGCTACTCTCCCGCCGCCCTGGTCTTTCTGGATTTCACCAACCGCCTGTAACGTCAGCGTCTCATTCAAAGGAGAAACTATGAGCATCGCAACCAAACGTGGAGACGGCGGCCAGACCGGCCTTGCGGGCGGTATCCGCATTTCCAAAGCAGACCTCCGCGTCGAATCCTATGGCTCGGTCGACGAATTGAACACGGTCCTCGGCTTCGCGCGCAGTATCTGCGAAAACAAGGAAATCGCGCATTGGACCGAGACCATACAGCGGACGCTCTTTCGCGTTGGTGCAGCTCTTGCGACCCCGGCTGAGAGCAAAAACCAGCCTCCACTCGTCTCTATGGAAGACATCGACATGCTCACCGATCTGGTTCACAAGATCGAAGCTACGGAAGGCATCCTCTCCGATTGGTCGCTGCCTGGCGCCCATACCCAATCTGCCGCATACGAAGTTGCACGCACTGTTTGCCGGCGCGCGGAACGTGACGCCGTCCGCTTTGTTGAAGATGGTGGCATCGTGCAACCGACCATCCTTCCCTACCTGAACCGTCTCTCCGACGTCATCTGGCTCTTCGGCCGCCTCATAGAATTCCACGCCGGAGTCGAGTCCCGTCTCCGGCCTGAGTCAAAAGGTGGCCCGAAATGGTCGAGAGCCTGGTAATGCCGGAAGATGTGGCTTTTAACGAGCCAGACCGCGTTACAGGGCTACCAAACAGCTACCGCCAAAATTCTTGGCGAGCCGGCAATGCCATCGACAACATCCGTACTTAAAACGGCCTCGAAATCGTGGTCTCGAAAGCCGCGTCCTACTTTCTCGCGAAGCCGCTTCAGTTGGTCGGGGTCGACAAGAAATTCACCCGCGGCGGCCGTGCCGCTCATGCCAATTCCAGCCACGATGACCTCGGGTTCGCCTGTCGTTTGGTCGTGGATGCGAGCAATGATGGCGTAATCGCGAGTTACCTTGTCATAGTGAGTCTTGAGTGCCAGCATCCAGTCCTTGTTCTGGGAATCCTTCGTGTCGGTAATCCAAAAGGTTTCCTGACTATCGTCTCCGGCGAAGTGGAATCGTAGAGGGGCGATAGCCCGCATTGTCCACTGATTGTCCATTCCACCGACCAGTACCGTGGGTCCCTGTCGTAGATCGTTCAGTGTCGTAGAGATGTTCAAACGAAATCTAGAATCCCGACTGTTCGCCGCCATGAGATTCGAGATACGGACAGCGGCGAGAACGTCTGAAAACACAACATTCTCCCCCAGCGACTCATGGTCGAGAAAAGTCGGGAGACGAGTTCCCCGCCCCGAAGCAATGACATCATTGGTAGCTGTCGTGTCCGGCACGATCGCCGCCATGCCTGCATTTTTCCCGGCACCGTTCGGCAGACAGAACGTTATAGGCTCGTGGGCCTTAACAATAGGAGCCCAGAATTCGTCCACAGCAGAAGGATGATTCCATCGCCAGTAATAGGCAGCCGCCGCCAGCGTAAGCAAGGGAATGCTCAGCAGCAGCCAAAGCCGCTTTCGGGACGTCCCTTTGCTATGCGGTTTTGCAAGGCTCTCACTGTCGGATTTCTCAGCACTCTCTGGCAGCAGGATTACAGGCGCCGCTATTGGCGTCACATCCCGCCTGTCATGAAGAGGCCGCCGAAGCCGAAACTCTGGGGCGTAATGGCCTGGAAGCAACTCGATGCGCATCTCGCTCTCATGCGCTTCTTCGTGATAATACTGCGCGATTCGCTTGCGGATCTCTGCGATCGTGACCCGAACGATGGGATCGGAGGCTGTGTCGTAATCGGCCGGCCGGTCGAAGACCTGGACCCCCAGCAGGCGCTCCTTCAGAAGCTCTCCACGGCCATCGAGAGCCTCCTCCACAATGAAGCGGAACAGCGCCGGGTACCGTCGGCTGTTCTTAAAATGGTTGGTCTCCAGAAGACGCCGCATCTGCTCGCGGACCATCTCCTTTTCCTGCTCAGTGGTGGGTATCCACTGCGAGACTTCTTCGGAAATTGGATACATCAAAAGCGCTCTCCATAGCGCCGCTGCACAGCATAGGCCACTACAAATGCTGTTGGCAAGCCGATACTCATTCTTTACCTACTCCGCAAGTGATTGATTTTACAGAGTAAAGGCTCTTTACCTTACGGTTAGATACCCGAAGAACCCTATACAGGTTACCAAGGTATGCCTATGATTCGGCCCGAACTAAAAACTCCTTTTCGGAAGCTGCCAATATAGACCCGTGCTTCCGGCAACATCAATCCTTATCGAGCAGTTACAGGAATTTACACATCATGAATGACACAGCAAAAATTGAAACATACACTGGCCAGTGGAGTACGACTCTTCGGAGAGCGGGGCGTCTTTTCCTATTTGTCGTCCTGCTCATCACAGCAACCTGCGCGGCTAAGGCGCAGCTTACAACTGCAGATATCGTTGGCACAGTAACCGACGCCACCGGCGCGGTCGTCCCCAACGCGTCAGTGGTCATTAAGAATCTAGGCACCAACGAGACGCGCACCGGCCAGTCCAACGGGTCCGGCGAGTACACCTTTACCCTCCTGCCCGTGGGACATTACTCGATCACGGTAAAAGCTCCGGGATTTCAGGCCTCCGTGACCAGGGATGAGGCGGTTGAAGCAGGTGACCGCGCTCGCGCCGACGTACACCTCCAGCTTGGTGCCGAGACGACCACGATCGAGGTAGACGCCAGTACCCCGCTGCTCCAGGCCGACAACGCCACAGTGAGCTCCACGGTGACGGCGCGAGCGGTGCAGGATCTGCCGCTAAACGGTCGCAACTATGTCCAACTCGTGCAACTCATTCCCGGAGCCAATGAAGGGCCAGGAAACGGCCTGACAAGCGGCGGACGACCAGATGATCGCCGCCCCAGCAGTAGTTTCTCGGTGAATGGCCAGGATGACACCCTGAACAATACGACAATCGATGGCATCGACGACAATGAGCGCATTATCGGCACTACCGGCGTCAAGATAGTCGTTGAAGGCATCCAGGAGATCACCGTCCAGACCAACAGCTACTCGGCGGAAGCAGGTCGGACCGCAGGCGGTGTTGTGAGCCTCATTACGCGCCAGGGCACGAACCAATTCCACGGAACTGCGTATGAGTTCTTCCGCAATGACATCTTCGATGCTCGTAACGTCCTGCAGACAACGGGCCGCAAGCCGGAGTTGCGGCAGAACCAGTTTGGTGGATCCTTTGGCGGCCCCATCATCAAGGACCGGACCTTCATCTTCGGTGATTACGAGGGTATCAGGACGGTTTCGGGACTAACCTACACCAAAACTGTTCCGGATCAATACGAGTATGACGCTATCAATAGCCTGAATGGCGAATCCCCACAGACATTGATCGCGGCCGGCAACGGCACCGGCACTTATACGATCGATCCGATTGCGCTGGCTTACCTGAAGCTCTTTCCGGCACCGAACGTACCTGGTTGCAACGTGCCGACTCCAGTCCCCTCCAATAACTGCCTGACCAACAACTCGGTCATCAGCCCGAATAAGACACAGTCCGGCAACAGCTTCGACGTGCGCGTAGATCATCGGTTCAACGACAGGAACCTGTTCTTCGCGCGTTACGACTATAACAAGTACGACACCTTTACCCCTCCCGGTCTGGGTATCGTGAATGGGCTTGAGATCAGCGGCGGTCGTTATGACTTCGACGGTCCTGCAACCGATAGTGCCCAACAGTACGGCTTGGGCTTCACGCACATCTTTACGTCGAATCTGCTAATTGATCTGCGAGCAGCCTACACGCGCATCAATAACTTGTCCGAGCCACTAAACTACGGTACGAATCCTGATACCAAATTAGGGTTCGGCAACAACATGAACTTCAACTCGTTCTCTTCTTATCTGACACCGATTCAGTTCGGACCGTTCTCAGATATCGGCGACGGCGCTTACGTTCCACTGCAGGACATTGACAATACCTTTCAGTACCTCGCGAACGTGAGCTACACGAAGGGCAACCACAGCATCAAAGGCGGCGTCAGCTATATTCGTCGGCAGGCGCGAAATGTGCAGAGTTCGTTTGCGGCTGGACAATATACCTTTGGTATTGTTTCAGACAACGTTGCGCCTAGCCCTACGATACCGGCCACACAAGCTAGTGCCGAAACCCAGGACAATAATCTGGCGTCAAGCCTTGTGGGTGCTTTCAGCGCGGACAGTCGCAACTACAACCTGAGCCCGCCCGACTATCGCACCTATGAGCCCAGCTTCTTCATTCAGGATAGCTGGAAGATCAGCCCGAAGGTGACCTTCTTGTACGGCCTTCGGTACGATATCTTCACACCCTTCACCGAAGCGCACTCGCACATCTCGAACTTCGATTTTTTCCAGGCTCTTAACTCCACTTCGTCGAATATTACGAATGCTCTTAAGATTGCCAATGTCAACGGTGTTGACGGGCATGCCGGGATCAAGACTGATTATTCGAATGTTGCTCCCCGCGTCGGTTTCTCGGCGTCGCTGTTGCCAAAAACCGTGCTGCGCGGCGGATATGGGCTCAGCTTCTTCCCCGGTAACTACACGTCTAATGCCGACCTGAAGAATGTTCCTTTTGTATCGGTCTTCAGCCCGAACTGCCAGTCTGCTCTGGCCGTTACGATTGAAGAGAGCACGAACGGCGGCGTTCTTCCGGGCGGCCAAAACGGAGCCTGCGGAGGCCCAGCCGCACCCACTGCCCCCGCTACCTTCGATGCAGGGCTACCCATACCCTCAACTCCGAACGTGAGCAACCTCGCAGCTGTTCCCTCCCTGTCTTTCACCGCTGAATCCCCGAAGTTCCGCAGTGCTTTGATTCAGCAGTTCAACCTGCAGGTACAGCAGCAGTTCGGCAACAATGTTCTGACCGTTGGCTACGTCGGCAACACCGCGCAGCATCTGCCGGAGACCATCAACGACATAAACCAGCCGAAACCATTCAACGCGACTACAAACCCGGCAGGGGGAGCGCGCCCGTTGAGCACACTGCTTCCTTTGCTGGCTGGTGTGGGTTGGCTGCAGAGCGAAGGTATCTCCAACTACAACGCATTGCAAACATCCTTCCAGCGCCGCTTTACCAAGGGCCTTGCGTTCGATGCCAACTACACCTGGGGCAAGGCGTTGTCCACCATCACCGGCTTCTCGGCTGAAGGCGGTGGTCGGAGCTGGGGCAATGCCGATCCCACAAGGATCGGGCAGATCGAATACGGCGTTGCGGAAAATGATATCGAAAACCGCTTTGCTATTTCGCTTAACTACGCAATTCCCTACGGCAATGGCTTCCACGGCTTCAAGAAGGCGGTCTTTGGCGGATACCAGATCAACACGATCGCGGTCTGGCAGAGCGGCAAGCCATTCGATATCGTCAACGGTGGTACGGGTATCGACGGTTCATTCAGCAACCGTGCCACGCCACAAAACAACGGTGGTCCCGACCGTCCAAACATCATCGGCAACCCCCACCTCGGACACAAGACGATGTCGCAGTACTTCAACACAGCTGCCTTCTGCGGACAAGCATATGCCGCAGGCGCCAATCAGCAGAATCCCAACGCAAGCTGCAGCACGGCGCAGTCACAGGCTCTGGGCACGATCGGCACCACGCAGCGCGACGTGCTGTTTGGACCGCACTTCCGTCACGTTGATTTGTCGCTGTTCAAGGATTTCCCGGTTACGGAGCGAGTGAATCTGCAGTTCCGCGCGGAAGCCTACAACATCAGCAACACGCCCAGCTACTACATCGACGATGGAAGTGGCAGCGTGCAGCTTGGCAACTCTTCGTTCGGCAGTGTTCAAAACACTGACCCCAACTACAACCCACGCCAGTATCAGTTCGCACTAAAAGTGCAGTTCTAATCCAATTACCACCGGGCCCGCTGGCTCAATGCCGTAGTGCAAACGGTCAGCGGGCTTTCTTTTCGCAACGACGCAAGTCTTTCGAATGACACATCTTCAAACCCGGGAAAGTAGATATTTTCATGTCAAAGATTTCGAGACGGACACTGGCTCGCCTCCTCGGCGGAGCTACAGCCGCAGTTTCTCTAACGGAGCTCAACCCCGTAGCAGGCTCTGCACAGGCAGTTGCAGGCAAAGCGGCGGATCGCCAGTTTCCAGCCGGATTCCTGTGGGGTACCGCTACCGCTTCTTATCAAGTAGAAGGAGCCGTGCATGAAGGCGGCCGCGGCCCTTCCATCTGGGACACGTTCTCGCACACCACCAGCAAGACAGACAACGGCGATACGGGAGATGTCGCCGACGATTTTTATCATCGCTATAAAGGCGATATCCAGCTCATGAAGGAATTGGGGGTCAAGGCCTTTCGCTTTTCCGTTTCCTGGACGCGAATCTTCCCTTCCGGCACCGGCGCGCCAAATCCACAGGGCATCGACTTCTATCACCGACTTGCTGATGCACTGCTCGAAGCGGGAATCGAGCCCTTCTGTACGCTGTACCACTGGGATCTTCCGCAGCCTTTGCAGGACAAAGGTGGTTGGGAAAATCGCGATACGGCTGAGGCCTTCGCGCACTATGCGGGCTATACCGCCGGAAAACTATCCGACAAAGTGAAGCACTTCATGACGATGAACGAGATGCGGACTTTTGTGGAGCAGGGATACAAGCTCGGCGTACATGCGCCTGGCCTGAAGCTGGATGCCAGACGCATCGCGCAACTAACGCATCACGTCGTTCTCGGCCATGGCATGGCTGTGCAAGCCATCCGTGCTGAAGCGAAGCCCGGAACAAAGGTCGGCCTAGCGGAGGTCGTCAGTGCGACAACACCGGTTGTCGAGTCGCCGGAACATATCGCCGCAGCCCGGCGAGCCATGCGGGAAGAGAACGCGATGTATCTCACCGCCATCCTTGAAGGTCGTTATACGGACCTTTATCTGAAGCGGCTTGGAGCAGATGCACCAAAGTTCACGCAGGAAGAGATGAAGATCATCGCAAGCCCGATGGACTTCGTGGGCGTGAACGTTTACCAGCCGACCTGGGTTCGCGCGGACAAATCCGAAGCGGGCTATGCTGTCGTTCCGCCGCCTGCATCGTACCCGCACATGCTCAGTCCGTGGCTTTATATAGGACCAGAGGCACTCTATTGGGCCCCGCGGTTGATCAACGATCTATGGAACGTGAAGGCGATCTACATCACGGAGAACGGCGCGTCTTCCTCGGATACCCTTGCAACAGACGGGCACGTGTATGACACGGACCGCGTCATGTTTCTGCGGAACTACCTCACACAACTCCGGCGTGCCGTTGCAGATGGCGTGCCGGTAAAGGGGTACTTTCTATGGAGCCTGATGGATAACTTTGAATGGGCCGACGGATACGGCAAGCGTTTTGGGATCACATACGTAGATTTCGCCACTCAAAAGCGAACTCCAAAACTCAGCGCAAGCTTTTATAAGCAGGTAATCGCGCAAAACGAAGTCTGTTGATCCCAGCGCAACCCTCCAACTTAAAGAGAGAAATGCCCTGCCAATCTTTTGGCAGGGCATTTCATTTTCGTATCTAAACCTGATTTCAGCCTTCGTGTATCGGCACCGAAGATGGCTGCAAGTAATTCATTCTGAAGGATATTTTGGTAGCGTTACCGGGGCTCGAACCCGGACTCTTCGCCTTGAGAGGGCGACGTGTTAACCAGTTACACCATAACGCCACAACACGGAAGAGGATTCCGTTGCGACTCAATCAGTATAGCAAAA
>Ga0302305_1000762_pt1 | contig 18986 bp, 17 predicted proteins | sample III_Palsa_E2_3_FD_198764 | JGI IMG/M metagenome (GOLD analysis project Ga0302305, IMG submission 198764) | Peat permafrost microbial communities from Stordalen Mire near Abisko, Sweden - III_Palsa_E2_3 | ecosystem: Environmental > Terrestrial > Soil > Palsa > Peat permafrost | place: Sweden... | reverse complement strand
CCGCCTCCTGGCCGACCTGCACCTCCCCAAAGTAGACCGCCTCCGGCACCTTCAGGCGCTTCAGGATCTGCTCCCCGAGGTTGGCGTTCACCACCTTGTCCCCGACAATGAAGAAGCCGTTCACATGCAGGTGGAAGTGGAGCTCCGGCTTCGAGAGCTTGGCCATGTCAGTGAGGTCATGGCTGAAGTCCACCTCCGCCACGTTCCAGTTCGAGTCCTCGAGCTTCACCCCCATCTGGTAGAGCTCCGCGTACTCGGGCTCCGGCGGCACGAACATCACCCGGTCCGTCTCCCGCAGCAGCGGCTCCCGGAGCTCCTCGCCTGCCAGGGAGGGATAGATTTCCCGGGAGAGGTAGTTATCACGCGCCGCGAAATAGCCAGCCCAGTCGTCCGCAGCAAAATTCGAGCGCCGCGGCACCATGGCAATGGGTGGCGTCGCGGGGGGCGTGTTAACAGACAACGCGGACATTTTCTGGGACATATGGAGCATTTTGCAAAAAGGAATGGAGGAAGGGAAGGAAGAACTTTCTCCAACAAGTATCTGAGACGCAAAAGCCGTTTGAATTGATGACTATAACTGCCACAGAAAATCAATTACAGTGAACATCCTTTTCGGAAATCACAGTCGCTACTTTTGTTTCTTATTGGCAGCCAGAACGCGCGCCCTCTCAACAGCGGCAACTGCGTTGCCCTTCAAGATAGCGAGTTGGTCGGCTGGGAGCGGCGGGAGATTCTTGTTGATCTGAAAGAACTCGGCATCGATTCCAAGCGCAGCAAAATTGTACGCATGTGCGGCCGCCAGTTCTGTCTCGAACATACCAAGCTCCACCCTTTGCCCTGGAATTGACGTCTTGGCTCGCCAGCGCTTGCAGTCTCTCTCCTTTGTAGGCCCGATGTACTGGGAGAGCGTCTGACGTGCTTGCTTGCGACGGTTGCGCTTGCTCTGGTGCTTGTCGGCGAGGCGAAGATTGGAGCGACGGTTATCAAGGATGCGCTCAGGTGCGATGTGATCGACCTCCTCCGTGGCCTCCAGTGCGCGCCCGAGCTTTCTCTCCAGAATCAGACGATGGAAAAATACAGGCTTTCCGTCGGCCGAGCGCCTGGCATAGCCGTTCCCGTCGACGTGATTTTTCATCTGCAGGGCGAAGTCTCGATCCTCCTCTTCGACAAGCATGACGGAACCCAAACCTTTTGTGCCTGTCAAAGGAATGAGTACCTCACCCACGCCGGCTTCGAGGTTCGGATGTTCGGGAATGGGAGGGCTGCCACGATTGATACAGGCACGACAAGTTACGAGACGATGGGATTTACTTTTTCCTTCGTCGTACTCAGCGACGAGCTTTGGGACTCCACAGACAGAGCAAGGATGAGGGAGCAAACACAGCATGGACTTACATCCACGCACATTCGAACGATGTTTAGGCTCACTGATTTCCATTATTCTTTTCGTATCGGAAGGAAGGAAAGCAGAAGAATAAACACATTTCATCAACATCCGAGATCTCAGTAGATGGAGGTGCAACGAAGGCTGTAGGCACCGCTGGGACCCTGGGAAAGGGTGCAAGAGGCAGCACCTTGGCCACCAAAGTTAACAGGAGCCAACTACAAGAAGATATCGGTTAATCGAGAACATCTAACTGTAGGAAGAGTGGAAAAACACTTGCCTGGGGAGGGGCGGCACAGGCCAGTGCGCCGAGAGGGGTGGAGGCAGAAACCGCGGAGCCGGCACTCGAGTTTGTATAATTCGGGTTTCCTGATTACGTCACCGAGAGAAGAGGAGGTTAGAGTCCTCCAAACCATAAACAAAAGATGGCCAAAAGACTTACCGGCGCATTGGCGGATGGCGCCGTCAGAGTACTGCACCGGGTTGCCGATGAAGGGCTCGTCAATGTAGGTCGACCTGTCCCCGGGCTGGTAGGCACCGATCGTGGCACCAATGAGTGGCAAGTTGGCACCAGGGCCGGCAGCGTACTGCTGGCGGAGACGCTGGTTCTGGAAGGGCATGACGCGAGACATGGTGTGTGGGAAGTGTTGCGGGGTGCAGGGGATAAGTAGAAACGGCGAAAGGGGCTGAAAAGGTCGGATGTTTGAACCACGCGCGCCCAAAAAAGCATGTCTCAAACAACGCCCCAAACAACGCCCCACCGGCATGAGTTGCGTCGCGCCCGCGGCCGCCGTGGTTCAACAGTCAAGTGGGACGGATTCGAACTCTGGCAGATGCTCGGCATCATCTCCCTGCACTTCGTCACCGTCTGCAATCTCCTCCTCGTCACTGGATGAAAAAGCATCCCAATCTATCGCCGCAGCATCGATTTCGCGATTGGCATCCAGCAGCCGCTCAAGGCGGGCGATATCGAGATTGAACATCCCCTCTCCACCATCACCCATATCACGCCCCATCGCATCATGATCAGCGTGATCCAGCCCGACATTGTCATGATCGTCGCGATGTTCAGGGAACGATAACACCCTGCACGATATACGCCTAGCAGAGGACGACAACGACGAGGATGATGAAGACGACGAGGATGACGAGGATCGGGGGGATGAGGATGATATGTCAGAGAGAGGTGATGAGGGTGTTGAAGACGACGACAACGAAGACGGTGATCGGCCCATGAAGGTCAGGAAGCCCATGGGTTTGGGCTCGAGGGTGTCGATCAGGTCTATGAGGTCACCGGAGTCAAGGTTGCCGAACAACTTGATGGCGATCACCTCTCCGAGTCCCTGCCTGGAGTGCGGGTTCTTGAGCGTGGCCCTGGTGGCCCAGAAGAGCCGCACAGGCAGCGCAGGGACCATGGCACTGCTGATGAGCGGCTGCCGCTGCGGGTCCCTCAGGAGCCTGAGGAGTTTGTCCGCGATGGGCCAGAGAAACGGCTGGCGGGTCCAGTCCATGGGAAACACGGCCGCCACTCGCTCACCCTTGCAGAGGGTCCTGGCGGAGGCGACCGGCGACGAATTGGCACCCCCCAGCCCAAAGCAGTCGCCGACGCCCAGTGGCACCCGCTGATGGGGCCGCTCAGCCTCACCACCCTTCGCACCCGCCTCGATTCCTTTGCGACGTTCGCTATCCTTCATTGTCGCATCCTTGATACGACTGATATCGACACCTGATACCTGGTTCATTGTCCGCAACACCACGTAAAACAACGTAAAACAAGGCGATCGAGGATGTAGCGGCACGATCACAAGATCACCCAGTGTATCAGACGATCAAACCAGATACAGATGAAATGAGGTCAATATCTCTGATTCTTTTTTACAAGGACGATGACAATTGCTAATCGGCGGTGATCGCCGTCTTCTTGATCTTCCTCGCTGGCTTGCCTATCTTGACCTTAGCGTCCATCTGCAGATCGCGCTTTGGGTCCTCCATCTGCGGACTTTGATCATCGGCGGGCTGGTGATCTTCATCAGCATCGTGATGGTGGGAGTCACTGTCATCGTCGTCGCTGTCGAGGTCCTCGATGCCGCGGAGGTAGTCCTGCATCACGCCGGCGTAGCACTTGACCATGCTGGCTTTCTCGTCGGTGAGGTAGGAGAAGACCGTGAACCGCTCCACCGGCTTGACCTCCCTGCGGGGGCGCCGCTTGGCTATGCACTCCTCAAGCTCCTCTGGCGGGACCTGCGCCGGCCCGCCAATGTCCTCCAGGCTTCGCTTCCTCTTGCTCACCCCCTTCGCAGGGACCTGAGTCTGCTGATCCTTTGCGATAAGTCGCTCTGCGCCCCCCTCATGATGCTCAGCGCCAGATTCCAGAAGCTCAAGGTCAGTAGTATCGCCAGAGGGGGCTGATACTTGATCAGCCTCATCAACGTCGGACTCGTCATCTTCGTCATCGTCCTCATCGGTTTCCTCCGCCTCGCTGCTGCTGTCGACGTAGTCATCATCCTCCTGAGACTCACTGTCGTCATCGGCGATGAATGATCCAGCGTCATCGTCGTCCTCATCATCGTCTTCCTCCTCGTCGCTATCGACGATCTTGCGGGCTCTCTTCTTGGCTGCTTGGGGTAGGGTCTTGGCCGCGGGTCCGGCCGCCGCGTTCCCTTGCTTTGCAATAGGCTTGGAAGCCCCAGATGATGGAACTGCCGTGATTGGGGTACTCGAGGGACTTGGTGGGGTTGATGTGCCTGATGGGATGGATGCGGCTGGCATGATCTGGAGATCGCCGCTGTCATCAACGTCTTCCCAGCCTTCATCACCATCATCACTCATCACCTGCTGCTGATCATCGTCGTTGATGATAACATTGTTCTCATCAGTGATGGGCTGATCAAGATGATCGAAGTGTTGCTGAATGTTGGGCGTGATCAGCGGACCGCCTGCCTGTGCCGTGTGGATCAGGGGCGTTGTATCTTGACGCTGTGATCCTGATGCTGATAGTGGATTGCTGCTGGGTGAGGGACCGCCGGATGATGCCGAATGAGAGAATGTTGAGTACGTTGGAGGTGATGTATGCGTGGGGTGATCCATGATCGTTGGTATCCTGTCTTCCGCGCCGAACTTGATCTGTGGTGAGGGGGTGTTGGTGATTTGGTGGATGTGGGTGAGGATTTGAATGGTAGATGTGATTTCACAATTCTTGACAGAAGCTTCCCTGGAAATAAAAAAAGGCAGAGGAAGATGTGTGGGGAGTGTGTGGCTGGGTTCTTGGGATACTGAGGGCCCGAGAAAAGAGAAAGGCGGTGGTGTGGCATTAAACCTGGTTCCGTGACATCATCTTCAGACCAAATCCGCTGATCATGTCACACCAACTCAACACCTACGAGATTGAGGGGCCGGCAGGGGGCTGGCATCAGACGGCGGGCTTCGTCCCTATTCCTGGCTATGCCCTTGGGCCGCCGCAAAACTCTGGGATGACGTCCGAGCCATCCATCCCCGCGCAGAAGCGGGGGATTCTGACCCCGCAAGTGATCACCTCGGTGGCACCACCAGCCCCGCTATCCGGGCCGCAGGCTGGAGTCGACCAGACAGGCCAGGCGCTGTCCCCAGAACTGCTCGTGCAGTACTACCATCACGTCAGGCCCCGGAACGCCACTCCGCTTTGGGATAGAGTGATTCTCGAGATACCTCGCATCACCGATAGTTTGAATCAGAAGATGCTCGAGCGCACCAACGGGCGGCGTGACTTCGTCGCCGACGCCAGCCTGGTCGACGGCGTCGTGAGGTTCCTCGGCGAGCAGGCCGACCACCTCCAGACCTTACCCGCCACCGTCTACAACGCCCAGGTTCTCGCCGATCGCTACGCCGAGGACCTCTACAAGCAATTAGACGCTCAACTGCTCTCTGAGTGGCGTTATGACTTCTACATCATCAACGCTCGTGACAGGATGAGAGATAGGGCGAAGTTGGAGTTCGGCATCGAAGGGGACCGAGGAAAGCCTGAAGAAGACGCCTCGTCGCGCCTCACCACCCACTTCACACCAGGCTTCCGCGGTCGACGCGACGCGTATCTTAAGTACATAGGGGTCGGCACAATGATTTATCCTGTCACGACCTTCCCCATGAAATGAAGATATTGGTGATGGTGAAAATCGTTCGTGGACTTGTGCAACTGCTGAAAAGTTGAAAAGTTAGGTGGCGCCACCAATGTTCACAATATCCATGATTTTTTGGTGGCGAATATCTTGATAGTCTCTATCACGACAATGATCAAACAGATCGACATCGCAATCGCGGCAATCTCATCTTCGTTCGGATGATCATCATGGCCATGTTGTTGACGCCTATGATGTACATCCAGACACCAGTGACCACTGATAGGATGATCAGGTGGAATATCGTGATCTCTTCCGCTGATTGGGCAACACATCTGCCCAACATATCTGCCTGTTGCAGGCGGTGTCTGGACTGATCCCCATTATGATCATCATCCGTCTGTGGTGAGCGTTGATCAGCGGTTGATGGGGAGGTGGTTGATGGCAAAGTGGGGCTTTTTCTCTGGGCCAACGTGGTAACACTCAATTCCGGGCCTCTTTCCAACACAACTTGCAAGCCACGTATCAGACGAAGATGAGCAACAGGAATATGGAGTTCAGGGCTGGGGGCTGTCTGGGGGGCTACACGCGCTCATTCAGCCACCTGGCGGGGAAGATGGGCGACGGGGATGCCGCCGGCACCTGCGTCCACTCGATGCCTGTGTTGGCGGCCGTCACCACCGACCCGACGCTCTACATTCCAGGCGGCGGGTGGCAGCAGAATGCGGACCTGCTGGCGGGCCACCTGTCGAACTACATCGAGCAGACCAAGCAGCACGACCGCATCTCGGCGGACGCGGCCGTCGAGAAGTTCCTCGGCCGGGCGGGGCTCGCGGACAAGGTCACGCCCCCCGTCTGGGCCTCCCTGAGCCCGATGGCGCAGTGCGCCTTTATCTCCAACGTCGCCCACGCCATGCTCTCCCAGGCCCAGAACCCTGCCGCCCAGGCCGGCGTGATCAACGAGTGGCTGGCCGAGAAGCACCTCGCCCAGGTCACCGGGCATCAGACCCTGGCGGCGATCGCCGCAGACCACGGCGACGTGGCGGCCGTGCACTCCGCCGGACCCGATCAGTTCTCCCTCCAGGACGCCCTCAACTTCGCCGGCAACGCCCTTCAGCACCTCGAACAACCCCAGCCCCAGGCTTCATCTCAACCTCAATTCCAGGGCCAGCAGCAGCAATTCCAGCCCCAGTACCAGCAACAACAACAGCCCGAGTACCAGCAACAGCAATTCCAGCCCCAGTACCAGCAACAGCAGCAGCCCCAGTACCAGCAACAGCAGCAGCCCCAGTACCAGCAGCCGCAGTACCAGCAGCAGCAGCCCCAGTACCAGCAACAGCAGCAGCCGCAGTTTCAGCAGCAGCAGCCCCAGTATGGGCAGCAGCAAGGGAGGGGTCAGAGTCTGGCGCAGGGGATCACGCCCGCCGTGAAGCAGCAGTACTCGGAGCAAATTTCCCAGGCGTTCAAGGACTTTGGGAAAGAGGCGCTGCAGTCGACCCTGAACGCCGGCAAGGACGCCGCGCTCCAGGGGCTTGAGTCCAAAATTCTGCCGTCCCTGCTTGGGGGCCTCATGAAATAAGTTGCGAAACTGCTCGCCACTCCCACATTTTTTTGTGTCACAAACCCTTCGCATCACACAAAAATGAGGCAACTTCTTTTCGATCGAGAATTTCTGGCAGCGAATTTATGTGGTTTTCTAATTCTTGGGGTCATTGAGGGCCAGGGTGGGGGGTGAGATGTGAGAGTGCCTTTCGTTGTACATGGCGAGCCGGGCGTCGAAGGCGCGGTATTCCGCTGGGACTCCTGATGACGAGGAGCCGGGGCCTCCACCTGCGACCTCGGACCTCAGGCTCGGGACACGCTCAAAGAGGTCGGTGTGGGTCTTCTCGTGGAGGGCGCAGAAGGCGAGGGGGTCCGAGAGGGTCCGGGTCCACCACCCCACGTCACACCCGTACTCCTGCTGGAGCTTCTCCCTCAGGGCGGCGGACACCCCGGCTGTCGCGGGGGCCTGGTAGATATGGGCGAAGTTGAGACGGCGCTGCTCCATGAGCACATGCTGGGCCTCCCTGCCACGGGGAGAGGATGGCACCCACTCGCCGTCGACGACGGCGCAGTCCTCCAGGAACGCGGCCCTCGCGTCCTCAAGCAGTTTCACCCCGGCGAGGTTGAGCGCGCGGCTGTCGCGCACGATGTAGTCCAGCCTGTCCACATCCGGCCTCACCTTATCAGGCGCCGAGATCAGGTGGCGCACCCAGGCAGCGGTCCACGGCACCAGTCTCTGTGCCTCCTTAAGTTTGTAGAGTTCAATATCTCCGCCGCCATCGTTGAACACCACCGGAAGTGCGCACTCGGCAGAGACGGCGCCTGGCCAATGGTGGCGCTTGGGGTCAATCAGGGAACAGACCACCTCCATCTCCACTTGGGTGAGGTGGTCCCGAAGAATATGCTGGGTGAGCATAATGGAACGCGCCTCGTGGTCCAGGAAGGGAAAGTCGGCCGGCATGAAGCCTGCCAGGAAGTGATCAAACTCGTGGCTGTAAGGCCCGTGACCAAGGTCATGGCAGGCCCCCGCCACAGCCGCCAGGGACTGCAGTCTCTCTGGACACCTCCCGGCACCGGTGGGGGGGCACTTGGCGTCGAGCACCTCGAACACCTCCCGCACCAGATCGGCGGTCCCGCGACTGTGGTCCGCTCTTGTGTGGTTGGCGGCGGGGTCGACGTACATGAGCGCCCCCAATTGCCTAATGTGCCTCAGCCGCTTGAAGACTGGCGACGAGTAGACCAACGTAAGAAGGTTCGGAGAGGCTTGCCTGCTGAGCACCACCTCCGCTGGAGGAGTTTCCAAGCTCATGGTGCTATTCCAACGAAGGGAGCTTCCGGCTTTGCGTTCTGGTTTCCAAAGGAAATGCAATTAAACAGCACACAAAGGAAGCAGAAAATTGGTTTCCTTAAAGGCAACTCCTCTTTTTGTGATTGCAGGAGAAGAAGCAGAGAGAAAAAACGGTATTTTAAGGTCGGGGATATCAGACGCAAGATCACACACCAGATAATGGCATGCGCACATCCTCGAAATCATCGGAACCATATTCACGATCTTGCCCCTGATCTTGACCTTGATCGGGATCTTGACCGCGACCTTGATCTCGACTTCGATCCGGCTGGTGAGGGGGACCTGCTGCGTCGGCAGGGCTCTGGTGATTTTGATGTCACACGTCGTCGATCGCGGGAACGGGGAATACCAGGGCTTCGGCTTCGGCTTCTGCTTCGGCTCCGGTTTTTTCCCCGGGACGGGGATTTCGAGCGCCGAGACGGAGCCGGAGAAGATGACTTGCGCCTGGGGCTGCGCTGGCGGTTGCGACCACGGCTTGGTTCTCTCGACTGGCTCCTAGAGCGATTTTTAGAGCGATTATGTGGGCGGTCTCCGGTGCGACTCTTCGAGCGAGCCCGAGAACGATCTCGAGAATTTTGTCTCGAGCGATCCCTGGAGCGATCCCTGGAGCGATTCCTGGAGCGATTCCTGGAGCGATCCGTGGAGCGATCCCGGGAATGATCCCTGGAGCGATCCTTGGAGCGATTGCGCTTACGCCGGTTCCTCCTCTCGACCTCCTCGTCCCTTTCACGCTGACGCTGTCGCCTCAGCCCGGCAGTGAACTTGGAGCCACCGGGAAGCGGAGCACTGATCCCGCCGCAGGTGTAGCCAAAGGCATTCGCGTCGTCGGCCGGCATGCCGCGATCACGCAGGTAGAAGTCCAGGAGGTGGCGCTGGTGGACCTCGCTTACTACAGACAGCAGGCTGCCGCTGGAGAGCCACGCCCCGATCATCTCCCCATCACAGAGAATGCTGAACACCCCCGGGCTCCTCAAGACTGCCGAGTTTCGCGCGATCTTGTAGTGGCTCCCGGCAATTTCGAACGAGGCGGCCCAGCCTGAGAACCGCAAGTAGGGGCGAAGCTCCGGGAGGTGTGTGACCCGCTCAAAGCGTCGCTTGATCCCGGCCAGCGTGACCAGGCGCTTCTGCACCTCGTCCACGGCCTGACTCAGCAGAAGGTGGCGGTGGCACGCTATGCTCCACTCCCCGTACCATGGCTGCTGGGTCAGCACATACTCAAATATAGCCTGCCATTGGTACTGCAGCAGGGCCTTCTCAGGCGATAAGGCAGAACATGAGGCAGAAGATGACGTAGAAGACGAGCCAGAAGAGGAGGCCGGCGCGGGGTAGTTGCGGTGGTATTCCCTCTCGAAACTGGCATGCAGACGCTGCGGCGCAACAATGGCCTTGGCTGACTGCGCGACGTCCCGGGTCAGCGACTGGCGCTGCGCAAGGAGGGCCTTCCCATATTCCCCGTCGGTCACCAGCGACCGCTCCTCAGCAGTCAACATCCAGTCGGAGTCGGTAGCCGAGCCAGCGTCGTCTTCATCACCCCGAGGGAGAGGAGTCGCAAGTGGCTGATGACCCTGCCCTGAAGGAGGTTGACGTTGGCCGCCCAGGCCGGAAATGGAGGGTGGAGCCACAGACGCCAGGTGACGAAGTCGGGTGATCTCCTCGGTGACCTCCACTGCACGGTTCGACAGGACCACCTCAACTGGACGCTCGCGCCCCAGCCGTGGTCTGCACCCCGAGGAGTTACTACCTGAAGTCCCTTCCTTCACTGCATCAGAGGTGGACGAGGCGGAGGAAGACACCGCGACGGAAACTGAGCTTTGCGCCTTGGCTGCGACAGAACTGCGAGACCTCTCGGTGTGGGTGGGCCCCTGTCCCTGAGTCTCAACGGGGAGGTAAGAGGAGGGAGAGGGCAGTCGGATGCTGACAGGCACTTCATCGGATCGCGCAATGGCCATCGCATTCGCGCGAGCCCGCTGTTCCCTCCTCGCACGCGATCTGTTTCTCCGGGCCCATGAAGACCGGTTCTGACCTCGAATTGGCTCCTCACCGCCAGTCTTGACGTCCACATTCCTGTCATCATCAACAGCCGACCTCACCTCGCGCAGCGAAGCTCCCTGGCCCCGAACATATCCTAATATATCAGGCTGACCTTCTCCCGGGCCGGAATCTTGGTGGTCTTGGTGGGCGCGGCGGACTCCCTGCAATTCCCCCTCCTCGATGGGGACGGCCAGGGCATCGTCGGCGTGGTTCACGTCCTCCTTTTCTTCTTCGTCCCCCTTTTCGTCGTCATCACAGATCAGCGTGGCACACGTAAGATCAACCTTCAGGGTGTGCGACGCGCGGCAACGTTCAAGGATGTCACTCGGTCTTGTCGAAGAATACTTGGGGGTATGAGCCTCCTCATCATCATCGTCGAGAATCGTGATCGATGAGCTCAAATCAGCAGGCACATTTTCTCCTTCAAGCGCAGCGTTGTCAAAGGCGTGTTCTTTTTCACCCTTCATTACAAGCCCGCCTTGATTACTTTTTACACAAGGCACTGCAAAAACGGGAGCAAGAGGTTGGAAGCAAGAAGATCAACGTGAGTAAGTGAATGGCAAGAAGTGAGAGGCAAGAGGTGAGTGGCAAGAAGTGAGAGGCAAGAAGTGAGTGGCAAGAAGTGAGAGGCACGAAGTCAGGAGCGACGTTGACCAATATAAAATTATGTAGATTGGGGTCATAAAAACGAGAGAAGCCCGCCACCGCTCATATTGCGCCTTTTGTGCGATTTCAAAGTCATCATCACCACAAAGTCATCTTTTTATCCTCGATAGTTTTCCGGATAATGGATGCCTCAAAGTGGATTCACCTCGATGAGGATTACGATGGCTGTGATGACCCGGAGCTCGTGAGCGCAGATGAGGATGAAAATCACGATGATGACGGGAATCACGATTTTAGTGAGCAGAGCAGCATCACAGACCATCAGGGGAGCTTGATCCACGATGGTGAGATGGTTGTCGACCGCGCAGCGCCATCATCCGGCCAGGAGCTTGCCACCAACTATGACAACCAAGATGACCCTGATAACGTTGATGGCGACGATGACCCTGATGGCCAGGATGATCAGGACGGTCATGGGGAGGCGCCTCACGTTCTGGAAGTCGAAGATGCCCCTCCGGAGCGCTCGTCGTCCCCGGGGCAGCCCCTCTATGGGCGACATGTCGCAACCCTGGAGCAGGAAGCGCTGGCCCTGACTTCGTGGATTCACACCTCTGAGTGCCAGGTCTCCGAATTCGAGGTGGAGATGGAGGACGAAGGGACCGGCAGCCTCACCTCGCCTGAGGCCGGGCCCTCGCTCAATGCATCCTCGGGGCAGGGAGTACCTGGGCCTCCCCAGCAGCATGGCGTCTCCGTCCGCTGCACGGATGTTCGATCCCCTTCCGCCAGCAATGAGGCGGTTGTCATCATCCGGATGCCGAGCGCACCGAGGATCCCTCACCTGCAAGAGCAGGAACAGGACCGGGTCCAGCAGCAGACTTTACAGCCTTCGCAGCAGGAACGCCCGATGATGAATCGCCGGGACGCGTCCGACCTTGCGGAGCTCGGGCTGCTGATCACCGCCATGACCGCCGCCGAGCGGAACCAGCAGCGCGAGGGCATGTCGCACGCGCGGGGAAAGCGCCACAGGTCGGAGGCCACCTCTCTTAGCCTTTCTCATGGCCTCTCCGCTGACGGCGCCAAACTCGAGGGGGCCACTGTCTGTTATGAGGACGCTGAGGAGGCGCCGAAGCCTCGTGCCGGCCGATGGTCAGGCGCTGCCTTCTGGCGCGGACTCACCTCCTGGTGGCAGCCGCTGCGTGCTGGATCCGGGCGCGGGGCGCTTGCTGTCTACAGGTCGCTCAACGTGCTCCTGCGCCGCGTGGCGGCCCTGTGGTGTCGTCTGTTTGGGCACTAACCCCTGATTTGGAATCATGTATCATTAAAAAATCAATCATCATCATTATTTTCCGTGTTGAGAGGAGCATGTTTCGCTACCGGCTGCTGTGCCCGCAGGACCTGCAGGGGTTGCCGCATCACGTCTTCAGGAGGAAGACCGAGGAGGTCAACCGGGTGTCCCCGGCCGAGCTCCTCTCCCTTGATTTGGCGCCTGTCTACTGTCACGTCCTGGATCACCTCCTGCCGTTCAAGTTCAGGCACCATGCGCTGGTGCAACGTCTGAGAGATTATCAGGGTCGGCGGTCCCGGTGTGGCTGCTACGTCGAGTTGTATGGGGTGGAGGCTGAAGAAATCATGGGTTACACCCGGGTGGCGCCAGATCCGGGGAAGATTCGCGTTGTGGAGATAGGACTGAACTGCGACCGCGAGGTCTGCAAGATCGCCATCGTCCTGTATCCCAACGTCTGCAATCGCTACCTCTTCCTCTGCCTGGGCATGGACTCCGGCCTGAAGACGATGTACTTGTCCCCGTATTATAAGCGGTGCCGCGGTGGAATTCCCGACCCCTTCTTGCCTGCGCCCCCGCAGGCTCCACCGTCGCAGACATCGAGTCATAACCCCCAAATATTTCCGGCCAACCCACCACCGCAACCACATACATCTTCACATCAATCGCTCTCTTCACCCTCATCGCCTTCATCGCCGTTATCGCCCTCACCGCCCTCACTGTCATCATCTCCGGTGTCCCCCCCATGGAGACCAAGTTCTCCCTTGCCTTGCTGACATCCCCTCTCCCCCATCTTTTGAGATCTTGCTCCAATTTTGCCCAATTTTTCTTGTGTGATGCCACGCTGATGAATGTCACGTTAACAAACTCAAGTGATTTCAAGATGGGGGGGGGGGGGGTCTCAGAAAGACACCGCCATGGCCAACGGGTGGGCGCTACGCTGCTGTTGCTGTTGCCGCTGCTCCCTTTGCACCTCAAGGAGGACGCCCAGCGTACGCGACTTGCATGCCCTCGCCTCAGCAGTCCAACCATTTGAATCTTTCACTGTCCCCAAGGTCTTCCGAGAGCAGAGCTCCAGGAGATCTCGGTGGCCCCACTCGGCGGCGAGGATGACAGCGTAGGTCCACACCGAGGGATTCAGCGAACAAGCTAGCTTCGACCAGGCGAGGTGCGGGTGCTCGTAGAGCAGCAGAGTGGCCTCAGACAACCTGCGGCCTCTCATCGCCCTCTCCAGAAGTTCACCAGGCTCCAGCATCCGGCTTCGCGCCGCCCTGCCTGATTTCGCCGCTCTCCTTGTTCCTCGCCTTTTTCCGGTATTCCTCACCATCTTCTCAGTGGCAACTATGCCGCCCTCCAGCATGATCTCCGTCAGCAACAACGGTGACAGATCAATTCTCGCACCAGCGGTATGGTAGGACAGCGCCACCAAGGGCTGGGAGTATGTAGACATAGACGAGGGGCAGAGTGACGTTTCCGGAGGTGACAGCGACGGTGACATTAGCGGTGAAGCCGATCCAAGCAGCGACATCACCCCTCCGGCAGGCAAAGACGGCGGTATGATGCTAGCCGGTGAGGCTCCCTGACCATTGGGCGCGATCGCCTTGAGCGTGGCCTCGTACTGATCGAGGGTCTCACACTCCTGGGCAGAGAGAGGGGCAGCCTCCCCGGGGTCCCGGGGCATGACCACCTGCACCAGGTCTGCGGACCAGGTTACGCTGCGATTTGCCCTCACCGGCGCAAACATTTTGGCCTCGGCCCTCATCTCTGCCGTCAGATGTTGCTCCACCAGGAGGCGGTAGTGCGCCTCGAAGGCGCCACCGTTCAGCGGCATTGGAGCGTGAGGCGGCAGCGGCTCGCGGAAATTGACCCTGATGGGCATCAGGCCCCGCTCGAAGTAGTGGGTGCACAGGGCGGCATACTCGTCGCATTCCGCCTGATACTGAGTGCGGAGGCGCGCGGCGGTGGACGGATGCCTGTCTCCCAGCGTCATCCAGTAACTGACGAGGCGGAACAGCGCCCCAAAGCGCCCATCTCTTTCCAGCGCGCTCTGACCCTTCAGCAGCAACTTCCAGGTCGCCGGGGGCGGGCGGGCGCCAAAGAGGCCCCAGAGGAAGAACTGCTTCATGATGTAGACGTTGCCCTGGCTAGCAGCCTGCACGAACGCTGGTGCCATGTCCAGGTGCCCCGCATCGCCACGACCCCAGGTCCAAATCTTGCGGTAAAACGCCAGGTCCGGGGAGCACGCCGCGGTCCCGGCGAACGTTATCTGCCAGGCAGACACCTCCTTGGCATCGCCGCCTCCCGGGTCGGAAATAGGGAACGCGTCCGAATCTTGCGCCTCAGCGTCACAAATCACAGCAGTCGGCACCAGCGAGCAGGTCATTACTCAAGAGGTCGGGGAGACTGGTGAGGTGAGGTGAGGTGGGGTTTCGGGCGGAGAGAGCGACGGGAGTGAAGAAGTGGAAAAAAAGGACATCTTCTGATTTATTAGCATGATGGGATACCACACGAACGAAGTCTCACTGCGGTGATCATCATGGGGACGAGATCATCTCGTCTTCCTCTTCCTCTGAGTCCTCATCCTCATCATCGTTGTCCTCCTCGTCCTCGTCCTCATTGTTGCCCTGGTCTGTGGGGATAGCGCCGCCCTCCTTGAGGAGTGATGCGGGGTAGACACGGACAGTCTTGATCAGGGTTCCGTCCGCGAGCATGTGCCGGGAAACTTCCTCCTCGATGTCCTGGTCCTCATCATCTTCCTCGTCGTCGTCGTCCTCCTCATCATCGTCTTCGTCTTCCTCGTCATCCTCATCCTCCTCGTCGTCGGTCTCCTCGATGGAGATGCCGCCCTCTTCCTCGTCCTCCTCGTCAACCTCCTCATCTTCGTCATCGTCCTCAGCGTCGACCTCCTCATCCTCGTCGTTCTCTTCCTCTTCGTCGTCCTCGTCGTCGGTGAAGGAGTGCTCGTTCTCAACGACGGCGGTGTCGGAGGCCCAGAGCCGGAGGGACTGGAGGGCCTTGAAGAGGAGGGGGTCGTCGAGGACCCTGAAGTCCTTGGCGGACGTCACGACGTCCAGGGAATGGCCTTCCTTGCGGGTGATGGACATGTCGAAGCCGTCCTGCTGCCCCACGAACGTCACCCTGATCGAGGACTCGGTGTCCTTCTCAGCGTTGTACGTGTACATCTCGGTCTCCCCCAGATACTTGCCACCTCCGGACATGATTGCGTCTTCTGTTATGTTGGGCTGAAAAAGGGCTTGCTGTTGATGTTTTGAAGATGCTCCTGATGGTGAACGGGGCTGATGGTGTTTCTTAACGATGAGCTCCCCAGTTTTTTTATCCCCTGCCAATCCACACCCTTCCCTCCACGCCTACTCTGCGCTGTCAGACGCCTCATCCCTCTGAATAGCTCCTTCATTCTCACCTATTTTTTTGTGTATTTTGTGTGGTTTGATACACCCTGTGATTTGGGATGGATGAGGTTCGGAATGAAATGTGGCGTGAGCTTGGCTTGCGGGATATCAGACTTCGGGGTAACTCCGGGCTCTGGTATCTCCTCGACAAAAAGTGCGGTGTGAATGGCACCTGCCTTGGTGGGCACACCCTCTTGTATTACGCGTGCCGACTTGGGATGGCGAAGGTTGTCGCCATGCTGCTCAAAATTTCCGGGGTGGATGTGAACGCGCCTTCTAAGGAGGGGACCCCGCTCTGGACGGCCTGTAATTTCTTAAACTTCGAGTGCGTCCGATGGCTGCTGGAAGATGCGAGGACTGATGTGATGACTGAGGTCCCTAATTACATCTGCGCACAGGCGCAGACGGCGCTCGAAATTGCGGTGGCCACAGATAGTGTGGAGTGCGTCAAGTGGTTCTTGGCCCTTCGCAGGCCTTCGGAGATCATTGTACGGGGCAAGTTTGTCGAGCTCGGCGTTTGTCCCAATACGGCGAGTCTCCTGGGACACTTTAGCCTTGATCCCGTCGGCCTCCGCCAGCGCCTGTGCCTGGAATTGGATGTGCGCACCGCAGCCAACCTTTTTTCCGCCATTCTCCTCCTGTCCGACGAGTTCTTTCTCATCAAAAGGGCTCACACTGCGGTCGTCCTTGAGGCGCAGGGGGCGCAGGGGGCTGCCAGGTTTTTCACGATGGCTATCGGCTTGCCAATGGAGCTCCAAATGGTTCTGGCACTGCGCGCCCTCTCTTCCGGGAGGCACGTCATCCTTCGGCAGGAGTTTAATCCTGCAATCGACTGGTGGCTGGCTGCCGAGTGATGATCACTCTCAAATGTCCCTCGACGTTTACATTATCATCCTTCCTCCGTGTCCCTTCTTGGTTTCGGCGCTATAATAAACTTGCGGGCCATTTATTCTCCGGAAAGCTTCGAAATTCATGGAGGAGGTGATTGCCGAAGCCAGGCGGTTGCTGGGCCCTAACCCGCCCGGAGGCGATTTTCGCACCTACTTCCGTGGCTTCTTGGATGGGAGGCCCGAAGTGAACGATACATGCCTCCACCTGCTGACCACGCTGCACCAGGCTTGTATCTGGGACCTTGCACCCGTTGTCACACTGTTGCTCGCCCTGCCGGGCGTCGAGGTGAATCCTGCCGCTGCCAAAAAGACCCCGGTGATGTTGGCGGCCTACCATGGGAGCAACGCCTGCCTTCGGTTGCTCCTGGAAGATCCCAGGGTGGACGTCACCCTTCGGGCCCCCAGAATCGATGATTGTTATACCGCGCTGGAGCTCGCCATCTCCAGACAGCGTCTAGACACGGTCAAGTGGTTTTTGGCCCTGCGCAGCCCCGCTGAAAACGTCTTTGGTGCAAAGTGCATGCAGCAAGCTGCAGGCTTCGCGCTCTCCCATATCGAGTGGCCGCCGGGGGCAACGCGTCTCATGGAGGATTACCAGCGCGAGCCTCTCCACACTCGCCTTCTGGTGCGGCTTGAGCTCGGATTGCCCACTGCCGCCTATCTCTTCGCTGCCACTGTGCTCTTATCCGACGGATTCCTCAGGATCAGGCCTCCGTCACCGCCTGATGATCTGAGGATACCGACCGGTGTCCGGTTTCCCAGGGTGTCGACGAGACTGCCAATGGAACTTCAAATGGTGCTCGCATCTCGCGCCATGGCCTCCCCGAAAGACGTCGTTCTTCAGCGAGAATTTGACGCCGCCGTTGAGATATTATTGTTGGATGATGTTTAGCAAATAATAGATCCATGAGAGGAAGTGATCACTGCGCCTGCTGTCCCCTATCTTAATCTTAATATCTCTGCGCTCACGGACAGAGTCAATATGGAGGCTGTCCTTGCTCTTGGCAGGCAGAAGTCAAGCCCAGAAGCCGGGCCCGGCGCCAGCCAGCGTCTTGGGAGGTTTTTACGCCAGCACCCCAAAGTGACAGATAGGTGCGAGGGTGGGCGAACCCTGCTGCACTACGCCTGCATTCTTGGGCATGCTGACATGGTGGCGCTTCTGTTGAGGGTCCCTGGCGTGGAGGTGAATGCCAGGGTAGACCTGGAGACCCCGCTAATTTTCGCCGCTCATTACTCCAACGCAGACTGCGTTCGCCTGCTGCTAGAAGATCCAACGGTCGATGTGTCCCTGCGCTCGAATCAAAGATGGCACCATGGTTATGAAACCGCGTTGGAACGCGCCATCGCGTGTGAGGTAACTGATTGTATCAAGTGGTTCCTGGCCCTCCGATCGCCGGCGGAGAACGCGATCGGACGAATGCACCTCTCCCGTATAGCCGCGTCCAGCATGAGGCCGCTACTACAGGAGTACGCCAATAACCCTGTCCCTGTTCGGCTTCGACTCCAATTCGAGCTAGGCATAGTGTCCGCCGCCATTGTATTCTCCATCGTCCTCCTCGTATCAGATGACTTCTTCCGCATCAAAAGCCTACCGGAGATGAATGATGATCTCCATGATGAGGGGATCAAGGCGCAGTATGTCAACGCTATCCGACTTCTGACGATCTCGTCGAAGCTTCCAATCGAGCTTCAGATGCTCCTCGCGCATCGGGCGATGGGATCAGCCGGAGATATCGTCCTCCAAAAGGAGTTTGATCCTGCCATCACTCATCTTTTGAAGTGAATCACCCGAGATTTGAATCAATAAATTCGTGAATCACGCATCGTCGTTCGAAGTGCCTCACCTCCCTCTTCTTCTCCTTGCGTGATTGTTGCTTATTTTGGTGACCTGAGACTGTGAGGATGGACGAGGTGCTGGGGGAAGCCAGGCGGCTGCTTGCGGAAAAACGCTGGCTTCGTCATGAGACCCTCCTCGAGCACCTGGTGGACCAGAATCCGACTGTGAATCAGGAGGACGCCTTTGGGTTCACGTTGCTGCACCTGGCGTGCATGGCGGACTGGCCCACGTTGGTGAGCCTGCTCCTCAGGGTCCCGGGGATTGATGTCAACGCGATGACAGAGGGCACGCCGCTCATCCAGGCCGCTGTCAGGGGCCACGCCGACTGTGTGCGCCTGCTCCTCTCGGACCCGCGGGTCTGCCTCACCCATCGCCGGGCGTGGATCACCTCTGGCACTCCGATGACCGCCCTGGAGCATGCTCTCCTCACGGGCTACCTCCTGGTGGTGAAGTTGTTCCTCGCGCTTCAAGCCCCCGGTGCCTGCGGGAGGCTCCAGGATTCTTCGCGCGACCGCCTCATATTGGGCGACCTTGTTGCCGCCTACGACGAGAATCCTTGCGCGGT
>Ga0302305_1000760_pt1 | contig 19003 bp, 10 predicted proteins | sample III_Palsa_E2_3_FD_198764 | JGI IMG/M metagenome (GOLD analysis project Ga0302305, IMG submission 198764) | Peat permafrost microbial communities from Stordalen Mire near Abisko, Sweden - III_Palsa_E2_3 | ecosystem: Environmental > Terrestrial > Soil > Palsa > Peat permafrost | place: Sweden... | reverse complement strand
GATGCCAATCCATCGTTTGAAGTAGCAACCATCAAGCCAAACGCCTCCGGCGCAACGAACATGCAGGGGCTTAACTTCAATGGTCGCAACTTTACAACACGCAACTCCTCTTTGGGAGACCTCATAGCCTTTGCCTACGATGTACAGATAAAGCAGATCGTGAACGCGCCGGATTGGATGGACAAAGATCGCTACGACATCTCAGCCGTGCCCGATCAGCAAGGCATGCCCAACCCACAGCAATTGAAGATCATGATTCAAAAGCTTCTGGCAGATCGCTTTCAATTGAAGTTCCATCACGACAAAAAAGAGATGTCAGCCTTCGTATTGACGGTAGGAAAAGACGGACAAAAGCTCAAGCCAACCCAACTGCCCGGTCCTGCACCCGGCTTCGGCCTGCGCCCTGCACCCGGTGGCCTGACCATCCCCGTCATCAATACAACCATGCCGGAATTCGCGAACTTTCTACAGATACTCGTTCTTGACCGGCCAGTCGTAGACCAAACCGGCATTACAGGGAACTTCGACTTTGCACTTACCTTCGCGCCTGACGATTCCGTCTTCAACGGACGTCCACCCATCCCAAAATCGCCCGACGACACCACAGCCCAGCCACCTTTCTTTGAAGCGATCCAAGAGCAGGCCGGCCTCAAGCTCGAAGCGAAAAAGACCTTGGTTGATGTGATTTCCATCGATCACGTAGAAAAGCCCTCTGCCAACTAACAGTCTTCACAAAATTGAAAACAGGCGGTGCATTCCAAATCCATGGCAGCGTATGAAGCTTAGAAAAAACTATCTTCGACTGGTTTGCGCTTTCGCTTGCCTCGCTATCTCCAGCCTGGCGAAAGCCTCGGAGTATCACGGGCAAATCACCTTCGGCGCGCTACCTCTGCCGGGAGCAACAATCACGGCAACGCAAGGCAGCAAGAAGTTCGTCGCCACCTCCGACGAACGAGGCATCTACTCCTTCCCCGATCTAACCGACGGCTCCTGGAAAATCGAAGTAAAGATGTCCTGCTTCACGACCGTCAATCAGGACGTAACCATCGCAGCCAACATGCCTGCCATCACATTCGACCTTAAGCTCCTGCCCATCGATCAGATCATCGCGCAAACCAAAGCAGTAAGAGTTGCACCAACACTGTCTCTCCCAGCCACACCCAACGCCACGCCCAAGACAGCCGACACCGCGGAGATGCCAAAGCCCTCCGAAGAATCCTCCGACGGCTTCCTCGTCAACGGCAGCGTAAACAACGCGGCAACATCGCAGTTCACGCTCGACCGTGCCTTCGGCAACAGCCGCAAAGGAACAAAGAGTCTCTACACCGGGGGCCTCGCAATCATCCTCGATAACTCCGCACTCGACGCGCGTCCTTACTCACTCACCGGCCAAAACAATCCAAAATCCGCCTATAACGAGATCACCGGCATCGCCACCTTCGGCGGCCCGCTCAACATCCCGCATCTGCTTCCGCGCGGCCCCAACTTCTTCGTCGCCTACGAGTGGAAACGCGACAGCGTCGCCACAATACTTTCCGGCCTCTTCCCAACACTGGCACAACTAAGCGAAGTCACCCCTCATGACCCAGTAGCAGACGCTCTCTTAACCCGTTATCGTCCGCCCAACGTCATCGGAAACTCTCAGTACAACTACCAGGTTCCAGTCCTCAACAACACCCATCAGGACTCCATGCAGTCGAGGCTTGATAAGTCGGTAACCCATAAGGATCAGATCTACGGCGCATTCGCCTTCCAAAGCACACGCTCTAACGGTGCAAACCTCTTCGGTTTCATTGACACGACCAACGTCCTCGGCATCAACACCAGCATCAACTGGAATCACCGCTTCAACCACAGCCTCTTCCAGAACATCGGCTTCCAATTCAGCCGGCTAAGAATACAGGTCATTCCCAACTTTCAGAATCGCGAAAACGTCTCTGGCGACGCGGGCATCAGCGATGGCACCGCAAACGGCGCCCACGGAAACCTGCAAGACCCTGCCGACTGGGGTCCACCCACACTCATCTTCTCCAGCGGAATCTCTTCCCTCACCGACGTGCAAAGCTCCTTCAACCGCAACCGCACCGATGGCCTCTCCTACTCCATGAAATATTACCGAGGCCACCACAACATCACCGCAGGCACCGACTTCCGCCGCCAGGAGTTCAACTACCTCTCGCAACAAAACCCCCGCGGCACCTACACCTTTACCGGCGCAGCCACGGGCATCTCCGACTTCGCAGATTTCCTCTCTGGCATCCCAGACATCAGCCAGATCGCCTACGGCAACGCCGACAAGTACTTCCGCCAATCTGTCTACGACCTCTACGCCACCGACGACTGGCGAATCAGACCCGAACTCACTATCAACGCCGGCATCCGCTGGGAGTACGGTGCACCCATGACCGAACTCTTCAATCGCCTCGTCAATCTCGACGTCGCTTCCGGCTTCTCCAACGTAAGTCCCGTTCTCGGCAGCAGCCCAACCGGCCCTCTCACAGGCCAACACTACCCAACCTCGTTAATCCGCCCAGATAAGCTAGGCATCGAGCCGCGCATCGGCATCTCCTGGCGCCCCATCCCCGGCTCTTCCATAGTCGTCCGGGCCGGCTACGGTATCTACGATGACACCTCCGTCTATCAATCCACAGCGCTACAAATGGCACAGCAAGCTCCGCTCTCAACAAGCTTGAACGTGCAATACAACAGCACCTCCTGCCCACTCACGCTCGCCAACGGATTCCTCCCTTGCACCGCAACAACCCCCCAGAGCTTCGCCGTCGATCCAAACTTCCGTGTCGGCTACGCACAGACCTGGCAGTTGTCCGTCCAGCGTGATCTTCCCGCAGCGCTGCAGATGACCGCAACCTATCTCGGCATCAAGGGAACCCGCGGCGTGCAGGAGTTCCTCCCCAACTCCTATCCCATCGGCGCAACCGATCCATGCCCCTCTTGCCAATCGGGCTTCGTCTACCGCACCTCGAACGGTGATTCCACACGCCAATCCGCCAGCATGCAACTACGTCGCCGTCTACGCAGCGGCTTCACCGCCAGCGCACAATACACTTACTCAAAATCAATCGACGATGACTCCGTCCTCGGCGGCCAGGGACCCGTCGCCGTTGGCGCAGCCGCACAAAATCTGGCAACTCCTGGCATCGCGCAGAATTGGCTCAACCTCCGTGCCGAACGCGGCCTTTCCACCTTCGATCAGCGTCATCTCCTGAACGCGACCATGCAGTACACCACCGGCATGGGAATCGGCGGCGGCACACTCCTCACCGGATGGAGAGGCAGAGTCATCAAAGAGTGGACCGTGTTCGGCCAAATCGTCGCTGGCACCGGCCTTCCGGAAACCCCTACGTATCTTGACGCCGTCAACGGCACCGGCATCACCGGCCCACTTCGTCCAGACCGCACCACCGCATCCATCTACGCCGCGGCTCCGGGTCACTTTCTCAATCCCGCAGCCTACGCCGCGCCACAGCTGGGCCAGTGGGGCAACTCCGGCAGAGACTCCATCACCGGCCCCGGTCAGTTCACCTTCAACGCCTCACTATCGCGAACGTTTCGTCTCACCAAGCGCTACAACCTAGACGTCCGCGTAGACTCCACCAACATCCTCAATCACGTCGTCTTCACCAGTTGGAACACCACGCTGAATCCAATTCTGGGCACGAACCCAAACCCAGTATTTACTCCCGCCCTGAACCCGCTCTTCGGGGCACCATCATCTACCAACGCCATGCGCAGCCTGCAAACCACCGCGCGCCTGAGGTTCTGAAGTATGCGATCGCTGCCAACAATCATCCTCCTTGCAACCTTGAGCATCGGCGTCCCTACCCATGCCCAGACCATCGGCCAAAACAAAGCGCCTGGCAGTTCGGATACCTTCACGCTCACAGTGAAGGCGCAGTTGGTCGTCGAAACAGTCACCGTCAAAGACAAACAGGGCAAGCCCATCGAAGGCCTCACCGCCAACGACTTCACGCTCACCGAAGATGGTATCCCACAAAAAATCCGCTTCTGCGAACACCAGACGCTACCGACAACCTCTACTCCTCTACCCTCCGGCAAAGAAGAAATCAAAATCTACAACCGGCTCGGACACACGCAAGTAGCTCCTGAAACTCTCGACAACCTCCGCTACAAAGATCGCCGCCTTCTCGCACTCTACTTCGACATGAGCGCCATGCGCCCTGACGATCAGCTACGCGCCCTCACCGCAGCCGAACAGTTCATCCGCACCCAGATGACCGCCGTCGATCTCGTCTCCATCCTTCGCTATGAAGGGGGAGCCGTTGACGTTCTCCAGGACTTCACCGCCGACCGCAATCGCTTGCTCAGCATCCTCTCCACCATGGTCGTAGGCGAAGGCCAGGGGGACCTCGAGTCCACCGACGATGCCAGCAGTGCCGACACCGGTACCGCCTTCGGCCAGGACGACGGCGAGTTCAACGTCTTCAATACTGATCGCCAACTCTCCGCACTCCAAACAGCAGCAAGCATGTTGGGCCAGCTCAACGAGAAAAAATCACTCATCTACTTCGCCAGCGGACTGAGACTGAACGGCGTCGACAATCAAGCCCAACTACACGCCACCGTCGACGCTGCCATACGCGCAGGCGTGTCCTTCTGGCCGGTAGATGCTCGCGGCCTGGTTGCACAAGCTCCACTCGGCGACGCCACCCAGGGCTCGCCCGGCAACGCTGGCATGTACTCCGGCACCGCTGCATTGGCCAACACTACCAACTTCCAGCAATCGCAAGACACCCTCTTCGCACTCGCCGGAGACACCGGTGGCAAGGCACTGCTCGACAACAACGATCTAACGCAAGGCATCCTGCAAGCCCAGCAAGCCATCACCGACTACTACATCCTGGAGTACTACACCACCAACACCGCCCTCAACGGCAAGTTCCGCCGCATCAAAGTTTCCATCAACAATACCGACGCCAAGCTCGACTTTCGGCAGGGTTACTACGCCGGCAAAGAGTTCAGCAAATTCAACGCGGCCGATAAAGAGCGTCAGCTGGAAGACGCCCTCATGCTGGGCGATCCCATCACCGAACTCACCATCGCCATGGAGATCAACTACTTCCAGCTAAACCGCGCCGAGTACTTCGTCCCCATCGTCGTCAAAATCCCCGGCCACGAACTCGCTCTCGCCAAACGCGGGGGTGCCGATCACACACTCATCGACTTCGTCGGAGAAATCAAAGACGAGTACGGCGGCACCACCGTCTCCAACGTTCGCGACAACGTCAACATCAAGCTCAGCGATGCAACCGCCAGCGAACTATCCCATCGTCCCATCGAGTACGACACTGGCTTCACACTGCTCCCCGGCAAGTACTCCATCAAGGTCCTCGCACGCGACGACGAAACAGGAAGAATCGGAACCTATCAAACAACCTTCGTCATCCCAAACCTCAACAAGGAAGACAAGCGAGTCCCCATCAGCTCTGTAGTGTTGAGCAGTCAACGCGTTGATCTCAAAGACGCCCTCTATGATGCGGTCAAGGGCAAGGATCAAGCCAAAGAAGCAGCGGTCAATCCACTGGTGCAGGATGGCAAAAAGCTTGTCCCCAGCGTGACACGCGTCTTCAACGCAGGCCGCGACCTGTACGTCTACCTCCAGGCCTACGAGCAAGGCGCAACAGTAGCCAAACCGCTCGTAGCTTTCGTCAGCTTTTATCAGGGCCAGACAAAGGTCTTTGAAACTCAACCAATAGCCGTAACACCAGCAACACTAAGCCGCCTCGGCACCGTTCCTCTGAACTTCACCATTGGTCTCAAGCAGCTACCAGCAGGCCAATACGATTGCCAGGTCACCATCCTCGATCCCACCTCAACAAAAGCAACATTCTGGCGATCCCAAATCATGATCGTCCATTAGCTATCGTCTAACGATGAGAACAAAGGCGATAAGAACAATGTGAAGTAGTGAGTTTTGTTAAGGGCACGGGTTTACCCGTGCCGTAGAGGGTTCGTCTATCTTGGGGCTTCAGCCCCTGAGGTACAGGCTTTCTCCTACTACCCACAAAGTTCATGGGGCCAGAAACTTCTGGCCCATGAGCTTCAGCAGATAGGAAGATCTATCAGTTCCGCACACCAAAGCTAAAAACCGTCTCCGAGTGAAACGTCTGCCCCGGCCTCAGCACGGTCGTAGGAAACGCCGGCTCGTTAGGAGAGTCAGGAAAATGCTGCGTCTCAAGACACAATCCAGAGTGCTTCGAGTACACCACCCCAAACTTGCCAGGTTTCGTCCCGTTCAGAAAATTGCCCGAGTAAAACTGCACACCCGGCTCAGTAGTCTTGACCGTCAGTGTCCGTCCGCTCAAAGGCTCATAAGCCTCGCCCGCAAGATGCAGTACGCCAGGTGCTCCATTCAGAACGAAGTTATGGTCATAGCCACCGGCAAGTTTTAGCTGCTCATTCGCATCATGGATGCGCGCTCCAATGACCGTAGCTTTCCGAAAATCAAAAGGCGTCCCCGCAACAGTAGCCAGCTCTGACGTCGGAATCAGCCCCGCATCCACCGGCGTATAGCGATCCGCGGGGATGGTCAAAACCTCGTCAAGGATCGTTCCCTTCCCATTCCCCGCCAGGTTGAAGTAGCTATGGTTGGTCAGGTTTAGCACCGTCGGCTTCGTCGTAGTCGCACTGTAATCGAGATGCAGCGACTTGCCTTCGAGCGTGTACCGAACATGCACCGTGAGCGTTCCCGGAAAACCCATGTCACCATCAGGGCTCACCAACGTCATCTCGACACCGTTCGCAATCTCGCGTCCAGTCCACACCTTATGGTCGAACCCAACTGTCCCGCCATGCAAAGAGTTCCCGTTATTGTTGGTCGGAACATGAAACGCCTGGCCATCAATCGAAAAAGTCCCCTTGGCAATACGATTCCCATAGCGGCCAACAATCGCTCCAAAGTAAGTGTCCCTGTCCGCTTCATACTGCGCCACGTTGTCATAACCAAGCACAACGTCGGCCGTCTTTCCGTTACGATCCGGCGTCTCGATGCTCACCACGCGCGCACCAAACGTTGTAATGCGCACAGCAAGTTCTGGATTGCTGAGCGTAAAAATCTCAACCGCCTGCCCACCAGCAGTCTTTCCCCAACTAGCTTTATTCACACTGGCGTGTGCCACGGAACCTGCCATAAGTATCATCGCTCCCGCCATCCCTAAGCGTTTCAAGATCATATTGTCTCCCACATAAACTGCTTCCTGCTTCTTCGCAAATTGTTTCCGTAACATCCTTTTAGGCTTTGTTACTACTACCTTTGCGCGGCCTGAAACGAAGCGTGTAGAAGCCCCCGAAAACCGTCAGCAGCAATCCCCACCAAAACGTAGGATGCAGGTTGTTCAGTACCGTGGGTGCTTCATGGTGCGTAAACCAAGCCCACGCTCCATACGGCAGCAACACCACGCCATAGAGCAACGTCAGCACACCCACAAAAAACCAGATCGAAAGTGCCTCACCGCGTCCTGTTCCTTCGGCCATTTCAAGTACCTCCACACGCATGCAGCGTGGTTTTGCTTCTTTAGAAGAAAACGATGTTCAGAATGAAGAAGACGATAATGACGATGATGGCCCAGAAGATCGGCTTCTGAAACAGCGAAGTAGCCCCGTCATCCGGGATGATTGTCGCTCCATAAACCAGCCCGGCAAGCTCCGCCTCCGGTGTAGGCTTCGTCATGAAACTCACCACAACCGTGACACCCACGCAGATGATCCAACTCCAAAGCGCACGATAGAGTGTCTCCGCCATCGGCCTTGCATCTGACGAAAGCGCAATCCGCGCAAGAGCCGCTGCTCCGCCATAAGTCGTATAAATCCACATGCCGATCGAGCTCGCCGTGCCGAGGAGCAACCCCCAGAATCCGCCAGCCTTCGTAGCACGCTTCCACAACATGCCCAGCACAACCGTGCCAAAGAGCGGAGCGATGAAGAAGCTGAACAACGCCTGCACGTAATCCATAATGGAGGCCGCATTCGCCACCAGGTATGCAGTAGCAATCGACACCAACATACCAATAACGGTTGACCACCGTCCCATCGCCACATAGTGTTTGTCAGAAGCCTTCTTATTGAAGAAGGCGCCATAGATGTCATACGTCCAGACAGTCGAGAACGCGCTCACATTGCCAGCCATGCCGCTCATAAAACCCGCAACCAGCGCGGTAATTCCAAGCCCCAGCAAACCCGGCCCACAGTAACGAATCAGCATCAGCGGCAACACTTCGTTATAGCTGTACGGATGCTGCGCGTTCACCATGTTCTCGCCAACCAGGTGCAACACCGAGCCATCAGGATTCTTAAGCACTGCCAACGCCAGCAAGCCCGGCACAATCACGATGAACGGCACAGCCATCTTGAACGCTGCTCCAATCACCGGAGCCATCTTCGCTGCCCGCAGATTGTTGGCGCTCAACACACGCTGCACCACCAGAAAATCCGTCGTCCAATACCCAAAGCTCACCACGAATCCAAGTCCGAAAACGATACCGGTCCAGTGGACACCCATGGGGTTATCTTTGAAGTGGCCCAGCGTAGTCCACATGTGCGTGTAGTCGGTCGAGCCAACATTCTTTGCAATCTGCGCTTTCAGATTCGTCCATCCACCCGCCTCGACAAGACCAAGAATCGGAATCAACGCAGCACCGGCCCAGATCAACACAAACTGCAGCACTTCATTGATGATGGCCGAGCGCAACCCGCCAAGCATCACGTAAATCGCCACCGTTATTGCCCCAACCCAGATCGAGAAGCTGATGTTCCAGCCGAGAATCACCTTCATCACCAACGCCATCGCGTACATATTCACGCCAGACATCAGGATGGTCATCAACCCAAAACTAACGGCACTAAGACCCCGCGCTCCCTCGCCAAAGCGAAGCTGCAGATACCCGGGAACCGAGTGCGTCTTTGAAATGTAATAGAACGGCATCATCACAATGCCAAGAAACAGCATCGCCGGGATCGCGCCAATCCAATACCAGTGCGTCGCCAGAATTCCGTACTGATACGCCGCGCCCGCCCAGCCCATCAGCTCCAACGATCCAAGATTCGCCGACACAAAACTCAGCCCGGCAATCCATGCCGTCATCTCACGCCCGGCAAGAAAAAACTCCTCACTGGTATTAACCGAGCCCTTCACATAGAAGCCAATAAAAATGACGACAACGAAGTAAAGCACCAGGATCAGAATGTCGATGGGAGAAAGCGTCGTAAGTTGACGCGTTAGCAAAAGAGCCGCGACGGCTCCGATCGGGCTTTGGTTCACGAGGACACTCTCCGGCGCAAGGAAACGTTTTCTACGTGCAAACCCTAAATGCCCCAGCCCATCACTGTCAAACTCCCTTGGACCTCCATAACCACACCCAGCCGCAACGGTCACCCCATCCGATCCCAGGAGCGTCAGCCCAATTACAGAATCGGACGTAAACGTTTACCATCGCACCAGTAACACAGACCATGAATCGCAACTTTCAACTTCGCATTCCACTCTCGTCAGTTCACCCAAATAATCGTATGCTGCCTTACATGCCCACTTGGAGGATCGCTGCATGAAACGTTCTCCGAGAACCATAAAGAGCGATGCCGCTCTCAAAATAGACATACGCGACGTCGCCGCCCACGCTGGTGTATCCATTGCGACGGTATCGCGCGCTATCAACCGCGTGCCAACGGTAGACCCTGTTCTCGCAGAGCGCGTCTGGAGCGCGGTTGCTGAGCTGAACTACTTCCCCAACACTCAAGCGCGCGCGCTCGTCTCGGGTAAAAGCAAGCTCCTTGGTCTCATCGTTTCGGAAATCACGAACCCCTTTTTCCCCGAACTCATTCAGGAGTTCGAGCAGCTAGCTGTAGAACACGGTTATGAAATTCTCGCCGCGTCCACAAACCACGAAACAAAAAAAATAGAGCAGTGCGCGCGACGCATGTTGGAACGCAAGGTAGATGGTGTCGCCGTCATGACCTTTGACATTCAGGATCTTCTCTTCGAGCGCCTTGCCGCCGACAAGATTCCTATTGTCTTTATCGACGCCTCCCCCGCGCGCCCATTCAGCAGCTTTCTGGCAGTGGACCATCGCGCCGGAATCTTTGAGGGCGTGCAGCATCTCGCCGTGCTTGGACACCGCAAGATCGGCTTCATCAGCGGCCCCCTCCAACTACTATCTGCCGAACTACGTAAGACTGCCTTCCTTGACTGCCTCCGTTCCGTAGGACTCAAAGCCGAGAACTCCTGGATCATCGAAGGCGACCACACGCTGGTCGGCGGTCGCAACGCCATGCAGAAGATCCTCGCGCAACCAGATAGACCTACCGCCATCATGTGCTCCAACGACATGACGGCCATAGGCGTCCAGCATGCTCTTTTTGAAGCGAACCTCAAGGTCCCAGAAGACTTCTCACTCATTGGCTTCGATGACATTCAACTCGCCGGATACACCATCCCTCCTCTTACAACAGTTCGCATGTCCTGCAAGGATCTCGCGCAGGGAGCCATCGATAGTCTCCTGTCCCATCTGCAGCCAACGATAACGCCGAAAGTAAAAGACGCCCCCAGGATCATCACTCGATTAGTCGTACGCCAAACTACAGGACTTCCTAAAGACGCGATGCTGGACCTGGCAGCCGCAACACCGAAGAAAAAAAGTAGCCGGCGATCCTCGTAACGAACGCGCCTTCAGGCCCTGAATTCTCACAAACACGAAAGTGATGGAAGCGATGTATCTCGGAATTGACTGCGGCACGCAGGGCACCAAGGCTTTACTCATCGACGAAAATGGCGTCTCACAAGGCCGCGGCTATGCGCCCCACGCTCTGATCGAACGCGAAACCGGCGCTCGCGAGCAGCAGCCCGAGTGGTGGGTAGAAGCGCTACGTCTTTCCGTTCGTCAGGCCCTCGAGCAAGCATCGGGAAGCCAGGTGCTTGCGCTCGGCGTCTCCGGCCAGCAACACGGCCTGGTCGTGCTCGATGAGCAGCACAACGTCATCCGCCCCGCCAAGCTCTGGAACGACACCGAAACAGCCCCGCAAAACCAGCAGATCATCGACCTTCTCGGCGGCAAAGAAGCCTTCTTTGAGCGCTTCGGCATCGTTCCCCTCACCGGCTACACAGTCTCCAAGCTCCTCTGGCTAAAACAGAACGAGCCCGAAAACTTCGCCCGCATCCGCCACATCCTTCTGCCGCACGAGTACCTCAACTTCTGGCTCACCGGCCGCATGTGCGCCGAATTCGGCGACGCCTCCGGCACAGCCTTCTTCGACGTTCGCTCCCGCCAATGGGCTCGCGAGGTCCTCGACGCAATTGACGGTGGAACCGGCCAGCTCTTCGCCGCCCTGCCACCGTTAATCACCGTCGACGAACCCGTCGGCACACTCCGTCCCGAGGTAGCCGCAGAACTTGGCCTCCCGGAAACCTGCATCGTCTCATCCGGCGGCGGCGACAATATGATGGGCGCCATCGGAACCGGCAACGTGCGCGAGGGCGTAGTCACCCTCAGCCTCGGCACCTCGTCCACCGTCTACTCCTTCCACAACCAGCCCGTCCTCGACCCAACCGGCAACGTCGCCCCTTTCTGCTCTTCCTCAGGAGGATGGCTGCCGCTGGTCTGCACCATGAACGCAACCAACGTCGTCACCCAAACACTCCAGACCCTCGGACGCACCGTGCAAGACATTGAAGCCGCTTTGACCGCCACACCCCCAGGAGCCCACGGCCTCGTCTTCCTTCCCTTCCTCAACGGCGAACGCACCCCCAACCTACCGAACGCCCGCGGCACCCTCGCCGGCATCTCCGCCAACAACTTCACCCCGGAGCATCTCATCCGCGCCGCCATCGAAGGCGTGAGCTTCGGCATCCTCAACGGTCTCGACCTCATCCAGGCAGGCGCAGCGGTAGACCGCATCCTCGTCATCGGTGGAGGAGCCCGTTCCACAGCTTGGAGACAGTTACTCTCCGACGCCAGCGGAGCCCACGTCGAAGTCCCCGCCGAAGAAGAGGCCGGCTGCCTCGGCGCGGCCATCCAGGCCATCTACGTCTTCAGCCGCACAAACGGTCGTCCCCAGAGCTTCTCTGAAATTGCCACCCGCTGCGTCCACATCGAAGCCCCACGATCCGCCATCCCAAACCCCATTTTACGCAACGCATACCGCACCGCCCGCGATCGATATCAGGATTTTCTGAAGCGACTCTACTAAGAGCACCCGTTTCTCCCTCAAAATCCTCTCAAAACGGACTGACGGCTAACTCATTGAATCTAAATGGAAATACGTGACGTAATATACGTAATTTAGGCTCCCATCCCTTCTCTCGACACGCCAACTTTCCCGGATGTACAATTCACCATCATCCGGGAAAGAATCAGCGCTTGAGTGTAATCGTGGAAAATGGCATAGCGAGTGAAACGTCGCATCCGTTGACGCAGCCTCCCACCGAGGACGAACGCCGCCGTATCCGCGATCATCTGGAAAACCTCCTCACCGATCCACTCTTCAACAACAGCAAGCGTCTCCCGGCATTTCTCCGCTACGTCGTCACAGAAGCTCTCGAAGGCCACGCAGAAGCGCAGATCAAAGAGCGGACTCTGGGCATCGTCGTCTTTGGCCGTTCGGCGGATTACGATACCAACGCTGATCCTGTCGTCCGCATGACCGCAGGGGAAGTCCGCAAAAAGCTCGCTCAGTACTACTACGCCCACCATAACTCTGAGGTCCAGATCGAGGTTCCGCTCGGCAGTTACATGCCGCGGTTCCGTTGCTCGCGCCCAGAAACGCCGCCCATCCCCGCAGTGATCGCGGTAATATCTCCGCCGCCCTTTCAGCCCTTCTCGGAGGAGCCGGAAGCGATCATCACTCCCCTCGCAGAGCCGTCATCAAGCTGGAAGTACTGGCCTTTGGCCCTTTTGCTCGTGGAAGTCCTCGTCGGCGTCATCGCCTGGCGCATCGCTGTCCGGCAAACATCCGTCGACCGTTTCTGGACCAGCCTCACCGACTCCTCCAAGCAGGTTCTGATCGTCCTCCCCGCACTCTCGCGCGCCCCGCAACCCGTCCCGCAAACAGTGCCCCTTTATCACTTCGAGGCGGCATCCGTAGCCATCGAGGACGCCCAGGTCGCCACCCGCATCAGCAACGAGCTCAAACTCCGCAAGTTCAACTCTCACCTCGTACTTGCGACCGCGGCAAGCCTTTCCGATCTCCGCAGCAATCCCTTCGTGCTCATCGGAGCCATGGACAACGTCTGGACCATGCGGCTCTCGCAAACACTGCCCTTCGCCTTCGAACGCAGTGAAGACCGGCGTTATGGCCGCATCGTCGACCGCAAGAACCCCAGCATCTTCTGGTCGGAAGACTTCAGCATTCCCAACGCGCAAATCCCGCAGGACTACGGAATCATTGCCCGTTTCACAGACCCCACAACCGAACAACCATCCGTCTTGATCGCCGGAATATCCGCCGAAGGCACACTCGCGGCTGGCGAAGCCGTAACCACTCCTCGCTATCTGGACATGCTGCTAAAAGCTGCCGGACACCCCTCCGGCGGCTTTGAAGCCGTCATCGAAACCAAGGTAATCGACGGCCGCTCCGGACCTCCCAACATCGTAGCGATGCGCACCTGGTAAACCCCTCGCCCTTCTGAGGTCTGATACTATCGCTCGCTATGCGGAAATTTCTTACCCCCAGCGTGCTGTTTCTCCTCGCGCTCTCTTGTTGGAACGCCCCCTGCCAGACTCCTACCGAGATTCAGGCACGCAGAATGCTCTACCCCGGCGGCCATCCCACATTCGACAGTTGGAAGGCGTACCCCATCCGTACACTTCAGCAACTCGCTCTCCCAGCAACTGATAAGCCCGACCAAAACGAAGATATGTACGGTGGACGCACCGACCGCAAAGGCACCGCAACCGGCTACTTCCACACCGAAAAACTAGGCGACAGATGGTGGATGATCGATCCGCTGGGAAATCTCTACCTGCACAACGCCATCGTCGATCTTCATCCGGGACAATCAGACCGCAACCTCGCCGCCCTCAAAACAACCTTCGGAAGCACGGCAGAGTGGATGCGCCAAACCCACGAACTGCTCCTGCAAAATGGAATCCACGGAGCCGGCGCCTGGTCGAGCGCCCTGCTTTTGCGAAGCTCTCCACTACAGGCCACCCATCCCCTCGCGTACACCGTTAATTTGGACATGATGAGCATGTACGGCCTACACCGCGGCGGCACCTACGCGGTTCCGGGCCACCAAGGCTACCCCCAGGACACCATCTTCATCTTCGATCCCGAGTTTCCAGCCTTCGCCGACCACTATCTCGACCGCATCGACAGCGGAAGCACCGACCCCAACCTCGTGGGCTATTTCTCCGACAACGAAATCCCTCTCTACCGCAAGAATCTCGACGGCTTTCTAAAACTCCCAGAGACCGACCCCGGCAACATCGCCGCGCGCGGCTGGATGAAAGAACACCACGCCACCGAAGTCACCGACGAACTCCGCACAGCCTTTCTGGAGTTTGAAGCCGACCGCTACTTCCAGATCGTCACCGCAGCCATCCACAAACACGATCCCCACCACATGTACCTGGGCTGCCGCTACACCTCCCAACAACTCGTAGAAGCCGCACTCTTTCGTGCCGCCGGACGCTACGCCTCAGCCGTCTCCATCAACTACTACAGCGCATGGATGCCCGACACCGCATCCATGACCATGTGGGAGCATGAGGCCAACAAACCCTTCCTAATCACAGAGTTCTACGTCAAAGCCGAAGACTCCGGTATGCCAAACCACACCGGCGCGGGCTGGCTCGTCCACTCCCAGGCAGACCGCGGACTCTTCTACCAAAATTTCGTGCTGGACGTGCTCGAAAGCGGCAAGTGCGTCGGCTGGCACTGGTTCAAATACCAAGACAACGACCCCAGCGATCCCAAAGCCGAACTGTCGAACCTCGACTCCAACAAAGGCATCGTAGACGCGGACTACAAGCCCTACGAGCCTCTCCTGCAGAAAATGCGCGAACTAAACGTCCATATTTACCAGATCGCCGACACCTTCGAAGCCCACTCTAAAAACTCCGCTCAGCCCGCCGTAGCGTTGCCTCCCGTTAGCAAATAAGCAACTCGTTCCACCTCTAAATACCCACGGATAACCCATAGCGCCTCGTTCTGGCAGCGCCGCTTTGGCACGTCCATGTGCCTCGATATAGCAAGCCCGCAAGCGACTCCTCATAAACGGCCAGTAAGCAGCCACCATTCACCCCGATACGTTCACAGCAAGCCTTTTGCTTTGTGACATTTGCGCTTGACTGTACCGTATAGCACTTGCTTGTCGTCTTCAGCGATAGCTACATTTGCGACCGCTCGCATACAGTACCTTTTTTGGTTTTGAGTCACATCCTCGTTCGCTCAACTTTCGAACGCAGGATCATTTTCGGAGGCTTCCCCATGTCGTATCTTTCTTCTCCCAAGAGCACAACCCTGCTCCTCAGCACCCTGGCAAGCGCCGCCTTGCTGAGTTTCCTGACGGGCTGCACTATGCAGTCCACCGCACCTTCGTCCCTGCAACTTGCAATCGCCGTTCCCGCGTTGAAGGGTGGCGTCATGGGCGGGCAGCAGCCGGTCTTCGGTTCCGTCATCGGGCTCTATGCCGCCGGCACATCAGGCTATGGCACCGGAGCGACCAACCTCGTCACGGGAACGGTAAAGACAGACGCCAACGGTGGATTCACAATCACCAATACCCTCGCGTGCCCGTCAGCCAGTACCCCCACCTACCTAACCGCCACCGGAGGCGATCCCAGCGGCGCTGCAAGCTCCTCGATCAACAACACCGCCATCGAACTGGTAGCCGCTCTCGGCCCCTGCGGAAACCTCACCTCCTCCACCTTCATCCAGGTCAACGAAGTCACCACCGCCGCAGCAGCCTTCGGGCTCGGACAGTTCTTCTCCGGCTTCGGCACCAGCACGGATGCCATCGGTGCCCCATCAACCAACCAGAACGGCCTCATCAACGCCTTCGCGACCGCAAACAATCTGGCCAGCTTTTCCACCGGCGTCGCTACACCGACCACCGCAGCGTCCGGCACCAACTACTCCCTCATCGCGCTCGACCAGCGGAAGCTGAACACCATCGCCAACATCCTGTCCGATTGCGTCAATCAGACGACCTCGAGTGCGATTCCCTGCACCACTCTCTTTTCCGCAGCAACACCTACCTACGCTCCACGTTCCACTTCGACCACAGCAACGGCTCCCACAGATATCTTTCAGGCCGCAATCTATATGTCGCTGAACCCAACCAGCACGAACGCCAGTAGTTCCTCAACCAACATGACCTCGCTCATCGCGTTGCAAACGCCCTTCATGCCCTTTGCCCCGTCTCTTACCACCGCTCCAACAGACTGGACCCTCGCCATTCAGTACACCGGCACAGGGATCAGCTATCTCTCCTCCGCGGCAGTCGATGCCAACGGTGATCTCTGGTTCTCCAACACCAACACCACCGGCGGCGTCGTCATGCTGAACGGTGGCACAGGAACCATCGGCGGCACAGCGGGCGTAACCGGTGGTGTCATCAACTTCTTCACCGGAACCAGTGGTGAAACAGCAAACGGCACTCGCCAGGTCGCCATCGATAAAGAAGGCAACGCCTGGTACGGCGGCTACAACACGGCTTACCTCTACCGTACAACTGCCAGCACAAGCAGCACGCTCGGATACTCCATCGCGAGCGGCTCAACCCTTCCCTACGCCATCTCGGTCGATGGCAACGATGAAGTCGTCGCAACCACCGCCAACGGAAACATTCTTGAAATCGCCGCAACCGCGACCACGGGTTCTCCGACAACGACGGCTGCCATCGTAAGCGGCTCCTCCTCAGCCTCTCTTGCCATCACCTCCGGCGCAACCCCAACCGCATACGCACCTACCAAAGGCGGTTCCGGCGTCTACGAATTCACCACAACAGGCACACCCGTTACAACTTTCAGTAATACCTCCGACGGCGAAACCGCCAACTACGGCGCAGCAGTCGATGGCAACAACAAAGTCTGGATCGCAAACGAGAGCACCGCCGGAGCTCTCAGCGTTGGTTCAGGTTCGAGCTTCACGCAGATTACAAACACCTGCCTGCTCACTCCTCAATTCGTTGCCATCGACGGCAACAACAACGTCTGGGTCAGCAACAGCGGCACCGTAACAGCCACCGAAAACGGTGCGAGCGACACCTTCAACACCATCTGCGAGTTCAACAACGCAGGTACGCTCGTATCGAGTTCGATCGGCTACGGACCTCACGGCATCAGTACCGGCCGCGGCATCGCTGTCGATCTTTCAGGCAATGTCTGGGTCACCAGCTACGGCAGTACATACTCCACCGTAACGGAGATCGTCGGTGCAGCCGTTCCCGCAGTCGCTCCGCTTGCGACAGCATTATTCAAAGGAACCGTCGGCACCAGACCCTAGCGAAACCAGCAGGGCATGGCAGAAACCGTGCCCTGCATCCGATCCAAACATCGGTCGATTGCTCATAGATAGCAACGCCTTACCAGTGAGTAAGCTGAGCTCCTCTCTGCCTGACAGTGCAGTTGCAAAGAGAAAGCCAGCATCCACACTCATCAAGATTTGAAGGAGTCTCCCTTGAAAATTCGTCTTCTCTTAGTCGTTCTCTTCGTTCTCGCCATCACAAGCGCTGCCCACGCTCAGAACGGTTGTGTCGATTCGCCGGAGTGTCCAACCGCCGTACTAGCCGCTGTCGGCGCAGCAGCAGTGACCGTAGTACGCCGACTCAAGAAGTAACCCTCTACTCGCATTCATAAATAAGTAGTGCGCTCCAACAGTACCCACCACCACCGTTCCATCCCGTTTCGCTTGTGGGCATAGTTCCCGCTTCCGATGCACTTCCGAGGTTGCTCATGTTGTCTGTTAGTTTTTCCCACCGTCTCAAGCGCGCGTCGCTCCGCTCATTGTTCGTGCCTATGCAACTCTGCCTCATCGGTGTCCTTGCCTTCGCCTTCCCAGCAATCACCTTCGGGCAAGCGCAGAACACAGGTACCGTGGCGGGAAATGTATTCGACGCCTCGCATAGCGTCATTCCTTCAGCAGCAGTCACGCTCACGTCTGAAGATCGCGGCAACGTCTACAAGGCCGAGAGCAACGCCCAGGGCGAATACACCTTCAACGATGTCCCCGTCGGCTCCTACACGCTGCAAGTAACGGCCTCTGGGTTCTCGATGTTCGTATCGCGCCACGTCGTTCTCGACTCCGATACGCGTCTGCGCGTCGATGCGACCATGAAGCCCGGCAGTGTGGACTCACAGGTAGAAGTGAACGCCGATGCCGTAGCCGTAGACACGCAAGGCGCGACCATCGGCCAGGTCCTCGACAACGTCCTCGTAGAAAATCTTCCCATCGATGGCAACAACGTCATCGCCCTTGCCGCCCTGCTCCCGGGCGTGACAGACGTCGTCGCTCCAACCACTTTCACCGATGAGAATGGCGGCGCCACCTTTACTGCAAACGGCGCACGCGGCAACTCCAACCTCTTCCTCTTCGACGGCCTTCTCTGGAACAACCTCTACCTGAACACCGGTCTCAACTACCCGAACCACGCTGTGCTTCAAGAGGTAAGCGTTCAACTCAACAACTTCTCCGCACAGTACGGCCGCAGTGCCGGCAGCATCTTCAACGTAGTCTCAAAGTCCGGCACAAACTCCGTGCATGGCGAAGTCTTCTTCCACTATCACGACTCCCTCTTCGACGCCTCAAACTACTTCTCACAAAGCAGACCCCCTCAGCGGACCTACCAGTTCGGCGGTGCTGTAGGTGGCCCCATCATTCGCGACAAGTTGTTCTATGAAGCCGAGTTCCAAAGCCTCGTCGGCTACACCGCTATCGCCGCAAACGCCGAAACCCTCACTCCCGCCGAAGAAGGATTAAACCCCAACGGCACACCCTTCATGTGTACTAATCCCGCGCTCGCAGGCAAGCAGTG
>Ga0302305_1000755_pt1 | contig 19056 bp, 14 predicted proteins | sample III_Palsa_E2_3_FD_198764 | JGI IMG/M metagenome (GOLD analysis project Ga0302305, IMG submission 198764) | Peat permafrost microbial communities from Stordalen Mire near Abisko, Sweden - III_Palsa_E2_3 | ecosystem: Environmental > Terrestrial > Soil > Palsa > Peat permafrost | place: Sweden... | reverse complement strand
CCTGAGCCTGGACGGTGGCGGTATGCGCGGCGTTTATACCGCGGAATATCTGTGCTGCCTTGCTTCGGGATTTTCCAAGCGCACCGGACGGGGCGATTTGGATATCGGGAAGGGCTTCGACCTCGTCGTAGGTACCAGCACCGGCGCAATCGTCGGCTGCGCCGTCGTGGCAGGCATTCCACTCAAGAAAGTTGTTTCCCTCTATAAGGACAGCGGCAAACTGATTTTTCCGCGGCGAGTACCCACCAGCATCCCATCAGCTCTTCCCGATTTGATTCAGCGTCCGGCTGCACTGAAGCGCGGGAGCAAAGCCCTGCAGTCCGCTCTAACAGCCGCGTTCGGAACAGAGACGGTCGGCCAAGTTTTTACGCGACGAGGAATTCCACTGGCTGTCACAGCAGTCAACCTGAGCAATCACCGGGGATGGGTCTTCAAAACTCCACACCGGGTGGGGAAGACCAACCACCGCGACGACGCCTACTCGCTCGTTGACGTGTGCTTGGCCTCCAGCGCCGCTCCTGTTTACCGGTCCGTTGCAGCCATCGAAGCTCCTGGGCACAAGGGGCACTTCGATACCTTCATTGACGGTGGTCTCTGGGCCAACAATCCGATCCTCGTGGGATTGATCGATGCCCTGGAAGTCGCGGGCCCCGAACAGCCCATTGAGCTGTACGCGCTTGGAACCTGCCCTCGCCCAGCTGGGACCTCCATAACTCCGAAGGAGGTCCATCGCGGCTTGAAAGAGTGGAAGTTTGGCGGAGAGGCTGCCGTCATCGCCATTGATGCTCAGGAATTCACGTTCGATCACATGGCAAAGCTCCTAGCCCCCCATCTGAAGCACGATTGCCAGGTGATTCGGTTTCCCCGCGAAGCCGTACCCGCGGCGATGATGGGCTACCTCGATCTTGATGACACCAGAAGCGAGGCAGCGGATGCGCTGATTGGTTTAGCTCGAACGGATGCCGACCTGACGAACAGCAGATGTAGTGATCCCAATGACCCGCATGGGTCGTTGGTGCGAGCCTTGTTTGAATCCATGCCTGAACTCGAAGTTGGAAAGGAGAAGTGATGTTCGACTGCACAGACGATATAACCGCCTACCACAACCAGAAAGTCACCTTGCCCCAAGAAGACCGCTCCGCCATGCGCGATCGGCGGAACGCCAATCGAGACAGGCTGAGGGAGGATTTGGAGGAGAAGAACAAGCCACAGCCATTCGCCTTCCATAAGCAAGGCAGCTACGCCATGTTGACGATGGTGCAACATGACGATAACGCCTATGACATCGACGACGGCGTCTATTTCAACAAAGAAGATCTGATCGGAGACCGCGGCGGTGAAATGTCCGCGCTTGACGCTCGCAAGATGGTCCGCGATGCGGTGGACGACGGTTCGTTCAAGACAGCACCGGAGGTCCATCACAACTGCGTCCGCGTCTTCTATGCTGCCGGTTACCACGTTGACATGCCGGTGTACCGGAAGCGCATCGAAAAGAAGTTGTGGAGCCCCGACGAAGAGATCTTCGAGATTGCCGGCTCCGACTGGAAGCGCTCCGACGCGCGGCTGGTGACGGATTGGTTCAGCCAGGAGAACACGAACCAGAGTCCGGACACTGACAATGGGCGTCAGCTTCGTCGCGTCACGCGCCTGATTAAGAAATATTCCCAGAGCCGGGCCAGTTGGAAGGGTCTCATGGCGAGCGGCTTCGCCATCACCAAGCTGGTCACCGAGTCCTATCGCAAGGACGCGAAGCGCGAAGACTGCGCGCTTCGGAACACGATGCACGCGATCAAGAACCGCCTGGATGGAAGTCTCATTGTGAAGCATCCCACGACGCCGGACGAGACGATCAGCAAAGGGAATGACGACCCAAAGCTTCGGTTTTTGCGAGAGAAATTGGAAGAGGCTCTCGACAAACTCGACGTCCTCGACTCGCCGGACTGCACACGAGATGAGGGTCTGAAGGCGTGGGACAAAGTGTTCAGCACCGACTTCTTCTCAAAGAGAGCCGATTCGGCGAAGGCCGCTCGTTCCGCGCCGGCCATTCTCACAACCGGCATTATTGGGTCACTGGCTGCGAACGCTGAGCAGGTTCCCGTCCGGAAAGAGGGCGGCGGCCGGTTTGCCTAGGTCCGATCAGTTTGATGCGGCCGCTCTTCAACTGGAAGAGTGGCTGCGAGGCTTTCAGAACGTTCGGCCGCTCGCGCGTGACGAATGTGCGAGCTATCGTCCTCGATCGATCGAAAGCGGCTGGGAGCTGGACTTGAGCGGCGATCCTCTTATCGGTTCCGCCATAAGGGTTCTGCTTTCAAAATCCTTCCCGTATGCGCGGCCGCTCATCGCAACGTCTTCGAAGCAGTTTCTGATGTGGCCTCATATCGAAGAAGACGGGGTCATCTGTGCATTGCCTCTGTCGGCAACCTTCAATCCGTATGATCCCTTGGCCGTGACTCAGCATGTGCTGAACGAGGCCCTAGAAGTCATCAAGGAGGGACGATCCGGCACAAATCTGGACGACTTCCGGCAGGAGTTCCATTCCTACTGGGATAGATCTGTCACCGAAGGCAGCGTGCCCGTGATCAGCACGTTATCTGCTTTTGCCTCACCACGGATCATCAGCGTCTGGTTTGGAAAGCAGCATGTCATCGTGGGAGGTAACGACGACAAGCTTCAGGAATGGATGGACCGGCGCTTTGGTACAACCAAGGATAAGCGCATCTTTGAGCCGGGAATTCTTCTCCATCTGGATCTACCGCTACTCCCGAATCAGTACCCCCGGCGTATCGCGGACGTTGGCAACATCGTGCACTCACTCGACCAACGATCACGAACGCTGTTGACCAAATGCTTGCTCGCAGACAACACACGCAGCATTGTGGTGCTCGATGCTGCAACAACGAATGGAAGAGCTTTGGCCGCTCTGCGTCTGAGCCCTCCTTCAGGCAAAAACATGTATGGCCACAAGGTAGACCTGCGCCAAAAGGGCTTTCGTCCTGGGCGCGTGCCGGAAACGTTGGAACTGAGTCGCTATTTGAACAGTGCCCCGGCTCCTCAACGGCTCAAGGTGAAGCGAGTCGATTCGAGCTGGATTCATGGGCGGGACGCCGATCCAAGGGCCCAACTGCTGGCGCAGAAGAAGGTCGCGATCATCGGCATCGGCTCTGTTGGAAGCTTCGTCGCCGAACTCCTCGCGGCCTCGGGCGTGGGGAGCTTGACCCTAATCGATAACGAAACCCTCACCTTCGCCAATGCCGGGAGGCACCTGCTTGGAGTCAACAGCGAAGGGACGTACAAATCTCAGGAAGTTGCCGATTTGCTGCAGAAGCGTTTCCCGCACCATTTCATCACCGGTCTCATATCCGACGGACAGTCTTTCCTCCGCGAAGCCGCCGCACAGCATCAATCATACGATCTCATTCTGAGCCTGGCAGGAGACTGGGAGCTCGATTGCTTACTCAACGACCAATACCTCAGCCCGTTGAGCGCCAGTTGCAAACACGTCATTTTCGGTTGGACAGAACCTCACGCCGTAGCGGGACACGCGGTCTTGTTAACCGGTGGCAATGGCTGCTTTCTATGCCGCTTCGAGGAGAATGGTCTGCCCAAGCTGAAAATTGCGAAATGGAGGCAGGAGACCATGCTCAGTGAACCGGCGTGTGGTGGATCGTTTCAGCCGTATGGTCCCGTCGAGATCATGGTCATCAACTCGATGATTGCGTCCCTCGCCGTTGATTGGCTGCTGGGGAAAGCCTCGAGCAATCTGCATCGGGTCTATGTCTCCGACGAAGCACGGATTCACGAAACTGGCGGCGAGGTCACCTCGGAGTGGCGATCCCTTCGCGGTGCAGTGCCAGGCGATGTCTCGGCGGTCCTAACCCTCGCCTGGCCCAAAGAGATCAGTTGCACCCATTGCGGGGTCTCCAATGTCGCTTAGGATACCGCTGGGTGACTCCGGCGAGCTGGTCATACTCACGGACGCTGTTCTTGGATACTTCCGGCGCCATCAGCAGCAGCACAAGAGAGATACGGAAGCTGGCGGACAGCTCTTCGGACGAATTCGAGAGAAGATCATAACCATCGAAGAAGCCACCGGCCCCAGGAGATCAGATATCAGATCCCGTCATTCCTACATCCCGGATCGAAACGCCGAACAACGCGAGATCAATGACCGATTTCCTTCGGGTCTGCATTTCATCGGGGATTGGCATACTCATCCCGAGCCGTTCCCATATCCCTCGGGGACGGATCTGGACAACATGCGAGAGTGCGTAAAGAAATCGCGGCGCGCCGTCTCAGGATTCTTGTTGATCATCGTCGGCACCGCCCCGCTCCCTAGCGGGCTTCATGCGTCTTTGCACGACAGTGAAGAGACACTTTCGCTGACCATACAGAACGAATCCCCCACCACACAAGATCCATCGTTGGAAAGGTAGAGTATGAAGCAACTCATCCATTTGTTCATGTGGGGATATCAGCAGCACTTCGCGAATACCCTGTGCCATCTTGCCGAAGATGTTTTCAAAGAGCTTGGGGTATCGCTGAAGCCAGACGTTCTTCTCGTCGGAGTGCTAAAGCCCGACGCCAACGGACATCCTGTCTGCGTCGAACCGGAAGACGGCAAATGGGAATTGCCCCTCTTTAGCTCAATTCCCGAAGAATTCCCGAAGACGATCAAGAATCATCGCCTGCAGACCATGATGTACGGGGATGAGGCAAGCATGAACGACAAGCCCGAAAATATCAGAAGGTCATCAGCGACGATCGTTGTCAGGAACGCACTTAAATCGTTCGATGACAAACATGGGGTAAGGTCGTTTTGCGGTGCAGCGCGTGGGGTCGAAAACTATTACGTCGTACCCGTAATCCAAGTCCCAATAGAGTTGTTCAAAGAGTTCCCTCCACTTACCCTTCCTGAAACGGACGATGAATACTGGCCCAGCGGCGACTTTAGCCTAATTCTCTCATGTCTGGGTGTCTTACTCGACGAGGCTAGTCGAGAGCTTCTTCTGCCCGACCCGGGCCGCTCGATCAATTCCAGCTTGCGATCTGCCCAGGAAATTGTGGCGCACGGAGCGGAAACGTTTATGCGCGTTCCAGATATGCTCACGGCCGAAGAACGTTACGCCACCATCGGCCTTTTTCAACGTCTCAACGTGATCTCCTCGTTGCTCTATGAAAGAGCGAAAGGGATAGGGAGTTTGATCTTGGTTCGGCCTGATGATTCGGACGTTGACTATCTGGTCAGGTTCCAAACGCCTGTTCCGTTCCACGAGCCCCGTTGGGCGAGAAAGATCCTTACGATGGCTGGACCCGAGATATCGCTAATTGCCAGCGGCGGAAAGATCTTTGGACTTGGACGCCTCAATCCGAAACATGACCCATCTCTATGCAATTCCTTCACGATCAACTTTCTGGATCACTACGAGTGGGAACTGCGGCACGACAAACAGCCTCTACTGTACAGCCACTATCGCGAACCCCGCCTGCCGAAACCGCCTATCGGCCGTGAGCGATTCCGAAGCAATTTCCTGAGGATCTTCCCAGAGTCGAGTGATAACGATGCCAAACGCTTGTGGAGCTTCTTCGAGACTGCCGCTACCCTTAACCACGGAAGCATGCTCGTCATCGCAGGAGATGCTGAATCCGAAGCCGCTCGTCTTTCGGATCAGGGCACACCCATTCGGCCGGTCCCTTTGACCGCTGGCCTTCTGGAACGAGTGAGTGGAATTGATGGAAGCATATTGCTAGATCCAAGCGGGATTTGCCACGCGATCGGCGTCATTTTGGATGGTGAAGCGTCCGATGATTGCTCGCCTGCGCGTGGCTCACGATTTAATTCGGCATTGCGCTACGTTCGCGCGCCGGGCAAGCGAAGAATGGCGATGGTATTCTCCGATGACCGAACGGTCGATATCGTGCCGCTTTTGAAACCACAGATCAAGAAGAGCGAGATCGAGAAGTACATCACCGCGCTGGAGAACGGATCGAATGACACCTATCATGCTTCTCAAGACTGGTTGGATAAGCATCGCTTCTATCTGAACGAGAAGCAGGGCAAGCGCATCAACAAGGCGCTGAAAAGGCTCGAAGCGATTCCTCAGCACGTAGGTGAGTTACGCTGGATCGTTCCTCCATTCGAACCAAGTACTCACCTGGATGAAAGCTACCTCCTCGACGACTGATGGAGACGAGGAACCATGCGCTTCACACTGTCGTCCGCGGATTCGACGCGCCATGATTCATGCGGGTGCGATAGAAACTGTTCGAGCCTGCGTAACGCTGCTCTTCCCGCTGATCCGTAGGAAGGCGAATGGTGTCACACCAAAAGATGTGATCGAGTCTGTAGTACCAAGCTAGGAAAAGACAGATAACCCGACAGTCGGTAACCCCGGGTGGTACATGGCTGTGGCTTTATCCGTACAAGTCGGACGCAACCGCCACGGCCGAGTCGAGATTCTAGGTGTCCGAGGGCGAAGTAGATTAATCAAACGTGATGCGTTACCCAACATTCGCAATCCACACAAGCGCCTAATATAAAAGGACATAATGAGTGACATGAGATTTGTCAATCAGGTGCCAAGACCAAGATCTGAGAACACGGAAAATTATTAACTGTCACGGTCCGACTGACAGCAAATCGTGGCAAATTGGGTAGCTGTAAGTTGTTGAATCTAGGTGCAACTGAGTGACATGAAATTTTGGCCACACACACTCCGTTTCGCTGTTGAGGATAGCAGAACGGGTGTGGTGGGAAACAGCCGATGGGAGAGGGGAAATGAGTTAGTGGGGTGAGGAAGCGGTGGGTGAAGGTGCTTCGGTGTCTGGGAACGGGAAACGTGGCGGGAGGAGAGGGGAAGGCCAAAGGGCGCCGATGTGGGCAATGGCGGCGTCGATGGTGCTGCCGGGGTTGATGGCGTCGTCGGAGACGGGTTGGAGGACGCGGATGATGCCTTCTGTGTCGGTGATGACGACGAACGGGAGGTCGTTAACGGCAAACTCGTCGAGGAAGGAGGGGTCGACGATGAGGGTGGGGGTTCCGCGGAGATAATTTGCAGCGTCAGCTGGAGTGATGGCAGCGGGTGCGGGAGGTGGGGGATTAGGTGGGACGGTCTGGGCAAGGAGGCCATAGAGGTAGGCCTCGTGGCCGGCGACGGTGAAGACCGTCGGAGGGAGCTTGGTGGCCATGCGGATGCACTGGGCGCACCAGTCGGGGAACAGGAGAAGCGCGGTGATGGCGTTGCGTGCCGGGAGATTGGGCAATTTGCTGGGGGTGTTGAGGGAGACGAGGGCAACGGGTTTGTGTGGATTGGTGGGATGCGAGGGGTGGGCGAGGTTGGGGAGCGGCTGGCCGAGGAGGGCGTAGCGGCGGCGAGCGAGGGCGATGGGGATGGCATCGTCGGGGGTAAGGGTGGAGGGAAGAGCTGCGTTGAGGGCGGTGAGGGTTGCGGCGATGGAGGCTGGCGGAGCTTTATCGAGTTGCTGGAGGGCTGCAAGGGCGATGCCGTCGGCGTAGAGATCGTGGAGAGACTGCGGAGGCTCGGCGCCGGGATAGGAAGGGGTGGACGGTGTGGCTGGTGCGGTTGCAGAGAGGAGGGCGAGGAGGTGGGGTTGGCGGGCGCGAGCGAGGGTGAGGGCGTCGTTGGTGTAGAGGAATTGCATGAAGTTGATGGCTTCGTCGAGGGTTTCGGCGGTGAGGGTGTCGTAGGGGACAGCGACGAGCATGGCCTGTGCGGACATGAAGGCTGCGGTCTCGTCCTTGATGTGGAGTTGTGCATCGATGAGGCCGGCGTAGGCCTGGGCGAGCAGGGGCTTGGGTGCGTCGGCTGCGATGTAGCGGGTGGAGGCTTCGATGACGGCAGGGAAGTTCTGACCGAGGGCGCAGAGCTTGGCGAGATCGATGAGGTTGGAGCCGGTGAAGGTCTGGGGATCGCGGGCGGCGCAGTCGACTTTGGCGTGAGCCATCGAGACGGTGAGTGCGGCGATTTCGGTGGCGGACCAGTTGGACATGGAACGCCGCGTGAGGTCAAGCGGGTGGACGGCGTCGTCGTAGGCGGCTTTGGGGGAGAGTTGCGGTGGTGCGGGCGTTGACGTTTGGGCGAGGGCAGTGATGGGAAGAAGGAAGATTACAAGGATCGTCAGCTCCAGCACAGCTCGGGACCTCGAAAGTGGGGTCAGGATAGCAGAGCGTATGACTCTCAGTTTCGAAAGAAGGTTATTGCTTGCTTATCGAGCATTGAGAATTTAAGCACGAGTATTTAGGAGGTCCATAAGGTCCGAAGCCGCACGCTTCAGCGACGCTTCGGTTGCCATGGCGCGGGAGAACAGCATACGTTAGCCATATGGCGAAATTGAGTGTTTTGCGGCGGTGGATGTTGCTGATCGCTGTTGGCGGATTGGGGCTTGGGCTGGGTCTGGGACAGGAGATGGGCGCGGGTACGACACCGGATGTGACGATTGCGCCGAAGTCGAGCGCGGTGGTGAGTGCACGGGTGATCGATATGGCGAGTGAGCCCGCGATTTCAGCTGAAGAGAAGCTGCAACTGATTCGCCGGCGCATCAAGTATGTGTTTGTTCTGTTTCAGGAGAACCGCTCGTTTGACTTTTATTTTGGAAGCTATCCGGGAGCGGATGGACTCTATGCCGGACCGAACGGCCCTTACGCGCCAGGGCAGGTGGCTGGGTTTACGCAGACGATTGTGAATACGGATGGAACGTTGGGGACGGTGACACCGTTCAAGATTCCGGCGACGGTGACCGATGCAACTGGCAAGACGGTTCCGCTCTATCCGGCGGATATTGGGTCGGTGAACCACTCCCATGTGAGCACTGTGCGCAAGATCGCGCTGGATGCGGAGGGCGTGGCGCAGAACTCGGAGTATGCGCTGACGGAAGAGGGTGTGACGCTGGTGGATGGAAAGCCTTCCAAGGTTCCTACGCTGGAGCGCAAGCAATTTGGCGAGCTTGTGATGAGCCATGTGGACTGCGACACGGTGCCGTTTTTGTGGCGGTATGCGGACCGCTTTACGCTGTTCGATCACTTCATGGATACGATCGTTGGACCGTCGACACCGAACGCGATTGCGATGATTGCGGGGCAGGGCGGCGAGACGCAGTGGATGCTGCATCCGGACGAGGCGGCGACCGGTGGCAAAGGGGCGGGTGCGACGGTTCCGATGCTGTCCGATCCGCAGCCTTACTGGGGATCGTCGCTGGATACGATGGATCGGCTGAAGCAACCTCAGGCGGTGAAGCCGTTTGGAGGAGTATCGAAGAACCTGACGTTTGCGAGTTTGCCGCTATCGTTCATGGGGGACAGGATTGAGAGCACGACCGCAGCAGATTATGACCCAACGTTTGATCTGCCCGATGTGCACGAGGACATCGAGAAGATTGCGGGTCACGGGGTGAGTGCCGTGAATTGGGGATGGTACCAGCAGGGCTATGACCACGAGAGCAACGATGTGGACGGAAAGGCGTCGCATGACGGGTATGTCGCGCATCATAATGCTCCGCAATATTTTGGGTATGTCGCGAATAATCCGCTGGCGACGAAGCATCTGCATGGGTTGAGCGATTTCTTCCGGGATGTGGCGGCGAAGCGGCTGCCGAGGTCGGGGGTATTTTATGTTCGTGGTGGTTACGGGAACATTGAAGGTTGGAAGCCGCAAGATCCGAATCCGAAGCTGGCGAAGGTTTTTAATGGCAACGACGATCACCCGGGCTACTCGGATTCTCAGATTAGCGAGGCGTTGCTGGCGGAAGAGATCAATGCGATAGCCCGAAGCCCCTATTGGAGCCAGAGCGCGATCATCATCACATACGATGAGTCAGATGGCGAGTATGACCATTCACGGCCGAAGATACGGTCCTACGATGCGGCGGGGTTGCCGCTGGAGCAGGGGCCGCGGATTCCGGCGCTCGTGATCTCGCCGTATGCGGTGACGCACGGCGTTTCGCATGTGCCGTCGGAGCATAGCTCGGTGATTAAGTTTGTGGACGAAGTATTCACGCTGATTCCACTGGCCGATCTTCCCGATGAAGAGCGCGGGCGAGAGATTGGCAAGGAGAAGTTTGGGCAGGAACACCTGGGGCCTGCGGACGATAAGGTTCCGGATGTCGGGGACATGAGCTCGGCTTTTGATGTCTTGCGGCTGCAGGGAAAGAAGGCGCCGTTGAACGTGGCGTACGCGATCATTCCAAAGAAAGAGATTGATGCGTTCCCGCATGATCATGGGGATGGTTGCCGGGTGCTGGGGATTACGCCGACGGATAGCGGGATGCCGAATCCGGTGCCGAGCGATTTTAATCCTCGGCCTGATTCAACGCCGGGTATACCCACCGCCGGAGGGTGGACGCCATAGTGCGAGGCTGGATGGCGATTATGGCTTTGGGGATGCTGGGTGGGGGCGCTTGCAGAATCTCGCCCGCCGCCGGGATGGTTGCGGGGCTGGAGACGAAGGGCGCGACGACGCTGACCCGCGTGCGCGCTGCGGGCGTGCTCGGTTGTGGCATCGATCAGGAGGAGCCGGAGTATTCGACGACGGATGATCATGGCGGTCGCAAGGCGTTTGATGAGGACCTATGCCGAGCCGTAGCTGTCGCCGTGCTGGGGGAGCATGCGCGGGTGCGTGTGGTGGATTATCCCGACGACCGTTCAGGCATGGAGGCGCTGAACGCGGGTGCTGTGGACATGGTGCCTACGCTCAGCGACGACTTTACGCGCTCGGTGGGAACGCATCTTGTATTTACGCGACCTGTGCTGTGGGATGGCGTTGGCTTTCTGGTGCTGGGTTCGAGCCCCGTGATGCGGGCGCGGCAGTTGAGTGGGAAGAAAATTTGCTTTATCGCGGAGACTACGGTGGAGGAAAGCGTGCGGTCGTGGTTTGCGCATGAGCATCTGGATTTTGTCCCGTTTCCGTTTCAGGAGGAGGGAGAGATGGAAGCGGCCTTCGCTACGGGGAACTGCGGCGCGCTGGCCGGAGACCGGACGCGCCTGACGGGGACCCGAGCGTTATTGGCGCAGCATGGAAAGCCCGCGCGCTTGCTTCCGGAGGTGATCTCGAAAGATCCACTGGCGGCCGCTGTACGTGACGATGATCCGCAGTGGGCGTCGATTGTGAGCTGGGTGATGGAGGCGTTGGTCCAGGCTGAGGAGAGCGGCGTGACGCGCGGGAATGTGGTGTCGATGCGCGCTGGGGTTGCAAAGGGGGCTGCGAAGGCGAATGGCGTCGATCCGGTGCTCTGGTTTCTGTTGGGAGGGTCAAAGCAGATCGGGAGCTGGCTGGGGCTCACCGACGATTGGGTTTTGCAGGTAATCAAGGCAAGCGGGAATTACGGTGAGATATATGAGCGCGATCTGGGGAATGGGTCGGCGCTGAAGCTGCCACGCGGGGAGAACGAGTTGCGCGAGCGTGGTGGCTTGATGATGGCGTTGCCGCCGAAGTAGATGCGCCCTGGCGTTAGGAGCGGTGGTGCGTGTCACCGATGAGTTTGGCCAGGCCAAGGAAGAGGGTGAAGGCGCTGGTGGGCAAGCAGCCCAGGGCGACGACCAATGCGAGCCAACCACCGTTGGTGTGTGGGCCTTCCCGGGTAACTCCGCCGAAGACGGTGAAGATGAGCAGGGTGGCGATCCCTCCGATGAGGAGGATAGCGGTACCGGTGGTGAGGAGCTTGCGGGTGTCTGACTGCATAGGGAACGAAGGAGAACGGCGATATCAGCGGTAGGCCGCGAGCATAGCGTAGACCACGACTCCACTTACTGAGACGTAGAGCCAGATAGGGAAGGTCCAGCGGGCAAGTTTGCGGTGGGCTGGGAAGCGGCCTGTCAGGGAGAGGAAAAAGGTGATCAGGATTAATGGGAGCGCAACCACGGCGAGGAGGATGTGGGGGAGGAGGAGGATCCAGAGATAGATGAAGCGTGCTGTGGGATGCGTGGTGGGGAAAAGCATGTCGCCATGGAGAACGTGGTTGGCGATGTAGGCGACCAGGAAGGCGCTCGAGACAATGAACGCGGCGAACATGCTGTTGCGGTGTGCGGTGATCTTGCGGAGCTGGATGTAACGGAAGCCGATGACGAGGAAGATGGCGCAGAGAGCGTTGAGGATGGCGTCCAGCGCAGGGAGGAAGGTGAGGTGGGTTCCGGCGGCGTCAACGGGCGGATGGTAGTAGACCAGCCATGCGAGGAAGATCGACGCGACGGCGGAGATGCCGATGATGGCGGCGATGATCGAGGGGGGCGTGCGGTAGTTCGGATTGGGTGCGGCGATGGCGGGCATGAATGTTCCTGATGGGTTGATGGTTCGGGGTCGTTCGCGAGGCAAAGTCAGAAGATGAGGCGGCCTTTGGCGTCGAAGATCATGGCGAGCAGCAGCAGAGGCAGGTAGATGACGGAAACTTTGAGTAGTTGACGGGCGAGGGTGCGGTTTTTCGGATCGTCAGGGGAGCGGGTGATGCGCAGGAAACGGATGGTGGCGGCTAGGTAGCCGGCGTCGAGGAGGATGGCGGCTACGGCGTAAGGTGTGCCGGTGACGTGCAGCCAGGTGGGCCAAAGGCTGGCGGGGATCATGAGGACGGCGTAGAAGAGGGCCTGGAACGCGGAGGAGCGGGCGGCTTCGCTGGCCGGTTGCTGGGTTGCGGCGAGGCGGATGCCGGCGTGGGCGTAGTCAGCGCGATAGAGCCAGCCGATGGCCATGAAGTGGGGGAATTGCCAGACGAAGAGGATGGCGAAGAGAGCTACGGCAGGCCACTCGACGACGCCGCGGGCGGCGGTCCAGCCGATCAGGCCTGGGAGCGCGCCCGGGAAGGCTCCAATGAAGGTGTTGAGGGAGGTGATGCGTTTGAGCGGGGTGTAGATGGCGACATAGCCGATTGCAGTGATCAGCGTCAGCATGCCCGTGATCGGAGGTGTCGCCAGGGTGAGGTAGATGGATCCTCCGAAGACCAGGAGGAAGCCGAGGATGAGGCCGTGGGCGAGGCCGATGCGGTGCTGCGCCATGGGACGATCCGCGGTGCGAGGCATGCGGCGATCGGTGGTGCGCTCGAGGGCCTGGTTGAGGACGCTGGAGCCGGCTGTGACCAGGCTGATCCCGAAGAGAGCTTTGACGAGTCCGAGGTGGAAGGGCGAGATGCCCGATGCGAGGGAGCCGAGATAGAAGCTTGCCGCTGCGTAAATGATGACCATGAGGGACACGCGCGGCTTTACGAGCACGGCGTAGTCGCTGAGCAGCGAGTGGCTGCGGGTGCGGATGGTCGCTACGGTAGATGTGGCTATGGTGGACACGTCGAACTTAAAGGATATCGCGAGTTAGAGACTGCGGGGCGCTAATCAGAATCCGAGACCGTGGCGGACGTCGGCGGCAGGTGGGCGATGCTGCACCTGTGGGGCTTGGGCGCTGCTAGTGAGCTTGCTTTTTGAACGCCTCAAGCTGCTTTTCCTGATCGGCCCGGGACCTGACGCCTAATTGCTTGAGGAGATCGTCGGAGACCAGGGTGCGATTGTAGGGTTCCTGGGTCCAGTCGCCGCCAGGTTGGGGAGCGAATTGCGTGCCGTAGATCTGGGGCTGGCCAATCTTATGCAGATAGCGATCAAGGGTCGCAGTCATGATCCATACGGCCGAGTCGCGCCCTTTGGCTACGGCGAGCGTGGCGAGAGTGTGAGCGAGAAGGTAATCGTCTGCGCTGTCGCCATGCTGGAAGATGAACGCCGCCTCTTCGAAGTCCTCTCCTGTGTGTAAGTCTCCGGCGTCGAGAAGCTTGTGGACCTCGACTCGGCGAGCGGCGTCTCCTTGGTAGAGTGCTATCCCTTGGGCTTTTGAAAAGTGTGTCGGAATCTGACGAGCGGCTTGATCCTCATCAAAGATGCGTTTCATTTCAGCCGATAGCGTTAGTGCAGTGGTAACGGGTGAAGCTTGTTGGGCTAGGGCACAGAATATGCAGAGGAAGGGCGAGAGCAAAAAGGTACACGAAAGGCTTCGCATTCCGAATTGTATCGAGTAACCCGGATTGGTTCGGCGGCATTAATTGCACTGCAACGGAGGCGAGGTTATACTGCGGTTATTGGCAGAGCTGGTGTTTTTCTTGCTGTGCCGCGAGTGAGGTTCGTCTTCAGCGCAAGCGTGAGGGATGTCCAGCTCGGGAATGGTGGGCCGCCTGGTAGTTACGCGGGCGAGTCCGGATGGCGCGCGGTGACACGTGTGCTTCGAAGTTGCGGCACGGCGATGAAGTGGACAGTCGCTGATTTCACCAACATTTTGATGCCTTCCGATTGCCGGGTATGCGGGGCCGCTATGGCTGCGCTGGCGCCGGTGAGAGTTTGCGAGGCATGCGTTGAGCGAGTGGGAACGCATGCCGCAGCTGAACAGGATGTGTTGTGCACGCGGTGCGGCGACGCCCTGGGGATGGAGTCGGCACGCTTTGCGGCGGCGATGGGCGTGAGCGAGTGCACGATGTGCAGACTGGCTCCGCCGCAGTTTGACCGGGCTGTGGCCTATGCAAATTATGAAGACGAGATGCGCAGGATGCTGCACCTGCTGAAGTTTGAAGGCATGCGCGGCATTGCGGAGTATGTGCTGGGCGACGCGATGGCGGTTGCGGCACGGAAGCTGCGGGGCAATGCGGCGGACGAACTGGTGGTGGTTCCGGTGCCGCTGTTTGCCGCTCGGGAGAAGACGCGTGGGTTCAACCAGGCGAAGGTGCTGGCTGAAGGGTTGGTGAAGCGGTTGCGGAAGCTGGAACCGCAGTGGACGTTGCGGTTGAGTTCCGGGGCGTTGGAGCGGGTGAAGGACACGCGGGCGCTGTATGCGCTGAATCCATCGCAGCGGCGGTCGAGTTTGAAGGGTGCGTTTCGCGTAGCCGATGCGGAGGCTGTGCGCGGGCGCGAGGTGTTGCTGATCGACGACATTATGACCACCGGAGCGACGGCGCGGGAGTGTGCTCGTGTGTTGAAGCGCGCGGGCGCGGCTAAGGTTTGGGTGGTGACGGCGGCGCGGGCGCAGCCGGAAAGTGTGCTGAGCACGGCGCAACACGATGACGAGAGCTTTGCGATGTGGGATGCGAAGGTTACACACAAACCCGGGTCCGAAAATCCGGACCCGGGGCACCCCGTTCGCCTGTTGGAGCCAGAGGTTGGCAAGCGGGTTAGTTTTTAGCGACAGAATTTCGTAAGACCAATAGAACCGGAGGCAGGGATGCAGGCTGGCAAATCTAGTGGGGCGAGAAACAAGCGGTCGGGCAATCGACACCATACGACACATCCGGTGGCGGGGACGGCGCGGGCTGAGGCGATCGACATACGCATGGGTGTGTTTCGGCAGCCTGCGATGCAGACGCCGGTGCTGGTGTTGAATGCGAGCTATGAACCCATCAACATCTGCGGGGCGCGGCGGGCTCTGGTGCTGGTGTTGAAGGGAGTGGCGCGGACCGAGGAGGAACAGGGTGCGGTGCTGCACTCCCATCGGATGAACCTGCAGATGCCGAGCGTGATCCGGCTGCTGGAGTATCGACGGATTCCGCACCAGACGCGGGCGTTGAGCCGCAAGAATATCCTGCTGCGGGACCGGAATACTTGCCAGTACTGCCAGAAGGTTTTGATTGCTTCGGAGCTCACGCTGGATCACGTGGTGCCGCGTTGCCGGGGCGGGCTGTCGACGTGGGAGAATTTGGTGGCTTGTTGCCGGGACTGCAATCGGCGCAAGGGAAGCCTGATGCTGCATGAGCTGACGGAGATGAAGCTGCTGCGCGAGCCACGGCCGTTTTCGCTGCATACGTCGCGACATATTATGCGGATGATTGGCAGCGCGGATGCGAACTGGCGGAAGTATCTTTACTTTGAATCGGAGCCGGCGGCGTAAAGGCTCGACGAAGAAATCTTTTTGCAAGCTTGAAGTTTGCTGCTAAGCTTGCCGCCATGAATTTAGAACAGGTGGTTTGTGCAGCGGCCGCGCTGTCGGTCGTTGCGTGCGGCGTCGTTCAGGCACAGGTGTCGACGGGCCCAATTGTGCCCAAGGGCGTGGCGCAGCCAGCAAATGCTGATGGCGGGTATCTTGCGCTGCGCAGCGCGTTGCCGACGGGTGATGGGGTGCAGGTGAAGGATTTCATCCTGAGTCGGCAGGGTGGGACGTTTCATTTTGTGCAGGGCAATTTCTTTTTTTATGTGCCGGTGAATGGCAGGGTGACGGGTGCGGTGTTCATGGGCACGGGACACTTCGATCTTGCGCCGCAGGAGGCGCGGGAACAGAACTCACTGGCTCTGTTGACCAAGAGCGGCGTGATGGCGCAGGACTTTACGACGCTGGTGTTGCGATTTACGGATGGTACGGCGGAGGAGATCCGCAAGGCGTCGACCGGTTCGGCGGGAACAACTACGAGCCAAGCGGGAAACGCGGCGGCAGATCTGGCGAAGAGTTTTCGGCAGAAGCTGCACGAGAACCTGGATCTGAGATTGTTGAGCGATGTGCTGATCGCTCGGCCAAGCCAATATTTTCTGGCATCGTTTCGCATGGGCGGTGCGTTCACCGGACGGAATGTATTGTTTGTCGTTGACCCGGAGTCGGGATCGGACCAGGTGGAGCTGGATACGTGGGGGGACGAGGGCAAGGAGGCCTGGGTGGGGTATCGCATGGCCGGACAGCAAGACGAGGAGTGTATTCCAGAGCACGTTACGGCAGAGCGGCTGGATGTGCGCTTCGAGAAGTCTGGAGTGATGAAGAGTTCCGCGGAGACGACACTGACGGTTCGCCGGGATGGACTGCGGGTGGTGGAGTTGAACCTGTATCCGACGCTGCGCGTGAGCGGGGTGTACGACCAAGACGGCAATCCGCTGGCATTTGTGCAGGAGAACAAGAATTATGATCCGCAGTTTGGCGTGCTGTTGCGAAAGAGCGCGGTCCCGGGAGAGACGTTGCGCTTGTTGATTACCTATGGAGGGCCCGATGCGGTGCGCCGCGATGGCGACGGGATGTACTACCTGAATGAAGGGGCGCGCGAGAGTTGGTATCCGGCCGGTAACGAAGAATTTGGGGGATTCGCGGATTTCAATATGACCTTTCATGTGCCGAAGAATCTGCAGATTATTGCAACCGGTAAGAAGATCAGCGAGGAGTCTGAGCCGGGCGGACAGCGCGTCGTTTGGGCAACGCAGTTTCCGATTCCAGTGGCGGGATTTAACCTGGGCGAGTTCAAGTCGGCTGACGAGAAGACGCCGCAGGGCTTCGATGTACAGGCGTATGCAAACGTGGAGCTGCCGGACTCGATCAAGCGGTATGTAGATCAGCTGGACCTGGGGTCAATGACCACGACTACTGCGTTGGCGTATGAGGCATCTCAGGCCAGCGCAGCCGTGCAGGTTTATTCGGACTTTTTCGGGAAGCTGCCGTATGACCATCTTGCGTTGACGGAGCAGAGCGCATGTGATTTTGGACAAAGTTGGCCTATGCTGGTCTATCTGCCGATTTGCGCCTTCTGGGATTCGACGATTCAGCAGCGGCTTGGGTTGTTAGATCACGATGCGAGCTACTGGAAAGAGGTGACGCCGCACGAGGTGAGCCACCAGTGGTGGGGGCAGGAGGTGGGGTTCAACAGCTATCGCGACCAGTGGATGAGCGAGGGGTTTGCGAACTTTTCTGTGAGCCTGTACCTGGCGGCGACGAACAAAAACCTGAATGAGTTTCACGACTTCTGGAACGAGCAGCGCAAGAACCTGGTGGAGAAGAACCGCTTCGGTAAGCGGGCGATCGACGTAGGCCCTCTAACGATGGGGTACCGGGTGAATACGGACAAGACCGGAGACTTTGTGGCGCAGGAGCTGATCTACAGCAAAGGAGCCTATGTGATGCATATGCTGCAGGTGCTGTATTGGACGCCGCAGCTGGGGGATGGACCGTTCAAGCACTCGATGCAGACGTTTGTGCAGCAGTATGCGGGGAAGTCGGCATCGACTGAGGACTTGAAGGCATCCTTCGAGCGCACGATGCCAAAGTGGATGGACTTGCGGCATGACGGTAAGTTGGATTGGTTCTTCAATGACTATGTGTATGGCACCGAGTTGCCACACTATGAGATGACGAGCGAGTTCACCACAGTGAATGGAGTGACGAGCGTGCATATGAAGTTGACGCAAAGCAATGTATCGAAGGATTTTTTGATGATGGTCCCGGTATATCTGCAGATGGCAGATGGCCGAACGATACGGGTGTTCAATGTGGGGATGGAGGGGAATATGGTCTCGGAGCACACGGTGACGCTGGGCGAACTGCGTTCACCGGCGAAGAAGTTGTTGATCAATTACAACCAGGATGTGCTGAGCGATTAGGCTTCGGGCGCAGGGCAGCTAACGTTGGCCGGCTTCTAGGGCTGTGGGGTGGTGGGGACTTCGGTGCCGAAGTGGAGGGTGACGGTGGCGTGGAAGCGCTTGTAGTCGGTGTAGCGGACCGTGGTGCGGACGTGGACGGTTTGGGAGAGGGTGTCAGAGTGGGCTGGGAAGTGGAGGGTGCCGTCGGCGCGGGTGTAGATGGGGAACCAGAACTTGCCGTCTATCTGCTGGTAGTAGGTGGTGAAGGGCGGGGAGAGGTTTTCGTGGCCGGGGCGGGTGTCCTGCGGAACGGCCTGGCCGTGGATGAGGACGATCTGGTGGTCTTGCTGATCGAGCCAGATGCGGCCCTGAAAGTAGCGGTGATCTTTTAAGAGCTGGCGGGGGGCGCAGTCGAAGACGTAGGTGTCGAGCTGGTCGACGCGCTGGCGGCCTAGGTAGGTGAGGGTGTAGTCGGGTAGCTCGGGGGTGGTGAGGATGAAGGGGAGGCGGTGGGCCACGTCGTCGAGATCGGCTTCGGTGAGGGTGACGCGCTGGAGGGTGTTGACGGGGGCGAAGAGGATGTGGTCCTGGCGGCGGCCGGCGTCGTCGAAGGAGATGTCGCTGAGCTGGTGGTAGGCGCCGTCGGGTTGGTTGGTGTCGGGGGCGAGGGTTTCGAAGGTGACGTCCTGGCGGAAGATGTAGTGGTCGCGCGCGGCGGCGAACGCGGATTCCTGCTGTGCCATGTGGGCTAGGATTTGGGGGATGGGGGT
>Ga0302305_1000741_pt1 | contig 19179 bp, 15 predicted proteins | sample III_Palsa_E2_3_FD_198764 | JGI IMG/M metagenome (GOLD analysis project Ga0302305, IMG submission 198764) | Peat permafrost microbial communities from Stordalen Mire near Abisko, Sweden - III_Palsa_E2_3 | ecosystem: Environmental > Terrestrial > Soil > Palsa > Peat permafrost | place: Sweden... | reverse complement strand
GGGCGCGTAATGCGATCGAACTTACCAAACTTCTCAACGACACCGGCAGTAGCGGTGCGCACGATGTAGTAAGTCTTGGCGATAAGAATAAGGAGAAAGAGCACAAGAACTGCGATTGCGATAATGACGGGTGGCATGTACGTACCTTTCAGATACATGCCGAGGATATACCCGCACCGTGCAGAGCGCATGAACCAAGGTAGTTAACACCTTGCTCAAGGCTTACTTGAAGTGTGCGAAAGCGTGAACCGCACTAGTTAACACTGGGGTGAAGCGTTGGTTGAGGTGTTACTGAGGAGTAACGGGTTAGGCTGTGCGGCCGCGGGCCTGGATTTCGAGGAAGGTCTGCACAAGTGAGACAGCGGCAGGGGTTACGCCGGATATGCGGCTGGCCTGGCCTAGTGTCATGGGGCGGATTTGGTCGAGCTTTTCGACCATCTCGCGGGAGAGTCCGGAGCAGGCGCGGTAGTTGAACCAATCGGGTATGGAACGGGCTTCATTGGCGCGTAAACGCTGCATGGATCGCTGCTGCTGGGCGAGGTAGCCGGCGAACTTTATGCCCGTTTCTACGGTCTTTAGCTCGTTGCGAACCCATGCTGGAATGGTGCCGGTTGTGGTGAAATTTGTGGCTTCCAGCGCGGTGATCCACGGAGCAAACGCGGTGTTTGTGTGGAGTCGGGAAAGCAAAATGGGGAGGAGCTGCTCGATGGTGGTTTCGGGGCGCTTGAGGAACTGCGCGAAGAGGTCGCCTTTGAGGGGGGCTGGACCTTTGGAATTGTTCGACTGCGAAAAAGAAGCAGATCCTTCGCTGCGCTCAGGATGACAAATTTCTTCTGAGAGCGATTGAAGGGCGAGGAGGTCGGCGTCCGCCAGGCGGGTGGTTTCGAGGAGCTGGGTCAGGGCGGTGAAGCGGAGTTGCTTGGCTTCAAAGGCGGCCCAGGCGGTGTCGTCGATGAGGCCGAGGGCGCGACCGTGAGGGGTGAGGCGGGTGTCGGCGTTGTCGATGCGGAGGTGGAGGCGAAACTCGGCGCGCGAGGTGAACATGCGGTACGGCTCGTCGGTGCCCTTGCTGATGAGGTCGTCGATGAGGATGCCGGTGTAGGCTTCGGTGCGATCGAGCGTGAAGGTCTGGGGCTGAGTTCCCTCAGGGGCTAAAGCCCCCTCCTTTTGGGGTTCGTGGATGTACGGGCTGAAGCCCGTACCCTTCAAAGCCTGCATGCCGCTTGCATTGTGCAACTGCGAGAGAGAAGCAGATTCCTCCGCTGCGCTGCGGAATGACAATACTGAAAGGGACGATAACAGTTCAGATTTTGCGAAGAGCGCTGCGTTGATGCCGGCGATGAGGCCCTGGCAGGCGGCTTCTTCGTAGCCGGAGGTGCCGTTGATCTGGCCGGCGAGGTAGAGGCCGGTGAACTTTTTGACGCGGAGCGTGCGGTCGAGCTCGGTGGGGTCGATGGCGTCGTACTCGATGGCGTAGCCGGGGCGGAGCATCTCGGCGTTTTCGAGGCCGGGGATCGAGCGGACCATGGCGGACTGGACTTCCTGCGGCAGCGACGTGCTCATGCCATTGATGTAGACCTCGTGCGTGTTGAGGCCTTCGGGTTCGAGGAAGAACTGGTGCGAGAGCTTGTCGGGGAAGCGGACGATCTTGTCTTCGATGGATGGGCAGTAGCGTGGGCCGATGCCTTCGATCTGGCCGGTGTACATGGGGCTGCGGTGGACGTTGTCGCGGATGAGCTGCAGCGTTTCAGGCGTCGTCGTGGCGATGTGGCAGGAGACCTGGCGGAGGGGTGGTGTCCAGTGGGATTGTGCGGCTACATCCCGGGTCCCAGAATCGGGACCCGGGGCACCCGGATCGGTGATGGGGATAAGGCTGCGGAAGCTGAAAGGCGTTGGGTCGGTGTCGCCGGGTTGTTCTTCGAAGCGGGACCAGTCGATGGTGCGTCCGTCGAGGCGGGGTGGCGTGCCGGTCTTGAGGCGGGTTTCGCGGAGCCCCAGCTTCTTGAGCGATTCGCCGAGCAGGACGCTGGCGGGTTCGCCGGAGCGGCCAGCGGTGTACTGCTGCTCACCGCAGTGGATGAGGCCGTTGAGGAACGTGCCGGTGGTGACGATGACGGAGGTTGCAGCGATGGTGCGTCCGTCGCGGAGGAGGACTCCGGTGATGCGGGGCATTTCCTCCGGGGCTAAAGCCCCTCCCTTTATGGAGGCTATTTCAGGGGCCTGAAGGCCCCTGCTCCCTCCGTCAAGTGCGGGTTCGATGACGAGGTCGATGACTTCGGCTTGCTTGATGAAGAGGTTGGGGATGGACTCCAGCTTTTCGCGCATCTTGGTGCGGTAGAGAGCTTTGTCGCACTGGGCGCGGGGGCTCCAGACAGCGGGGCCGCGGGAGGTGTTGAGCAGGCGGAACTGGATGCCGCAGGAGTCCGCGACTTCTCCCATGATGCCGCCGAGGGCGTCGACTTCGCGGACGAGATGTCCCTTGGCTACGCCGCCTATTGCGGGGTTGCAGGACATCTGCGCGATGAGGTCGAGGTTGAGCGTGAAGAGCGCGGTGCGGAGGCCCATGCGTGCGGCCGCGGCTGCGGCTTCGCAGCCGGCGTGGCCAGCGCCGACGATGAGTACGTCGAAGCTCTCGGAAGCGCGCGATCTCTCGGGCTGTTCGTGGAATGCCATCACTCTTGATTTTAGTGGTTTCTGGCAGAAATGCCGAGATGAGCACAGGTTGGGCCTCTGGTTCGACCTCCTGAACAGCCAGGAGCTTATCTGATTGGGTTTCCCGGGATACTTCTCCAGTGAGTTGGCCTCAATCCCTGCGAACGCGAATGTCACGTTGGTTGAGGTCGTTGTTGCGACGCACGTCGATTTCGACGATCCTGCCGTTTCTAACCGTAAACCTCATCACAGAAAACAACTGGCCGCCCGGAAGCCATGAGCGAATTCCCGGAGCGCCATTCACCAGCACCGGCTCTACAAACTCGGCAAGTCGCGAGAACATTAATGCCTGCTGAGCAACAGTATTAGCACCGCGAATCTCAGAGAACGTGCCGTCATTCTGCTCGGCATGCAGCACAATTTGTGGGTCAAGGACATCAAGAAGAGCTGCAAAATCTCCCCGCCGTACGGCATCCAGGAAGGCATCCACAACTTTTCTCTGTCGGTGTAGATCCGCCGCGGGAGGCGGTGCGACTCCCCTGACTTTGCGGCGAGCGCGGCTTGCAAGTTGCCTCGCAGCAACCGGAGAGCACTTCACGATTGAAGCGATTTCATCAAAAGGCATGGCAAACATATCGTGCAGGACAAACGCAAGCCGTTCCTGCGGAGCCAGGGTCTCTAGAACAACAAGCAAGGCAAGCCCCACTGACTCGCCCAACAGCGTTTCCTGCTCAGGATCCTTTCGATCTTCCTCACCTGGCATCAAGTCAGGTGACTGCTCCTCGAGGGACTCTTCTTTGCGAGACTTGCGTGATCGTAGTATGTCGAGACACACTCTTGCGACCACCGTCGTTAGCCAGCCGCCAAGATTATCAATGGCATCGGCATCGGAGCCATTCAGGCGAATCCAGGCCTCCTGAACTGCATCCTCGGCTTCAGGCAATGACCCGAGCATTCGATACGCTACCGCCCGCAGATGGGGACGGGTCGCTTGAAATTTTTGTGCAAGATAATCTTCTTTGGCCATGCGTCAGAGTCCCCTGATGTAGTGACGAACGCCACGGAAAAGATGTGACAGCTTCACGAAAGCTGTCACATCTTAGGTCTCCGATCCGTCATTGCCGGTAGAGGAGAACAATATGCAATTCATATTACTGATCTATCAAGGCCCCACGCCCACGTTACCCGGTTCCGATCGCTGGAAAGAACTTTCGGAAGCGGAACAGCAGTCGATTTACGCCGACTACGCCGCTCTTAACCAGACAGAGGGGATCAGCCCAGGCCTTCCTTTAGGCCTGCCTGAGTCAGCCAGGACGTTGCAGGTGCTCAACGGAAAGAACCACGTCAAAGACGGAGCTTACCTCGCTGAAAGTGTCGGCGGATATTATGTGTTGGAGGCTGAGAGCATAGAGGCTGCCATCGAATCGGCTGCGAGGATACCGGCGGCACGTTTAGGTGGCGCGGTGGAGATACGTCCGACGGAAAAGTACTGGTAAGGAATTTTCGACTCGCTGCATCGAGAGTGTCACTCGCGTGTCGCGACTATTGGAGCGGGTTGCTGCCAGCCCGCTCCGACAATTCCTTCCAGGCTTTCTCAACGAGTGCATCATCGCCAATGGGCTCACCAACGTTCGGGTTAGTGCCAGGAAGCCGGCTTCTCGGAAGCAATTGCTCGAGTTCGGTAGGATTGCGACATGGTGATGTTGAGTGTGGTTGAGGTGTGAGTAGTTGGAGCTCTTTGTGGGAATGAGGAAGATTTTGAAAAGTTCTATTACTCGAAGAGGGTTTGTAAATCTTGCGGCGGTTGGCGTAGGTGGAAGCTTGCTGGAGACGGCCATAAAGCCGTTGCTGGCGGAGCCTGTCGCGAAAGGACAGATCAAGGCGATCCTCTTTGACGGATTCCCAATCTTTGATGTCCGCTCGGTGTTTGCGCTGGTCGAAAAGATGTTTCCTCAGAAGGGTGTTGAGCTGAGCAACGAATGGCGTACGCGCCAGTTCGAGTACACCTGGCTGCGTGTGGTGTCGCAACGCTATGTCGATTTCTGGCAAGTGACAGAAGAGTCGTTGGGATATGCCGCGGAAAAGGTGAATGTAGAAGTGACGCCGCAACAGCGCGCAGAGTTGATGAATGCGTATCTCGAGTTGAAGCCATGGCCGGAGGTTCCGGCGGCTCTGGATGCGTTGAAGAAGGCAGGCTACCGGCTGGGCTTTCTTTCAAACCTGACGCCGAAGATGCTGGCTGGGTGCATCAGAAGTTCAGGCTTAGAGGGGATGTTTGAGAAGGTGTTGAGCACGGATGACGTGAAGACCTTCAAGCCCGATCCGCGGGCTTATCAGTTGGGAGTGGACTCGCTGAAGCTGAAGCGCGAGAGTATTTTGTTTGTCGCGTTTGCGGGTTGGGATGCAGCCGGCGCGAAGAGCTTTGGGTATCCAACGTTTTGGGTCAATCGACTGAAGCTGCCGATGGAGCGGCTTGGCGTTGTTCCTGATGCTACGGGTGGAACCTTGGCGGATGTTGTGCAGTACCTTGCCTGATTGCGACGCGACTTTCGATAGCATAGGGACATGGCGATGTTGAGTGTGGTTGAGGCGCGCGTGGTTGGGGCTCTTTGTGAGAAAGAGATCAATACGCCGGAGTATTATCCGCTGTCGTTGAATGCGACGTTGAATGCTTGCAATCAGAAGAGCAGCCGCGATCCGGTGATGGAGTTGACCGAGGCCGATGTGCGCACAGCGTTGTTTGAGCTGTCGCAGATGGGGCTGGTGCGGACGATTGCGGATACGCGAGTGTCGAAGTTTGAGCACCGGCTGCGCGATGTGTTGAATCTGCGGCGGGATGAGGTTGCGGTGGTTTGTCTGCTGCTGCTGCGTGGGCCGCAGACACCGGCGGAGTTGCGTGGGCGCGCGGAGCGGATGTACTCGTTTGACGACAATGCTGCGGTGACGGCGACGCTGGAGCGGTTGGCTGCGCGTGAAGAACCGCTGACGGTGTTGATGGCGAGGCAGCCGGGTTCGCGGGAGGCTCGGTGGGCGCATTTGTTGAGTGGGGAGGTGGATGCGGGGTTTGTTGCTGGTACAAGCGAGAAGCAGGTCCTTCACTCCGCTCAGGATGACAACTCAAAGGAAGTTTTGTCGCAGCGTGTTGAGGTGTTGGAGGAGTTGGTGCGGACTCTTGAAGAGAGGTTGAGGGTGTTGGAGGATTGCGGTGTGTTTCGTTCCGAGTAGCTGGCGGTTGAAGCTGTGACACTGCGGGCGGAAAGCATACCCCACGGGCTAAAGCCCTATTCTGTGGCGGGTCTATGAGACCCGAGGCTGAAGCCTCGGGGTACCCGAGTGTGCTGGGGTGGGAGAGAGCAACCGCAACTGCAACCGCAACCGCAACCGCAACCGCAAAAGCAAAAGCAAAAGCAGATTCCCTTCGGGAATGACAACCAAAAGGGCAAGGGCAAGGGCAAGGGCAAGGGCAAAAGGCAAAAGGAAATGACAAAGCCCGGCTTGTTGCCGGGCTTTTGTGTTGCGTGTTGGTGGTGGGTTAGAAGTCTTCGCCGAAGCCTACTTCACCTTCTACGGCGGACTGGTAGGCGGAGACGCGGCGCTCGAAGAAGTTGGTGAGCTCCTGCACGTCTTGAAGATCCATGAAGGCGAAGGGGTTCTTGGAGTTGAAGGCCGGTGCGATGCCGAGGCGTTGCAGGCGGGAGTCGGCTACGAAGCCGAGGTACTCGCGCATGTCGCGAAGGCTGAGGCCGGCGACGCCGCCCGAGAGGAGGTCTTCGGCGAACTGTGCTTCGGCGTCAACCGCTTCATGCAGCATGGTGACGATGTCTTTTTCGAGGTCGGCGTCCCAGAGATCGGGCTCCTGCGCGCGGACTACGTTGACGACTTCGAAGGCGAACTCGAGATGGCAGCTCTCGTCGCGGAAGACCCAGTTGGTGCCAGCGGCGAGGCCGTGCAGCAGGCCCTTCGAGCGGAAGAAGTAGACGTACGCAAACGCGGCGAAGAAGAAGAGGCCTTCGATGCAGGCGGCGAAGCAGATGAGGTTGAGCAGGAACTGGCGGCGATGCTCGCGGGTTTCGAGAGCTTCGAGCTGCTGGATGGAGTCCATCCACTTCATACAGAAGTCGGCCTTCTTGCTGATGGAGGGAATGTTTTCGACGGCGGCGAAGGCGGCGTTGCGCTCTTCGGTGTCAGGCACGTAGTTGTCGAGCAGCGTGAGATAGAACTGCACGTGTACGGCTTCTTCAAACAACTGGCGCGAGAGATAGAGACGCGCTTCCGGCGAGTTGATGTGCTTGTAGAGGTTGAGCACGAGGTTGTTCGAGACGATGCTGTCACCGGTCGCGAAGAAGGCGACGAGGCGTTTGATGACGTGGACTTCAGCCGGGCTGATGCGCTGCTTCAGATCGACGAGGTCAGTCTGGAAGTCGACTTCTTCTACCGTCCAGGTGTTCTTGATGCCGTCGCGAAACATGTCGTAGAAGACAGGGAAACGCATGGGGCGGAGGGTGAGACAAAGGCCGGGGTCGAGGATGTTGGTGGGTGCGGCGACGGAGTTGTGAGAGGTGTGGGCTGGGGCGATGGTGTCGGACATTTGGGGCTCGCTTTCGGTGGGGCAGCGGTGGTGGCGTGGGCGAAGAACGGGAGACAGCAGGTTCTTCACTGCGCTCAGAATGACAACTGGAAAAGCAAGAGCAGAAGCTTGGGTGCTGCCGTACTCGATGCCCCATCCTGTCGCACAAAAGTGCGTGTCAAGGCTGGGGCTTTCGGGTTACTGGCAGGCTTCGCAGGACTCTGGATTTTCCAGCGAGCAGGCGATGGCTGCGGTGTCGGCTACGGCAGAGACAGATGGCAAGGCGTTGGAGGTTGCTGCGCCGGTGCGTGTGCTGGCGTTTGCTACGGTCGCTTTTGCGATCTTGGTAGCAGGGCGCGAGCGCAGGTAGTAGGTGGTCTTCAATCCTTGCTTCCAGGCGTACATGTACATGCTGGAAAGCTTGCCGATGTTGGGGCTTTCGGCGAAGAGGTTGAGAGACTGCGACTGGTCGATGTACGCGTTGCGTGCGGCGGCCATGTCGATGAGGGCACGCATGGGGACTTCCCAGACGGTGCGATAGAGGAGCTTGAGATCGTCGGGTAGCTCGGCGATGTTTTGCACGGAGCCTTCGGCGAGCTTGAGCTTCATGCGCATCTCTTCGGTCCAGAGACCGCGGAGCTGTAGCTCGTCGATGAGGTAGCGATTGACCTGCAGGAACTCGCCGGAGAGTGTTTCGCGCTTGAAGAGGTTGGAGATCTGCGGCTCGATGCACTCGTAGCAGCCAACGATGGACGCGATGGTCGCCGTCGGTGCGATAGCGATGACAAGCGAGTTGCGCACGCCGGACTTGGCGATGCGAGCACGCAGCTCGCCCCAACGTACAGCGTCTTCCGGCTGCACGTTCCAGAGATCGAACTGGAAGTGTCCCTTTGCGATACGTGTGTCGGCAAACGTTGGGTGTGGGCCGTTCTTCTCGGCGAGCTCTACCGAGGCCATGAGTGCGTGGTAGTAGATCTCTTCCTGGATTTTGGTGGAGAGAGCGGCTGCTTCGGCGGAGTCAAAGGGCAAGCGGAGTTGGAAGAAGACATCCTGCAGGCCCATGAGGCCGAGGCCGATGGGACGCCACTGCACGTTGCTGCTGGCAGCCTGTGCGATGGGATAGTAGTTGATGTCGATCACGCGATCGAGCATGGGAACAGCGGTTTTGACGGTGGCTGCGAGCTTGTCGAAGTCGAAGACCGGTGTGCCGTTGTCGTTGAGCTTGATGTGACGTGCGAGGTTGATGGAGCCGAGGTTGCAGACCGCGGTCTGGTCGTTGGAGGTGACCTCGGTGATCTCGGTGCAGAGATTGGAGAGGTGCACGACGTTGCCGGGTGCGCCGGTCTGGTTGCACTTGAGGTTAGTGGCGTCTTTGAACGTCATCCAGCCGTTGCCGGTTTCGGCGAGCGAACGCATCATGCGGAGATAGAGGTCGCGTGCCTTGATCTGGCGGTGGTAGAGCTTGGCTTCTTCAGCCGCTTCATAGGCTTCGGTGAACTCCTGGCCGTAGAGATCGGGGAGGTGACGGACGGTGCTGGGGTCGAAGAGCGACCACATGCCGTCGGCTTCCACGCGCTGCATGAAGAGGTCGGGAATCCAGTTGGCGAGGTTCAGGTTGTAGGTGCGTCGTGCGCCGTCGCCGGTGTTTTCGCGGAGCTCGAGGAAGCTTTCGATGTCAGCGTGCCAAGGCTCGAGATAGACGCAGCATGCGCCCTTACGCTTGCCACCCTGGTTGACGGCGGCGACGGAGCTATCGAGCGTGCGCAGCCATGGAACGATGCCGTTCGAGAGGCCGTTGGTCGCGCGGATGAGGGAACCTTCGCTACGGACGCGGTGGAACGCGAGGCCGATGCCGCCGGAGAACTTGGAGAGCATCGCGACGTTCTTATAGGTGTCGTAGATGCTTTCGAGCGAGTCCAGAGGGGAGTCGTGGAGGTAGCAGCTCGACATCTGCGCGTGCTTGGTGCCGGAGTTGAAGAGCGTCGGCGATGAGGGCATGTAGTCGAGCGAAGCGATGAGGCGATAGAACTCGATGGCCTCATGCGGCGTGCCGGCGAGTCCGCAAGCGACGCGCAGGAAGAAGTGCTGCGGCGTTTCAATGACAGCGCGGGAGATCGGGTCGCGGAGGAGGTAGCGGTCGTAGACGGTGCGCAGGCCGAAGTACTCGAAGCGGTCGGAGAAGGTGTCGTCGATCGCGTGATTGAGCTTGCGCGCGTGGGTCTGGACGAACTCGGCGGTCGCTTTCGAGACGACGCCTTCCTGGTGACCGTAAGCGATGGCCTGCGAGAAGCTGTGCAGGTTGAGCGCGGAGACTTCCTTGACGATGGTCGCGAGCAGCAGGCGGCCGGCGAGGCGCGAGTACTGGGGCTCTTCTGCGATGAGAGCTGCTGCGGTGTCGATGGAGATGGTGTCGAGCTCGCGCGTGGTGGCTCCGTCATAGAGTCCGCCGATGGTCTTGGAGGCGACGCGGATGGCATCGACGTGCGAGAGGCCGTGCGAGGATCGCTGGACGGCGCGGACGATCTTATTGACGTCTACAGGTTCGAGCACGCCGTTGCGCTTGCGAACGTGCATGACGGGGACCTCTTCGCGAACGGGGAAACCGGGCGTGAGATCGGCGAGGGTGGTTTGGGTGCTGAGAGTGTGGTCTGCGGCGGCCATGGATGGTTCTCCTTGGCCTCCTGAGTGTTGCGAAGAAACAACGGCGTTTTCGTCAGGGACGTAAAACGGGACGTTGACCCCTCGCCTCCCCTCGGAGGCGTGATCGATTAATTCCAGGGCAGGTCTTCGGACTTCGCAGGGTCGAACCTAATGGCCGGACTTCCCAGCCTTTTTGAAGGGCCAGTGTCATCTTGGGCTTTCGTACCTGCTTACCGCTGCGGGGCAGTTCCGGAGTTTCACCGGCTTCCCTTTTGATTCTCCTCACGGAGAAACCTTGGAATGAAGACCACCATATCTTGCGTGAGGCGGCGAAGCAAGACTATTTGTTGTGGATATTGTGCGACCTGGACGAATAGCGGGGAGGTGCGGTTTTTGTTGAGAAATTGAGGGTTAGCAGTTTGCGGACAGGCGGCGAAGCCTGGTTTTGGACGCGAAAGCAGGGAACCCTGTTTGGTTCCGGTGTCAAGGGGTAGGGCTGCCGGCGGCTAGTTTTTCAGCTCGGCTTGGCGCCGGGAGTCTTGGCGACGGTGGACGGGATAAGGCAAGGGCTAGGGGGCTGGAATGAGTCAGGTTGTCTCGGCCAGAAGGAGTGCGGTGACGCGATTACGGATGTCGTCGCGGATGGCACGGACGGTCTCGATGGATTTTCCTTTGGGGTCGGGGAGTGGCCAGTCGGCGCGGCGGAGGTTGGGGATGTAGGGACACTCGTCGCCGCAACCCATCGTGATGAGCATTTCGGCCTGCTGGGCGAGTTCGGCGGTGAGTTTTTGGGGCTGTGCGGTGGAGAGATCAATGCCGACTTCGCGCATGACCTCGACGACGATAGGGTGAACGCGGTCGGCGGGTTGCGTGCCGGCCGAGATGGCATGGGCGAGTGTAGGATCGGCGAGTTGGTTGAAGAAGGCGGCTGACATTTGCGAACGGCCCGCGTTGTGGATGCAGGCGAAGATGTAGGTGCGCATGGTTTTCTCTGGGTGGCAATAACGAGGCTAGGAGTTACGTTGGACGAAGTGGCGGACACGGTTGCCGATGTCGTCGCGCACTTCGCGGAAGATAGCGAGTACCTCTTCGTCGGAGCCGGTCGCTGCTGCGGGATCGCGAATCGGCCAGTGCTCGCGGTAGCTGATGCCGGGGAAGATGGGGCAGCGGTCTTTGGCGCGGTCACAGACGGTGATGAGAAAGGGAATGAACTGTCCGAGGAAGTCGCACACGTCCTTTGAGGTTTGGTGGGAGATATCGATGCCGATCTCGGCCATGACATTTATTGCGAGTGGATTGACAGTGCTGGGTTCAAGCCCAGCGCTGACGGCTTCGAAGTTGATGTTTGAGGGAGATTGAAGTACGAGATGCCGCAGCCAGCCTTCGGCCATCTGGCTACGGCACGAGTTGCCGGTACAGAGAAAAAGAACCTTAGGCATGATGATCCTTTGGCTTGAGCGCATAGATCTTCATGCTTGCGGCGGCTTCATTGACGTCGTACTGCGAAAGCAGGCTGGTGAGTTCCTGGTGGAGCGTTGTGGGTGGGCAGCAGGGCGCTGATTCGCCGGCAGATTCCATTGTTGGGGAGCAACAGCCGACTTGGTTTTCGACCTTGGCGTATGCGTTTAAATCAGCACCACTGTCAACGATTTCGACAGGAGCAAAGCCTGCGAGAAGAAGTTCGCTACGGTAGGTGTCAACGTGGATCGCCCCTGCGATGCAACCGACGTAGGCGGCGAGACTGTTGGCGAGGGCTTCGGGCAACGTGCCTTTGAGGGCGATGTCGGAGACCGCTAGACGGCCTCCGGGCTTGAGGACACGGAAGATCTCCCGGAAGACGGCGGGCTTGTCTGGCGCAAGATTGATGACGCAGTTGCTGATGACGCAGTCCACCGAGGCGTCAGGTAGAGGGAGTCTATCGATGGTGGAGAGATGAAACTCAACGTTTGTGTATCCACCGGCAACAGCGTTGGTCTGCGCGCGTTCGATCATGGAGGGTGTCATGTCGATCCCGATAGCCCTGCCTTGTGGACCAACCTGCTTTGCGGAGAGAAAGACATCAAGACCGCCGCCGGAGCCGAGATCGACGACCACTTCACCGGGTTTGAGATGTGCGGTAGCGGTGGGATTACCGCAGGAAAGCCCCATATTGGCTGCGGCTGGAATCGAGGTGAGCTCGTCGGCGGTATATCCAAATGCTTCCGCAACCGCTTTGACCCCAGCGTGATCGTTGGTGAGTGAGCTTTCAGCGACGGCAGAGTACTTCGATCGAACTGAGTCAAGAATCTGTTCGGGCATAGGAGCTTCCTTTCGCAAATATATTTGCTTTTGCGAATATATTTGCGGGGAAAACATTCGTCAAGCCATATATGATGGTGTCATGGCGAAGCGTGAACAGTTTGAGATTGAGAAGTTCTTTCAGGCCCTTGGCGACCATACGCGTCTGCGTTTGTTGAACCTGATGGGGGAGCAGGAAGTTTGTGTCTGCTACTTTGTGGAGATATTAGGGCAGCCGCAGCCGAAGATTTCGCGGCACCTGGCGTACCTGCGATCTGCGGGGATCGTCGAAGCGCGGCGTGAAGGCAAGTGGATGCACTACCGGATTGCGATGCCGGAGCACAAGGGAGCGCGGAAGATCCTGAAGAAAACGCTGGAGGTGCTGCAGGAAGAGCGTTCTATGCAGGCAGATAGTGCGAAGTTGAAGAAGGCCTGCTGCTCGCCGTCGAAGTTTGCCGGGCTTGATGGCGCGCCACTGCCGAAAACTTGCTGCGAGGGGAAGTAGGCATGGCCCTCGGGATGCAAGGACAAGTGTGCGCGCCAGTGCTGCGGAAGAAGCTTTCGTTTGTGGATCGCTATCTGACACTGTGGATCTTTCTGGCGATGGCGATTGGTGTGGCGTTGGGGCACTTTGTGCCGGGCTCAGCCGGATTCATCAACAGCTTTCAACATGGAACGACGAACCTGCCGATTGCGGTGGGGCTGATCGTCATGATGTATCCGCCGCTGGCGAAGGTGCGGTACGAGAAGCTGGGCGAGGTGTTTCGCAACCGGCGTGTGCTGGGGCTTTCGCTGGTGCAGAACTGGGTGGTGGGGCCGGTGTTGATGTTCGCGCTGGCGGTGCTTTTCCTGCGCGGACAGCAGGCGTACATGCGCGGGTTGATCCTGATCGGCATTGCGCGGTGCATTGCGATGGTGTTGGTTTGGAACGAGCTTGCCGAAGGGGATGCGGATTATGTTGCAGGGTTGGTGGCTATCAACAGCGTGTTCCAGGTGTTGTTTTATAGCGTGTACGCGTGGGTGTTTCTGACGGTGTTGCCGCGTTGGTTTGGGTTGCAGTCGAGCGTGGTGCAGTTGGGAATTGCGCCGCTGGCGAAGAGCGTGGGGTTGTATCTTGGCGTGCCGTTTGCGGCTGGAGTTGTGACGCGGTTTGTGTTGCTACGCGCGAAGGGAGAGGAGTGGTATCGCACAAAGTTTGTGCCGAGGATCAGTCCGCTAACGCTGGTGGCGCTGCTGTTTACGATCCTCGTGATGTTTGCGTTGAAGGGCGATTTGATTGTGCGGCTGCCGCTGGATGTGGTGCGCATCGCGGTGCCGCTGGTGATCTATTTTGCGGTGATGTTCCTGGTGAGCTTCTGGATGGGCAAGCGGTTGGGTGCGAACTATGCGCAGTCGGCCACGCTGGCGTTTACGGCGGCTGGGAATAATTTTGAGTTGGCGATTGCTGTGGCAGTCGCGGTCTTCGGGATCAACTCGGGCGAAGCCTTCGTGGGCGTAGTGGGGACACTGATCGAGGTGCCTGCACTGATCGGGCTGGTGCGGGTGGCGTTCTGGATCAGGGAGCGGTGGTTTGCTTTGGAGGCAAGCGAGCTTCGCTAGCTGGGGACGGCTGTGAGGCTGGCGATGGTCTTTTCTAAGCTTGCGGGGTCTTCTACGTTGGTGGTGGAGAGGGCACGGTCGATCTGGCGGTTTAGGCCGGAGAGGACTTTGCCGGGGCCTACTTCAATGTAGTGCGTTGTGCCGGAGGATTGCAGGAGCTTGATGCACTCGACCCAGCGGACGGGGCCGGTGACCTGGCGGATGAGGGCGTCGCGGACTTCGGTGCCGCGGGTCATCAGGCGGGCGTCGACGTTCGAGGCGACCGGGAAAGCGGGGTCGGCGAAGGTGATGGATTCGAGGTGGTTGGCGAGCTGTAGCTGCGCGGGCTGCATGAGCGCGCAGTGAAACGGTGCGCTGACCTGGAGCATGACGGTGCGCTTAGCTCCGGCTTCTTTGCAGAGCTCGGCGGCGCGCTCGACCGCGGCCTGTGTGCCGGAGATGACGGTCTGGTCGGGGGAGTTGAGGTTGGCGGGCGAGACGACAGCGGAGACGCGCGAGGCGGCCTGCGGGAGCGTGGTCGCGGAGTTTGCGGGGTCGGTGATGGCGTCGAGCGCGGCGACGGTCTGGGCGCTGGGGTCGTTGGGGTTTGCAGGTGGGGCCTGGGTGAGCTCGTCGGAGACGCGGGCGCAGATGTCGTTGATCTGCTCGGCGGGCAGGCCGAGGATGGCGGCCATGGCGCCTTCACCGGCAGGCACGGCGGACTGCATGAACTGGCCGCGGAGGCGGACGGTGCGGACGGCGTCTGCGAAGGAGAAGGTGCCGGCGGCGACGTGTGCGGAGTACTCGCCGAGGGAGTGGCCGGCGGCGAGGGAGGGCTTAAGGCCGTGGGCGGCGAGCTCGTTGGCGAGCGTGAGGAAGGCCGCAGTGGAGACGGTGAGGATGGCGGGCTGGGTGTGCTCGGTGAGCTTGAGGGTCTCTTCGGGGCCCTCGAAGATGAGCTTCGAGAGCGAGAAGCCGAGGGCGTCGTCGGCTTCTTCAAAGACAGCGCGGGCGGCGGGCGAGGCGTCGTAGAGGGCGCGGCCCATGCCTACGGTTTGCGAGCCCTGGCCGGGGAAGAGGAGAGCGAGTTTGAAGGGGGTAGTTGCGGAGGTGGTGGTTGCGTCAGTCATCAGGAATAGTTTAGCGGGAGGAGCTACTCGATGATGCCGGTGGCGAATTGTTGCTCGGCTTTTGCTGTGGTGAGGGAGTAGAGGGCGAACTGGCGGCTGGTTTGGGCGCGGAGCTCGAAGAGGAGGCTGGCGCGGTGGCTGGCGTCGGGATCGACGGCGTCGACGAGGCGGAGCCAGGGGGTGCGGTCGAGGTGGGATGCGTCCGTGATGGAGCTGAGCGCGACTTGTAGCTCGCCGGAGGGCAGGCGCTGGGCGACGAGGGTGATGTAGACCGGGCCGCCGGTGGTGATAGGGGACTGGGCCGTGTAGACGAAGGTGGGCAGGCCGCCGTAGCTGAGCGTGTAGGGGGTGAGTTGCTCGTCGGCGAGGGTTGGGGTTGGGGCCAGGGTTTGAAGCGAGTGGGGGCCGAAACGGACGTGAGATTTTGAGGTGTTGGTGTTGGAGGACGTGGAAGCCCGGGTCCCAAAGGCGGGACCCGGGGCACCCGGATTTGTGGTGGTATTGGGTATTGTGAGCTGCGGGGCGGTTAGGTGCCAGGTGCTTAGGTATTTGGCGATGCGTTGCTGGGCGAGGGTTTGCAGGTCGGAGAGCGTGGAGGTGTGTTCGGCGGTGGATTGCCACTCGCGGGCGAAGAGGTGGGGATCGCGGTTAGCGGCGTCGGAGACGGCGGCGATCTGGTGGAGGTCGGGCGGAAGGGTGGTGAGCTCGGCTACGGGTTGGGTTCCAAGCGGGATGCCGCGACGCATGGTGGGGCGGTCGGGGTCGTCGTTGAGCGAGGTGTCCATTGGGGTGACGCCGGACTCGCTTTCCTTGCCCTTTTTCTTCTTGGTTTCGTCCACGGGATCGCGATGGCGGAGGGTGGGGCGGTCGGGGTCGTCGTCGGGGATGGCGCCTGTGCCGGTGGAGTCGGCGGTGTCGGCGGTGTCGGTGCGGCGGCTCATGTGGGGACGGTTGGAGTCCGTGGAATCGGAGGTGGGCTTGGTGTCGTCGGCCTGGGGCTGGCCGGGTTGGCGGCCGGTGAAGTGGGGGCGGTCGTCGTCATTGCTGCCGACGATGGTAGCGGCGTTTGTGTCTGCCTTCAGGGGGTGTGGCTTGGGCGGAGGAGCGGGAGGAGCGAAGGTTCCGTAGCCGTACCAGGCGGTGAGCGGGTTGTCATCTGTGGCGGAGCGGCGGGTGAGGACGTTGCGGGCGTAGGAGATGTCGAGCGTGCCTTTGGAGAGACCGGCTTCTTCGACGGAGTAGACGTCTCCGGACTGCAGCGCGAAGGGCATGGGCTGGGTGAGGTAGACGCCGGCGTCTTCAAGATGGCCGTTGATGAAGAGCGAGACGGGGACGAGGCGCGCAGCGGTGGGCTTGGCGAAGTCTCCGGTCCACTCGTAGACGGCGATGGCGCGGGTGACTTTCTCCGGCGGAGCGACGTGGTGCATCTGAGCGTGGAGCGAAGGCGCTTGCAGCAACGTCGCAGCGACGAGGGGCGACAGCAGGAGCGAGCCACGTATGGAAAAGCGCTGGAGCATGTATCTATTAGACGTGAAACGGCGAGGGAGCGTTTCGGAGACGTTTTCGGCTACCGATTGCGGGGTGGGGCAGGATATAGTGACGCTGGGTGGTACCTCCAAGATTTCAGTTAGGTAAATGAGCATGACACTGTGTTGAGATAGTGTCATCAGGGCTTTGCATACGACCATGAGCAGTGAGAACAACAAACAATCCGGCAGCGCTGTTTTGACCGGCGGTGGAGTGGCGCGGGCAGAGCTGCGGGCGGGCGTGCCGCTGTGCGTGGACCTTGATGGCACGCTGGTGAAGTCGGACACGCTGGTGGATACGGTGTTGGCGATTGCACGGCAAAAGCCGAGGGAGTTGCTGAGGATTCCGGGGTGGATCGCGGAGGGCAAGGCGTCGTTCAAGCAGCATTTGACCTCGACGGTGGAGCTGGACGTAGAGCACTTGCCCTACAATCACACGCTACTGGAGTGGTTGCGGCTGGAAGCCGGAGCGGGCCGGGAGATTTATCTGGCGACTGCTGCGGATCGTGTGTTGGCCGAGCGCGTGGCGGCTTATCTGGGGATTTTTTGCGGAGTACTGGCTTCGGACGGAGCGACAAACCTGGCGGGTGGGAACAAGCTGGCGGCGTTTCGCGAGCGGTTTGGCGACAATTTTTGTTATATCGGAAACGCGAAGCCGGATGCGGAGTTGCTGGCGGCCTGCGTGTCGCCGATGGTGGCGAACCCTGACGGGCAGCTTCGGGCAGCGATGCAGCGCGCGGGGACTGTTCCGGTGAACCGGTTTGAGGATAGGACGCCGGTGTTGAAGAGCTGGCTACGAGCGATCCGGCTGCACCAGTGGGCGAAGAATACGTTGATTTTTGTGCCGCTGCTGCTGGCGCACCAATGGAATCCGGCGACGTTTGTGGGCGCGGCGGCAGCGTTTTTGAGCTTTGGCATGTGCGCTTCCGCGACGTACATCATCAACGATCTGCTGGATGTAGAGACGGACCGCAGGCATCTGCGGAAACGGACGCGGCCGTTTGCGGCGGGGGATCTTTCGCCGATTACGGGCGTGATGATGGTCGTGCTGCTGATGATTGCATCACTGGCGCTGGCCATTGCGCTGCCACGGATCGTCGATGCCATGCCGGGCTCGTACGCTTTGGTGAAGCCGTACAAGTTCCTGGAGTGGCTGGGGCTTTATACGGTAACGACGCTGACGTACTCGCTGTACCTGAAGCGGAAGTTGCTGCTGGATGTTTTTGTGCTGAGCGGGCTGTATACCGTTCGCATCCTGGCCGGAAGCGCGGCGACGGGGGTTCCGGTTTCGGCGTGGCTGGCTGGTTTCAGCGTGTTCTTCTTCCTGTCGCTGGCGTTTGTGAAACGGTTTAGCGAGCTGGAGAGCCTGCGGGAGCGCGGCAAGACTGTGTCGAACGGTCGCGGATATTTTGTGACCGATCTGGAGCAGTTACGCGCACTCGGGACGGGCGCGGCGTATGCGGCTGTGGTCGTGATGACGTTCTACATCAGCAATCCGGAGACGAACTCTCTGTATAGCCATCCGATTCGGTTGTGGCTGATGGTGCCTGTGCTGCTGCTCTGGCTGAGCCAGGTGTGGATGCTGGCGAGCCGGGGCGAAATGCATGATGATCCCGTGGTTTTTGCGATTACGGACAAGCGAAGCCTGCTGCTGGGGGTATTGATGGCGGTGGTGATCTGGTGGGCGTTGTAGGGTTGTCGTTAGAATTGGCTGCACATGCCACCTAAGATTCGAGACATCCTTCGCCGGTTGGAAGAAGACGGCTGGGTCGTGAAGTCACAAAGCGGAAGCCATCGCCAGTTTGTGCATCCGACGAAGCCGGGCAAGGTTACGGTTGCCGGACATCCATCAAATGATCCCGATGAAGGCACCTATCGGAGTATTCTTAAGCAGGCAGGGTTGAAACGATGACAGAATACGCGGTCATATTCGGACAAACTCGGACTGGTTGGAGCGCATACGTCCCGGATCTTCCGGGATTGGTCGCTGTTGGATCGTCTTTTGAAGAGACCGAACAGCTTATGCGTGAAGCACTAGAGATTCATCTCGGAAGCATGCTGGAGGATGGAGATTTCATTCCCCAACCTGCAACTCGCGTATTAACGATGCGAGCCGTAGTTCTTGAAGACCGACTGGCTAAGTCGGCGTAAGGAAGACCGTTGAACATTCCGCAACTTACAGATTTTTCAGAGGCGTCGCTGGACGCTGCTTTTGCCGCCGTTCGCCATGAGGCTGAAGCGGCTGTTGGTGTTGCAGCGTTTGATGCTGAGCAGTTTCGGCTGGATTGGCTGGGACGCAAGCAGGGTCACCTGAAGGCGATCTCGGACGCCTGGTTGAAAGCTGCGCCGCCGGAAGCGAAGAGGCTAATTGGGCAGCGGTTCAACGCGCTCAAGGAGCAGGTAGAAGCGCTTGTCGCTGAGAGCGCGGCAGGGACGGGGACGAAGGTCTCTGTGGCTGGGCTCGATGTCACGCTGCCGGGAAGCGCGCAGCGCGTGGGCGTGGAGCATCCGCTGGTGAAGACGATGGCGGAGATCGTTGGCGTGTTTCAGCGGATGGGCTACTCCGTCGGGCTGGGGCCTGAGGTGGAGAGCGATTTTTACAACTTCGAGAGCTTGAACTTTCCGCCGAACCATCCGGCGCGCGATACGCAGGACACGCTGGTGGTCGCCGAGCAGGAAGGCAAGCCGTTGCGCGACCGGTTGCTGATGCGGACGCATACTTCGCCGGTACAGATACGCACCATGCTGGAGCAGGCGCCGCCGCTGCGGATGGTGATTCCGGGCAAGGTGCATCGCAACGATGCTGCCA
>Ga0302305_1000737_pt1 | contig 19241 bp, 18 predicted proteins | sample III_Palsa_E2_3_FD_198764 | JGI IMG/M metagenome (GOLD analysis project Ga0302305, IMG submission 198764) | Peat permafrost microbial communities from Stordalen Mire near Abisko, Sweden - III_Palsa_E2_3 | ecosystem: Environmental > Terrestrial > Soil > Palsa > Peat permafrost | place: Sweden... | reverse complement strand
CGGAGAGCTGAACGAGGATCTCATTGCAATCCTGCGCAGCAACGTGCGCGAGCAGGACCAGGTCATTGGGGACTTCCATTCGCTTGCCGTTTGTAACGACACGGGTCGCAGGCGCCTCATGCAGATGATGGACGAGTTCGGTCTGGACACGTTGGAGAACCTGGCAGCATTCATTTTCGAGCACAGCGAACGTGCAACACGCGAGAAGATCGCGGCCTTGCCGAGAGGCGAACACAGCTATCGGATGACCGTCGACGGGTACGATCATGAGATCGACCTTGCTGTAAAGGTTCATGCGCAGGACGACACGATGTATGCCGATTTCAGCGGCACGTCTGGCCCAAGCGCATACGGTATCAACGTGCCGCTGACCTATACGAAGGCTTACGCCTGCTACGCGTTGAAGTGCGCAATCGCGCCGACCATTCCAAACAACTGGGCGTCGCTACGGCCATTCGTCGTGACCGCGCCGGAGGGCTGCATTCTCAACGCGCCGCGTCCGCGCGCGGTGGCAGTACGTCATGTTCTCGGCCATTTGCTTCCGGATGTCGTGCTGGGTGCGCTGCAGCCGCTTTGTGCGGATATTGTTCCTGCTGAGGGCGCTAGCGCGCTCTGGAACCTGCAGATGGCGTTCGAAGGCACGCGCGAAGACACGCTTGCCAATCGTCACCAGATGCTGACATTTAACAGCGGCGGCACCGGCGCACGGCCTCATAGCGACGGGCTCAGTGCAACCGCGTTTCCGAGCGGCGTCCAGACGATGTCCGTCGAGGTCACCGAAAGCGTGGGACCGGTCGTCATCTGGCGGAAGGAATTGCGACCTGATTCTGGGGGCGCGGGCAAATGGCGAGGGGGTCTCGGGCAGTGCATCGAGATCAGCGCACAGGACGGCTATCGTTTTAGCCTCAATGCAATGTTCGACCGCGTCCTGAATCCGGCGAGAGGGCGTGAAGGGGGAGGGGACGGCGCAGCGGGCATTGTTGCGCTAGACGACGGGACATACTTGCGGTCCAAGGGCAATCAGGCTATTCCGCCTGAGCGGCGTCTGGTGCTTTCCTTGCCTGGTGGCGGTGGATATGGGCATGCTGAGCAGCGTAGTGTGGCTCAGGTCAGAGCCGATGTTGCTGCGGGGTATCTGAGTGAGGAGTTGGCCAGGGTTCAGTATCCGGGGGCTTTTGATGAGTGATGCCAATAAACTGTGCCTTAGGCAGTCATGTCGCTTAGCGCTTCGCACACGCGCTTGATAACATCCGGCCAGTCGCCGATCGTGCGCTGACGGAACAGACGAACCGATGGATACCACGGACTGTCTTCGCGCTCGAGTTGCCATCGCCAGTCGCAATTGACCGGCAACAGCAGCCACGTTGGCTTGCCCATAGCGGCGGCGAGATGAGCCACAGCCGTGTCGACGCTGACTATGAGATCCAGATTCGCGATGATGGCTGCCAGGTCGGAGAAGTCGTTGGTGTCGTCACCAAGGTATTGAAATGACGGCGTGCTTGCGAGGTACGCCGCGTCTTGCGCATGCAGGCCCTTTTGAATAACGAATACGTCTGCCTGGTCGAGAAGCGGGGTGAAGCATGCGAGAGATGCGGAACGGTTGCGGTCGTTACCATGCTCTGGATTGCCCGACACAGCGATGCCGACACGCGTGGCATGCGCTCGAGCAGGTTGTAGTCGACTGCGCCACGTCTCAATGGCTTGCGGATCTGCGCGGAGGTATCGGGAGACGTACGGGATCGACGAGGATTCTATCTTCAATGCGTTAGGAAGGCTAAGCAAGGCGATAGCGAAGTCGCAGGCGGGAGGCGTCTCACCTCTGGCAATGACATGGATGTCGCGAAAATTTGCAGTAACTAGCGCCTTTAGCGGGGACTGAACTTCCAGGACGACGTCAACGCCGCGCGCCTTCAGTGCGGACGCGTAGCGGCAAAACTGGATGGTGTCCCCGAAGCCTTCGTCGGCCCAGATCAGCAGGCGCTTGGCCGTGAGGTTTTCTGAGCCTGACCACTCCGGGACGTCGGCATGTCTGCGTACGTTGGGGCGGGCGCAGCGCCAGCGCGATTCGAATCCTGCCCATCCCTCTAGATATTCGCCTCTTTGCAGATGCAAGAGGCTTGCGTTAAAGCTTGCCTCGGCATGATCGGGATTGATTGATAGCGCGCGCTCGTAGCTTGACGATGCTGCGTCGGGCTTGCCCAGCGCTTGCAAGGCCATACCCTGGATATTCAAGGCTTCGACCTGAGCGGGGTAGATGGAAATGGCGTGGTTTGCGGCGGCCAGCGCTTCGTCATGCCGCTGCTGATGGAGCAGCACAAAGGCTCGATCGGTCAGTGCCTCGCTATTCCTCGGTGCAATCAGCAGGGCGTTTTCGAGCACTTCCAGCGCCTCTGAATAGCGCTTCAGGGAGCTGAGGGAACGGGCTTGTCCGAGACGCGCCTCGATGTTTTCAGGTTCATCCGATAACGCTTGCTGGAAACTGCTCAGTGCGTCGGTGTAGCGCTGAAGTTGCAGCAGGGCGGAGCCGCGACCGCAGTATCCCTGTGCGGTCATATTTCGTTGTTTCGATGCTTCGTCAAAATCTTGAAGCGCGCCGTGCGCGTCGCCGAGGTATGCACGTAAGATGCCGCGGTTTTGAAGAGCGAAGTGTAGATCTGGCCGGATCGCAAGGGCCTGGTCGAAGCTTGCAATGGCTTCCTCGCGACGGCCGAGCGTGACAAGGGCGTTGCCGCGGTTGTTCCATGCTTCTGCCAGGTCAGGTCTGACATGTAACGCTGCGTCGAAGTTGATCAAGGCATTATCGACGTTACCGTGCTCCAGGTGCAGGACACCCAACTGATGCAGGGCGAAGGTGTGAGCCGGTTGGAGTGCAATGACCTGTTCGAAGCTCGCTATTGCCTCTTCGCGTCTGGCTGGATCGTTCAGGCCAAGCCGGGTTAAAACGTTGCCCAAGCCCAGCCAGGCGCCGGCGTTGGCAGGATCGATCGTTGTGGCTCGTTCAAAGCTTGCGCGTGCCTCTTCGTTTTGATCAAGCGATTGCAAGGCGAGTCCAAGGTTGACATGGGCTGCGGCGTTTTCCTCGTGGACATCTAGTGCTTGTCTAATCAGCTGTACGGCGAGATCGTGTCTCTGGGACTGGTATGCGATTACGCCGAGCAGGTGGAGTGCGTCGGGGTGCTGAGGATGTATGCGCAGCACAGCCTCGTATAAGGCTTGGGCTGCGGTGAGGTTGTTTCGCCGGTGGGCGTGGACGGCGTCTGCGAGTAATTGGGAGGTGGTTGGGTCGTCGGCCTCGATCTTTGGGGGAACCGGGGTTGGCCGTTTATCGTCGGTGGGGTTTTCGGGGCACATCGCACAATTCTACGAGTCTGGAAGCACCTTCGCGATAGTATCTTCGTCGAGCGTCAAAACATGGAGGACAAGACCTGGCTGAAGCGTGATTTTGACTCGCTACGGCGTTGGCTCGGGGCGTTGGGCGGCTTCCAGTACATCGCGGCGGCGACCGTGTCGGCCAGCCAAGGGCTGACGTTGATGGCTGGCTCCCCGTGCGGTCCGGGCGCACGGTTGATCCATCGTCGGTCGACGCGCCCCCCCATCTGCCTTTGCAATCCGGCATGTGGGCTATTGGGCCGGCGCTGGTCGGCACGTTGTTCGACGGCGGCCGGCTTCGCGCGATGACCGAGAAGGCGCAGGCGCAATACGATGCGAGCGCGGCCGACTATCGCCAGACCGTGCTGCTGGTCAAAGCGCTTGGGGGGACATGGTGAGTCGTCTGCGCGAGCAGGCGTAGGCCAACCCAAAGCTTTCCACATCTTTCCTACGGCTTGAAGGATTTTATTCATGGTGGCACCAGCGCTACCGACAAGCGATGCTCCTTCCTCGACTGTGGCAGTCGACGCGTCGATCAGTGCTTTAATTTCCTTGGCCGCAGTTGCAGAGCGCTGCGCCAGGTTACGCACTTCCGAGGCGACAACCGCGAATCCCCTTCCTTGTTCGCCCGCACGCGCAGCCTCGACTGCTGCGTTGAGCGCAAGGATGTTGGTCTGGAACGCGATCCCATCGATGACGCTCAAAATGTCAGCAATTTGATGTGACCTGCTTGAGATTTCCCCATCGTCCTGACCACATTCCCCACAACCTCATTGCCCTGAGCGGCGATGGTCGCTGCCTGCTCCGCGAACTTCGCCGCACGCTGCGCGCTATCGGCATTTCCGCGTACGTTTGCCGTCATGTGATCCATACTGGACGCGGTTTGTACGAGCGCCGCCGCCTGTTCTTCAGTTCGCTGGGACAGATCCGTATTGCCTGCGGCAATCTCGTTTGCGCCGATGTTCACATTTTCCGCACGGGCACGGACCTGCCCGATCATGTCGATCAGTCGCACTTGCATTTCGTGGAGAGAGCGCAGGAGGCTATAGCGATCAGTGCCGGTGATAGACATAACAGTCGCAAGATCTCCGGCGACCATCCGTTGCGCGCACCGAAGCGCCACTTCAAGGTCGCCCCCAAGACTATTGCGTACGCTGCGGAGCACGATCACCATGATTAGTGCGGCTGCCCCCCTAGTATGACCGTGATGGTCAACCATTGGAGCAGGTCAGAATAGAAAGCGCGCTGGACGTCATCCATATACACACCAGTAACAACAAACCAGTCCCATGGCTCGAAATGGAGCGCATAGCCGGTCTTGGGGACTGCAACTTCGCCGCCCGGTCTTGTCCAGACATAGCTAAAAAAGCCGCCCCCCGGTTCATCGCCAGCTCGCACTATGTCGATGAACATGTGATTGCCGGCTGCATCCACAAAGTTCGACATGTCCCGGTTTGCAAGCGACGGTTGCATCGGGTGCATTACGTTGTGTCGGCGCGAATCGCTAACGGTCACATAGCCGTCTGACCCGAATCTAAGGCTAGACATGACGAAGAGAGCTTGTTTCCTCGCATCATCTTCACTAAGGGCACCCTTCTGAGATAAGTCGTTGAAATGTCTGGCGACACTGCTTGCTTCCTGGACCAATTGCTTCAGTTGCTCGTGACGGTCGGCGATCATTTGTGCACGGCTATGCCACGCACCAAAACATCCGATCATTAGTAGTCCGGTCCAAAGCACCGCGACTAAGAGGGTAAGCTTCCTATTTAAGGACGCTTGCGCCGGAATGCGAGGCCATCGCCGAACATAGGGGCCGTGAAGCGCGATAGGCAACAGTGACAACCTTGGCGATATTTAACCCAGTCCCAGATTCCGCAGATATTGTTTAGCGAGCTACGTCCCAAAGGCGTCGAACTGAAACAAGGTCAATGCCGTCTCCCCGGGTTTTACCAGCACGAACCTCAACGGATACGCCGGCAGTGAGACCGTCGAGGAGGGCGCTCGCGAGGCGGTCCGGGTTGCGCTGCTGGGTCCGGACGGCCCCACAGGGACGTTTACGCGCTGGAACGGCGAAACAATCCCATGGTGATTCAAGTCTGGCGCGCGTCTTCGGAAGCGACCCTCTATCAAGACAGTCAGGGGAGTCGATTTTTGATCCTGTTGACAACTGAAAATACGGCGCTTTAAACTTTCCCCACACCTCGCGGCCTGACAATGACGTCCGCCCGGGGACACGGCACAGAAGCCCTCTGACGAACTGACGTTCGTCAGAGGGCTTTTTTTTGTCCGCACTTTCCCCCTGTCTAGCGCTCACTTCTGGAGAATCCGCATGTTGCTGAAGCCGTCGGGCTGGATGCTTCTCGCCCTTACCGCAGGACTTGCACTGACCTCGCTCGCATCGAGTGCCGCCGATCCCGTGAAAATCGGCTTGCTGGAAGACGCCTCGGGTAACTTCGCACTGGCGACCATTCCGAAGATCCACGCCACGCAGCTTGCGGTCGAAGAGATCAACGCGAAGGGCGGCATTCTCGGACGCCCCGTGCAGCTGATCGCCTACGACACCCAGTCGGACAACACCAAGTTTCAGGAACTTGCGCGGCGGCTTGTCCAGACGGACAAGCCGGATGTCATCTTCGGCGCATTCTCCAGCGCCTCGCGCGAAGCAATCCGCCCGATCATGGACCGCGCGCATCAGCTTTACTGGTACGACAACCAGTACGAGGGCGGCGTGTGCGACACCAACACCTTCGTGACCGGCGCGGTGCCCGAGCAGCAATTCTCGACGCTCATTCCCTGGATGATGCAGAAGTACGGCAAGAAGGTGTACACCATCGCCGCCGACTATAACTTCGGACAGATCTCCGCCGAGTGGGTGCGCAACATCGTCAAGGAAAATGGCGGCACGATGGTCGGCGAGGAGTTCATTCCGCTGTCGGTATCGCAGTTTGGCCAGACGATCCAGAACATCCAGAAAGCGAAACCCGACTTCGTGGTTACGCTGCTGGTCGGCGCGAACCAGTCGTCGTATTACGAGCAGCAGGCTTCGGCGCATCTGAATCTGCCGATGGCGAGCTCGGTGAACGTCGGTCAGGCGTACGAGCACAAGCGCTTCAAACCACCGGCACTCAAGGACATGTACGTCACGGCGAACTACGTCGAGGAAGTCGATACCCCCGCGAGCAATGACTTCAAGAAGCGCTTCCACGCGAAGTTCCCGAACGAGCCGTACATCAACCAGGAAGCGGCGAACGCTTACGACGCCATCTATCTGTACAAGGCCGCCGTCGAAAAAGCCGGCTCGACGAATCAGGACGCGGTGCGCAAGGCGCTTGAAACTGGCAGCATTTGCGTTGAAGGTGAGCAGGGTAAAGTCTGTATCGACCCGAAAAGCCATCACGCGAGCCACACCATCTTCCTGGTCCACGTGAAGGAGGATCACTCCGTCGAGATTCCCAAGGTGTGGGCCGACGTGCAGCCGTACTGGCTCGGCAAGGTCGGCTGCGATCTGCCGAACAAACCGGATCATCGTCAGTACACGCCGTCGAATCTCCCCAAGAAGTCCTGATTTGAGCCGGCGCGCGGCGGCAGATGCAATGCCGCCGCGCGTCCGTTCCTGAACGTGGAGCATGCATGGCCACCTTATCGGTTCTCTATTCGCTCATCTATCAGTTCGGCGACAGCTTCGCTTATCTGGTGCTCGCGGCACTCGGCCTCGCGGTGATTTTCGGCATGATGGGCGTCATCAATCTCGCGCATGGCGAGTTCATCATGTGCGGAGCCTACGTCACCATCATCGCGGCCAAGCGCGGCGTGCCGCTGCCTCTCGCGATGCTGCTAGGCGCGATCGCGGCTGCACTGGCGGGCGTGGTGATCGAACGGCTCGTGATCCGTCATCTGTATGACCGCCTGTTCGATTCCGTCGTCGCGACGTGGGCGATCAGCCTCATCGTGCAGCAGACCATGCTGCTCGTCGCCGGCCCTTCGCTCGAAGGCATTCGCACGCCGTTCGGGGCATTCTCTCTCGGCGAGTATTCCTTTTCGACGTATCGCGCCGTGCTGCCCGGCATCGCGCTGGCGATCCTGTTCGCGCTCTATCTGCTGTTCTTCAAGACCAATTACGGCGTCTGCGCGCGTGCGACGATCCTGAACGCCAGGATGGCGCAATGTCTCGGCCTGCGCACCGACCGGCTTTATACGCTGACCTTCGCGCTCGGCGCGGGCCTGGCGGGACTCACCGGCGCACTCTATGCTCCGACCATGACAGCGGTGCCGACGATGGGCAGCAACTTCATCGTGCAAGCGTTCGTGTCGGTGGTCGTGGGCGGCGCCAACGTGATCGCGGGAACCACGCCGGCCGCCGCTGTGCTCGCCATCATCCAGACCGCGCTCACCGCGTCCTACGGTCAACTGTTCGGGCAGATCGGGCTGCTGGTCACGGTCATCGTCGTGATCCGGCTGATGCCGCAGGGCCTCGGCAACCTTTTCGCGCGCTTACGCTAGGAGGCAGACGTGAAGCAAACGAACCTGCCTGCGACGAGCGTCACCACGCGCGCGTTGCCTTACGTGCCGTGGATCTTGGCGCTGTGCCTGCCGCTGGTGGTCGATGCGAACACCAGCGGCAATCTTGCGTACTGCCTGCTATGGGCATTCAGCGCAGTCGGGCTCGCCGCGATGTGGGGCTACGGGGGCATCCTGTCGTTTGGGCAAACCGCCTTCTTCGGGCTGTCAGGCTATAGCTACGGCATCTTCACGCTGAACTACGGCGATACGTGGTTCGAATCATGGCTCGGTCTGGGCGCGGGACTGGTGGTGAGCGTCGTCGTCGCGGCGCTGATCGGCTACATGATTTTTTATGGTCGGATCAAGGGCGTGTTCATCGGCATCGTCACGCTGTCGGTCACGCTCGTGCTCGAAACCTTCATGTCGCAGACTGCTGGCCCGCAATGGGCGATCGGCGAAGCGCGGCTGAACGGCTACAACGGTATGGGCGGCATGCCGCAACTGACGATTCCGTGGCCAGGCGGGCCGCTCACGCTGGAGAACGCGAGCTTCTATTACCTCGTTCTGATCCTGCTGATCGTGGTCTATGCCGTGATGCGCAAGCTGCTCGACGGTACGTTCGGCCTTACGCTCATCGCTATCCGCGAGAATCCGCAGCGTGCGGAGATGCTGGGCGTCGATATCCGCCGTCATCAATGGCTCGTGTTCGTGCTCGGCTGCACGCTGGGCGGATTGTCGGGCGCGCTCTACACGATCTGGGGCTCCTATATCACGCCGTCGACGATGGGCCTCACGGCCGCCGCGATGCCCGTCATCTGGGTGGCGACCTCGGGCAGGAAGAGCATCGGCGGGGCCATTCTCGGCACGGCGCTGCTCGTATGGCTTTCGCAAAATCTCGCTGTATATGGCAGCCAGTACGCGTTGATCCTGCTCGGCGCGATTCTGCTGATCGTGGTGCTGGGCGCGCCGGAAGGGCTGCTGCCATTCGTCACGCGGCATCTGCGGCGGGTCTCGGGCCGCTCGCGCGACGGCGCGCGCCACGGTCGCGCACGCATCAGGCAGGAGGAAGGCAAGTCATGACCACGCTACTGGAAACGCACGGACTCAAGAAGCATTTCGGTGGCGCACATGTCATCAACGGCATCGACTTCAGGATCGATGCGGGCGAAATCCGTTGCGTGATCGGGCCGAACGGCGCGGGCAAGAGCACATTCTTCAAGCTCATCACCGGCGAGCATCGGCCCTCGGAGGGCAGCGTGATGTTTCTCGGCGAGGACATGGGTCATGTGCTGCCACACGAGCGCATTCGCATGGGCATGAGCATCAAGTTCCAGATTCCTGGCGTGTTTCCTGACCTGAGCGTGCGCCAGCATCTGCAGTTGTCGCTGCATCGCGCTAAGGACGACCGGCCCGAAAGCCTCGACGAGCTCTTGCAGCGCTTCATGCTGGAGAAGGAGGGGCACGTGCTCGCGCGCAATCTGTCGCATGGCAAGAAACAGTGGCTCGAAATTGCCATGGCCGTGTCGCTGCGTCCGAAGCTACTGTTTCTCGATGAGCCCGTCGCGGGCATGTCGGTCGAAGAGACGCATGCGACCGGCGAACTCATCAAGCGTCTGTCGGCAGCCGGTCTGACGATGATGGTGGTCGAGCACGACATGACCTTCGTCAAGCAGATCGCCTCGCGCGTGACGGTGCTACATGGAGGGCGTGTGCTCGCGGACGGACCGCTTGACGAGATCCTCGCGCGCGACGATGTCGCCGAAGTCTACCTGGGGAAGAGGAAGTGAGCGCGCTGCTCGAGGTGTCAGGCGTGGAGGCAGGTTACGGCGGCGGACGCGTGCTCAATGGCGTGTCGTTCAGCGTCGGCAAAGGCGAGGTGCTCGCGTTGATCGGGCGCAACGGCGTCGGCAAGACCACGTTGATGCGCGCGCTGATTGGCCTCATCACGCTCGACGCCGGCGAAATCACGCTGGATGGCGAAGCGATCGGCCACCGCAAACCTTACGTTCGCGCGCAGCAAGGCATGGGCTATGTGCCGCAAGGACGCGAGATCTTCGGCGCGTTGACCGTCGCCGAGAACCTTCAGGTCGGCGCGCAGGCGAATCGCGCGCAGGCGGCGCGAATGAGAGAGAAAGTGGTGGGCTACTTTCCGGTGCTGAAGCAGCGCTACGCGCAGAAAGCGGGGACCATGAGCGGCGGCGAACAGCAGCAACTGGCGATCGCGCGCGCGCTCGTCAGTTCGCCGAAAGCGCTGCTGCTCGACGAGCCATCGGAAGGCATTCAGCCCTCTATCGTCGATCTGATTGGCGAGACGCTACAGCAGATCGCGAGTGAGACGGGCATCGGCGTGGTGCTGGTCGAGCAGGACATGGGTATGGTCGAACGCATCGCGACGCGCTGCTGCGTGATGGACAAGGGCCGGATTGTCGAGACATTGAGCCCCGCGCAGCTTGGCGACGAACAACTGATTCGCCAGTATCTGGCACTGTAACGGAGAGCAGAACATGAAATGGCTTGAAGAATCGATCATGATGAAGCGCGGAGTCGGCGCCCATCGTGAGCCGGTGGAGCATCATCTTACGGAGGAGTTGCAGCAGACCTATCACTACACCATCGGGCCGTATTCGCAGCCGGTGCTGCATGTCAAGCCGGGCGACCGCATCGTGGTCGAAACGCGCGACGCATTCGAAGGCAAGATCAAGGAAGAGACCGACAAGCCGTCGCAGGTTTTACAGGTGCCGTTTCTCAATCCGCAGAACGGGCCCATCATGATCGAGGGCGCGGAGAAGGGCGACGTGGTCGCCGTGTACATCGAAAAGATGGCGCCGCGCGGCGACGATCCGCATGGATTTTGCTGCATGATCCCGAACTTCGGCGGCCTGACCGGCACCGACTACACCGCACTGCTCAACGAGCCTTTGCCGGAAATCGTGCGCAAGATCAAGATCGACGAAGAGAATGTGTACTGGAGCAAGCGCAACACGCTTCCGTACAAGCCCCATATCGGCACGCTGAGCCTTTCGCCCGAGATCGATTCCATCAATTCGCTCACGCCCGACAATCACGGCGGCAACATGGACGTGCCCGATATGGGGCCGGGCAGCATCACGTATCTGCCGGTGCGCTCGCCTGGCGGCCGGCTCTTCATCGGCGATGCGCACGCCTGCCAGGGCGACGGCGAAGTCTGCGGCACAGCCGTCGAGTATCAGAGCACGACGACGGTGCGTGTGGATCTCATCAAGAACTGGCAGATCGCCTGGCCACGGCTCGAAAACGAGGATGCGTTGATGAGCATCGGCAGCGCGCGGCCGCTGGAGGACGCGACGCGAATTGCCTATCGCGAGCTGGTGCTATGGATGGCTGCCGAATACGGCTTCGACAAATGGGACGCGTACATGATGCTCAGTCAGGTTGGCAAGGTTCGCCTTGGTAATTTTGTCGATCCAAAATACACCGTTGGCGCGATGGTCGCCAAGCATTACCTCAAGTAATGCATCAGGTAATGCCTCACGCAGGAAGAAGCAGAAAGAATCAAGGCAGACAAGCGCGGGGCACCCGCTCCGCGCGTTTTCGAGGGCGCGTCACGAAATGGCTTTGTCCGATGTCATCCGAGTAGGCCTGCTTTGCTCGACGAGCGGCTCGACCGCCTTGCTCGAACAGTCGCAGTGGCGCGGCGCGTCCCTCGCCATCGAGGAGATCAACGCGCGCGGCGGCATCGATGGACGCGAACTCATCGCCCTTCACTACGATCCCGCCTCGGACCCCGCCGCATTTCGTGAACTTGCCGAGCGGCTGATCCTGCAGGACGGCGTCAACGTCATCTTTGGCGGATACACCTCGACGAGCCGTAAGGCCATGCTGCCCGTCGTGGAAAAACACAACCGGCTGCTGATCTATTCGCAGCAATACGAGGGCTTCGAATACTCGGACAACATCATCTATAGCGGCGCTTCGCCGAATCAGAACGGCGTGCAGCTCGCCGATTTCATGACGGAAGCCTATGGCGCGCGTGTCTATTTCATCGGTTCGCGCTACGTCTATCCGTACGAATGCAATCGTACGATGCAGGAACTTCTGCTGCAGCATCCCGAAGGCGCGATTCTCGGCGAGCGCTACCTTCCGCTCGATGCCACGCGCGATCAGTTCGCGCAGGTCGTCGCGGATATCAGGCGCAAGTCGCCAGACTGGATCTTCAGTACGGTCATCGGTGCGACCGTCCCCTATCTCTACGATGCCTACGCGCATGCGGACCTCGATCCGTCCCGCATGCCCATTGGCAGCCTGAATACCTCCGAGACCGAGATTCATGCCATGGAGCGTGGCATCGCGGCCGGGCATTACACGGCGGCGCCTTATTTCCAGAGCGTCGACACGGCGGAGAATCATCGCGCGGTGCGGCACCATCAGTCGCGCTTCGGTGCTAATACGCCCACGGACATGAACTGGGAGGCAGCGTACTACCAAATGCACATGTTCGCGGAAGCATGCGCACGCGCAGGCTCGGACGAAATCGGGGCGATCATGTCGCATCTCCTCGGCTCGGAATTTGCTGCGCCGCAAGGCCGGGTACGTATCGATCCGGTCAATCATCACATGGCGCTCTATCCGCGCATCGGCCGCGCCAATGCGGACGGCCAGTTCACCATTCTGCGCGAATCGAAATTCGCCGTCGGCCCCGATCCGTACATGACGCGCCAAACGCTAGGGGACTGGGTCACGAAGTTGAGCACGCGGGACTACTGACGTGAACACGCGCGCCGACAGAGGCCAACGCAGCCTCACGAGTTCGTTTCTCGAGCGCACTGCGCGCGTGGTCGTTTTCCATCCGGACGACGATGACGGGCAGACGCTCACCAACCATCTACGTCGCATGGGCTTTCAGGTGGAACGATGCTGGCCGCCGACGGACACGCTGCCCGAGCGGACCGACCTCGTGTTTCGCGCGTTGCTGCCAGAAGAGCGCGCACCGAAAAGCGAGTGGTCCGGGCCGGATGCGCCACCCGTCATCTGCGTGGTGAGCTACGAGAATCCGACCTTCATCGATCAGGCTATCAAGATGGGCGCGGACGGCATCGTGACGACGCCGATTCGCGCATCGGGGTTGCTGTCCACGGTGGTGATGGCGCTGTATCACGCGAAGCGCTCGCGTCAGCATACGCAACGCATCGAGAGACTCGAGCAGAAACTGCTCGACAGCCGGCATCTGCGGGAAGCGAAAGGGATTCTGATGACCATGCACCATGTGAGCGAAAGCGAGGCATACGACATACTCCGCGCGCAGGCGATGGAAAAGCGCGTGACCATCGACGATATCTGTCACTCCGTTATTCAGGCGGGCGAAGTGCTGCAGATTGCGCGCGGCGTGGCATCGGAAGATGGGCGCGAGAAGGAATGATCGCGCCGTTGTGGGGCGCACTCGATATCGTCGAGGCCAATGTAAGCGCACTCGCCGTCAGTAACGACATCGAATCGTGGCGTAAGGAGTCCGAAACGGGTGCGCGTCAACTCAACAGGAGCATGGAATGGAACAAGGCAGTGCGATGAACATCGACCTGGAAAATCTGACGGTCGACGCTGCGCAGGCCGCGTTTGCGGCCGGCAGTTTCAGTGCCGAGCAACTGGCGCGGGCCTGTTTCGACAGGATCGAGCGCTACAACGCGAAATACAACGCGCTGATCTTCCTGAACCCTGCGGCCGTAGAAGATGCACGAAGGATCGACGAGCGACGTGCTGCCGGCGAGCGACTGGGCCCGCTCGCGGGCGTGCCGGTCGTCATCAAGGATCCGATGGACATGGTCGGATTCCCGACCACGGCGGGATGGGCGAAGCTGTACAGCAAAAAAGGCGGTGTCGACCTGTTTCCCGAGCGCGATTCGCCGGTTGTCGCGCGCATGCGGCGTGCCGGCGCCATTCTGCTGGGCAAGACGAACGTTCCCGTGTTGAGCCACACCGGCACGCATGCGAACGACAGTTGGGCAGGACCGACAATCAATGTGGTGATGCCCGAACGGGCGCCTGGCGGCAGTAGTGCGGGGACCGCTTCGGCGGTGGCCTCCGCTATGGCGGTTCTGGGGCTCGCCGAAGAAACCGGCGGGTCGATCCAGAACCCCGCGTCAGCACAGGACCTCGTCGGCATCAAGCCGACCATCGGACTGGTGCCGAATGCAGGTGTGGTGCCGCTTTCGGCGAATCGGGATGTGGTGGGGCCGATTGCCCGAAACGTGAGAGACGCGGCGCTGTGCCTCGACGTCCTCGCGGGATATTCGAGTGAGGACCCGAAGACGTTAGCCAGCGTCGGGCGGCAGCCGGAAGGTGGCTATGCGGCGGGGCTGGAAGGCAAGGCACTGGTGGGCAAGCGCATCGGCTTGTACGGTCCAGGCTGGCGCGCCCAGCCGCTTTCCGATGAGGCCGCGGCGCTGTACGAGCGCGTCAAGGGCGAGTTAGCCGCGCTCGGCGCGACCTTGATCGACGATCCGTTCGAAGGCTCGGGGTTCGCCGAATTGCGGCAGCCGACCCCGCCACTTGCGAACTTCGATGCGCGCGGCCTCGAGTCGATTCCTTACGATATCGAGAAATATCTGCAGCGGCTCGGCAAGAATGCATCGCTTAAGACCTTCGCGGCATTCGCCGAAGCGACCAAAGACGAAGACGCTTTTGGACCGGATGGCGTGCTGCACTATATGCATAGCCTCGCGGATTTCAGGGTAGCGCTGGCCGATCCGTCGTCGCCGCCCGAGATGCCTGAGTTTGTCGAACTGAAGGCGCGTTATCTGCGCATCTTCGAAGCGGTCATGACGGCGCATCGTCTCGACGCACTCGTGTTTCCGCAAATGCGATGTGAGCTTCCTCCGCTTCAAGGCAAGAGCACGATCCAGGAGACGACGGTGGGCGAGATCAATATCGCGGGGCTGCCCGGCATCGCAGTGCCGGCAGGCTATTACGCGTCGGGATCGCCATTTGGACTGATCTTCGTCGGCCGCCAGTGGGATGAGGCGGCGCTACTTGGATATGCCTATGCGTATGAAAAGGGCGCCGACCACCGGAAGGCGCCGATGCTTGATTGAAACGGTTCGATCGCCGCGGGTTCAGACGACGACCGCCTATTGCACAGGTTGCGCGACCGGTACTTCGCTGTTCGTCCTCTTTTTCCGTGCCAGGAGTTTCACGTACGCCGCAGTTGCAAGCGGCGACAGCAGCGATGTGATAATCGTTGAACCGCCGGCAAGGCGCGAAGCGATGATATTCACGACGCAACCAAGCGTGAGTGTCACGAGCCCGAGCAGAATGCCCGGCAAGCCTGCGGAGAGAATCGCGAGCAGGTTGATCCCCACGCCGAGGCCGAACGCAAAAAAACGGGATCAACAGATGGCCGCCCGCTTTCAGGAACTTGCGCATGTCGCTATCGAGGTTGCCGAGAAATCGATGTAGCGCTCGCGGATGATTGAAAGCGCCCGATCGGTCGTCACGGCATCCAGCCGGTTATTGCTGGGCTTCGCGCACGGACCCGACACGAGACCTGCCGGTCCGTGTTCGCGCAGGCGTGCCGCGAGGCGTCGAACCTGGCGCGTCGTCAGCGACAGCCGCTCGGCGGCAAGCCACGGCTTCCGCAGGGCCGTCGACGACGGACTGAATAACCTTGAACCGGTCCAGCTCGCACATCGTCATGGTGATAGTCCCAAGTGCGTTCATTGCCGGCGCTCCTGAAAGGTGCTGGCAACAAACCTAGCTCCCCAAATACGACATTTCTATTTGGCGGAAACGCGACATTTCTAAAAAGCTCTGACAACAAAAAGTTCGATAATTTATATTATGTTAAATGTTATGCGTAAGCTTCGCCATGACCTCAGGGCAATCAAGGCAGCTTTTCAACTGGCACCGCTTAGCCCTGCAGCACGCTAGCAAGTCCAAAATTGCGCGCTCTTAAACGCCTGCTTCGAGCAGGCGTTTTCTTATGCACCGCAATCTTCCGATACACTCGGCGGCGCCGCGCCTCATGAAGCTCACGCCGCGAATTCCGAATAAACCAGTACAGGTTTCGTATCTCACGCGCGACGACCGCCAACTCCTCGGGCGACCATTCGCGCCGCTCCCACAAGTCAAGTTGCTGCACTGCTGGACGCTCCACTACCGACCAACCGGGGCCGCGCCAAGTCCGATCATCTGCACCTGGACGTAACACACAAGGCGCTAGCACGCGGCCGACTTTGCGAGGATAGGCAATGGCGCCAGATCGTGACGGTCGAAGACGCGGTTGCCGGCGGTTGCAATCTGTTCGACCTTGACGAGCTGAGGCTTGAGTACAGCCCCGAGGAATATCTAAATCTGTTGATGTGCCACTTCATTGATGACACGGCATCGATTTTTCCGCTCGCCGACTTACAGCGCTGCATGGTGGATTCGTGGGAGCTGTGGGAAGACTTCAAGCCGCTGGCTCCCCGCCCTTTCGCTTACAGGCCCGTATGGGTCGGTTACGACCCCGCGTTATCCGGCGACTCGGCCGGCCTGGTCGTGGTGGCGCCGCCGGTCGTGCCGGGGGCAAATTTCGCGTGTTGCACAAAGAGCAATGGCGCGGGATGGACTTCGAAGCCCAGGCCGATGCAATCAGACGCATCACGCAAGATTTCAACGTGGAATACATGGCGATCGATACGACCGGCATCGGCCAGGGCGTGTACCAGCTCGTTCGCCAGTTCTATCCGAACTTGGTCGCGCTCAACTACTCGCCTGACGTTAAGGGTCGGCTCGTGCTCAAAGGTTTGTCGGTGATCGGTAAGGGCCGACTCGAATTTGACGCCGGGTGGACCAATCTCGCGCAATCGTTCATGGCTATCCGCAAAACCATGACCGCGAGCGGGAAGCAAGTCACCTATGAGGCGAGCCGCAGCGAGGAAACCGGGCACGCCGATCTTGCATGGGCTTGCCTGCACGCGCTCGGCAATGAACCGCTAGAGGGCATTACCGCCAACGACACAGGCTTTATGGAGTTCTCAAATTGAGCAAGCGCAGACACAACCACACGCACGCCGCAACGCCTGCGCCGGGCGCAGCACCGCCAGCGCGGGCCGAGGCCTTCACGTTTGGCGACCCGATGCCAGTAATGGATCGGGCCGAGATTCTGGACTACGTCGAGAGCTGGTCTGCCGGCGAGTGGTTCGAGCCGCCGGTGTCGTTTGCCGGTTTGGCGAAGTCGTTTCGCGCCGGTGTGCATCACAGCTCCGCGATTTACTTCAAGCGCAATGTGCTGTCATCCATATTCATTCCACACAAGTTGCTCACGCGCGAGGAATTCGACAAGTGGGCGCTCGATTTTCTGGTGTTCGGCAATGGCCCGATTGAGAAGCAAAAGAACCGGCTAGGCGGTACGCTCGCGCTCAAGCGGGCGCCGGCGAAATACATGCGCCGCGCGACCGATTTACAGCGCTTCTTTCAGGTCAACGGCATACAGGAAAAGCACGAATTCGAACCGGGCGTGATCTTTAACTTGATGGAACCAGATATCAATCAGGAGGTGTACGGCCTGCCTGAATATCTCGGCGCACTGCACGCGGCATGGTTAAACAAGTCGGCGACGATTTTTCGTCGTCGCTACTACGAGAACGGATCGCACGCCGGATTTATCCTGTACATGACAGATGCAGCTCAGAAGCAAGAAGACGTCGACGCGCTGCGCGAGGCGTTGAAAAACAGCAAGGGACCGGGCAATTTCCGCAACCTGTTCATGTACGCGCCGAACGGCAAAAAGGAAGGGATTCAGCTAATCCCGGTGTCCGAGGTCACGGCGAAAGACGAGTTTTTCAACATCAAGAACGTGACGCGCGACGACTTGCTTGCCGCGCACCGCGTACCGCCGCAACTTATCGGCGTGGTGCCGAGCAATACCGGCGGGTTTGGGGCCGCAGACACGGCGGCCGAGGTATTCGGTGCGAACGAAATCGAACCGCTACAGCGCCGCTTTACGCAGCTTAATGAGTGGATCGGCGACGAGGTTGTGCGCTTCAATCCCTACAGCATCAAGCGGGCGGTCGCCGCAGTTTGAGCATCTTGGGGGTAACTCCAACTCAACTTGGCGCCCCCTTATAGATCGCGGTCACGGGGCGCGCTGAGACCCTGCACGTCATCCTTGACGAACTGAGCAGACTCATCCACTAGGATGCGCAGAGCTTTTGCATGAAGGGACGCCGCTTTTACCAGTCCGTGGGACCGATCAGCTTCAGGATAGGCTCTACCGAACAGAGCAACGACGAACATCCCGGTCTCGATTACGAACTTGGTCGCAGAGAGCGAGGAGGCCCGCGAAGTATGAAGAAACTCCATCGACAACCGTGTGCCGTCCAAGGTCGTCTCAAGCCTCATGTTTGAGTAGAGCGCTTCCTTATTCGGATGGGCTCCGAAATCGATCGCCGTTTGATGCATCTCCTTCGCCCATTTCGCTGCACCCTCGCTGATCTCTGAAAGCGCGTCGGACAGTGATGAGAACCTAAATTCCTGGTCCCACTTCTTTCGTTCGCCCCGCGTCTTGGGTTTGTCGTGCCAGCGCTGACAAGCGTCCGGCTTTCCCGCTAGATACCAGCCATACAAGGCCGATTCCACCGCAGCACGCCCGGTTGCATATGCTGATAAACATTGCCCCGACGAGACAAGACGCGCCGAAGCCAGGAAATGGTTATGGGCGGTCATGAATAGAAATCGAGCAGCAGGATCGCCAACCGTGAAGGCGCCCGAAATAGCATAAGCCGAGCATTTTGACAGATCGTCCGCGATGGCGCTGAGTGCTTTTTGCCAACGCGGAACGCGGACGAAACTTGCAAACTCGTTCTTTATCCCAGCCCACTGGAACTCAGACAAGGGGTCGTCTCCCCAGCCAGGTGGTACCTCGTAGTGAATTGGATTCGATGCGGTCATCGTCTTAGCGCTCGTGGTTCCGAAATTGTTCGCGGTCGCGGTGGGGTAGCGCTCGCCAACGTATCACAGAAACCTCAGACATGACGAAGATAGGCCGCCGGTGTGTTATCCGGGCCTACAGCGGGCCGGAGCGCGTCCGGCGCGGTCCGGGGGGCGCCGCGAGGCCGCCAACCGGCTGTAGTGACCGAGGCGGTCGCGGGTCGCCGCAAGATCGCAGTCCCCCTCCCCGCCGGCCCTCCTCTTGGTTGGCTGGTTTTGATGCAGTAGGCCGCCGGTCGCCCCGACGCCAATCTGCGCGGGGTTCCGGGGGATTTCAGGGACGGCTGAGTGAGGCGTTGTGATGCGCGCAACCGGAATTCCTCGCGGTTGGTGAGTTGGCTTCGAATACGTCGCGCATCAACGAGCAATCGATTCCGGGACTACGGCAATCGGGCGATAATCAGCTCAAGGCCGTCGCATGCGTATCGGCA
>Ga0302305_1000733_pt1 | contig 19305 bp, 21 predicted proteins | sample III_Palsa_E2_3_FD_198764 | JGI IMG/M metagenome (GOLD analysis project Ga0302305, IMG submission 198764) | Peat permafrost microbial communities from Stordalen Mire near Abisko, Sweden - III_Palsa_E2_3 | ecosystem: Environmental > Terrestrial > Soil > Palsa > Peat permafrost | place: Sweden... | reverse complement strand
TTGTTTTCGACATGCTCTCTCCTGTTGCTCGGCCAGCCTCTTGGGGCGCTGGCCTTCTGCTTGGCTCGAGGCCCTCCGGAGTGCGCCCGCTTGGAGCTACTACCCTCGGAAGGGAGAAATCACCGCATTTGCGGCATCTCTCATTGGACTTGATGTGCGCCTGTTCCGGTGCAGCCTCTCCTCGCAGAGATCACACCTGAAGCGCGTAGTACAGAAACCCCAGCGAAGCATTCTGCGGGGTGGAAACCTGGGTCGTGCCGACGCCCTACGTACACAAGGCAAAATCTGTTACAACAGCCATACATCCCACGTGGCAGGAGTAAGATCTAAATCTGTTGCTACCTGCTTGGTGCCACAACAGCGCCCGTTTCGCCAGAGACGGCGAAAGCGCCCTGCGGGACAGTCTGCCCGGAGAGCGCGCATACGCTATTCGTAAGTGAGTTAATGCAGAAACGGTGGATAATCGCCGCCCTTTGATCCCGCACGCCGTACGGGATTCAACGTTTGCCGCTTGTCGCACGTTTGCACCTTGCGGACCCGCCGCTCGAACCACAAGGTGGCCGGCTCCATAGCCTGCTTCGCATTGCCAGGATGAACCGGATAAAACCACTAATTCAATAGTCGGTAACCGTTAGATGCTAGTCAGATTCCGTTAGATTCTAAGCTTTCGAGCTCCGCAGAAAAACGTTGCGCCGAGGCAGCTGCGGCAGTCTCCCATTAGAGAGAATAGCGCAGATCTGCCTCGGCTGCAACTTGGGGGATTTCAACAGGCCCAAACCTGCCGCACCCCGCAAACTGCCGAACGCCGTTACTTGATCTCGACGGTAGCAACGCCATCAAACTTCTTCGCGATGGCTGCTGCATCTTCCTTCGAAACGTTCTCCTTCAACGCCTTGGGAGCGCCGTCAACCAGATCCTTGGCTTCCTTCAGCCCAAGAGCGGTAACTTCGCGTACGGCCTTGATGGTGTTGATCTTGTTCGCGCCCGCATCCTTGAGGATGACGGTAAACTCGGTCTTCTCTTCGACCGGCGCAGCCGCTGCCGCACCGCCGCCCGCAGGAGCCGCAGCAACCGCAGCCGCTGCCGAAACGCCAAGGCGCTCCTCAAGCTTCTTCACCAACTCCGAAGCCTCAAGAAGGCTGAGGCTAACGATCTGATCTTCCAACTGCTTAATGTCCGCCATGTTTCTCTCCGTATACTGCAAATTTCAAAACTTGATACCGCTATACTGCTGATTCAACTCACCTAAAGCCCTCTTCCGCCCTAAGCTGCCGCCCCCTCAGTGGGTTTCCGTTGCGCCCAGACTGCGCACCCGCCAAAGACTGCGACGAAACTTGATTACCCTTCGACCGGATCGGTCGACGCTGCTTCACCAGCTTGCGACGCCGTGCCATTCTCCGGTTCAGCCGCGCCCGAAGGCTGTTCGCCTGCGGAAGCCTCTTCAACGTGCGCTGCCGTAACTTCGGTCACTGCCGCTTCCGCTGCCGGAGCTTCTGCCACCGGCGCTTCCGCAACCGGTGCCTCGACAGCAGCCTTCGCCGCCGGTGCGCCAAACTTGCCCTGCTCCGCCGCCATATTCACGACCACCGCCAGGTTCCGTCCCGTAGCATTGATCACCGTGGCCAACCGCTGAGCCGGCGACTGAATCAGGAACAGCAGCTTCGAGAACAGCTCTTCCTTGCCCGGCAGCTTCGCCAGCGAGTCAATCTCGGCGACCGTAATCACCTTGCCGTCGACGATGCCCAGCTTAAACGTGTACTCGGCGTTGTCCTTCACCCAGGTCGAGAGCGCCTTCGCCAGCGCCACCGGGTCACCCGACGTGTACGCAACCGAGTTCACACCCTTCAGGCCCTGCAGTGCAGCCTCAACCTTGGTGCCTTCCGACGACTTCGCCGCCAGCTTGTTCTTCACCACGTGGTAAGCGCCGCCTGCTTCGCGGATCACCTTGCGCAGCTCAAAGTCCTTCGAGGCGGTCAGCCCCTTGAACGTGCCGATGATGGCCGTAGTCGAGCTCTCAAGCTCGCTCGCCAGCATCGCTACTTTTGCGTTCTTCTTCGCCTTGGTCAATGCCATATAAAACCAGCCTTTAGCTGCTAGCTCTTAGCTTTCAGCCGAATTGCGGCTTGCAGCTGCTAGCTCAATCTGTGTCTCACCGGGCCAAACTCTCCGCGGGAGTAAAACTCAATCCTGGTCAGTCCTTAGCTGGTAGCTGCAAGCTAGAAGCTAAAAGCCGCGCTTACTTTGTAGCCACATCCGCAACAGCCGCCTCAAGCTCAATGCCGGGGCCCATCGTCGAGCTCAGCACAATCCGCTTGATGTACTTGCCCTTGGCAGCCGAAGGCTTAGCCTTCACCACCGACGAGATCACCGTTAGCGCATTCTCCTGCAACTTCTGCGCGCTAAACGAAAGCTTGCCAACCGGCACATGCACCAGCGCGGTCTTATCGGCGCGAAACTCAACTTTACCGGCCTTAATCTCGCGAATCGCTCCGGCCACATCCGTGGTCACGGTGCCCGTCTTCGGGTTCGGCATCAAGCCGCGCGGTCCCAGAACCTTACCCAGACGTCCAACCGAACGCATCATGTCCGGCGTAGCGATCAGGGCATCGAAATCAGTCCAGTTCTCTTTCTGGATCTTCTCGACCAGCTCTTCGCCGCCGAAGAACTCAGCGCCGGCAGCCTCAGCCTCTTTGACCTTATCGCCCGAAGCGATAACCGCCACAACCTTCGACTTGCCGCCCAGCCCGTGGGGCAGAACCACCGTCCCGCGAACCATCTGGTCAGCGTGACGCGTATCAACACCCAGCCGCATGGTCAGGTCGACGGTCTCGTCGAACTTCGCGTACTTAGCCTTCTGCAACAGGGGAATCGCATCGCCAATCGTATAAGGACGCTGCTCCACAAGCGCGCGCGCCTTCGTAATATTCTTGGATAGCTTCTTTGCCATTATTTCCTCGTCTCCCACCCCGTACCTAACGCCTTTCCGGCGAAGGCCTTGCACTGTTCCGCAAGGGCGTGGTCCCGACTAGTCTGCATAGGAGTGCAGACAACCTTCTAAGTATGCCGGAATTCGGGGGAAAGGTCAATCATTCCGCGCCATGTATGCAAGAATCTCGCATGCGCAGACTCCTTTTCCTGGCCCTCGCGACCCTCTTCGTCGCCCTTCCCCTCCGCGCCGACGACGGTGCCCCCTCCATCGCCGCCGGCGGCCTGGTCCTGATGAAGCGCGAGCCCCGCATCACCATGGCTAAAGAAGTCCTGCAAATTGGCCTCAGTAAGGTCATTGTCGACTATGACTTCCGCAACGACTCCGACACGCCCATCTCCACCGTCGTAGCGTTCCCTGTCCCCGCCTATACCTTCGGCCAAGAGGAAACCACCTTTGGTGACCCCGCTTTCTCCGACTTCAAACTCACCATTAACGGCAATCCCGCCGTATTTTTCACCGAAGCTCGCGCCTTCCTAGGCAAGCGAGATATCACCGATCTGCTCAAACTGAATCACATCGACGCTGCCACCTTCGGTCACCGCAACCCAAAGAAAGATGATTTCGACACCATCCCAGATTTCAAGCACGCCTCACCCGAAGTCCAGCGCCGCCTCACCGTAGCCGGTGCCTTCAAGGACGCTGAACCTGATTGGACAGTAGAGAAAAAGTACTACTGGACCCAAACCTTCCCACCCCACTCAACCATCCACATCCGCCACGAATACACACCAGCCGTCGGCGGCAGCAACACCATTGGCGACGTGAAAACCTTCAACCCAAAATCCGAAGAGTACGCCGAGCTCGCCAGCCTGTGCCCAACCAAAACCTTGTTAAGCACTCTCTCCCATCAACAGCACTTGGACACCGCCATCGGCGACAACTTCTATCTCAACTACGTCGACTTCATCCTCACCACGGCCAATACCTGGAAGACACCCATTGAAGATTTCACACTCATCATCGAACAGCGTGACCCTCCCAACCTTGGCAAGCCCTACGTTAGCCTTTGCTGGTCCGGCCCCATTGTGAAGCTCGATGCCAACCGCGTCACCGCGCACATCGCCAATCTCGTCCCCACCAAGGAACTGCGCGTCGGGTACATCTGGAAGGCCCCCACCCGCTAACCGCTGCTACTCAACCATCCCCATAACCACGCACTTCAATACCCGCTTATTCGGCAACAGCAGTTCGTACTCATCCCCCAACTCCACTCCGGAAGCATTCTTCAGAACGCGCGCGTGGAAGTCTCCAAACGACAGCAACCACGTATTATCGTAGGGATTCTCGGGGATAGCGTCGCTGCTCTGCAATTCGAGCTTCCGCCCATTTGAGGTTATATCGGCAAAAAGAACATTGGCGCAGTACCCCTCCCAATGCCCTTTCAAACAGTCAGTTCGGACATGTACACCGTAAACATGAACCACCATTGGGTAATCCACACCAGGTTTCGCATACGGCAGCTCCTGAGCCATACGTGTCTTCTGAGCATGCAGAGAAACTGAAAAGAGCAGGAAGAGCAAACCAGCACAAATCTTTTTCATGAGAGAGACACCTCAGCTTAATGAACAAGCCGTATCTGTTTATACGGCTCATATGCTTGTTGAGACGCCATACCTCGTCCTCACTTCCGCTCAACGGCATCAGAAAGATAAGCAAGTCTTCAACGCGTACCCGCACCTCCTCACCGGCCCCAACATCCAACACACAAGGAGAAACAAACATGCAACTAGGAATGGTAGGCCTAGGAAGAATGGGCATGAACATGGTGCAGCGTCTCATCAAAGCCGGCCACCAATGCGTCGGCTTCGACAGCAACCAAGCCACCATCGACACCCTGACCAAGCTAGGCGGCTCCGGCGCCACCACCCCCGAAGACTTCGTCAAGAAACTCACCACCCCCCGCGTCATCTGGCTCATGGTCCCGGCGGCTGTAGTCGACGACGTCATCGCCAACCTCCTCCCCCACCTCCAGCCCGACGACATCCTCATCGACGGCGGCAACTCCTTCTACCAGGACGACATTCGCCGCGCCGAAGCCCTCAAGCCAAAGTCCATCCACTACCTCGACGTAGGCACCAGCGGCGGCGTCTGGGGAGCCGACCGCGGCTACTGCCTCATGATCGGCGGCTCCGACGCTCCCTTCCAACGCTGCGAACCCATCTTCAAATCCCTCGCCCCCGGCATCGACGAAGCTCCCCGCACCCCCGGCCGCGAGAATCTCCCCGGCACTGCCGAGCACGGCTACCTCCACTGCGGCCCCCACGGCGCCGGCCACTTCGTCAAGATGGTGCACAACGGCATCGAGTACGGCATGATGGCCTCCTACGCCGAAGGCCTCAACATCCTCCACCACGCCAACGCCGGCAAAACCAAGCAAGTCGACGACGCCGAAACTACGCCCCTCCGCGATCCGCAAAACTATCAGTACGACCTCAACCTCACCGACGTCACCGAAGTCTGGCGCCGCGGCAGCGTCATCTCCTCCTGGCTACTCGACCTGGCCGCCGCCTCTCTTCTCGAAAGCCCCGACCTCAGCAAGTTCGCCGGCCGCGTCTCCGACTCCGGCGAAGGCCGCTGGACCGTCAAAGCCGCCATCGACGAGTCCGTCCCTGCCCCCGTCCTTAGCGCCGCCCTCTTCGATCGCTTCAGCTCCCGCGGCGAAGCCGACTTCGGTGACAAACTCCTCTCCACCCTCCGCTACGAATTCGGCGGCCACGAAGAGAAGAAGTAGTTTTCCTTCAAACTCGCAGAATCAACCCAGGGGGAGAGCCAAAAGCTCTCTCCCTTGTCGATTGCTACCCCGATCATCAATGAAAACCAGCGAAGTGAAAGACAGGCCACGGGTTGCCCACCCCCGTAATTTTATTTTTGTTATGTTCAATTTTGACCAACGCACCACACCTAAAATGAATAATCCTTGATCAGGAGTTGCTTTTCTCAGTCGTATTCGGGCCATGTTCACCGGGCACGTGTTGACAAGAATGTGACGCCGAGGGATCGTCACATGCCAGCTACGAAAGGACACTCTATGAAGACCAAAAGTGATCCCAAGCTTTCCTATACTGATTTCCTGAATACTGAGGGCCCTGGTCGCAAGCTCGTCCACCTGAAACCAGGCGGCGCGTTCTTCTCCCAGGGAACCGAGTCCAACTCCGTCTTTTATCTGATCACTGGCCGCGCCAAGCTCACCGTCGTCTCCCAGGCCGGCAAAGAAGCCACCATCACCCTGCTGGTCCCAGCTGAGTTCATCGGTGAGGAATCCATCGCCGGCGCCGGTGGCCTCCGCATGTCCACCGCTTCCGCCGTCACCGCCTGTACCGCCATGAAGATCAATCGTGACGAGATGATCCAGGCCCTCCACGAAGACCACACCTTCTCCGACTTCTTCCTCCGCTTCCTCCTCGCCCGCGGCATGAAGACCCAGGCTGACCTCGTCGACCAGCTCTTCAACTCCAGCGAAAAACGCCTCGCCCGCACCCTCCTCCTCATGGCTGAATTCGGCAAGCCTGGCGAGCCCGAAACCCTCATCCCCGCCATCACCCAGGAAGCCCTCGCCGAAATGATCGGCACCACCCGCTCCCGCGTCAGCTTCTTCATGAACCGCTTTCGCAAGCTCGGATTCATCCAATACAACGGCCGCATCCGCGTACACAAATCCCTTCTCAACGTCGTCCTGCACGACCAGTTCACCGGCCACAACTCCGAACGCCCACCCATGGAAATCGAAGAGCGCGAGCGCACGCGCACTGTGCCGCCAAAGTCAGTCCCATCAAAAAAATTGCGCCCAGCAGCCGATTAGCAATAGGCCGCCCGTTGCATTGGTCGCTTTTGAACAGATAAGTTTCGCGCCCCGTGACAACGTTGATTCACTCTCCCTTCGCCCACCAGACAGAAAGGATTTCCTTATGTCGAAGACCGATCTCAACCTGCTCATCGTCGAAGATGAAGCCGACACGCGCTACCTGTTGACCCAGATCTTCACCCTGCGCGGCTTCACCGTCCGCTCAGCCGAAGACGGCTTTGCCGCGCTCCAGATGATCCGCTCCGCCATGCCCGACATCCTCCTCTCCGACCTCAACATGCCCGGCATGTCCGGCTTCGAGCTACTCTCCGTCGTACGCAGGCTCTATCCTCAGATCCACGTCATCGCCACCAGCGGCGCCTACTCCGGCAACACCGTCCCCAAGGGCATCGCCGCCGACAGCTTCCACGAAAAGGCCTCCGGCCTGGCAAGCCTGTTCGAGTTGATGGACACCGCTGCCCTTCTCGGTCACACCGCGTTCTACTCCCACCGCACCCCAACGCCCCTCTGGATCGACCTCGAATCCCGCATGCCTTTCGAGTCCAACCACGTCCTGCTCAACTGCCCCGCCTGCCTCCGCCCCTTTCGCCAGACCGTCGAACAGATCGACGCCGAGATCCGCGAAACCAACTGCCGCTTCTGTGGAGGCAAGGTCGACTACGCCATCGCACTCGCCATCAAACCCCAGATCGTGCCCAGCGAGCCAAGACCCATGACGGCGGAATCTCTCGCACCCGTAGGCGAATATCCCGGCGAGTCTCTCAGCGCACGCCGCGCCTGACCCCTCCGCCTCACCCATCTTCAAAATGATCCGGTTGTGCCCGGCTGCATCTGCCAGCCGAAGTGATGACGCCTTATCGGAATCCCTTCCCAAATAGGCTCACGGGTGTTCCTCAATTGGATACTTCCCGATCAACTCCGCCATCGCCTTTTTCGCCGCAGCCAACCACCTCCCCTCGATTGGCCGCTATAAGCTTCCAGTCTGACCATCTCTTCACCATCAATTCCCCGCCCGTCTCCTCAACTTTCGTGGATACTGTTACCTACCCATGCGAGCCGAGTCCTTCACGTCGCCAAACCCACAACGTCTCCTCTACCCCGACGCCTTCCCGCCAGCGCCGCGCCGCGGCCTCGCGCACTATCTCGAGCTCACCGTCACTTTCGTCGTCCTGCTTCTCTTCTCCTGGCTCGGCATCAAACTCTCCAACTCGTCCGGCGGTGTTGCCACCATCTGGTTCACCAACGGCATGCTCTTCGCCCTCGTCATCCTCCGGCCTCGCCACCTTTGGCTCCAGTACTTCGCCATCGGCCTCTTCGCCGACACCCTAGCCGACGTCCTCTATGGCGACCGCTTCGCCCTCGCCTTCGGTGTCTCCCTCGCCAACTCCGTCGAAGTCATCCTCTCCGCCATTGTTCTCACTTACTTCTTCGGCAGCCCCTTCAACCTCTCCCGTCGCAGACCCCTCGTCGGCTTCCTCTTCATCGCAGTCATTGGCGCCACTGCCGTCACCAGCGCCCTCGGTGCCTCCTGGACCCTCCTCTTCGTCAATGCCGGCCCCTGGCTCACCCTCTTCCGCACCTGGTACCTCGGCGACATCCTCGGCATGTCCATCATGGCGCCCCTCACCTTCATCCTCCTTCGCCCCGGCTTCTTCCACATGCTCCACCGCCGACGGCTTCTCAACACTCTCGGCCTCCTGCTCATCCCCGCCCTCGCTACCCTCTTCGTCTTCACCGACAGCCACGACCCACTCATCTTCCTCATCGTCCCCGCGCTGCTCGTCGTCGTGTTCCGCCTCGGCTTCCCAGGCACAGTCCTCGCCGTCTGCGTCGTCGCCCTCATCTCCATCCCCCTTACCATCCACGGCTACGGCCCGCTCATGCTCGTCGCAGACCACCGCATGCTTCACCGCATCGTCGACGTCCAGATCTTCCTTGCCGTCGCGCTCTTCACGTGCTTCCTCGTCGCCACCTTGCTTGAAGAGCGCACGGAGCTCGAAGTCTCTCTCCAGCAGAGCGAAGCTCGCTATCGCCTGCTCGCCTCGCTCGACGGCCTCACCGGCCTCGCCAACCGCCGCGCCTTCGACGAGCGCCTCCAGTGCGAATGGGGCCGCGCCCTCGTCGCCAACCAACCCCTCTCCCTCCTCATGATCGACGTCGACCTCTTCAAGAAGTACAACGACCTCTTCGGCCACATCAACGGAGATAACTGCCTCCGCCAGATCGCCAACATCATCGCGGACAGGATCCAGCCCAGCCTTGGCGAAGCCTCCCGTTTCGGCGGCGAAGAGTTCGCCGTCATCCTTCCCAACACCGATAGCGCGCAAGCCATGGCCGCCGCAGAAAGCCTCCGCGCCGCCGTCGCCGCCATCAAGCTGCCCCACCCCGGCAGCCCCTGGCATCTCCAGACCATCAGCATCGGCGTCGCCGTCGCCGTCCCGGAGACCGGCCAGTCACCCGTCTCCTTACTCAACGCCTCCGACAGCGCCCTCTACCTCGCCAAGCTTCTCGGCCGCAACCGCGTAGAATCCAACCTCTCCGACTTCCCCATCCAACTGGAAGCCCAGCAGCCCGAGCTCCCCGCCACCCCACGAAGGCGTAAAACTGACTACCAGTAATCCCTCTTGACACTCCACCGATAACCGCCTACTCTCATCTCCAGCGAGGCGAAGAAATGGCGAAAACAAAACTCACCCCCAGCTCCCTGTTCCCCATCCTCAACCCTCACCCCGGTCCGCGCCTCCTCGGCATGGCCCGCCTCGCCGCCGAATCCACCCATACCGACGACGGTCACGAAATCGAGTTCCGCACCCTCCAGTCCCGGACCATCCTCAACCGCTCCGTCTCCAAGCGCCAGCTCAAGCACTACTGGACCATCAACCCCTTCCGCGGCTGCGAGTTTGGCTGCAAATACTGCTTCGCCCGCTATACCCACGAGTTCCTCCAGCCCGCGCCCATCAACACCCCGCCGCCCGGCACACTCGACATACCGCAACAACCCTGGGCGCTGGCCTTCGAGCACGAAATCTACCTCAAAGAAAACGCCGCCTGGCTCCTCGAGCAGGAGCTCCGCCAAATCGATCCCACCGAAGAGATCGCCATCGGCACGGCTACCGACCCCTATCAACCCATCGAACGCCGCGTAGGCATTACCCGCTCTCTCCTCGAAGTCTTCGCCCGCCAAAAAGGCCTCCGCATCGGCATCATCACCAAGTCCTCCCTGATCACCCGCGACATCGACCTCCTCCAGCAAATCGCCGCGAACAACACGCTAGTCATCCACCTCACCATCACCACCACCGACGCCGCGCTAGCTCGCAAGCTAGAACCCCGCGCCCCCCGCCCCGACCTCCGCTTCGCTGCGCTCCGCAAGCTCTGCATCGCCGGCCTAAACGCCGGCGTCCTCTGCTCCCCCCTCCTCCCCGGCATCAACGACAGCGTAGCCTCCATCGACGCCGTCGCCGAACGAGCGGCCGCCGCCGGAGCCTGCTTCCTCGGCGCCAACCCCCTCTTCCTCAAATCCTGCTCCCGTCCCACCTGGCTCGCCTTCATCCGCGAACACCTTCCCCACCTGGCCGACGACTACAACCGCCGCTTCGCCAAAGCCGACTTCGTGGACGCCACCTATCGCAACCGCATGTCCACCATCACCCGCCAGATCTGCCGCAAGCACCACCTGGGCGAGCGCAACTCCGAAGCCCATCTCGCTCGCGACACCTACACCCCGCAACCCACGAGTTCCCAGCCCGTAAGCAAAGAACCTACCAGCAAACAAACCGCAGCCCGCAAACCACCCATCCCCGTCCGACCCGAAGACCTCCAACCCAGCCTCTTCGCTACCAGCTAGCGCTACCCCAGCAACACCAAAATCTCTTCCCGTCTAGGCATCGACGGCGCCGTCCCCGCCCGCGTCACCGAAATCCCCGCCGTAGCGCACCCAAACCTCGCCGCCTCCAGCACCGACCGCCCCTCACTCAGCGCCGCCGCAAACCCCCCACAAAACGCATCGCCAGCCCCCGTAGTCTCGAGCACCGCCCCCGTCTGAAACGCCCCCACCAACTGCGCTTCTCCATCCTGCGTACACACCAGCGCCCCCTGCGCCCCCAACGTCACAATCACGCACTTCGCCCCACGCCCCATCAAAACCTTCGCCGCCGCCGCCGCCTGTGCCTTCGTCTCCACCGGCAACCCGGTAAGCAGCGCCGCCTCACTCTCATTCGGAATCAGAAAGTCCGCCAGCCCCAAAACGTCATCACTCAAACTCTGCGCCGGCGCCGGATTCAAAATCGTCCGCACCCCAGCCTCGCGCGCGATCCGCAACCCACACTCCACCGTATCCAGCGGCAGCTCCAACTGCGTCAGCAAAACCCCCGCCGACCGAATCGCCTCACCTGCCGCCTCCACATCGTTCGGCCTCAGCGTAAAGCAAGCCCCCGGCACCACAATAATGGCGTTCTCCCCCCTCACCTCATCGATCATGATCACCGCCGACCCCGTCGCCGTCTCGCAGTTCTCCGTCAGCGAAGCATCAATCCCATCCGCCGCCCACGTGTCCCGCGCCAGCCGCCCAAACGCATCATCGCCCAGCCGCGAAAGCATCTGCACCGCCGCCCCCGCGCGCGCCGCTGCCACCGCCTGGTTCGACCCCTTACCCCCCGGCCCCAGCGCAAACCCGCTCCCCATCAGCGTCTCTCCCCAGCCAGGCAGCCGAGCCGCACGGAACGCCACGTCCGCCACAAAACTTCCCAGCACCAGAATCTTCTTCGCCATACTTCCCTTCACTCCATCTCAATCATTCGCAAACAGCGCCTCGCCATAATGCTCAACCAGCGGAAGCGGCTCATAAAAATGATGCAGCAGCTCGCGCCATCGCTCATACCGGTCGGAGTGCCGAAACCCAATCGTATGATCATCCATGCTCTCCCAACGCACCAGCAGCAGGTAACGATTTCGCGTCTCCATGCAGCGATGAAGATCCAGAGATACAAACCCCGGCGTCACTTCAATCAACGGACGCGCTGTCTTCATCGCCTGCTCAAACGCCCGCTCCTCACCACCGATCACGTTCAGCACCGCCGCTTCAAGAACCATAAAACCTCCAGCATTCACCCAGCATACGCACGAGCAATCAACACCAGCGCCAGCAGATACGACACCACCATCGCCGCCAAATATCCCTTCGCCTTGTTGTTTGCGCCCTTGAACTCCTTCCATGCAAACACGCCCCACAAGCAAGCCACCATCGGCGACGCCTGCCCAATTGCATACGAGATCGCCACTCCCACCAAACTCGCCGCCACAAAATTAAACACTGTTCCCAGCCCCCAGATCGCTCCGCCCAGCAATCCCAGCGCATGGGATCCAAGCGGCGCGCGAAAGTAATCCAACGCCGCCACCGGCACACCCACAATCGGCTTCCGCATCAAAATCGTGTTGAAGAAGAAGCAGCACACAAACGCCCCAGCCGTCAGAAACACCGCTGTCGTATAAGGAGTCAGCGTGTTCCCATGCGTCATCGCCCGCGTCACAAACGGCGCAAAGATCCCCATCAAAAATCCCGACACCACGCACACCCACACTCCCTTTTTCGACACAGCCTCCGCGCCCGATCGCAACGCCCCGTACGACTTCCCCACCAGCACCACCGCCACCACCGCCATCAGCACGCCCGCACCCAGCAGCACTGCATTCCCCCGCGGCTGCAGCGCATAACTCAGCACCACTCCCTCCACCAGCGCAATCCCAATCGAGATCGGAAACGCCACCGACAGCCCCACAATTTCAATCCCCGCAATCAACAGCACGTTCGCAATATTGAAGATGAACCCACCCAGCGCCGCATATCCCAGGTTCAAGTAATCAGCTGAGTGCACGTTAGCAACAAACGCCGTAGGCCCGCCCCGATAACTCCCCATCGTGAACGCCAGCACCAGCGCAATCAAAAAAATCCCCAGCCCATAATCCCAGTAATACAGCTCGAACCGGTAATTCTTCGTTCCCTTGAACGTATTCGCAAACGAACCCCAGCACACCGTGCTAAGGATCGTCATCAGCAGCGCCACAGCAAACGTGGACGGAACAAACATCGGCAGCCTCCGCGAGTGAACCTCGCACCCACTCCAGCCCGCAAATCCAGCAGCCCGTCGCGAAGCACCATTATGCCCGACACACCGCGTCTCTTGCCGGGTACCGCCCATGCCATCATTCAACCCCGCGCCTTCGCCCGGCAGCCTGCTGTTCTCCCATGCGCCTCTGGATAGTTTCTAACCACCAGCACTCGCGGAGACCGCTCTCATGGTCCTCGGCATCAACATCCGCACCTACAATCCCGCCACCCACACCTGGGCCATCAAGTGGCTCAACGCCCTCACCGGCGCCTGGACCGACGTCGTCGCCCGCCCCACCGCAGCAGAAAGACTCCGAAATCACCCTCTCCCACGCGCCAGCCTCTGATATAACCATCGCATGAAGAGCCACCTCGGCATTGCCATCCTCTTGTCGTCCGCCCTGCCTCTCGCCGCCCAGATTGCGATCCCGCCGCAAAACGCAACTCCCTTCAGGGACACCTCGATGCTCAAACCCCCGACCGGCATCAAGGTCGCCATCGTCGAGTTCGAAGACCTGCAATGCCCTTACTGCGCCTACGCCGCGCCCATCGTTCGTTCCGCCATCAAGCAGTACAAAATCCCCATGGTTCATTACGATTCTTTGATCCCCGGTCACAACTGGTCACGGGCCGCCGCCATCAACGCTCGTTATTTGGAAGACAAGGTCTCTCCAAAGCTGGCCGAAGATTTTCGTCGTGACGTGTTCGCCAACCAGACTATGATCTCGAACCAGGACGACCTGCAGAACTTTACGCGCAAGTGGTTCCAGTCCCACAACCTCCAGATGCCCTTTCTGATCGATCCCTCCGGCCGCTGCGCCGCAGAGGTCCAGGTCGACTGTGACGTCGCGCTTCGTCTCGGCATCCGCCACACACCGACCATCCTCGTAGTCACCAACAAAGAATGGATTGAAGTGACCAGCCCCACCAACCTGTACGCCGCCATCGACCGCGCCGAGTCGGATATCAAGCGTTCGCCGCAGCCGCAACACTAGAGGCCAAAAACAACAGCGCGCAGTGTCTGAAGGAAACCATCGTTCGCCCTGCACCTGCTGAGCTCTCTAGACTCCGTCGCTCGCGTACGCGTTCTCCAGCGGCAGTGCTATCCGAAACTTCGTCCCGTGCGACACCGCCTCTGTGCTGCTTTCCACCTCAATCGTCCCCGAGTGTCCCGCAATAAACTGCTTCGCCACCCACAGCCCAATCCCCGTGCCAATCGATCCGCGCGTCGTAAAGAATGGCTCGAACACCCGCTGAAGATTCTCCGCCGGAATGCCGTGCCCATTGTCCTCAATCACTAGTACGATCGCCGGCCGCCCATCGCAGAGACCCTCCTCGGTTGTCACCCGAAGCGTTCCCCCCGGTTTCATGGCGTACATCGCATTCGTCACGAGATTGGAGATGACCTGCATCAACTCTCCCTTCCGCACCACCACCTCCTGCCCCGACGCGAAACGTGTCTCCACCTTCACCCCCGCCTCCCGCAGCTTCGAACTGTAGATCTTCAGCACCTCTCCCACCAGTTCCGTCAGCGAAACCATCGCCGCCGAGTTCTGCTCGCGATAGAACCCCAGCGTCTGCTTCGCAATATGCGACAGCCGCACCAGCTCGCTCTCCGCCGTATTCAGATACGAGTTCACCTCCGGGTCCGGTGAGTTTGACCGCGCCAGGTAAATCAAATTCAGCACTGCCTCCAGCGGATTATTAATCTCGTGCGCAATCGACGCCGCCATCCTCCCACTCGCGGAAAGCTTCTCCGCCTGAACCAGCGATTGCTCCATCCGCTTCCGCTGCGTCACATCGCGCAATACCTTCGACGCGCCCACTACCTGCCCCGAAGCATCCCGCAACGGCGAAATCGACAGCGACACATTCAGCCGTCTCCCATCTTTCGTCAAACGGATCGTTTCGTAATGCTCAATCCTCTCGCCCGCGCGAATCCTGCGCAGGATCATCGCCTCCTCCGGATGCAACTCCATCGGCACCAGCGTCAAAATCGACGCCCCCACCATCTCCTCCTCGCTGTACCCAAACGTCCGCTCCGCCGCCTGGTTCCAGCTCATGATCGTGCCATTCAAATCTTTGCTCAGAATCGCATCATCGGCCGACTCCACAATCGCCGCCAGCCGAGCCCTGGCAATCTCCATCTGCCGCTGCTCCGTTATGTCCCGCGCTATCTTCGACACCCCAATTACGTTGTCGTGGCTGTCCCGTACCGGAGAGATCGTCAGCGACACAAAGATCTTCCGCCCGTCCTTCCTCAACCGCTCCGTCTCAAAGTGCGCAATCTGCTCCCCAGCCCTCACCTTTCCAAGAATGAACGGCTCCTGGTGCGCCAGGTTCGAAGGAATCAACTTCAGAATCGATTGCCCAATGATCTCCTCCGGCTGATAGCCGAAGATCCTCGTAGCCGCCGGATTCCAGCTCGTAACGATTCCATCCAGGTTCTTCGCAATGATCGCGTCTTCCGAAGAATGAACAATCGCCTCCAGCAACGAGGCCGGCCCTTCCACCCCAAGATTGCTTGCGGGATTACCTCGTTGGAATGTATTCAAAACGTTCATGAGTGAGTATTTGATTCCTCGCACAGCGTGCATCGCTAACTATGAGCAACACCGCACACTTTGCTCACTAACAGTAAGATGCGCCTACGCCTCTCCGCAGCCAGTCCCAGCCCTGTAATCGAGCCTCACACCCATCCCGAATACCCACCCGGCACAAAAAAAGGGCGCAGCCGGATCGTGAGGGAGACCCTCCATAATCCTTCTGCGCCCTTTGTCCTTCTAAACTTCCGCTTACGCGACGACTTCAATGCCCATCGACCGCGCCGTGCCGCGAATGCTCTTCGCCGCCGACTCAATCGACGCTGCATTCATGTCTGGCATCTTCTGCTTCGCGATCTCCTGGATCTGCTTCTCGGTCACCTTGCCAACCTTGTCCTTGTTGGGCGTGCCCGAACCCTTCGGAATCCCGGCTGCCTTCAAAAGCAGCACCGGAGCCGGTGGCGTCTTCGTAATAAACGAAAACGTGCGGTCTGCATACACCGTGATGACGACCGGAATCGTCAGACCCGCCATCGACGGATCCTTGCTGGTGCGCTCGTTGAACTGCTTGCAGAACTCCATGATGTTGACCTGCGCTTGTCCAAGCGCTGGTCCAACCGGCGGTGCCGGCGTTGCCTTCGCGGCGATGATCTGGAGCTTGACGTATCCCTGAACCTTCTTCGGTGCCATATTCGTAATCCTTCTCAATGTTGCGGACGGTGCAACTGCACATCGCCTCGCATGATTTTTTGTACTGCCCGTACTACTGCAGGAGTTAGAAGGTCCGGTGAAGCGCCCGGGCTGTGACTCCCAAAAACTCTGAAACTTATCTGTTGGCCTTAGCTCTTATGCTTCGACCTTCTCCACATTCGCAAACGAAACCTCAGTAGGCGTTGGCCGACCAAAAATCGACACCATCACCTTCAGCGTCTGCTTGTCTTCATTGACATCATCGACCGCGCCATTGAAGTTATTGAACGGCCCATCGGTAATCCGAACCTGCTCGCCCTTCGTAAACTTGAGCTTGAGCTTCGGCTTCTCCTTGGTCACGTCGCTGCGATTCAACATCGCATTAACCTCAGCCTCGGAGAGCGCATTGGGTTGATCGCCCGTCTGCAGAAATCCCGTAACCCGCGGCGTGTTCTTCACCACGTGCCACATATCATTGTCCAGCGCCATCTCCACGAACACATACCCCGGCAGAAACACGCGGTCGATCGTGTACTTCTTCCCGTTGCGCAGCTCGGTCGTCGGCTCGGTAGGAATCTCGATCCGCCCCACCTTATCCTCGAGATGATAGGCAGCCACACGGCTCTGCAACGATTCCTTCACCTTGCGCTCAAACCCCGAGTACGCGTGAATGATGTACCATTTGAAGTTCTCGTTCACCGGCGCCGCGGCAGCAACTGCCTCTCCGCCGACAGCCTCACCCTCAGTCGAGGTCTCAGGGTCAACCGCAACATCGCTCTTCAGCGCCTCATCGGCTCCGACCGGTACGACCTGCTCTTCGTCCTGCTTCAACTCATCTGCCATGATTTTACTTTCCTTCAAACCCAATCTCGTCATCTCGACCGAAGCATGAAATTCTATCCGTCCGACTCAACTCCGACCTCTCGACCGAAGCATGACTCTGTCCGTCCAACCACTTCCGTCATCTCGACCGGAGCACGACGGCTTCTTGTCATGCGCAGTGGAGAGACCACTGCATCCCTGCGTCTCGCCCTAGTGCTTGGTCAGGTAGACGATCAGGTGATCGACGCCTCTGCCAAGCGTCAGATCCACTAATTCAAAATACGCGGCAAACAAAAATACCGTGACGATCACCACGATCGTCGTCGCCTGCACCTCGGCCCGCGACGGCGTGTGGACCTTGGTCATCTCCTGTCGCGTTTCCTTCAGAAACTCAATGAGCCGCTGAGGACCCGCGGTTGCCCGCTGCAATGCGCTCTGTTCGTTTGTCTCAACTACGGCGGCCTTCGCCATGGATGTACTCCTGAAACTGCTGCTGCGTTCTGTTACTAACGTTCAAAAGTCTGGCAGGGGCGCTCGGATTCGAACCGAGAAGTTCGGTTTTGGAGACCGACAGTTTAACCGTTGAGCTTACGCCCCTGTAAAGTTGTCGGTCCTCAGTTGTCCGTTCTCAGTTCAAACGCCCTTACTGACAACTGACAACTGAGAACAGAAAACTACTTCGTCTCTTTATGCGCCGTATGCTTCCGGCACGTGTTGCAAAACTTGGAGAACTCCAACCGTCCCGTAGTCGTCTTCTTATTCTTCGTAGTCGAATAGTTCCGGTTCTTGCAATCCGGACACTGCAGGGTAATGATCTCGCGCATAAGTACTTCCTCTCTAGAGTGGCCAGCCACCTCGGCTGGCAAGCAGCTTGTCCTGCAGTTGGAAGCATTTAGCCTCCGCCCACCTGACACGCCGCGACGCAGGGTTAAGGTCCCTGCAACCTGTATTCCTGAAATTGAAACGGGATAGCCAAGCGGTCAGGCACACGCTCGTCCTCATCTATTATCCACGAAAACGCCCCAAAGCGGAAGTCGAAACCCGGAGTTGTGCCGACTGGGCCGCGTGAAAGTATTCCCCTATGCCAAAATGGCTGATCTCAGGCTGGAGCCACGGCCTCATCTCACTCGCCACCTCAACCGGGAGCGCGGTCGCGGCGTTTTATGGGGAAAGACACCATCTCATTGCCCAGCACACCCGCGAAGACCCCTACGACGGGCTGGTCGGGCTGGATATCCTTATCGGGCCGATAGCGGCGGCGATCGTCACCTTCTGTGGCGTGTTCCTCTTTTCCCTGATCCTTCAGCGCCTGCTGACCGGCTCTTTATTGTTCAAGAAGAATTAACCGCGATTTGCCATATCTGCCGCCCTCATCGGCTCACCAAAAGCAAAGGCGGCGAGCCAAAGCTCGCCGCCTTTGCATGTTGCTCAACCCGGCAAGAAAACCCTCGCCGTCCGCGCAGGACCCGCGCAGGACCTAAAAGCATGCGGCAATGTCTCCGACCACGGAACCGACGGAACCAACCACGGAACTGATCGTAGAAGCAACACCAGCAACAGAGCTACCCCCACCGCCGCCACCACTTGGATGCTGGCTGGCATACTGCTCCTCCCAGGCCACTTCTGCGCGAGCCTCTTGCCGCTCTTCAGCCTTCTTCTCAGCAAGCAATTTCTCATCATGCCGCTTCCGGGCTTCCTCTTCAGCTCGCCGAATCTCTTCCTTCTTCTTCTCATCCGCCTCGTACCGTGCTTTGCGGCCTTCCGCACTCAGGTGGAAGGTGTACACGCCAGACCAGGCATGATGCGCAAAGGTCGAAAAGTCGTCTTTGAGAATCGAACTTATACCCTGCTTGCTGAAGTCAACTCCCGAAGCGGCATCCCCTTCATAGTGAAAGAGATACACAGCACCCGTGCTGCTCTTCAACGCAAAGGTTACGTCGAAGTCATCCCCCGGCTTCTTGTTCTTGAAATTTCCGGAAAAGATCCAGGTACCGTCTGGATTGACCACCAGGTTGATCTTGCCATCGAGCTTTTTAAGCTGCCAATTATGAACGATAGGTTGAGTGACCGGAGCCGTTGTCTGCTCAACTGCCTTGCTTTCAGTGGGTGCGGGCGTCCCCGTGGCCGGCGCCTGCGCCATCAGAACGTTGGAGACTAAAAGCACACCGCCAAGCACAGCGACGGACCGAAAGCTTTGCATCAAGTTGCGTTGTTTGCACATTAAGAAATCCTCCAACAGGAGTATGTCCTTACGCACCTGGGCCGTAAATCACTTTTCCCTGACAAGCCTTGACAGCTTCTGACTCGTGCTGAAAGCTCCAAATTCCTGTTGAAAACAGGGCTGATCCAGTCC
>Ga0302305_1000731_pt1 | contig 19319 bp, 18 predicted proteins | sample III_Palsa_E2_3_FD_198764 | JGI IMG/M metagenome (GOLD analysis project Ga0302305, IMG submission 198764) | Peat permafrost microbial communities from Stordalen Mire near Abisko, Sweden - III_Palsa_E2_3 | ecosystem: Environmental > Terrestrial > Soil > Palsa > Peat permafrost | place: Sweden... | reverse complement strand
CCCAATTGCTCGCAGACCCATTGCTTAGTACCCCAAATGGTGCAAATAAAACACAACCCCACTAGCCACCAGGCAATAAATTCCAAACAGATACCACCGCCCATGCTCCAGCCATGAGCTCAACCACTTCAATCCGGCCAGTCCGGCAAAGAACGCAAAAACCATCCCCAGCAGCGCAGCCAGAAGCCCGGCATGGAGATCAATCGGCGTACCCATGGCAGCAGCTTCATGCGACGCCTTCAGCAACCGCAACGCCTCACGCCCCACTACCGCCGGCGTTAAAATTACCGCCAGCGCAAACGAAAACCTTTCCGCCCGCTCACGATTCGCACCCGCTAGCAAACCAGCAGAGATCGTCGAGCCTGACCTTGAAAACCCGCGGAAGGGAAGACTCAACCCCTGCACGCCGCCAATCCAGCCAGCCTGGGAAAACGTTACATTATCGCCCGACCGCGTCACCGACTTGTCATACGCATTGGCCGAAACCTTCTCCGCGTTCCGCTCTTTCATCCCCGCCCACAGGATCAGCAGGCCCACCGCAAACAGCGCATACGCCACCAGGTCCAGCCGCCCAAACAGATCCTCAATCTGGGCCTTTGGCGCGCCGGGGAACGCCAGCTTCGCTATCAACTTCTGCAGCGGATATCCAATCACCGCCGTCAGCAGCGTCGCCCATATCGCCCGCACCGCAAACCGTTTGAACGCATCGCCCGTCGCAAAGTACGACCGCTTCCATTGGTTCCAGAAGTAAACGATCACCGCGAACATGGTTCCGGTATGCAGCATCACCAGCACCAGCGTCATCTCCGGAGAAGACGGGTCAAGGTGCATCAACTTCTCAGCCACGACCACATGGGCGGAGCTGGAAACGGGCAGCAATTCAGCGAGGCCTTGAACAATGGCCAGGATCAAAACTTTCAGCAGAGACATACCCAGATTCTAACCGCGCTCGATTGCCGTTGGAATCACCCCGGGCTTCTTTCTGCTACTAAGCACTCTCCGTTGACACTTTTGCAGCCGCGCCAGTTTTCGGCCACTAATCCCGGTCATTCCCATAAACCGGAATTCCCTGCTTCACCCGAAACGCAATACTAGCCGCCCGAGCCGCATAGTCTGACTGCCGATACGCATGCTGCAACTCATCCGCAATCGCCTGGCAGTGCTTGGCCGCATCGGCGGACTGCTTCGCCTGGTCATCGACCAGGTACATTGTCACCAGCACGCCCTGCCGATACGCCGCGTCATACAGCGCTTCGGCTGACTTCGGCCCATCCGGATAACGGTCCGCATACTTCAAATACATCTGCGCTTCCATCTCCGGACACCGCGGCAGCCCCTGCCAGTCGCCGCACAGCTTGTTGTCCAGCAGATCATACGCCGCTCGCGCTTCATACACAGTGCCGGGATAAAGCTTCATCACCCGCTTCAACGCACCCTCATAAATCTGAGGCCGCAGAAACGCATCCTGCTCATGCGCACTCGGCAGCGTGGAGATATCTGCCTTGTCCAACTGCCACCGAATATCCGCCGCCCGAAACGCTGCCTCCGCCGCCAGCGGCGAGTTCGGAAAGTAGTCCACAACACGCTGGTACAGCAGATGCGCTGTTTCTGCGGCATCCTTCGGCGGATGCGGCTCTGCCGCCTGTGCTTCATACTCCGCCGCCGACCCGTAGATCAGCCGGTCGCCATTCGGCGTCGTCGGCCCCACAACGCCCTTATCGCGAATCCATCCCGAACTCGGATCAGGATTCGCATTCGGATCTTCAAACTCAGGCTTCGAGTCCGGATCGGAGTCTTCCTTCGTGTCCGTATTCGCAAACACATCTACCCACGGCCCGTTCCGCGACGACACCACCACCTCATGCCCAGGCGCAACCGTCGTTATCGGAGGAGCATCCGAGTTCGCGCTCACATAAACATTCGCTGTATGCAGCAGCGTCGCACGAGCCGACTTGTCATACCCGCTGCGGTTGTCCTTCTGCGCCAGCATCGGCATCGAGAGCACTACAACGGCGGAAGCAATATAAGTTCGAACGCGCATCATGACTCCCTAAACGTATATGCAGGTATGTATCTAGACGTGCATCGCAGCAACTTCAGCTTCAAGCTCCGCCTTCAACGCCGGATCAAGATTACCGCCGGAAACAATCACCACCATCTTCTCCACTTTCGGCAGCTCCTTCGCATGGAACAGAGCAGCCGCCAACGCTACCGCACCCGAAGGCTCTGCAACCAACGCAGTTGCACTCAGGATGATCCGCAACGCCGCGCGGATCTCCTCTTCGCTCACCGTCACAATGCCATCGACGAACCGCAGAATGTGTGTAAAGTTCCGCGTCCCGAGCGACTGCGTCCGCAACCCGTCGGCTAGCGTCCGCGTCGTCTCTTCCGCAGCCCATTCCACAAGCGTCTTCGTCTCGAACGACTCCTTCCCATCGCCCGCAAGCTCCGGCTCGCAACCCCAAACCTGCGGCGGCGTTCGTCCTTCCGCCTCACACACCAGCTTCACGCCGCTCGCAATTCCCGAAAGCAAACCACCCCCCGAAACCGGAGCAAGCACCAGACCCACATCTGCAAGCTGCTCCAGAATCTCAACCCCGCAAGTCGCTTGGCCCGCAATCACATCGTCATCGTCATACGGAGGAACGATCGTGTATCCATGCAATGCCGCAAGCTCTTCCGCCTTCCGCATGCGCTCTTTGCTCGCGGGCCCAACGATCACCACCTCCGCTCCCAGCGCAACCGTAGCTTCGCGCTTGACTCGCGGAACGCTGTTCGGCATCACGATCACGGCCTTCGCCCCTAACGCCCTGGCCGCGTAAGCCACACCCTGCGCATGATTGCCCGAAGAGTACGTAATCACACCACGCTGCAACTCTTCCGCCGTCAACTGCGCAACCTTGTTGTAAGCCCCACGCAGCTTGAAGCTCCCAATCGGCTGCGCGGATTCGTCCTTCAGGTAGATCTCAACCGCATCGTCCGCAAGCTCCGCAAAACCAGCCGCTCGCAAGCGCTCACGATCCAGCCGCAACAGCGGAGTACGCACAGCCGCCCCTGCAATACGGTTCTGCGCCGCGCGAATGTCATCCAGCGTAATCAACTCACTCATAGCCACGATTGTAGTTCCGCCTAACGCTTCTCCGCTGCGCGCAACACCAGCGCAAAGAAGTGTACGAGCCTCCACCGATCCAGCGCACTTGGTCCTGCCCCATCCATATCCAGGTGAGAAATCACCGGTGAAATCAGCTCTGTCTGCAGCGTCTCGTTTGGCAACTCATCAGCCATCCACATCGTCTCCGCTGACGGAATAATATTGTCGCCCTCACCATGCAACAGATAAACCGGAGTCGTAAGCCCCTTCAAATACCCATGCGGGCTCACACCTGCCATATCCTCCACATGCCTGGCTTCCGACCTCGCCAGCATCGCCTGAGTCACTGGCGAAGTCGTATTCATCAACTGTTTTGCCTCGACAAGCTGCTGCGGTGTCAGCGCAGCCATAGCAGCCTTCTCACCAGCGACATCCTCATACAGATGCGCCCGCAACACCGCTCGTAGCGCAGCCAGATCACTCGCCGGAGCAAAGTCCTCAAGACTTTCGTACTCCAGCACTAACGCTCCATACTCATGCGGAGGCAGCAGCTCTTCCGTCCCATTCGGACGCACATCTTTGCCTGTCCGGTAATACTGAGCTACACGCGACATCTCATCCTGCGAGCCAACTGCCACCACGAACTTGATCGCTTGCTTGTACTGCGGATCAGCCGCAGCCAGCAGCGAAAGCCCGCCCGAGAAGCTAAGCCCCATCACACCGACCGGCTTTCCGCCGTTCTGCTGCGCCAGCCAAGTCGCCGCATCGCCAATGGTCGCAATCGAGTTCTTGCCAACGTGATAGTCCTTGATGTCCGGCAACTCCGGCGTGAGCACACGCAGCCCGCACGAAGCCATCGCGGAAGCAAACGCAATCAGCCGCGGTTCGTTCATGCCCAGGTGATGCACGCCATGCAACACCACCAGCGCCGGAGCATTCGGCCGCCCCACTGGAACATACAGCCGTGCCTTCACCGCACCTTGCGAGGTATTGATCGTCAACTCCTGCGTAGTCACCGGTTCCATAACCGTGGCTCGCAGCAGCGAAGGCACAGGCTGATTTGCCACCAGATCCAACACCGCAACAGCCTGCAGATGGCACTTCACAAACGGCCAAGCAAACACCGCAAGCATCAGCACGATCACCGCCGCCGCAGTCCTGCTCTGCGGCTTCGCAATCTCGCGTCGCCGTCGCATCCGCGCAGCAAGTCCGCGAACTCCGCCGGCAGCCTCAACTGTATGTTGTGAGTTCTCAGTCATGGGCGTTCTAGTGGCGAAGCAACAGCATAATAACCAGCAACAGCAGCGCCACATTCAGCACGACTGCCGCAATCAGCAGCTTCGTCATACCGCCGACACGTCGTTGCAACCGCGCCACGCGTCCTTCAACTGACTCCGCCGCAGCCTTCGCTGCATTTACGTCAGCGGCAATCCCCGCGAGCTTCTCGTCCATCTCATTGAGTTGGCGATACAGTCCGCTATGCGATGCCGTTACGTGGCCAAGCTCGCCACGCAGGCTCTCGCCCATGGCTTCAATCGCCTGGCGGTTCGCGTCGTCGCCCGCAGATCGGCTCTGCAAAAAGCGGTCGGCCATTGGTACCAGCCGCATGATGTGAGGTGCAATTTCGAGAAGTGCTTTCGGCCACATGCTCAAATTGTAGCCGTCAACTCATGTAGCGAGTGCTTCTCTACGCGATAGCAACCGGCAACGACTTGCGTAGTGCGCGATGCCGCAACACCAACGCCACAATCGTGCAGAGCAGAATCGCCGTAATCAGACCCTGCGACCACACGCAATAGATGCACCACTTCTCGATCACGTACGCTTCCATATAGCTCAGAAACGCAGCAAACGCGAAGCCGATCTCCGCGGCCTGCAACAGCAGCCAAAGCTGGTTCGCCATTGCCAGCACAGCGATCAACGCATAGCCCACGATGCCAAAGATCGCCACCGGAATATGAACATGCTTCGATCCCGGCGCTTCATCAAAACTGCTCGCCGGAAACACCGCAAAGCGCGAGTGGTTCACCGAACCGCAATCCCACGTCTCCGTAACCGCACACGGTGGCGCCACACTTGGATCCTGGTAGTGGATGCGAAGGGCGAGGGAAGAGTCGATAATTCCGGCGATGGCGAGCAGAACAATCAGGTAGCGCATATCTGCTTCTATTCTATGGCGAAAACCCGTCGCCTTAGGAAGGTGTTGAAGTCCGAACGCTACCGCACGGCGCTGGTTGAAGTACGCGCCTGTGCCGCGCGCATTATTTCCGCTGGACTATGGATGCGGCGCAACTGGCTCGTTCGCACGCACTCGAGCAAAGCGGAGCGCTGCTGCAACAACGCAGTAGGCTGAGGATCGCTCATTGGATCAGCAGGCAGCGGAGACCGCTCACGATCGGAACTCAGCTTCAAGCGGCCCATTCCCGCCCGCTGTGCCGCAATGCAAGGCGAGATCAGAATGGCGAGGAATACAGCGGCGATCAAAAAGCTATGCATAGGTATTGTCCGCAGTCCGGGCTGGGCGATCCATACTTCGGCTACGACCATAGCATCTGGCGACGGCTTTGCAACCCCAGGAAACTCATTCGACAATAACTACTTTTACGGGCGGAGCAAGCAAACGCAAGACAGGAAATAGGTTGCCGGCCCCAAACTCAAGTCTCATTCGGCAAGTGGCCTTTGAAGGGAATTTTGCGCAAAGTGCGACCAATGGGGCTTTGGGTGCGTCATACTGGTACAAGGTGCGTTTAAAGCGCGCTCTTGTAACACCCTGAACCCTTTGTCGAAACGACTCAAACGCGGAGCTATGGCACCCTCGCACCCTTTGTGGTTGCGGTGGGTGGCGGCTGTCTGTTTGCTGTTTGCAGGCGTTGCCAGCTCGGCGGAGACGGTTCATATCCACGGCGACTGGCTGCCCCACCATGGGGCCCAGCTGGTTGCGCCGGCGGATGCGTCGCAGGGGCCGGGTGGTGAAGAGCATTGCCCGCTTTGTATCGGTATGCACTCGGTGCTGCCGGTTGCGGAACACGTGGCCGCGACCACGATGGTGTTGGTGGAGTGCAAGCTGCCGACGGTGGTCGATCGGCTACCGAGCAGCCAGTGGCACTTTGCGTTATTCAGTAGACCTCCTCCTGTTTCCGTAAACGCTTAAGGTCCCTTTTTAATTTAGAAGATTGCTTTGTGATGTGTAACAAAGCGGACGGGTGAGTTGTAACCCGTCATTGATCTTTCATCGAATGCCCTGCGAGTGCGTTGAAGATTGCGCGTCGTTGAGGGCAGCGGTATGGCGAACGATTGCCAACCGTAGGCCGCGCGGCCATGAGTGTTGTCCGCGCCGAGAACCAGACAGGAGTTTTTATGCAACGAGTTTTTTCATTGAGGCCAAGGGCGTTTTCCTTGTGGCTGACGGCACTGGCCATCGCGCTGGGATTGGTATTCGCCGCCGGCGCAGCATACGGGCAGGGCGGTTCCGGCAATATTAACGGTGCGGTTGCGGATGCAACCGGTGCTGCGATTCCAGGAGCTACGGTAACGCTTTCCAACCCGGTGAGCGGCTATACGCGGGTGACGACCTCTGACGCGACGGGGCAGTACCACTTTTATAATGTGCCGTTCAATCCGTATCGCGTGTCGGTAAAGAGCACGGGCTTTCAGTCCTTCAGCAAGAGTGTGGATGTGGACTCCGTTGTTGGTTTGACGGTTCCCGTTGCGTTGCAGGTGGCGACATCGACGACGACGGTAGAGGTAGAAGCACCGATCGACCTGGTGGAACGCGATCCGGTGTTTCATACCGATATCGATCGTTCGTTGATCGATCATCTGCCGATTGAGAGTGCATCGTCGGAGTTGAGCTCCATTGTGACGCTGGCTTCGCCGGGCGTTGCAGCGGACTCCAACGGATTGATGCACGGACTTGGCGATCATGCTGAGAACTCCTTCAGCATCGATGGACAACCGATCACCGATCAGCAGAGCAAGGTGTTTTCCAACCAGATTCCGGCTGCTGCGGTGCAGTCGTTGGAAGTGATCGATGGCGCTCCGCCGGCGGAGTATGGCGATAAGACCTCGCTGGTGGTGAAGGTGACGACGCGTTCGGGACAAGGCGTGATGACTCCGACGGGCAGCGTGACGCTTTCGTATGGGTCATTCGGCTCGAGCAATGCGGCGTTCGATCTTGCGTATGGCGGCAAAAACTGGGGTAACTTCATCGCGGCGAATGGTCTGCAGTCTGGCCGCTTTCTCGATGGACCGGAGTACACCGTTCTGCACGACAAAGGAAACGAAGAGAACTTCTTTGACCGCGTGGATTACCAGCTAAGCCAGAAAGACTCGATTCACGTGAACTTCCAGTACACGCGCTCGTGGTTCCAGACGCCGAACGACTTTGAAAACGTCGGCGCCATCAATGGCAACGGCAACGGCGATACGGATCAACGCTCAAAAATTGGCACGGTGGATTTCTCGCCGACGTATACCCGCATCATCAATGCGGATACGGTAGCTAACTTTGGCGTCTATCTTCGTCGCGATGCGTACAACTACTATCCGAGCAACAATCCTCTGGCGGATTTTGCGCAGTCCCAGCAGCAGGAGACCATCAGCCAGCAGCGTTCGTTGACCAATGCCGGTGCTCATGCGGATGTTTCGTATGTGCATGGCGTGAACAATGCGAAGCTCGGCGGCAACTACGCGCAGACGTTCCTGCGTGAGAACGATCAGCTTGGCGTAGTCGACCCAACATTGTATACGAGCTATGCGCCGATTCTGCAGCAGTACGACCTGACGCGGGGTGGTTCGCTGTACTCGTGGACTGGCCGCACGGATGTGAAACAGCTTGCGCTGTATGCACAGGACTCCATCACCGCGGGCGCGTGGCAGTTCAACTTCGGCATTCGTGGCGACATCTACAACGGGCTTACGATTCAGAAGCAGGCGGAGCCGCGTGCGGGTGTTTCGTACTCGGTGAAGAAGGTGGGTACAGTGTTGCGGGCTTCGTATGCTCGTACGCAGGAGACGCCGTTCAATGAGAACCTGGTGTTGTCGTCAAAGGGCTGCGCTGATCCGGTGTTGTACGCCGTGTTCGCGACGCTTTCCGATGGAAGCTGCGCTGCGCCGACGGAGACGCCGTTCAATCCTGGATTCCGGAATGAGTTCCACACCGGCGTACAGCAGGCGATCGGTCACCACTTCGTGTTCGATGGTGAGTACATCTGGAAGTACACGCACAATGCGTATGACTTCAGCGTGCTCGGCACAACGCCAATCACGTTCCCAATTGAGTGGCACAACTCCAAGATTCCGGGCTATGCGTTGAGCGCGACGGTGACGGACATCAAGGGTTTTTCGGCACGCTTCAATGCGTCCTCTGTCGCGGCACGTTTCTTTACACCGCAGCTTGGCGGCGTAGGTGCGACTCCTGGAAGTGCGAACACGGCCGCGGGTAGCTCAGGGATTCTGCCGTTCCGTATTGACCACGATGAGAAGTTCAACCAGACAACGCATGTGCAGTACAACCTGCCGTTCCGGAAGAGCGCGTACTTTGGGTTCAACTGGCGTTATGACTCGGGTCTCGTTGCAGGCGCAGCTCCTTGCTACAACGTGATTGGAGCGAACACGGACTGCGATCCGACGACGGCGATCCTCATCAACGGACAGCCGGGCATCAACCTTACCGGGTTGAGCGCGGACCAGCAGTTTCAGGCTGGGCTTGTCTGCACCGATGGCGGCACGCGTCAGGCTGCTACTCCGACCAACCAGCTGCAGAGCTGCACGGTTGCTGGCTTGAAGTCGAACCTGCTCAACCTTCCGGCTGTGAACACAGAGGACGCTGACAAGAATCCGTCGCGCATTGCGCCGCGAAACTTGTTTGATATGTCGCTGGGAGATGACAGGATCGCGCACTTCAGTGGCGGACGTTATCTCATCGGCGCGCGCATCACAGCAATCAACGTAACGAACAAGTACGCGCTGTACAACTTCCTGTCGACGTTCTCAGGCACGCACTATGTGACACCGCGGACGGTGACGGCTGAGGTGTCGTTCCACTTCTAAGTGGCGATCGCTTCTAAGTTGCTATAGCAAGACGCTGCATGGCAGACCTCTATCTGCCATGCAGCTCTTTTGGGTTCGATAACACCTGCCGAAAAACGGCATGGGGATTTCTATGTCTGATAGTCAAGTTGTTTCCACCGGTCGCATGGACCGGTTCGGTACGATTGCGTCGGTAGCGTGCCTGGTGCATTGTGCGCTTACGCCGATCGTTTTCTCGTTGTTTGCGTTTGCTGCGCCATTGATGCCGAGCGAAGGACGCATCCATCGCTTCCTTGCTGTGCCTGTGTGCCTGATCGCTATTTTTGCGATGCAGAGCGGGTACCGGAGCCATCGTAATTTTGTGCCTGCCGGGCTGATGATTCTTGGCCTCAGCTTCATTCTGCTGGGGGCCTTCTATGGCGATCAAATGCCGTCGCATCTTTGTGAAGTTGCGGTGACGATGGTCGGCAGCGGTTGCATGGTAGCCGCACACAGAATGAACCACACGTTGCGTTGCCGATGCGATTGCCACAGGTAAAGGTCGTTATACTGCTGCGGCTATCATTGAGAGTAGATGTTCTCCCGCCTTTCAAAATCGACGCTGGTGCTGATCGCTTTCGCAAGCGTGTATTTGTTCTGGGGTTCGACGTATCTAGGCATTCACGTTGCTGGAGAGCACTTGTCGGCTCCGGTGGTGGGCGCGTCGCGGTCGTTGCTTTCGACAACGTTGATTGTGCTGATCTGCCTGTTGAGCGGCAAGAGCCTGCGTGTGCCGAAGGGCGAAGGCTGGAAGCTGGCGTTGGTGGGCGTGCTGTTTATGTCCGGCAACAATGTGGCGTTGATCTATGGCGAGCAAATGGTGCCTTCCGGCTTTGCGTCGCTGGTGGTTTCGATTATGCCAATCATGATCGCGCTGATTGAGTGGATGCGTCCGGGTGGCGAGTCCCTGAACAAGCGTGGATGGGCGGGTACTCTGCTGGGTACAGCGGGGATAGTTTTGCTGGTTTGGCCTTCATTGCATCATCATGCGGCGCAAACAGGAGCTTCGCGTCCGTTCCTGGGCACTTGCGTGTTGCTGTTTGCGGCGTTGTCGTTTGCGATTGGGTCGGTGTTGTCGCGGCACTTTCAGTTCAAGGCAGATACGTTTGTGGCGACGGGATGGGAGATTGGTGCGGCGGGTATTTTTAATCTTGTACTGGCGATCGCTACAGGCGGGCTGCATCGCGCGGTGTGGACGTGGCATGGCGTGGGCGCGATTGTGTATCTCTCTATCTTTGGATCGCTATTTGGCTTGGTAGCGTTTACGTACCTGCTACAGAACGTCGCTGTGACGAAGGTGGCGACGTACGCGTTTGTTAATCCGATGATTGCCGTGCTGCTCGGATTTTTAGTGCTGGGCGAGCGACTGGTATCGACGGAGATTGTGGGGATGGCGATTATTGTTTGCGGCGTGGCGACGGTGGTGTTGAGCCGTGTGGATCGGACGAAGCGCGAGATCGTGGGCATGGCTGGCGAGGCTGTGGAGTAGAGCGTTTCTGCGGCGATCCTGATAGGCTGCGGGAACGATGCGAAAACTTGTAGTGGCGTTTGTGGCGGCGGTTTCACTGGGTGCGGCTGCACAGCAGCAGGTAGGGACAGAGGCGCGTGGGCGTGAGTTGATTCGCGAACTGAAGCTGGAGGTGTTGCCGAAGGAGTCGGGGTATCTTGGCTTGATTGGTGTGACGCCGCTTACCGCGGATGTGAACGGGCGCAAGCTGGCGGTGCAGAGCCAGAACTACTACATGCTGACAAAGGATTTACCCATCAACTATCTGCATCAACTGCAGCCGGCGGATACGCATATTTTGATTGAGGGTGGTCCGGTGGACTACTTTATCTTTCATCCGGATGGGAAGGTGGAGAAGGTGACGCTGGGGATGGATCTCGCGAAGGGTGAGCGGCCCGTCGTTGCTGTGCCGCCGGGGTGTTGGAAGGCGTTGGTGCTGCGTCCTGGAGCGAGTTATGCGCTGATGGCGAATACGCTTTCGCCGCAGTTCACGCTGGAAGGAGTGAAGATTGGCGAAGGGGAGGATTGGGTGAAGCGTTTTGCAGGGAAGGCGGAGTGGGCTACGCCTGAGTTTTTGCGGAAGATGATTGGGCCGAACTGGGTGCCGTAGTTTGTTGCTGCTGCTTCGCTCTTACTTCCCCATGATGACAGACTGTTATGGATTAGCCGTGGAGAGTATTGGCGAGGCTGTAGAGTAGCACCCCGGACGCATGGTACATTCAGGGGAACCATACAGGAGATGAGGGCTGTGGGATGGAAGAACCGCTTGTGTTGAAGCAGGACTCCCCTCACAGACGGCTGTCGCAACTGGACGGATTACGTGCGATCGCGATCCTGATGGTGATCGCTCAGCACTGCGGCTTGCTTGCGCTGGGGTGGGCTGGGGTCCATCTATTTTTTGTGTTGTCAGGGTTTCTGATTACGGGGATCCTGCGCCGTGCGCGGCATGATGCCTCTTTCTGGGTACCGTTTTATGTGAAGCGCGCGACCCGCATTCTGCCACCGTTGCTGCCGTTTTATCTGTTTTGCGCGCTCACGATTACACTGAGCCGGAAGAGTCTTTGGCTGGCGTATATCTTCTTCGGCGCTAATATCGTGCAGTCGTTTCCACATGTGGCCGTAAATGAGTTGACGGTCCTGTGGTCGCTCGCTGTCGAAGAGCACTTTTATTTTCTGTGGCCGTTTGCAGTACGGTCTATGCGGCGTGGAACCTTGTTGATTTTCCTGGTCGCGCTACTGGTGTTTGACCCGATTGCGAGAGCCGTGGCGACACCGCATCTCTCGGGCTGGTCGCCGATCTACTTTCTGACTTGCTTCCAGCTCGATGGTCTTGCCGCAGGTTCGATGTTGGCTTTGCTGGTGGAGAGCGAGGCGTGCCGGGTGTGGCTGCGACGCTATGCAGGAGTGTTGGCGCTGTTTGCGGCTGTAGCGTTTGCAGCCTGTAGCTTGAACAAATCGTTTGTGCGCGAGAACAACTCGGTCTTCTTCAACAGCGTTGGCTACTCGCTGGTTGTGCTGCTGTTTGCCAGCGTGTTGGTGTATCTGTTTTTGAAGCCGGAGTCGATGCCGAGTCGCATGTTGTCCACGCGGCCGATTGTGTTTGTGGGTGCGATCAGCTATGGGCTGTATCTCTATAACGGGCCGATCACGCATACGGTGCAGCGTTTTGGGCCGCATGCTGTCCACCAGGGAAGGGTGAACGCGGTAGCGACCGCGCTGGGGCTGGCGGCCGCGGTGCTGGTCAGTTGGATGTCGTTCCGCTTCTATGAGTCGCCGATAGTTCGGTGGGGACGGAGCCGTGCTGCGGAGATCGCGGGGCCGGGGCACCGTGGCGTGGACTTTATGCCGCAGGCCCCAACAGGCGGAAACTGATAGCGCTTATTTACGCTTCCAGCGGACGCCTTCTTTGGAGTCTTCGAGGAGGATTCCCTTTTCGAGGAGCTCGTTGCGGATGGCGTCGGAGCGGGCGAAGTTGCGTTGTTGCTTGGCCTTGGTGCGTTCGGCTACGAGAGCGTCGATGTCGGCGTCGGTGAAGCTGTTGGTACCGAATTTTTCGAGGACCTCGGGAGAAACTTCTGCCATGCGGCCTTCGGCTTCGGCCCAGGCGAGTGCGGTGCGGGTGAGTTCGGCGTCGCGGTCTTCGAGTACGGCGAAGATGGTATCGAACCTGGCGAGCAACGCGAGTGTGGCATCGACGTCGGCGCGGGTGAGCTTGTTTTGATCGGCGGCGGCGTTCACCGTGCGGAGCACATCGAAGATGGCGGCGCGGGCTTCTGCGGTGTTGAGGTCGTTGGCGAGCGCGGCGGTGAAGAGTTCGTCGCCGCGTCGGATAGCCTCGGCGAGAGTCGCATCTGCGGCAGCAGCCTCTGACCACTTTCCGGTGAGGATGCGCTGGTGGAAGGTGCGCAGGCGATCGACTGCGTTGGTCTCTGCGGCGAGGCCGTCGAAGGTGAAGTTGAGTTGCTGGCGGTAGGGAACCGAGAGCAACAGGAAGCGGATGGCCGAAGCGCGATGGCCTTTGAGCAACAGGTCGCGGAGGGTGTAGAAGTTGCCCTCGGACTTGGACATCTTCTTGCCTTCGACGAGCAGGAAGCGGACGTGGAACCAGTGGCGCGCGAAGGTCACATGCGTGCAGGCTTCGCTCTGCGCGATCTCGTTTTCGTGGTGCGGGAACATGAGGTCTTCGCCGCCGGCGTGGAGATCGAAGGAGTCGCCGAGGTACTTCATGGCCATGGCGGAGCACTCGATGTGCCAGCCGGGTCGACCGTTGCCGATGGGGGTTTCCCAGCTCGTTTCGCCGGGCTTGGTGGCCTTCCACAGGGCGAAGTCGCGGGCTGAGTCTTTGTCGTAGTCGTCGGAGTCCACGCGGGCACCGTCTTCGATGCCGTCGAGGTCTTTCTTGGAGAGTTGGCCGTAGGCGGGGAATCGCTTGATGCGGAAGTACCAGGAGCCGTCTTCGGTCTTGTAGGCGATGTCTTCGGCGGCGAGGCGCTCAATGAGCGCGACCATGTCCGGGATGTTTTCGGTGGCGCGGGCTACCTGCTCGGGGAATTCGACGTTGAGAGCGGCCATGTCTTCAAAGAAGGCCTTCTCGAACTTCTGGCTGAACTCGCCGATGGACTTCTGCGCGGCGGCGGCGTTGCGGATGATCTTGTCGTCCACGTCGGTGACGTTCATGACGTGGTGGACACCGATATTGTGCATCTTGATGACGCGGCGCAGCACGTCGACGTGGAGGAAGGTGCGGAAGTTGCCGATGTGGCCGAAGTCATAGACAGTGGGGCCGCAGCAGTAGAAGCGCAGGGCTTTGCCGTCGGAGGCGTAAAGAGGCTCGATTTTTCCGGAGAGGGTATTGAAGAGTTCTAAGGCCACGCGTCGTTTTTCAGGTGCCGGGGGGCGTGGCGAGAACGCCGCACCGCAGGCTGCTTTCTGCTGTTTTCTACTTCCTTGATTCTAGCTGACGCGGGCTAGCCGAGTCGGAGTTGCGGGGTGGGTTCTAACGTGTCAGGCGCAAAGGTGCGGGTTTGGAGCTTGGGCCAGGCGGCGGCGGCGATCATGGCGGCGTTGTCCGTAGAGAGCGCGATGCTGGGGAAGGCCACAGGGAGGTTGTGGCGGGCGGCTTCGGCGGTGATGCGGCGGCGGAGCTCGCTGTTGGCGGCGACGCCTCCGCTGACGAGCAGGCCGCGGGCGCCGAAGTGCTCGGCTGCGGCGAAGGTCGTGCGGGTGAGGTAGGCCGTTACCGAGGCCTGAAAGCTGGCGATCAGGTCGAGGGTTTCGGTGTCGAAGAAGGCTAGGGCCTGCTGGAGGGTTTCGGGGTTAGAGGGCTTGCCTTTGGCGAGGCCGGAGTGCGCGAGAGCTGCCGCGCGGGCTTCGATGCGTTCGCGCATGGTGTGGAGCTCGGTGTAGCGGCGGACGGCGGTTTTGATGCCACTGAAAGAAAGGTCGTAACGGGTGGGGTCGTCGTCTGCGGTGAGTGCGGTTTCGCGGGAGAGTTTGGGAGCGGTGTTGCCGGTGGCCTTGGCCTTGATCTGCGCGAAGGCGAAGGGGACGGCTTTGGGGTCGCCGTGGGCGGCTAGGGCGTCCATCCACGGGCCGCCGGGATAGGGCAGGCCGAGGAGCTTGGCGACCTTGTCGTAGGCTTCACCGGCGGCGTCGTCGAGAGTCTTGCCGACGTTGCGATAGTGCCAGGTGTTGCCGGTTTTGGTGGCGAGGTAAAGGTGCGTGTGGCCGCCGCTAACTACGAGAGCGAGGAGGGGTGAGGCTTCGGCGAAGGACTCTTCGGCGTCCATGAGGACGGCGTGGATGTGGCCTTCGAGGTGGTTGACGCCGATGAGCGGGAGGTTGGCGCCGAAGGCGAGGGACTTGGCGAAGGTGATGCCGACCAGCAGCGCTCCGGCGAGGCCGGGACCTTCGGTGACGGCGATGGCTTCGAGATCGCTGTACTGGACGCCTGCCTGGTGCATGGCTTCGCGGACGACGGGGAGGATGGCGCGGAGGTGTTCGCGGGAGGCCAGCTCGGGCACGACGCCGCCGTAGTCCGCGTGGATGAGCTGCGAGGCTACGACGTTAGAGAGAGCGTCGCGACCGACGCGGACGACCGACGCGGAGGTTTCGTCGCAGGAGCTTTCGATGCCGAGAATTAATCCAGAAGCCACAAGGTCTATCGTAACGGCAGGCAGTAGGGAATTGGGAATAGGAGCGGCATCGTACGGGTATGGCGGATCAGATACAACTTGAGGGAGTGCAGTACGAGGCAGCACTGCGGATTGTGCGGCATCTGCGGGAGTTGGGGCATGAGGCGTACTTTGCTGGCGGATGCGTTCGCGACCTGCTGCTGGGGGTTGAGCCGAAGGACTTTGATGTAGCGACCTCTGCGACGCCGGATCGCGTGCAGGTGGCGTTTCCGCGTACTGAGGCTGTGGGTGCGGTGTTTGGGGTGGTGTTGGTGATTCAGGTGGTTGCCGGGGAGCGTGTGGCGACCGAGGTGGCTACGTTTCGGCATGACGGGGCCTATAGCGACGGGCGGAGGCCGGATGCGGTGAGGTTTTCGCTCGATCCGCGAGAAGATGCGCTGCGGCGGGACTTCACCATCAACGGCATGTTGTATGACCCGACGGCGGTTGAGGGGCAGGAGGCTGTGCTCGACTTTGTGGGTGGGCGCGGCGATCTGGAAGAGCGTTGGATTCGGACGATTGGCCGGGCCGAGACGCGGTTTACCGAAGACAAGCTGCGGATGCTGCGGGGGGTAAGGTTCGCGGCTCGGCTCGGCTTCAATTTGTTCGATACGACGGCTGAAGCAATGGCCAAAATGGCCGGGGATGTGGCGCAGGTTTCCGCCGAGCGCGTGCGGGATGAGTTGACCAAGATTCTGACCGAAGGCAATGCGAGGCGCGGCTTTGAGCTGCTGGAAGATACCGGATTGCTGCATGTGTTGTTGCCGGAGATTGAGGCGATGCGTGGGGTGGAGCAGCCTCCGCAGTACCATCCGGAGGGCGATGTTTGGGTGCATACGCTGATGCTGCTGGATCATCTGCCGAAGGGTGCCAGCCCCACGCTGGCGTGGGGGATGCTGCTGCATGATGTAGGCAAGCCTGCGACGTTTACGCCGCCTGATCCCGCAAAGCTGGGGGATCGGATACGCTTCAACCGGCATGTGGAGGTGGGCGTGGCGATGGCTCGGGTGATCCTGTCACGGCTGCGGTTTAGCAATGAGGAAGCCGCGCAGATTCTGGAACTGGTGGAGCATCACATGCAGTTTGGCGACGTGATGAAGATGAAGGAGTCCACTCTGAAGCGGTTTTTGCGGATGCCGCACTTTGACGAGCATCTGGCGTTGCATCGTGCGGATTGCCTAAGCTCGAACGGCAATTTGGGGATGTACGAGTTTGCGAAACAGAAGCTGGAAGAGCTTGGCGAAGAGCAGCTAAAGCCGAAGCTGCTGGTGACGGGGGCTGATTTGATTGCGGCGGGGTACAAGCCGGGGCCTGTGTTCAAGACGATGCTGGAGGCGGCGGAGGATGCGCAGCTTGAGGGGTTAATCGCGACGAAAGAGGAGGGTTTGCGGCTGGTTACGGATAGGTTCGGTGACGGCTTGGCCTAAAGCTGTAAGGCAGGCGTAGGATGTTGTCCGTGCGCATCCTTGGTTTATCCCTGCTGCTGATTTTTCCTGTTCACGCCTCGGTACTTGGCGTGAGTGTGCCTGCTGCGTCGTTGACCCAGGAGCGTGTGATGACGCTGCCTGCTGCCCAACGCGGGCCCTGGCTGGCGTATCTGCAGCGGTCTGCGGCGCAGAAGGTGGCGGACAAGCAGGTGCTCGCTGCGGAGCGCGTGGGGTTGACGGAGATTCCGCCGCTGCCGAAGACGTTTTTTTCGGCGAGGTCGATTCCGCTGCATCGGGATGCGGCGTTTTACAAAAGCGATGAGGCGCGGAAGATTGGCGACGACATTCTTTCGTTCCAGACCGCGGCGGGCGGGTGGTCGAAGAATCTGGACATGACGACTGGGCCAAGGCTTCGCGGACAGTCGTATGCGGCGGCGAATCTCGCGCCGGTAAGCAGTGGACCGGGTGACTTTGATGCCGCCGAGGATGAGAACTGGCACTACGTTGGCACGCTCGACAACGATGCGACCAATACAGAACTGCACTTTCTGGCCGAGCTTTCCGCGGCGTGGCCGGGGCAGGAAGGCGACGCGTATCGCGCAAGCTTTCTGCGCGGCGTGGAGTATCTGCTTCATGCCCAGTTTCCGAACGGCGGATGGCCGCAGGTCTGGCCGCTGGAGGGTGGGTATCATGATGCGATTACGTTCAACGACGATGCTGTGACGGAGTCGGCGGAGGTGTTGACGTTGACGGCTGAGGGAATGCGGACGAGTTCTGAGCCGGAGCCGATGGACGAGGCCATGGTGGAGTTGGCGAAGCGCGCAGGGCGAACGATTCCTGAGCAACATGCGGTCGTGGAGGATTACAGCTTTGTTCCGGCTGCGCTACGGGCACAAGCGAAGTCCGCTGCGGCGAAAGCACTGGAGTGCATTCTGGCGACGCAGGTGCGGGTTCCGGCGGCGGATGGCAAAGGAATGGTGCTGACGGTGTGGGCACAGCAGCATGATCCTCTGACGCTGAAGCCGGTGAGCGGAAGGAACTTTGAGCCGGCTTCGCTGAGCTCGGGCGAGTCGGCCAGCGTGATGAAGTACCTGATGTTGCTGGAGAAGCCGTCGCCTGCAGTGGTGCGGTCGGTGGACGCGGCGGCGGCTTGGTTTGAGGCCCACAAGGTCATGGGCTACACGTGGAGCGGCGGCCGTGGAACCCCCGGCGGACGGCAGCTAACGGCGGTTGCTGGAGCGGGGCCGATCTGGGCACGGTATTACTCGATCACGACAGGGAAGCCGATCTTCGGCGATCGCGATAAGACGATCCATGATGACGTCATGGAGCTCTCGTTAGAGCGCCGGAATGGCTATGGCTGGTACGGCACGGAGCCGGGCCAGGCGTTGGCGGAGTACGCTGCGTGGAAGAAGAGGCATTAGGGAATCACTGAAGAAAGCTCTGCGGTAGATGCCGGGCCGGCGAGAGCGTAAATTGTTTTCTGTTGGGTCTCGCACGAGATACACTGCCGTCATCCGAAGCAGTTCCTTTTCAAGGAGCCAGATCATGCAAGATGCAGCCATTGTGCCTGAGGGACTTTCGCAGGCCGAACGCTTGGTAGACACCTTCGTTGCGCCGACAAAAACGTTTACCGACGTCCTGCGCAGCACGAGTTGGTGGCTACCGTTTGTGTTCATGATTCTTGTTGGGATTCTTTTCAGCACGGCCATCGACAAGAAGGTCGGTTTCGATCAGGTCACGCAGCATGAGATCGAGAAGAACCCGAAGACCGTGGAGCAGATGCAGTCGCTGTCCCCGCAGGATCGCGCCGCGCGCATGGCGATGTCTGCAAAGATCACCAAGATCATCACCTACGCCTATGCAATTCCGATCCTGATTGTGGCGTCCCTTGTGTCGCTGGTGCTCTGGGCGAGCTTCAACTTCGGGCTTGGCGCAAGAACAACCTTTGGGCAGATGTTTGCGGTGTGGATGTACGCCGCGTTGCCGAAGTCGGTGATGGCGATTCTTGCAGCGGTGCTGCTGTTTGCGAACGTCAATACAGAGAACTTCGATATACGAAATCCCGCGGGGACAAACCTTGCGTACTACATGCCGGATGCTTCAGCGGGTCTTAAGGCAGCGCTGAGCTTCTTCGATTTGTTTGGGCTGTGGTCGCTGGCGCTGCTGGTGATTGGGACGTCGATTGTGGCGCGCAAGTCGAAGACGCAAGCGGCGGTGGTGGTTGTGGGCTGGTGGTTGCTGATCCTGCTGGTAAGTGCGGGGTTTGCGGCGGCGACGAGCTAGCAATCTTTCGTAAAACAAAAAGCCCGGCACTATGCCGGGCTTTTTGTTTTACGAAAGATTGCTAAAAGCGGACTCCACCGCCAAACAGCAGAAGGAGGCTGGACGTGGCGCCTCGGACATCCGCGGTGTCTGGAACGCTATTGAAGAGGATGGTCTTTGGCCGATAAAAGATGATGGCGTCGCCAGCTTCGGCACGAAGAAGAAAGTGGCGGCTGGGATAGTACTCGACCACGCCGCCAGCGTCGAGTGCAGGTTGGTAGATGGGG
>Ga0302305_1000722_pt1 | contig 19436 bp, 18 predicted proteins | sample III_Palsa_E2_3_FD_198764 | JGI IMG/M metagenome (GOLD analysis project Ga0302305, IMG submission 198764) | Peat permafrost microbial communities from Stordalen Mire near Abisko, Sweden - III_Palsa_E2_3 | ecosystem: Environmental > Terrestrial > Soil > Palsa > Peat permafrost | place: Sweden... | reverse complement strand
ATCAAAATTGCCGGCATCGGCCGTACCGGAAGGATTGGCTGCAGGCGCATTCTGTGCAACGGGCGCCGGCGTCTGGGGCGCATCCGTACTGGCCACCGGCGGCGGAGCGGCTGCCGGGGCGGTGTCGGTGCTGTTGGCAGCCGTGCTGTTGGCAGTGTTGCTGCTGGAGGTATCTGCACTCCCGGCCGCAGGCTGCTTGGTGGTGGCAACAGAGTCCGAACTCGTCTCAGAGTTGCTGTCGCTGGAGTGCCTCATATGATGAGACGCCTTGGGCTTGGCCGGTGTCGCATTGCCAGTGGCGGCACCAGTATCAGACGGCGTCGTTGCGGTGTCGTTCTGGGCCACGCTGGGCGTCGGTGCCGGCACGGGCGCTGCAACTGCCGCCGCCGGTGGCGTCTGATCTACCGGTGCCTGGGCAGCAGTCCCCGAGGCGGCGAGTGCGGGATCCGCAGCAGGAGCAGCAGCCGCCGCCGGTGGCGGCGCGGCAATGGCGGCGGGAGCCTGCGCGACCTGGGTCTGGTGCGCGTCCCGCACGGCATAGATGTAGATGCCGGTGCCAAACACTGCAGCAAGGGCAACGCCCACCACTGCTTTGCTGGCACTACCTGAAGATGATGTTGAGTCCATAATTCCCACCTGTTCCTGTTACTAACTTCGTTATCTGTTTTACGTCCTATGACTGTGAACACCTGTCAGTCCTGGGGACCTACTGGGCTTCCGCTCGCCCTACACCTACTGGCTGGTAAACATGTATCTGATTGATATAAAACATGATTTTTTGGCGGTGACAGTCAATCCCTACATCGACTTAACCTCCTGCGTTCACTGGGGCCGTGCGAAAAATCGACCTTGACCCTGGACGTCACCAAATCAATGATCCTGTTCGTCGGCTCGGCTCTACAGAGGCCTCACTTGATCGAAACTCCAGCACCAACGTCGCTTGAAGAACCCGCAGTCGGCAGCCGCGGCGAGGCGCCGCGCGCGAACGTGCCGATGAACCGTGCGATGAAGATCATCGCCGTCACGAACATCAAGGGCGGCGTGGGCAAGACGACTGCCGCAGTCAACCTCTCCTATCTATGTGCCGCGGGTGGGGCGGCGACGTTGCTGTGGGACCTCGATCCCCAGGGGGCGGCAACCTATACACTCCAAGGTGAGCCCACTGAACCCGTCTCCGCCCGCAAACTGGTGTCCGGAAAACGGGAGCTGCCGGAATTCATCCTGCGCACGGACTATCCCGGCCTGGATCTGCTGCCAGCAGATCTCTCGTACCGGAACTTTGATGTGCACCTGAGCGAACGCAAGAGACCCACCGAGCGGCTGCTGCGGATGAGCCGTTCGCTGCGGTCGGCCTATGCAACGCTGTTCCTGGACTGTCCACCCGGAATTTCATTGCTCTCGGAGAACATCCTGCGCGCGGCCGATGCGGTCGTGGTGCCGCTCGTGCCGTCGCCCCTGTCGGTAAGAATGTTGGCGCAGCTGCGGGATTTCATCGCAGATCAGGGCTGGACCGATCTGCTGCTGTTGCCCTTCTTCTCCATGGTGGATCGGCGGCGATCGCTCCACACCGAGATCATCGCCAGTACGCGCGCCGATTTTCCAATGATGCTCAAGACCGAGGTCCCCTACTGGAGCGAAATCGAACGCATGACATTGCGTCGTGCGCCGCTACCGGCGTCTTCGCCCAACGGTCCGGCGGCAGCCATCTATCGATCGTTGTGGGCCGAGGTCGCGGGGCGCACGGGACTTACCGGGTAAGCGGGCGCGTGGGCGCCCGTTTACCGACACTTGCCGACGACTAACGGCCCCCGCCGCCACCGCCACCGCCACCGCTCCCACCTCCGGTGCCCCCGCCGCTGCTGCCGCCACCCCCAGTACCTCCCCCGCCAGTGCCACCACCTCCGGTACCACCGCCGCCGGTACCGCCACCGCCGGTACCGCCACCGCCGGTACCGCCACCACCGCTTCCACCTGCGCCGCCCGGTGAATTACCGGCACCGCCCGGATTGCCGTTTGAATTCCCATTGGGGTTCCCGTTACCCGGGCGCTTGTGGGCGGGGCTGGAGCTGCCGGGTGCACTGGAGCCGGGCTGCATGGTGCCGCCGGGACTGCTTGACTGCCCCCAGGCAGCCACGGAAAGCAGGACACTGAGCGGCAGGACCGCCAACGATGCCGTTCGCATAGACATGAATGTTCTCCTGGATTAGTCGTGCAGAGGTACTGACGCGTGCCTCAGGCCTCAAGCATCGGCGTACGCCTGGCGCGGCTTCAGTCGTTGTGTCTATCGAGATGAAGTAGGACGTATCGAATGCGCGTGTCCGATGATCCGGGCAGCATTCCCCATCAAGCTCAGGAGTAAGCTATGCGCATTCGCCGGGAGAAATTCGATGCGCTTTCCGCTCCGTGCTCTCTGGCTGGTTCTGGCACTGACCGGGTTGAGTGCCGCACGCGCCGATGATGTCGTGCGCAAATATGACGGCACCTGGGACACGATTCTCACCTGTCCCAACTCCAACGGCGCGTTGGGCTTTTCCTATCATTTCGACTCGACTGTCAAAGACGGGCTGCTTCATGGGGAGAAGGGCGATAAAGGGCAGCCGGGATGGTTTCAACTCGATGGGAAGATTCCCGTCGAAGGCTCAGCCAGTCTTTACGCGGAAGGACTGGTGGGGGCTGCGCCATACGCTGTCGGACAGCGCCCGAAAGGTACGCAGTACGGCTTTCACGTGGCAAGCATGTTCACCGACAGATCAGGAACGGGAACGCGGGTCGAGGGGCGACCTTGTTCCGTCACCTTCATGAAGAAGTGAGCCGGGCCGCCGCTCAGATCTGCAGCTCCGGCAGATTGCGGAAGTGCTCGAGCGCCTCGGGATTCGCCAGCGCCGCAAGATTGCGTACGGTCTCGCCTTCGACGACCGCTCGCACGGCGAGCTCCGAGGCCTTCCCCGACAGCGTGCGCGGCAGGTCCGGTACGGCAACGATCCTCGCCGGCACGTGACGCGGGGTCGTCGCGCTGCGAATGCGCTCACGGATGCGGTGTTTGAAGTCCTCATCGAGTGTGGCGCCCGGCGCGAGTATCACGAACAGCACGATGCGTACGTCATCCTTGAATCGCTGGCCCACCGCGAGTGTCTCGAGGATACCCGGCATCCCCACGAGCGCCGAGTAGAGCTCGCCGGTGCCGATGCGGACCCCGCCGGGTTTGAGCATGGCGTCCGAGCGGCCGAGGATCACGAGGCCGTCGTGCTTGGTGATGAGGGCGTGGTCGCCGTGGTGCCACACGTTCGGATAGTGCTCGATATTTGCAGCCATCGGGATCATTCCAGAATCCGACCGGCATGGCGGGAAACGGCGCCGTGCAGACGAGTTCACCCGGCTCGCCTTTCACGGAAGTTCCTGATTCATCAAACACTTCGACCCGCATGCCCAGGCCCAGGCACTGCAGCTCCCCGGGATGGACTGGCAACAGTGGGCACCCCAGTCCGAAGCACGACACGATGTCGGTGCCACCGGAAATCGAGGAGATCTGCACGTCTTCCTTGATGTCGCGGTAGATGTGGGCAAAGGTCGCGGCCGGGAGAGGTGATCCGGTCGAAAGGATGGTCCGCAGCGCCGTGAGGTCGACCCGTTCGGTCGGCTTGAATTCACTCTTCTCCATGGACACGAGATACCGGGCACTGGTGCCGAAGACCGTGACGCCTTCTTCTTCGGCCAGACGCCACAGTGCGCCCGGGTCGGGGTAGAACGGGGAGCCGTCGTACAGCACCAGCGCAGTGCCCCCTGCGAGGGCACTCATCTGCCAGTTCCACATCATCCAGCTGCAGGTCGTGTAGTAGAACAGCCGGTCGCTGCGCTTGAGATCCGTGTGCAGCAGATGCTCTTTCTGATGCTGCAGCAGCGTACCGCCGACGCCGTGGACGATGCACTTCGGTGCCCCGGTGGTACCCGAGGAGTACAGGATGTAGAGCGGATCATTGAAGTTCACGCACTCGAATCGCAGTTCAGCGTGGGACCCGCCGAGCTCCTCGAAGTGCTCGGCACGATCCATCCCCGTGAGCTGCGCGCGCGGGTGCAGGTAGCTCACCACCGCCACATGCTCGATGCCTGGGATATTCCTGATGAGGCTCGCCGCTGCCGGCAGGCAGTCGAATGCCTTGCCGGCGTAGGTGTAGCCGTCGGTGCAGAACAGCACCTTCGGGCCGATCTGCCCGAAACGCTCGAGCAGCGCGCTCGGCGCAAAATCGGGCGAGCACGATGACCAGATCGCCCCCCGTGCCGCGGTGGCCAGCATGGCAATGCAGGCCTCGGGAATGTCCGGCAGCACGGCTGCGATCCGATCGCCGGGGCCTACGCCGTGGACCTCGAGCCAGGTGGCGACCCGTGCCACGGCGTCATGCAGTTCGCGAAAGGAAAGCTGCCGGCGCTGACCGCGCTCGTTGCGGAAGATGAGCGCCGGCTGCTCGTCGCGGTACCGGAGCAGGTTCTGCGCAAAGTTGAGTTTTGCGCCCGGAAAGAACTTTGCGCCCGGCATCGCTTTGGCATCGCTGAGGACCGGCCCGGTTCCCCAGTCGGCCCGCACGTCGGCAAAGCGCGCGAGTTCGCTCCAGAACGCCTCGGGCTGAGCGACCGACCACGCATGCAGTGCGGCATAGTCCGACACCCTGACACCACGCCGGCGGGCGAGGCACTGCATGAAGCGAGTGAGATTGGCCCCGGCCATTCGTTCCGGGCTGGGGTGCCAGATGCGCGTCGAATCGGCCATCAGCTGGAGTATAGATTAACCGCCGTATCTGGCACGCAATCGGGGTCAACCTCATCGTCGCCGGCGGCCTGTAGTAACATAGGAGTGTGCAGTCGCCCGGTACAAGAATCCTCCGACTCTGGCGGCGACTGGCTCCCTATCCCGGCGGGCAGTGGCTGTTCGCTCAGATCTTCGGCCGCACGGTTCCCTACTCCGGGTCGGTCGGCCCGCGAGTTCGCGTGCTCGAGCCCGGGCATGCGGAAGTCGAGATTCCGGACCGCCGTTCCAACCGCAATCATCTGGGCAGCGTCCACGCGATTGCCCTGATGAATGCCGCCGAGCAGGCGAGCGGACTCGCCATGTTGGTGGGCCTGCCGGATGGCATCCGGGGCATCGTCACGCATATCTCGATGGAATACCTCAAGAAGGCGCGCGGAACGATCCGGGCGGTGAGCACGGTCGTGGTACCCACCGTCACCACTGACACCGAGATGGATGTGGCAGCTGACTGCCTCGACCGCGAGGGCGCGGTGGTGGCCCGCGCGACGGTGCGCTGGCGGCTGGGCCCGGTGCGTTGATGGAGACCGCCTTCACCCGTCATGCACACGTGCAGGTGCCGCTGATCTGCGGACCGATGTATCCGTGTTCGAATCCGGAGCTGGTGGCCGCGGTCAGCGAAGCAGGCGGCCTGGGCGTGGTCCAGCCCCTCTCCTTGACCTATGTCCACGGGTATGAGTACCGCGCCGGCCTGCGTCATATCAGGTCATTGACCAAGCTGCCCATCGGGTTCAATGCACTCATCGAGGCGAGCAACAAAACGTATCTGGACCGCATGCGACAGTGGATCGACATTGCGCTGGAGGAGGGCATCCGCTTTTTCATCACTTCCCTGGGTAACCCCCGTTGGGTGTGTGATCGGGTGCATGCCGCAGGTGGCGTGGTCTACCACGACGTGACCGAGGCCCGATGGGCGCAGAAGGGCGTGGACGGCGGCGTTGATGGCCTGATCGGCGTCAACTCGCGCGCCGGTGGTCACGCCGGAAGCAGGACTTCCGAGGCGCTGCTCGAGGAGCTGCGTCCCTTTGGTCTACCGGTAGTGGCCGCGGGCGGCATTGGCACCCCGGGCCAGTTCGCTCGCCACATTCGCATGGGCTACGCGGCCGCGCAGCTCGGCACGCGCTTTATCGCAACCTGGGAGTGCACCGCCAGCGATGCATACAAGCAGGCCATCCTCGATGCGACCGAAGACGACATCGTTCTGACCGAGCGCCTGACCGGTGTGCCCGTGGCCGTCATTCGCAATGCATATGTCGAAAAGCTGGGCACCAGGGCGGGTCTCGTCGCCCGCTGGATGCTGCGCGGGCGCAGGACCAAGCACTGGATGCGAACCCTGTACACCCTGAACTCCCTGCGCAAGCTCAAGAAGTCCTTGTCCTCGGCAGATACCGGCACCGACTACTGGCAGGCCGGCAAATCTGTCGGCGGAATCAGCTCCATCGTGCCGGCCGCCGAGGTCGTGCGTTCCTTTGCTGCGGCGCTGCACTAGGTTTCCTGTTCATAATGCCCAGATACCAAAATCAAGAGGGGACCCGATGAGCACACTTCCCGCCACCACCGACGATCGCCTGATCTGGGACACCTGGCTTTCGATGTATCGCCTGCCGATCATGACGGTCGCCGATGAGGTCGGCACGTTGGCAGCATTGTCGGCGCAGTCGCTGACGGTTGCTGAACTGGCGTCCCAGCTTTCGGTGCCGGGACGTGCGCTCGGGATTCACCTGGGGCTCCTCGCCGCGCTGGGTTTCGTCGAACGGCACGACGGTCGCTGGCGGGCGACCGCGGCGACCCGGATGTGGCTGCATCCGGAGGCCCCTGGCTATCAAGGACCCCTCCTGCACGGATTTCGGCAGAGCCAGCCGCTGCATGCTCAGCTGCTCGCGACGCTGCGTCCCGAGGTCAAGGCGGAGGCGCACATCTCTTCCGCGGCGGAGTGGGAGCGGGGTGAACTCTCGCCGGCTCGCGCGCAGGCCCTCACCGCCTACATGAACGCGCACAGCGTGGCCGCTGCGAAGGCAGTGGGTGTCCAGCCGCTGTTTTCGGAGGTGCACAATCTGCTCGATGTCGGCGGCGGCTCGGCGATTTTCTCGATCGAGGTTGCGAAGGCACAGCCGACCCTGCGCGCGACCGTGATGGAGATCGCCACCGTTTGCGCTGAGGCCGATCGCTACATTTCGGCCGCGGGGCAGGCCGCGCGCGTGCGTACCCAGTCGGTCAACATGTTTACGCAGGCTTGGCCGACGGGCCACGACGCGCATTTCCTGTCGAACATCCTGCACGACTGGTCCGATGAGACCTGCCGGATACTGGTAAAGAAGTCCTTCGAGGCGCTGCCATCGGGCGGCCGCATCGTGTTGCACGAAATGCTCATGAACGATGACGGCTGCGGTCCGCTGCCCGCAGCCGCGTTCTCCATGATGATGCTGCTGGGGACGCGGGGTCGCCAATACAGCGTGCCTGAACTGCGCGGCTTCCTCGAAGCCGCCGGCTTTACCGGCACCGAGGCGTTCAGCACCGGAGGGGGGTACTACTCCCTCGTGGTCGCGCGCAAGCCCTGAAGGGTCCACTCTCTGGCCCCGGATTTGACTTCCCGGGGGGGCTGATGGATCTCGCGTCTTGCCCGATTTCGGGCAAAAATGAGGCAACTTGGCTGCCTCTGAGACACACTGAGCCCCGCATGTCGGATCCCGGAGAGTTTGAGGATCTCGTGGCGTACCTGGCGCGATCCAGCCGTCTTTCCCCGGAGGAGGCGCGGCGCGTGATCGAAACAGTGATCACGTTCCTGGACGAGTCTGCGGAGGAGTTCGCGCGCCGCCGCCACCGGGCTTTGCAGGCGGCGGGTGTGCCGAACTCCGAAATCTACCTGCGACTGACTGCCGAGCTGTCGGCGCGACGCTTTCGGGCGCCCGCCTACACCGAGCGGCAGATTCGACGAATGATCTACGGGTGAGCGCGGGAGGCAGGCATGTGCGGAATCGTGGGATACATCGGCCGCCAGGACGCGGCGCCGATTCTGATCGAGGGGCTGCATCGTCTCGAATATCGCGGCTATGACTCGGCCGGCATCGCGGTGGTTCGAAGTGGAGCGCTGCGGCTGTACAAGAGTCGCGGCAAGGTACGGGATCTGGAGCGCATCGTGCCCGAGACGCTGAAGGGCGCGCCTGGCATCGCCCATACCCGTTGGGCGACGCACGGGGAACCGAGTGACCGCAATGCCCACCCGCACACCGATGGCGCGAACCGCTTCGCGATCGTGCACAACGGCATCATCGAAAACTCGGCCGAGCTGCGCGCGCAGCTGCTCGCGAAGGGTATCGAGTTCCGCTCCGATACCGACTCTGAGGTGATTGCGCATCTCATCGCCGCCATGGGCGGCAAGACACTCGAGGAGGCGGTGCGCGCGGCGCTTCGCCTCATCACCGGGACCTACGGCCTGATGGTGCTCGACGCAAAGCATCCCAAAGCCCTCGTCGTCGCCCGCCAGGGCAGTCCCGTGATTCTCGGGATCGGCGAGCGCGAAATGCTGGTTGCCTCGGATGCTGCCGCGCTCGTGCGGCACACCCGCAGCATCGTGCACCTCGATGATGGCGAACTTGCGGTAGTGCGCGCGGATCACTTCGAGACCTCCACGCTCGCCGGCGGCGCGACCGTGAAAGTCCCGCTGGCGCTGGATGTCGAGCGCGAAGCGGTGAACAAAGGCGAGCACGCGCATTACATGGAAAAGGAGATCCACGAGCAGCCGGATGCCGTGCGGCGCACGCTTGGCGGTCGCCTCGAGCGGCGCTTTCACACCGCGCATCTGGGTGGGATCGAGATGAGCGCGCGCGAGTTGCTCGAGATCCGCCGGGTGAAGATTCTCGGGTGCGGTTCCGCCTACATCAGCGGTTGCGTCGGCGCACAGCTGATCGAACAGCTGGCGCGCATCCCGGCGAGCGCCGAGGCCGCCTCGGAGTTCCGCTATCGCAATCCCGTCATCGAACCCGATACCCTTTACATTGCGGTCAGTCAGTCCGGGGAAACCTTTGACACGCTGGCTGCCGTCCAGGAGGTGGCGCGCAAAGGCGGCCGGGTGCTTGGCATCATCAATGTGGTCGGCAGCAGTATCGGGCGCGCCTGTGGGCGGGGCATTTACATTCATGCCGGACCGGAGATTGCCGTGGTTTCCACCAAGAGCTTCACCTGTACGTCAGTGGCGTTCGCGCTGCTGGCCGTGCACCTCGGGAGGCTGCGTGACCTCTCGACCGCACGCGGCGAGCAACTCATAGCAGCCCTTGATGCGCTACCGGATCAGATCGGCGAGATCCTGTCGCGACAGGAAGGGATCGAAGCCGTCGCCGCCGCACTCGCGCCCTGTCACGACATCTATTTCGTCGGCCGTGCTGCGGGCTACGCGGTCGCCATGGAGGGTGCGCTGAAACTGAAAGAGGTCAGCTACAAACACGCGGAAAGCTATCCGGCCTCCGAGCTCAAGCACGGACCACTTGCGCTCATCGAGCCACGGACGCCGAGCATTGTGGTGCTGCCGCGTGATGAGCTCTTTGCCAAGAATCTCTCGACCATTGAGGAAATTCGGGCACGGCGCGGACCGGTACACGTGCTGACGCAGCCCGGGGCAAGAACGCCCGCCGTTGAGGGGCGGATGGAGGTTCCCGCATCGGCACCTGAACTAGACCCGATCCTGCTCAGCGTGCCGCTGCAGCTGCTCGCCTACCGCGTCGCGCAGGCCTGCGGGACCGAGATTGATCAGCCGCGCAATCTCGCCAAGTCCGTTACGGTGGAATAGTGCGACCGACTACATAATCGAAAACGCGCTCACTGTCAGAAACTTCACAAAGCCATCCGAGAGGCGTTATAGGGACTTCGGCACTGCGCGCGGCAGTTCGGCGGTTAGACAAGCGGCGTCAGGTGCCGATGAGCGGCCCCGCCGTGACTATGAGACGGGCTCAATTCAACGCTTACGAGGTTCAGCTGTCCATGGCGCACGCCCGTTTCAGCGATGATTTCCTGAGCGAACCTTCGAACGTGCTGCACGGGGCCTTTCAGCATCACCGTCTCCAGACACTGGTTATGATCCAGATGCGCGTGCATAGTTGAAATCGTCAGATCATGGTGAGCATGTTGGATGCTCGCGAGGCGTTCAGCCAGCTCGCGCTCATGGTGATTGTAGACATAGGACAGGTTCGCGACACACGCCCCTTTCACGTCCCGCTGCTCGCGGCTTTGCTGTAAGTGAGTACGCAGGATGTCGCGCACGGCTTCGCTTCGCGTGGCGTAGCCCCGTGCCTTGATCAGCTCATCAAATGCAGTCGCCAGGTTCTCATCAAGTGAAATCGTGAAGCGGTCCATGCTGTCTCCAGATGTTTCATTTTCGTCGCTTTGCCAAAAAATCTGCGTCAGTTCGGATTGTGTAAGAGCACACCGCGGGACTCAAGCCACAAACTGCGGGGATCGTGAGGCTGCGATAGCCCGTCAGTCCGGCTAGCGACGCCATCAGGTGGATTGGCGTTTTGAGCACTACTCATTTTGTTCCTGAAACCTGCTCGGACGAAGCGTTAAGAAATTTTGCAATTTCGTCTTACTCCATTAAAGTCGAGACCAAGCGCAATTGCGCGCGCCGTGCATCCAGGCGCCAGCGCGGGCCGTATTACCTTTTAAAAATTCATCTTATCAAGGCAGCGGCATCGATTATGCGCATAGATCCGATGGTTTCTGCCGTTCGTCGCATCGCACGCGAATCGCTCTTGGTCGGCATCACCGCGACCACGCCGGTGTGCCTGCTGGCAGTCGGGGCGCTCGCGCAAGCAGACACTGCTGCCGAAACGGCACGGGCTTCAGGAACGACCGGCGCCGATGCGCCCATCCAGGAGGTGACCGTGAGCGCCCAACGCCTGGAGTTGTTGGGGATCGCACAGACGGCCAGTGAGGGGGTGGTGACGGAAGAGGAGCTGCAGCTGCTGCCCGCCTACCGGCCGGGTCAGCTATTGGAGACCGTCCCGGGGCTCATCGTGACCCTGCACAGCGGCGAGGGGAAGGCAAACCAGTACCTCCTGAGAGGCTACAACCTCGATCACGGCACAGATCTGGAAACGTACGTGGACGGCATGCCGGTCAACCAGCCCACCCATGCGCATGGCCAGGGCTATACCGACTTGAATTTCTTGATCCCGGAGCTGGCGAACGGTCTCACCTACACCAAGGGGACCTACTACGCCAACGTGGGCGACTTCGGTGCGGTAGGTTCGGTCCATATGACTCTCCTGGACGCAATTCCGGACCAGGTCTCAGCAACAGTGGGTATGTATGGGTTCCAGCGCATCTTTATCGCCGGGAGCCAGGCGTTGGGCAACGGACAGCTGCTGGCCGCTGTCGAAGTGCAGCACTACGATGGCCCTTTCGACATTCCGGATGATCAGCATAAAGAGAGCTTTGTGCTGCGCTACAGCGAAGGGGACGCCCATAACGGCTATTCAGTAACCGCCATGGTGTATCACGGGCTGTGGACCAACACGACTGACATCCCGGAGCGTGCCGTGACTGAGGGCATTGTTCCTGACCGCTTCGGTTCGCTCGATCCGTCCGACGGGGGCCGCGCCTGGCGCGCCAGTCTTTCCTTCAACGGCCACGAGGCCTTAGGCGATGGCGAGCTCACCACGAGCGCCTTCTTCGAGGAAAATCAGCTCCATCTGATCAATGACTTCACCCATTTTCTGGCGGACCCGATCCATGGCGACCAAGAGGACCAGATGGAAAACCGGCATGTGCTGGGCGGACAAGCCAACTACACCATGCCCCTGGCCATTGGCTCATTTGCCAACCAGCTGTCGGTGGGCGTCCTCACGCGCTACGACTTGCTGCATGTCGGGCGTGACCCAAGCGAAGACCAGGTCTCACTGACCGACACGGGCGACGACCCTTCATTCACCAACAACGACCGCGTGTGGCTGTTCTCCGGTGCCGCCTATGCCGAACTCACCACGCACTGGACCTCCCAGTTCCGCAGTGTGCTGGGGTTCCGTGATGACTATCAGCACGGCACCGACATCGACTACGACGCTGTGCTGCATGAGACCGCGGGGTACTCGAACTCCGGGACCGCCGATCAGTCACTCCCTCAGCCGAAAGGGAGCCTCATTTATACCTTCAACGACGCACTTGAAGTCTATGCAAGCATTGGGCGGGGGTTTCACAGCGCCGACCTACGCGGCGTCAACCAGGATGTAAGTGTCGATCTGGGCCTTCCGCATACTCGGCTGCTGTCTAAACAGGAAGGACAGGAGATCGGCTTGCGCGCATCGCCCGAGCCGAACATCGCCTTAACTTTTGCAGTATTCAATCTATGGCAGCAGTCCGAAACGATTATCGACCCGGATATCGGGGCGGACTCAGCGGGGCCGCCGAGTCGGCGCTACGGGTTCGAACTGAACGCCACGATCAAGATCAACCGCTACTTGGAATTTTATGGCAGCTTCTCAGCAGACCACACGCGCTTCACACGAGCGTTCGATGACGGAACGGGGCACCTGGGCGAATACATCACCGATGCGCCAAAGGAAACCGGCTCGCTGGCGCTGTACCTGACGGATCTCGGGCCCTGGAGTGGCGGCCTCAGCTACCGCTATCTCGGAAACTATCCACTCTCGTCGGGGCCATGCAACGATGCCACGGCGGTGCACGACTTCCCGGATGTTGCGACCTCCTGCGCCAATGCACCGACCGCCAAGGGTCAGGTGAATGCGAAAGGGTTCGGCGAGACCAATCTCGATGTGCACTACGCGTTCCCTGAAAAACTAATCGTCTCGGTCGGGGTCTACAATCTCTTGAACGTCCATGCGAATGCGGCAGAGTTTTGGTACGTTGATCGACTGCAGAATGAGATCACTTCTTACCCAGATGGTCGAGCCGATATTCATTTCCACCCGCTGGAGCCCATCATGGCGCGCTTCACGGTGGCAAAGCAGTTTTGAGGGGGTGAATCGGGACTCAGTTTCTGCTCGGGCGGTTAGTCCCGGCTCTTCGTCGCTGCGAAACCCTGGAAAGGCCGCCACTTCAATGCCCATCCAACACGCAGTCTCCGGCTACAACCTCCTATAACTCGAGTAGTCCGCGGCCGTGACAGCATAGGTGGCGAGCTTCCTTGCATACCAGTCTTCCAGGCCACGATAGCGCATGCCCAGTTTCAGCATTACCGAGCTGGATGCCCGATTCTCGGGGTCGCAGACTGCATACAGCACCTCGGCGTGTAGCCGGGCGAAGGCAAAATCCGCCATTGCGCGCGCCGCCTCCGTGGCGATGCCCTGCGCCCACTTGTCCCGTCGGACCCGCCAGCCGATCTCCAAGGGACAATTACCGTCCGGCTCATCGCCGCTGTGCCTGAGATTTTGAATGCACCCGACACCTACGATCTCACGTGACTGCCGCTCGATGATCGTCCACCACGAATAGCCCCACTTCGCCCAGCGCGCCTTGACGCGCTCGATCATTGCCCGGGTCTCCACTGGCGTCTCTGGTCGCCCCAGCAGATAGCGCATGACCTCCGGGTCGGAGTTTATGGCGCTCAAGCCACTCAAATGTTCGTCTGCGCATGGCACCAGGAGCAGCCGCTCGGTTTCAATTTCGGCCGCACAAGTCGGACTAAGGATCTCGATAGTCATGCTGTGAGCTTACATCACAGTCCCGAGGCTGGAATGCGGCGCGCGAATTACCGGTCGGTGGCCCACAGGAGCATACTCGGCGCGAATCCCGCGCAGGGGAGCACCTTTGGCGCGGATCGTGAATCTAGCTGCACTGCAAAAAAATCCACCGGAGAGGAAGTCATGAACAAACTGTTTCAATCGCTGGCGATCAGCGCGATGCTGATGTTTGCATTGACGTCCGTCGCATCTGCGGCGGATGCGACGAACTCGCTCATCGGTACCTGGAAATTGAATCTGGAGAAGTCCAAATACGCTGCCGGCGCTGCACCGAAATCCATGACCCGGATCTATGCGGTGTCTGCAGGCGGCACTACGATGACGGAAACCGGTGTCGCCGCGGATGGATCGGCGGTTTCCCAGTCAGCGACGTTGACCTATGACGGCAAGGACGATGCGTGGACGGGCTCCTCGAGTATGGATGCGGTGTCATTGACGAAAGTGAATGGCACGACCGTCAAAGGTGAACTCAAGAAGGGCGGCAAGGTCGTCGGGCATACGACGCGCACCCTCAGTGGCAAGGGAACGGTGTTGACCCTGTCCACGTCGTTCAAGACGGCCAAGGGTGGTACGACCCACGAAGTTGCCGTATACGACAAACAGTAGTACGTCCCGCGGCGGAGCGCGCGGCTGCTCGCCTCCGCCTTTCAACGGCCGACCCAGCCGATCTCCCGGGCGGTCACAGGTCCGACGCGCTCTTCCTCAAGACCGTCGGGCAGGCGCGCATCGATTGCGCTGATCGGCATCCGGCCGGCCATGATCTCCGCCAGCTGCTGCGGGTAGCGCGAGGCGAGCTGCGGTTCGGCGAAACCATCCGGATATGTCGGCAAGCCGGTCGCCAGATCGTATTTGTCCGTGGCTCCGAAGGTGTGCAGCAGCTCATGGGTGATCACGATACGGTTCTGTGCCTCCTGCGAGCGACTGGCAAACAGATGTACCACGGCGCTCAGGCCGCGCTGCAGTCCGGCCGAGTGCGGCAGACTCTGGGTGAGCGCCGGATCGTGGTAGAGCAGGAACAGCGCAATCTTCGGGCGGGGACCGGAGACCGCGGCAAGCGCGCGCGAACGGTAGTAGCGCAGCTTCAGGCTCCACAGGATGCGCGTCAATGCGCCAGCGCGTGAATCGAGCGCCGGGGGCGGCGCCACCAGTGCCGGATAGAGTGTCAGTTCAACCGGCTCATCGATAGCGACGCCGTAGCGACGGGCCTCGGATTTGAGGAATTCACCGACGCCGTCGATTTTCCCCTGATCGAGCTGCGCGAGATAGCGGGCCGTGGCCGGGCTCGAATCGGCACTCACCGGGAACGCCCCGATGAAGACCGTGCGCTGCCAGTGGGTGGTGCTGTAGCGGTCGATCCATGCCTGCCCGGCCACAACCAGCAGTACCAGCAGCAGGACGGTGACACGCAGTGCCCGCCACATGCTCACCCTCGATTGACTGCCCGAGCAGAGAAATTCCAGCTCCGCGGTACGCTCTCCACCATGACGCCATGTCGGCTGAAGATGACGACGCCAGGAGTATGGGCCGCGGTAACGAGGGCCATCGAACCGAGCCGCCGTTCGTGAACATCGGCCAGTACCACACGAAGAACAGACCCTGGGCTGCCGCAGGCACGGCAGGTGATCCACTGGCGCACGGGCTCGTTTGGCTCAACCGGCGTGAGTTCGATTCGATAAGTTCCATTGCCGGTCAGCTCGATAGGGTCAGAGAGGATCCCAGGGCGCCAGCCCGCGATGTATACCGGCATGATCTTCAAATCGCCCCTGATGGCGATGGTGGGCCTATGCACATCGGGGATGTGCCCGCACTCTGCCGATGCCGGCGGCCCGTGCGGCAGTGAGTCATCGGCAACTCCCAACTGTTGTGAAACGATCTGCAGGCACTCACCATGGGAGAGCGACACGTTCCGACCGGCCAAACTGGCTCCAAGGGCCTTTGCCATGGCCTCGGCGTCCCTGTACGAACGCATGAACCGGGTCCTCCGATTTTAACCGCCGGCGTCGCCCACGAGCCTGAATACGCGATGCAGGTCCATCGTCTTCAGCGACAGATAGTAACCAGCATATTTTTCATCCTTGCGCAGTTCCTCGTTCCATCCTGGTGGAGCCGGCGGATCGGATTGGCTCATGGCTGGCGCGTCATTGCTGCGATTCTGCTGCGAAGCACCACGACTGCTCGCGGGTGCATTCAATGCAGACTATACCGAGTGACACCTGCCGGATAGCGCTGGAATTGCAAGTGCAGGGCAGTTGATCTCAAGAAGCGATCAGCGCGTGGGCCACAGCAGGCGCAGAATCTGTTCCCGCAGCTGCGCCGGCATCGCCTTCGTGAGCGACCTGATGAGCTGCGTTCTGACGTGGGTTTGAAGCTCGGGGGATAAGCTTCCCAACATGCCGCGCCGGTCAGGGGGCAGATAGGGAACCGGGTCGCCGCTGGATTGAAACACGTAGTGATCGAACATCTTGCGCCAGATTTCGCGGCGGCTGGGGGATAGGGGCGTTATTGCCAGCAGCCCATGAGCCAGCGCCGCGAATGGTTCTGCCACTTCAGGCGCGTCGAGCCACCAGTAGTTGATGGACAGGTTCACGCGATCGAGCGACTCGACGTTGTGCCACCACAGGTTCGGAATGAAGATCGCATCTCCCGGCTCAACATCCACCGTTTCGGCGGCGGCCAACGCGCGCGCGAAGCGCGGATAGCGTTCGAGGTCGGGTTCGCAGACCCGCACCATGCTCGTGGGCTGACCGCCTGGGGCCAGATCCAGTGGTCCGATATACAGATTTGGGAACTGATCCGGCGGGAAGAACGTGAAGCGCTTACGCCCGGCGACCATGCAGTTGACGCCATCCATGTTGTCGTAGTGCGTCGCCGCGGTGACCGCATTGCCGAGCCACATCCTCGGTCTGGACGGTCGATCCAGAATGTCGAGAGTATTTTCCCGCGCGACATCCGGACAGGTGTCAGACACCAACGTGGCGCCTGTATAGATGGAGGGCGGCTCGGGGTGATCCTTGCAGGCCAGAATGTTCGCGAGAGTCGCGTGAAACGACTGCTGCGCGAACTCAAAGTTCAGGCCGGTCATATCGTCCCGATAGAAGTAGACGCCCTTGATGTTTGGCTTGCCCACCAGGATCCTGATGGGACGACCCTGGTCACGGGCACGGATGTAGTCATAGAGCTTTGTGTCTGATTCAACGCCCGCGTGCACGATCGGCCAATGCTTGACCAACCCCTTCAGGACGGCGGGTCTGTCACGCGGGATGATCTCCTCGCGAAGCGTTCTGAGATCGACGTTCTGCCATTCGGCGGTTTTCGCGAGCGCGGTGCGATCCATAGGATTCGATGTGCCCGCTTGGGAGAGGGCCGAATGTAGTGGAGGGCTCAATGCAGCGCAAGCGTATCCCGGCGCCAGGTCGGGTCCTGCCAGCGCCCAAAGTCGCGCAGGAGATCCGGGTTGCTCGCCTGCCTGACCGTCAGCAGATCATCCAGCCGCAGTTCCTGAAAGGTGCGCCGAAAATGCCCGCGGACGTTCACTTCGCGGGCGATCAGGAGGCGCCGCGTGGCAGGCGCGTAGCCGGCGTACTCGATGTAGCCCTCGTCCGGATCGTCGTAACCGGGAGGGAGCACGTCGACCACCCAGACGCCACCGCGCCTGTGAAAAATCCACAGTTCACGCCAGGTCTCCAGGGGCTGCACCGCCAGCACCACGGCCTCGCCGTCCGCAATCACCTGCGCGGAGGCTAGCCAGACGATACCGTAGGTACAGCGCTGCACCAGGGGCGCAGCACCGCGCTGCACGTTCTGCAGGGTGACGCAGGTCCGCCCCGGGTCGGCGGCTGTAGCACTCATGGTCAGGCGCTCGGCCGGCTTCGGGGATATTGCCGCAGCCCAGCGCGTGGCGCTGACCCGCGCCATGGCATCCACGTACTCGGCGCGGCGGTCTTCGCCCAGATCATTGATCTGAACGTCGAGCAGTTCGCTCAGTGCCCGCTGCCCGGCCAGTGCGGAAGGCGCGCCGTGTCGTGCCTGCTCAAAAGCGATCGAGGCCCAGACGGCCGCGCGCCTGGCATGCAGGCGGCTTCGCGTCAGGGGTTCAAGATCGCGCTCCGCGATTCCGTCCAGCATGGCACTGCGCTGCTGGTCGAGGGTCATTCGCAGGGCGGGAGCCAGTTGCGGATCGATACAGTCGGGGCGCGTGAAACTGAGCGCGGCTGTTGCCCGTTGTGCGGCGCTGGCGCCGGGCATCATCAGGACACGATGAAAGAGTTCACCGTCGTAACACACCTGGATGCGGCCGTTGTGCTCGAAACTGCGCATATGGATCCCGGACTGGGCGGCCACGTCCAGATGGGCGCCGACATCGACGCCCGGGACACCGTTGCCCGAAGCGCTGTCCGCGAGCCGTTCGGCCATGCGGGCGATGGCCAGCAGCGGTTCAGCCGTCAGGGCCTGTGCGGGCACGGCCCTGATGTAGGCGGCGCCATAGGTGATCCCGAGTGCTTCGAAGCCACGACTCTCGCTCAGGAACCGCAGCACAGTCAGCAGTTCCGGCGCATCGCGCTCGCTCAGGCCCAGCGGCCGAACCGCATCACCGCGCAGGTAACCGCCGCGTTCACGGCGGTAATTGTAGACCTGCAGGTAGCCGGCCCGCTCGCCACGGATCTCGAGCACATCCCCCTGCGACAGCGTCGTGAGTTCACTTGCCCCTGACTGTGCCGCGGAGCGCAGCGCGGTGTGATCCTGGACCACGATGGCCAGCGCGGCGGCGATCGCGAGCATCATGGCCGTGTCTCCTGGTGAGTGTTCGCTGTGGTAGCGGCATTGACCGCGCCGGTCAGAGCGTCTTCACCAAGGATGCTCGAGCCGATGAAGTGGCCGGTCGCGGGGGTCGGCGCGATGATGACCTGCACTTTGTCCGAGAGCTTGTCGGCCAGGGTCTTCTGGATCAGCAGCGGGTAGTGGGTGATCAGAACGCCCTCGCGCTCCATCTGCCCTGCATTCGCCTTGCCCACCAGGTCGAGCCGGTACGCTTCCGCATCCGCGAGCTTCTGCCGCGAGTCCGCCTCGCCCCTGGCTTCGATGCGGCGTGCCTCGGCCGCGCCTTCAGCGGTACGGATGCGTGAAACCTTGTCGGCCTCGGCTTCCAGCTGCCGCTGCTCGATTTGCTTCTGTTTGAATGGCAGGATGTGTTTCATGGTCTCCTCCTGCGCGCGGGCAGCGATGACCTGCTCCTGGCCGGCGGCCTCCGCCGCGGACTCCCGCCGGACCTTGTCCGCCTCGGACTCGAGCCGCGTCTGTGTGACCTGGGCCTCCTTCAGCTGCAGCGTGTAGCGCACCTTCTCGGTCTCGAGTTCCTCGGCCAGCAGCTTCTCCATGCCGGAGCGGTAGTCCGGCGGCAGGTCCACCTGGCCCATGCTCACGCTGCGCAGCTGCAGGCCCATCGCCGCCAGTTTTGGCGCGAGTTCGCTCATGAGCTGGCGCTGGATTTCGGAGCGACGCCCCGAGAAGATGTCCCGGACCGTATAGCGGGCGAACAACGGATACGCGATCGCCTGGACGGCGGGACGCACCAGGTCCGCGTTCAGGTCGTCCGGAAAGTTCTTCGACATCTGGGCGACCCGGCGGCGGTCGATGGCCCAGCGCACCGTCAGGTCGACACCGATCGAAAGACCTTCCATGGACTGAAAAGGGGCGGGGCCCGTGGCGCTCGCACCCTCGGTCAACCGGTAGACCTGGTCCCGGATGGAATACCGGCGCACCTGGTGGATGCCGGGGAGCACCAGCACCGTGCCTGCCGTATAGGCACTCACGGTGCCATCGAGCTCATTGGCCCGGACGAGCACCTCACTGCCCGTAGCGCTCGCGAAGGGCGGATGCCGGTACACGCCGTACCCGAGCAGCACCAGCACGGCAATCACTCCAAGTCGCCAGCGAAAGTGCAGCAGCGC
>Ga0302305_1000718_pt1 | contig 19455 bp, 17 predicted proteins | sample III_Palsa_E2_3_FD_198764 | JGI IMG/M metagenome (GOLD analysis project Ga0302305, IMG submission 198764) | Peat permafrost microbial communities from Stordalen Mire near Abisko, Sweden - III_Palsa_E2_3 | ecosystem: Environmental > Terrestrial > Soil > Palsa > Peat permafrost | place: Sweden... | reverse complement strand
CCATTCAGCAGCACCTTAAGGGTTTGCCCGAATTTCGTTCAGAAATTCGAAACACGGCCTATGTCGAGGGCTGGGCGGTTTACGCGGAGGCTCTGGGTAAGGAAATAGGCTTCTTTCAGGACCCCGCCTCGGATTATGGACGTCTAAATCTTGAGCTCATGCGGGCTGTTCGCTTGGTTGTAGATACAGGTATCAACGCGGGCGGATGGACTCGAGAGCAGGCGGTATCTTACTTTCGTGAAAGCGGCGCGGCAGATGAGCCCTCTTTGCAAGCGGAAATCGATCGATACGTGAACTGGCCGGCCCAAAGCCTGGGATACAAGATCGGGCAATTGAAATTTATCGAACTCAGGGAACGCGCCCGAAGAAAGCTCGGTTCAAACTTTGATATCAGGAAGTATCACGAGGAAGTACTGGATGCCGGCAGCCTCCCCCTGGATCTACTGGAAGCCCGGGTCGATCGCTGGATTGAGCGGGAGGAGAAGCTTAGACGTCCATCGCGTGCATAGCTAAGTGCGAAACCGGGGTCAGAGTCGACTTTCCAACATCGCCCTCAAAGAACTCCACTCTGATCCCTGTTTTTACTTTTCCACGAGACAGCATCGCATCGAACTAGCGATCACGATTTATCAGTCGAACTTGACCAGGTCCTTGAAGATCAGTTGACCCCAGCTATTTCCGCGCGCCTGCACTAGCTGTCCACCTTCCGAAAGCCCGCCAAGTTGGATCGGCGAGAAACCGAGATTTTCCGCAAGCGCAGCAACCTCCGCGGCGGCGCCGTCATCGTCGCTCGCGAGGAACACGACTCGCCTGCCACCGTGTACGGCTGGATCCTGCTCAAGGACGGCAGCGCCCAAATGGTTGAAGCCCTTGACCAGTCTTGCACCGGTGAAGGCCTGCGCGACGACCTTGGAAGAAGGCTGGCTTCCCAGTTCCTCAGGGGACACACCGTAGGCGTTGGTCACATCGATGATGGTCTTTCCCTTCCAACTCGGCAGCGCCTTCGCGACGTCCTTGTGCGACTCGAAACGAACAGCCAAAAAGACAATGTCCGCCTTGACCGCTTCCGCCAGCTTTTTGGGAATGATCGTGGGTCCGATCGCGGCCGCAGCAGATGCAAAGCTTTCCGGGTCGCGCGTGGTTGCGACGGATACTTCGATCCCGCGTCGGGCAAACGCCTTGGCCAAGGCTTGGCCGATATTGCCGAAGCCGATAATTGCGTAGCTCATAAATATTTTCCTTGAATGACCACGCCCAACGGCGCTCCAAATAATCGAATGGAGCGCCATAGCGCGTAGCGAGTCAGAGTTGCGCCAAGCCACCGTCGACGGCGAGCTCGCTGGCGGTCATGAAGCTGCTGTCCGACGATGCGAGGAAGGCCGCCGCCGCCGCGATCTCCGCCGGATCGGCCATGCGCAGAAGCGGCGTCATCGAGGCGTAGACCTTCTGACCCTCCTCGCCTAGCGCTGTCTTCGCAAGCTCGGTCGCGGTCGCCCCGGGCGACAGCACGTTGACCCGGATGCCGGTGCCCTTCAGGTCCTCCGCCCAGGTTCGCGCGAGGTTGCGCACGGCCGCCTTGCTCGCGCTGTAGGCGCTCATTCCCGGGGCGCCCGTGGTGCCAGCGCTTGATCCGGCCAGGATGATCGAACCGCCCTCGCCCATCAGCGGCAGCGCCTTCTGCACCGTGAAGATCGTACCCTTCACGTTGGTGTCGAAGGTTTCGTCAATGTGCTCGGCGGTGATCTTGCCGAGCTTAAGCTGGCTTCCCGCCCCGGCGTTGGCGAAGACGATATCGAGGGTTCCACGCTCGGCCTTCACCGCCGCGTAGAGTCGGTCGAGGTCGGCCTCGTCCGAGACCGAGCCCTTCACCGCACGAGCATGGGGCCCGAGCTTTGCCACAGCGGCGTCGAGCGCTTCCTGCCTGCGGCCGAAGATGAAGACGAAAGCGCCCTCCTCGATGAAGCGCTTCGCTGCGGCGAGGCCGATGCCAGTGGCGCCGCCGGTGATCACCGCGGTCTTTCCATTCAGTTTGTTCATGTCATGCATCCTTGGTTGGAGTTGTACGCAAACAGATGTCTGCTTGCTTGAGCACAAGGATGCGGTCCTGATAACCTAACAACAAGTATGCACCTTTTGGTAAGTATCGAAAAATGACGACACCTCCTGAAACCTGCGGTACCGGCCGTACCAGTCGTAACGGTGGTCCCGACTTCTCCTGTGGGCTCGACGCCACGCTCCGCATCATCGCGGGCAAGTGGAAACCACTGGTCCTGTTTTTCCTGCGCGACGGCCCGAAACGTTACGGCGAGCTCAAGCGCTTGACCCAGGGCGTCAGCGACAAGGTGCTAATCCAGTCATTGAAGGATCTGGAGGCCGATCACGTGCTGGCGCGGACGGACTACAAAGAGGTGCCACCGCGAGTCGACTACGCGCTGACTCCGCTTGGTCGCAGCCTTGCCGAGGCGATCGTCCCGCTGTGCACCTGGGGAACCGAGAACATAGCGGAAGTGGCAAGCATCTTCGCCAAGCGCGGCGCTTTGCCTTAGCAGGATGTTGAAGAACCGCTGAGTCGGACGGCCCTCCGCATTTGTGGGAGGGAGGCAGGTCGAATTTTTCAATCAGACGGTCAGGATGCGTGATTTGGGCGCTCTGGCCCATGTCTTGTGAGCTCGAACGGGGGGCAGGTTCACTTACCAACTCTCAAGAAGTGAACCTGACCCCGCTTTTCGGAAACAGGGGACAAAGTCGACCTTCCAACATCGCTCCAAAGAACTCCACTCTGACCCCTGTTTTCTATCTGGATGCCGGGCAATATTTTCGACAGCGACGATAGGCATTCTCCGACCTAACCGCCGGTGTGATCCGCCTCACCTACCCTACCTCCTTGATGAAGGTGATCAGGAGCTCGCCGAGCCGAACCGGCTGCTCCTGTTGAATCCAGTGACCAGCGCCCTCGATCAGCTCGATGCCACCCATCCGCGTCATCGCCTTCGTCGTCATAAGATCAAGCGCGCCCGGCGCCGAATAGGTGCCCCAATCGCTCTCCCCGCCGATGAAGAGCGACGGGACATCGATCATCTTGCCCGAAAACAGGCGCAACTCAGCGTTTAGGTCAGGATCGGAAAAGACGCGATAAGCCTGCAGGGCGCCTTGAAACCCAGTGCGGCCATACTCCTCCGCGTACACCCCAAGTTCCGGCTCAGTGAGCCATGTGCTGGCCAGGACCTCAGCGGCGGAAGGTTGGAACGGAGCGACGGTCTGGGGCATCGTCCTTCCGAGATCCATGACGTAATAGGTGGGCATTTGCGCAAGTTCTATGGCGGTTCGCGCCTTCAACGGATGCGGCTTGTTTCCCGGCCAGTCAGCGCTCTTGACGTAGAAAAATGCACGAAGAAACGCGTGTAAACCTTGAGGGGGGCGCCACATGTCATCGTTCGCCTCCCGTGTGCTCAAATATTGTGCGTAATACTCTCTGGGCGGATCGAGCGCCGCCAGCGTAGCCGCTAACTTTTGATTTTCAGTGTTCGGTTGAACCGACGCTGCCTCGCTTTCCGCGGTGTTGAACGGAAGCGCCGGCGGACCGGGGAACGGTGCGCTCATCAGCACCACCGAGGGAAAGACGTCAGGTCGGGCTAGCGCACAATAGGCCGCCACGGGCGAGCCGAGATCGTGCCCGACGAGCATCGCCGTACGCCGATACCCCAATGCTGAAACCAATCCGAGGGCGTCGCGCGTCATATTCAAGAGGCTGAAGGGCTCTAGCGGGGCGTCATAACCGTTCACCCAACCGGTGGTGCGGCCAAAACCCCGCTGGTCGGGCGCCACGACATGAAACCCGGCGTCAGCCAGAATGGGGATCAGGTGTCGCCAGCCGTAAGCCAAGTCCGGAAAGCCGTGCAGAAGCAGCGCGAGCGGTCGGCCGGGGCTTTCATAACCGGCTTCGAGGATATGGACATCGAGGCCGTTTACCCCATGGATCATGCGCGAGCGGACCCCCTTGGGAAGCGTGCCGTTGCCATATGTCGATGTAGTCATATCAATTCCTCCTATGGGGTTTGCGCGGGCCGTTCGAAGTAAAGCCGCAATCAGGCTAGCCGCGCCCATCGCCAAGAAGGCTCGTCGGGACAACGACGGCTTGAAACTCATGGATGACTCATGACGCAACGCATACGGTCGAGCGCATGGCTGGGCTCTAAATATGGTGATCACCATAGTATGTCGATCGCCATAGCGTCAAGCGAAACGTGTTATTTTCACGGCATGCCACGTAAGACTGACGCCCGCGCTCTCGCGATTGCCACGGCCGAACGCCTGTTTCGCATCCAGGGCTATACGGCGACCGGATTGATCCAGATCCTTAAAGAAAGCGGCGCGCCTAAGGGATCGTTCTACTTTCACTTTCCACGCGGCAAGACACAGCTCGCAGAAGAAGCCATCGATCAATACGTTGCGAAAAGAATTGCCGTATTGCGGAACATCTCGGCGAATACGACGGGCGATGCTCTGAATTTTGTTCATCAGATTTTCGGCACATTCGCGGCCGAAATGGTCGAATCCGATTTCCAGTACGGATGTCTGATGCAAAATCTGGCGAATGAGCTGCCTGCGCTCGACGCTGAGCTGACCCAACGGGTAGCGCGCGGATTTGTTGATTCGACCGAGATTGTTGCGAAGCATTTCAGGGGCTGCGATTTCGCTCCCGCGCGCGCATCCTCTACCGCAGCAGCCTTGGTAGCCGCCCTCGAAGGCGCGCGAACGATCGCCCGCCTGGAACGCACGCCGGCCATATTCGAGGCGCTGGCGGAAGTCAGTGTCCAGGGGTGGGCTGCCCCCGAGGGGTGATTCGGGTCCCCTGTTCTCACCCGGACGTGGAAAGTCGGTGGAGCGCACCGCTCGTCTCCTATCCAGCTATCCATAGTCCATTCGAGTTTTTGACCGAAACCGGGGTCAGAGCCGATGTTCCAACATCGCCCTCAAAGAACTCCACTCTGCCCCCTGTTTTTGTCAGTCGATCGTAGGAAGGACGAACCGTTCTCTAAATGTCAGATTGACCCCTATGAGCGGTCCGCCGGTTTGCTGGAGTCGGCCGCCCTCGGCGAGGGAACCGAGATCGAGACTGTAGAAACCGATCTCCTCAATCAAGTCGCTCACCACTTTTTTGGCGCCGGCGTCGTCGCCGGACACGAAGAACGCGGTCTTCCGCTTTGACGACGAGACATCCGAGATCCAGGACATGGGTACAGTGTTGAACGCCTTGACGACCTTCGCTCCCGGCGCGAGATCGGCGACGATCTCACTCGACGTCCGACCGGTTATGTCGCCTAGCGCCAAAGGCTCGATGCTGGCAACGCGGTTGGTGGTATCCACGAGGATCCGGCCCGTCCAGTCGCCAACCGAAAACAACGCCGCCTGTACGTTCCACCATTTGACGGCAAGCACGACGAGGTCCTGCTCCGCCGCCTCTTTCGCCGTTCCTGCGGCAGCGCCGGAACCCAACTCCGCCACAAGGGCAGCGAGTGACTCAGGTCCACGCGAGTTGCTAATTACCACCTGGTGACCTGCCGATAGAGCGTGCTTGGCGATCGTTTGGGCGACAGGCCCGGCGCCAATAAAGCCGATTTTCATTTCGAATTTCCTTGTTGATAGTGGGTTGATCATTCATGAACTGCCGCCGCGATCTGGCGACCGCGCTCGCCGTGCAAGCCATGCTGATCTTATTACTTGCAAAATACAAGTTACTTGTGAAACACAAGCGATGTTAAGATCCAGCCATGAAGACGACATCCAAAGAAGACGTTCGGTCCCATTGCGCCGTGAACTACGGCGTGGAGATCTTCGGCGACCGCTGGTCGCTCCTGATCATTCGTGACATCGTTTTTGCTGGAAAGAAAACGTATGGCGAGTTCCTGAAATCGGAAGAAGGCATCGCGACCAATGTCCTTGCCTCCCGCCTCGCCTTTCTTGAGGCGCAAGGCATTCTCTCGAAGGCGCCCAGCCCCGACGACAGGCGCAAGGACTTCTACACGCTGACCGAGAAGGGCCTGGACCTCATTCCCATCGCGCTCAACATTGTGCTTTGGAGCGCGAAGCACGATGCGAAGTCGTACGTGCGGCGCAGCAAGGCGTTCCTCGCTCGATTAAGTCGAAACCCGGTGCAGGTGAGCGAAGAGGTGAAGGCACTGGTCCGCAGTGGCGGATGTCTCTTTCCCGAGAGCAAGGCGTGAGCAAAACGGCAAACGCGCTTTGTCACGTTGCACGAACGATATGTACACACCACCACCGGCTACAACGTGCAGCGAACAGCGGGGCCAATGTCCGAAACGGTCCTGGAAGCCGCCATCAATGTTTCACCAACCCCTGCGGCTGCTCAGGGTCGGAACTGCCCTTGGATTATCGGGCCCAATTCGCCCACGGCACATGCGTTGTTGGCATCACCTCGCGCTCGAATTTCCCCGCCGTGTACCGCTGAAATTCGCAGATCTAGCCGAGCCGTTTTCGGTTTCCCGCACAACCGTGTCCCTGCCCCAGAAATGTCCCTGACACCTTTTTGATCCATCCGTTTGATCCATCCGGTGGTCCTGTGCCAGTTGCAGCAAGAGTCCGTAACGGGCGCGGCGTAACGGATATTCTCAAGCGACGATAACGGCGAAGTGCCGGACGGGTTTTGCCCGTTCGCCCTCGGCATGGTATCGGTAGGCTTTAGCCGAGAGGGATGCCATGAATACGTCTGCGGTCCCCGAGTTGCATGTCCAGGCTGTCTCCGCTTTCCAGCGACAGGAATGGACGAAGGCGTACGACCTGTCGGTGAGGCTGCTGGCGGAAACGCCCCTGCACAGCGCGTCGTGTTACCTCGCGGGTCTGGCGGCGGGCGAGCTGCGTCAATGGCCGCAAGCCCTGGCGCATCTGCAGCAGGCGACACGGCAGGATCCGACAAACGCCGAATACGCGGTGCAGCTCGCCAAGTCGCTGTCGCTTGCCAACATGCCCGGCGATGCCGTGCAGGCGGCCAATCGTGCCATGGGGCTTTCGATTCGCGATGCGGCCATGTTTGACACCCTGGGTATCGTCTACACCCGCGCCAATGTGCACGAGCGGGCGGCGGTTGCGTTCCGGCGCGCTGCCGCGGCGGCGCCGGACAATGCGGCGTTTCGCTACAACTTCGCCAATTCCCTGATGTACGCAGGCGACATCGAAGCCGCCGAAGAAGAACTCGAAGCGTGCATCGCGCTGAAGGAAGACTACTGGCTTGCCTATATTCCGCTGGCCCGGATGCGGCGACAGACACCCGAGCGCAACCATGTCGACCAACTGCACGCGTTGCTCCGAAAGTATCCCGATGATGCGACGGCAGCGTTGCGGTTGAACATGGCACTGGCCAAGGAGTACGAGGATCTGCAGGACTATCCCCAAGCTTTCGCGCATTTATGCGCGGGAAAAACCCCCTATCGCAGCACCGATGCCGGCGAACGCGAGAGCCGTGTGTTCGAGGCGATAACGCAGGCCTTTCCCGCTACGCAGAACGATTTTTCGGGATATCCGGCGGAAGAACCCATCTTCGTCATCGGCATGCCGCGCACCGGCACAACGCTGGTGGAACGCATCATCTGCAGCCATCCCTACGTTCATTCCGCCGGCGAGCTGCACAACTTTGGCGTTGCGCTAAAGCAGGCTTCCGGCGTGGCGACGCCTTCGCTGCTGGACGAGGAGACGATCCATGCGGCGCGCCGGGTCGCCTGGCGACGGCTGGGCCACCAATATCTCAGAAGTACGCGTCCAATGACGGCGATCAAGCCGCACTTCGTCGACAAGCTTCCGCACCATTATCTGTATCTGGGATTCATCGCCCATGCGCTTCCCAACGCCAGGATCGTCTGCCTGCGCCGCAATCCTCTGGATACATGTTTGAGCATTCTGCGCGAGCTTTTCGCGCAGAAGTCGGAGTTCCACGGCTATACCTTCGACCTGCTGGATATCGGGCGGCACTATGTACGCTTCGATCGTCTGATGAGGCATTGGAAACAGGTCTTGCCAGGACGCATTCTTGAGGTGCAATACGAGGCGCTGGTCGACGACCAGGAGCAGTACAGCCGGACGATCATCGACCACTGCGGTCTACCCTGGAACGACGCCTGTCTGCACTTCGAACAGAACAGCGCGCTGGTCACCACGCCAAGCGCCATGCAGGTGCGGGCGCCGATTTACCGCAGCTCCGTCAGGCGCTGGGAAAAATATGCGGAGCAGGTCGCTCCATTGCGCGCTTACCTGATGAGCGAAGGTATTGATTGCGACTCATAATTCGCAAATAAATACGTTAATGGTTAAATATCGATTTGCGTCATGTGATGGCATTGACGATATGGCTGACGTAATCACGTAACTTTCACAAAAACACTGGTTCTTACGTTCAGCTGCTGGTTATATAACGCATTATCTGCAAATCCCGGAATCACCTAAGCGTTTGTTTTTTCGTCATAACGACGACGCACTCCTGTCTGTCTAGAGCAATGGAAAGGCGTGGGGGCGCTTTTCCTCGCGGACGCGTAGGCATATTGTCTCGATTCAAATTTAGTTATCTCGCACGTCGATTGGGGACCCGCAGTTATTCGCTGCTGACAGACAGATCGACAGGTGCAGGGGACACAGAACAAGGGGGAGTTGAGGAGACTATTCGCAGGATGAGGAAAAAGTCCTGCACGTGAACCACGAGGGAATCTCCGTGAAAAAAGTAAACGTTCAGTTGAATCTGTGTTTATCGATCATGGCAGCACTCGCAGCCATTCCTGTCATCGGAATGGCTGGCCCAACCACACAAACAGCCAGCCCGGTGACACTGGCTGGGCTCAACACGAGCGAAACACCGCGCGTCACCCAAGTCGTGAACATGGCAAGCACCACCGTCGTACCACGTACGCATCTGAATCTGGCGCCGCGGGCAAGTGCGGTAAAGGCAGTCGACGACTCGCTCAAGATGCAGCACCTGCAACTGGTGCTCAAGCCGAGCGCACAACGTCAGGCTGCGCTTGAAACAATGATCACCAACCAGCACGACCCGCAGTCAGCCAGCTACCGGCAATGGCTGACTCCGCAGCAGTTCGGCGAATCTTTCGGACTCGTCGATGCGGACATCGCCACCGTCACGGCCTGGCTCAAAGCGCAGGGCTTCACCGTCAATTCGGTTTATCCGAACAAGTCGCAGATCGATTTCAGTGGCACTGCAGGGCTGGTCCGTCATGCGTTCGCAACGAACGAAATGATGTACACGATCAAGGGTGAGAAACATCTGTCCAACGACAGCGATATTCGCATCCCGACGGCGCTGCAGTCGGTGGTGGCCGGTGTGATGGGCCTGAATGACTTTCACCCGCGGCCACTGCACATGAAGCCACAGGTGGCGAGCTGGAACGCCGGCAAGCAACGCTTCGTTGCCACGACAGCGAAGTCGTCCAAGCCAAACACGCTGCTCAGCGCGAACGACAAGAAGCTCGCCCAGACGCCTCAGTCACCCGACTCTCCCGATGCCGTCAACTTCACCAATGGCGCACGTGGCCTGGTGCCGGGCGATCTGTCGACCATGTACGACGTCGACAAGATCCGCAAGAACGGCCTCACCGGCAAGGGCGTGACGATCGCCGTCGTCGACTCCTACGACATGGTGCCAGGGGACTGGACCAATTTCGTGCAGAACTTCCACCTGGACAGCTACGGCGGCACCTTCGCCCAGATCAATCCGGCACCACCCAGCGGCACCAACAACTGTCTCGATCCCGATGCGCTCGCTGGTCTTAGCCAGGCCAGCGGATACGACGATGGCGAGACGCTGCTCGATGCCGAATACTCGACCGCCATGGCACCGGGTGCGAACATCCAGGTGGCCATCTGCAGCAGCTATGACGCCGATTCCAATTTGACCACTACCAATTTCTTCGGCGGCGTGTTCATCGCGGCAAGCAATCTGATCAACGGCACCGCGCGTCCGGACATCATCAGCGCCAGCTACGGATTTGGTGAAGGAGCCACCGACGCCGCCAGCAAACAGGCCATCGACGCGATGTGGGCGCAGGCGGATGCAGAGGGCATCTCGGTGTTTGTCTCCACCGGCGATTCCGGTTCCAACCCGGATTTCAACGGCAGCGTCATCTACGGCAACAGCTACGACGGCACCAGCGCAGTAGACGCCAATTCGTTTGCCACCTCGCCACACGTAACCGCGGTGGGCGGCACGGACACCGCCGACGTGCTGGACGGCACCACCAGCAAGTACTTCAAGACCGCCAAGGATCTCACCCTGGGCAGCGCGCTGTCCTACGTGCCGGAGATTCCATGGAACCAGTCATGCGGCAACGAAGTGGCCGCCACGTCGGAGGGCTACAACAGCAATACCAAGTTCTGCAAACAGCTGTTCAAGTTCGACACGGAGGGGCTGTACGCAACCTCCGAAGCCGGCAGCGGCGGTCCATCGTCGGTCGACCGCAAGCCGGCATGGCAAAGCCTGGTATACAACGCGGCGAAGGACCAGTCGCGCGATCTGCCTGACGTATCGCTGTTTGCCGGTTCGTACGGTGGTTACACGTATGTGGTGACCTGCACGTCTGCCTATCCGTGCACGCCCGATTTCTCCGGTCTCACTGCATTGTCGGGCGGCACGTCGCTCGCTTCGCCGATGTTTGCCGGTTTGCAGGCGCTGGTCGACCAGAAACTGGTCAACAGTGGCCAGCCCCTGCAACAGGGAAATGCGGCGCCCACGCTGTATGCGTTGGCGGCTACGGAGTACGGCAGCCCGACCGGCAGCACGCCGGGCACCCTGGCGACATGCAACGCCGACAATGGTGCGACGGGAACCGCGGACTGCGTATTCCACAACGTGACACGTGGTTCGATTACCACCAACTGCTATGAGCAAACCGCCGGTGAAACGTCGCTCACCAACAACTGCTTCTTCCTCGCGGATATCAAGAACTACGTCGTCGATGGTTTCTTCCCGGTCGGAGAGGTACAGATGGGGCTGACCAGCACGGTGACTTCGCCCACCGGCTTGACCGCGAAAAACGAGGCATACACGGCACGGCCGGGCTGGAGTTTCGCCAGCGGCCTGGGTTCGGTCGATGCGGGCAACTTGACGAAAGCGTGGCTCGCTTACGCCAAGAAAGCCAACAAGTGAACCTGATCAGCTAGTCAGGCGATAGACGAAAAAACCTGGCGGCGTAAAGCCGCCAGGTTTTTTCTTGCCCGCGTTATGGCTACCGCGAGGAGCCTTGCCCAGAGCGTCACGAAAACGCTGCATTGCGCTGACGAGATTAGCGAGTTGGTGTCAGTGAAAGTTTGAGTACTCCGCTAACCGTCCAACTCCGCTCACGCCCAATAGTGTTCCTGACACCTTTCTTGGCACGTCACGGGCTCTCACTCGCATTGGCATGGAACTATGTCGCCCCCCTGATTCGCCTCGCGCGCAAAGCGCCTCGGCGAGCATCCTACGGCGCGCGTAAATGCGGTGCTGAACGCACTGGAAGACTGAAAGCCGATGGTGAAGGCGATGTCGGTGATGCTCTTTGTGCCCCGGGTCAGATGATCCTTCGCCAGCGCGATTCGCCATTGGAGCAGATACGCGATAGGCGTTGTCCCCAGCACCGCACGAAACCTGACAGCGAAAGTCGAGCGCGAAACGGCGCACAGTCGTGCCAGTTCATTGACCGTCCAGTCATGTGCCACGCGCCGATGCATGGCGACAAGCGCGCGCTCCATCACCGGATCGGCGAGACCAGCCAGGAGGCCTGTCAGCCCATCGCCCACCGCGAGGCGTTGCGTACGCAGGATCTCGACAAGAATTAGCTCGATCAGGCGCTCGATGATGAATTTGCTGGCAGCGCCAGGCTGCCGCGCTTCCTCCTCGGTCATCGTCAAAAGTGAGCGAATGCGTTCCCGCGACGCATCGCTGGAGGCGATATGAACCAGTGCTGGGACGAGGCTGGCCAACAGTGGGGTGTTGGCGCTGTCCATCAAAAATTTCCCCGCATGCAACCTGACCGGCCGCTCCCTACCGGCGCCTAGTTTCAACCGCACTTTTTTCGTGCTTGCGACGGCTTTCTCGCTGTCGACGGGCGTGACTGACGCGTCCGATACGAGTGCAAAAGCCGTCGACGTATAGATGAGCGCGAAATCGCCCTGCTGCAGCAACACCGGCTTGTAACCCCTGCGCGTCAACAGACATTCGCCTCGCTCGATCCAGCAGAACAGCAGATCGTCGCGCTTGCGAAACGAGAGTCCCCATCGACCGTACGCATCGAGACCAGCGCCAAACAACGCGGCGCGCGGACGCAGCAGGTGAATCAGGTCGAGTAGAGGATCCATACGTCTGGACGAAAGATAAAGTAATCAGGTGTTTTGATTATATACAGCACAACGCTGCCCACCTATCGTCCACACACACAGCTGATCGGGGCGGTTTTCCGCATCGTCGAACAGCGCTTTGAAAAATCCCCAAGTCACAGGAAAAAGTCGATGAGCATCGAAACGCTGAAAGAAAACTGGAACGCTTACATGGCCGCCTACGGTGCCACTACCGACGTCGAACGCGGACACTTTCTCGATCAAAGCGTCTGCGAAGACGTTGTCTTTACCAACCCCGCCGGAGACGGCCAAAGCCGCGCAGGCCTGTCCGCACACATCGAAAATTTTCAGGCGGCCAATCCGGGCGCCTATTTCTCGACCGACAAACTCTACGCACAGCACGACAAGCTGTTAGCCATCTGGTCCATGTACAAAGCGGACGGCGCCAAGGTCGTCACCGGCTATAACTTCGTCCGTCCCGATGACAATGACCGGTTCGCCTATATGGCAGGTTTCTTCTAAAGCAGCCCTGAAGCAACTGGCGCTTTCCTGTGCGTCGAAACTGCGGCCAGAGTGGACGCTTCAACATCCCTCAAAGAACTCCACTCTGACCCCAGTTTTTTGATCAGTTTCATGGCCGGGTCTCCGGTCACCACGGGACCGTGCGTCCCATGCGGTCAAGATACTCCAGCCCCGGCTTGCCCCGTTTCGAGAGCAGCGTGTTCACGATGTCCGGAATGGTTTCCTCAAGGCCGAACGGCGCGTTCGGCCCGCCCAGCGCAGTACGAATCCAGCCCGGCGCCAGCAACAGCAATGCCCGCGGCACGGTGGACTGTCGCGCGGCGTAGCTGCGCATGTATTGATTCAGCGCCGACTTGCTGCCGCGGTAAATCTCGTGTCCGCCTTTTTCATTGCCAGCGATGCTGCCCTGCCCCGACGACATGACGCCAATCAGGCCATCGGTCGGCACCATGTGCTGCAACGCTTCAATGACCCGCAGCGGACTGAGTGCGTTGGTGACCATCACATGCACGAACTCCTCCGTGGAAACGTCCGCGATGGTGTCGCCCTGGTTCTTGTTTGCGGTGCCGGCGTTGACGAAAAGAATATCGAAGCGGCGTCCAGATAGTCGGTTGCGTAGCGCCGCGATCTGCTCGGGTACGGTCACGTCGAGGTGTTCGATCTCGACATGGGTTGCGTGTTCTTCCGCCAGCTCGTGCAGTTCGGTCCGGGTGGTTTCGCGCACCGTACCGACGACATCCCATCCTCTTTTTACGCATTCCGCAGCGATGGCGTGCCCCAGGCCTTGCGAAGCGCCGATGATCAGAATGGTGGGGGCTTTGCTGCTACTTGAGTGGGTCATGACGATGCCTGAGCTGGGAAAGCTCCGAGTTTCGTCGCCGAAGATGCATTGCACCAGACACACTGGATGCAATAATTGATTGCATCGAACTCAATGCTGGCCAATCCGGGAGACGACGCATGCCATATGTGGACTTGAATCTCCTCACGGCGCTGGACGTACTACTTGCCGAATGCAGCGTGACCAAGGCGGCGCAAAGACTCGGTGTGAGTCCCTCGGCAATGAGCAGGACGCTTTCTAGACTGCGGACAGCAACAGGCGATCAACTGCTCGTCCTGGCGGGGCGTACGCTGGTTCCCACCCCGTACGCCGAGCAACTCGGCGAACGCGCGCATGAACTTGCCCGCAACGCCAGGGCCGTGCTTCAACCCGCCAACAGCACCGTGGACCTGGCCACGCTGGAGCGAACCTTCACGATTCGTGCAAATGACGGATTCGTCGATCTGGTAGGCGCATCGCTCATGACGGCGATCGCTCAAACCGCGCGCCACGTTCGTATTCGGTTTGTATCGAAGCCTGACAAGGATGCACAGGCACTGCGGGAAGGCATGATCGATCTGGAGGTCGGCGTGCTTGGAACCGCCGCGCCGGAGCTCAGGACACGACTGTTGATTCGTGATCGCTTTGTGGGCATCTGTCGAACTGGCCACCCCCTTTTGACCAGGGTGACCGCGAAACGCTATGCCAGCTGTTCGCACGTGGTGGTGTCGCGCAAACCGCAATTCACCGGACCGGTGGACGATACATTGGCCCTGCTGGGCCAGTCGAGAATCATTTCAATGGTCGTGCCGACCTTCGCCAACGCGATGCAGGTCGTGCGCCATTCGGATCTTGTCGGACTCGTCCCGCATTCATCCCTTGGCAGCGCGTCGCTGGGCGATCATGCAGAAAGCGCGGGCATTGAGCACTTTGAACTTCCCGTACGAACGCCCGCTATCACCGTGTCGGCGATTTGGCATCCCCGCCTCCATGCGGATCCTGCCCACCGTTGGCTTCGCAATACCCTCTTTGGTATTTGCAAAAATGCTTTCCCATAAGCGAGTCACCACTGCACGGAAAGAAGAATGGTGTCAGGGACGATTTACAGACCGCGTGGTACTTGCAGAACCCAAACCGGGGTCAGAGTCGACTTACTGACGCCGGCCTCAAAGAAAGTGCATTCTCATTACTGTTTTGATCACTGTTTTGATCCCGCCCCTGCTTTGACTACTGTGCCGGCGTGCCGCTCATGTGCAGAACGCCCCAGCCGTGGCCGTCCGGATCGATAAAGCTGTGCGTGTACATGAAGCCGAAATCCTCCGGCACATCGTAAGTCGTGCCACCGGCAGCGAGGGCTTTGGCGACGAGGCTGTCGACCTCCTCTCGGCTTTCGCAACTGAGGGAAAGCAACACCTCGACAGCCTTGCTGGTGTCGCAGATATCTTTCGGCGTAAAGACCCGAAACTGGGCGTGCGTCGACAGCATGAGGCTGATCGTGTCACTGATGACGAAGCCGACGCCGGCGTCGCTGGTGAACTCCGGATTGAGCGCGAAGCCGAGTGCCGTGAAGAAGGCGATGGACCTTGGCAAGTCGGCGACCGGAAGGTTGATGAACAATTGTCTGCTCACGTGTTCCCCTTGCGTTGCTGGTGGTTGTCAGAAGGCTGCGTCAGGGCCTATTTGAACACTTTTGAGACTGCCTCAAAATGTCTCTGGCACCTTTTATCTCGTAACGACAACGGTAGCCGAATGTTCCTTTGCGACGATCCGATAGCTTCGGGGAGACGTGCCCATCACGCGCTTGAAAGCATTACTGAAAGCGCTTTCGGACCCATAGCCGAGCGACTGTGCAAGTGCATTGACGGATGTCTTGCCCTCCTGGAGGGCTTGTCCCGCCAGGTGCATGCGCCATTGGGTGAGATAGGTCATGGGAGCAAGGCCCGCGACGCTCTTGAAGTAGGAAGCAAACGTCGCACGAGACATCGCGGCAGTCTTGGCCAGTTCTTCGAGCTGCCAAGAGCGTCCGGGATCGCCATGTATGAGTCGGACGGCGGGAGCCAAACGCTTGTCGCTGACCGCACGTAGCCATCCAGCGGCCAAGGGTTCCGCTGTGTCCATATAAGCGCGTAAGACCTGGATAAAAATCAGCTGCGCAAATTGCGCCGATGCCACGGCAGCACCCGGCAACTCCTCTTCGCTTTCCCTAACCAGCTGCATCAGCAGCAGGCGAAGAATGTCCGCTTGTTTGGTTGTCGAGTGGATATGGATGAAGGGCGGCAGTTCACTCAAAAGAAGTTTTCCGCCCTTGGCATCGAGCTCGACTCCGCCGCCGATAGTGAAGAAGTCATCGCCTTCGCCCAGGCGGAATGTCGCTCCCTCGCGCCCGCGCAGTGCGTCATATAAATCGACAGGTTCGGTCGTCAAGTCGCTGGATACGATGAGCGTGCGCGGCTCCAGGAGAAGAAATACATCGCCTTCTTCAAATCGCATGGGTACCTTCTCGCCGCTGACGCGCAGCCAGCAACTACCCCGAATCACACCCCAAAACTTGATCTGATCAGTAGCCGGCGCCTCGACCGCCCAAGCACCGCCAGCAATCAGCCCACCGGAAAGAACCGAGCGCGCGCTCATCAAGCGAAGCAGATGGGAAAACGGGTCGTCGAGCATGACCAAGATTTTGGCGCATGAAATATAGACTTTCAAGCATTCATCGTCTAACCACAAACGCCTATTGTCCTTGCACCCCAGGCGGAATTCGACCCGCCTACCCCTGCGAACTAACAGAAGGACGAAAATATGACTCAGCGCACCTGGCTAATCACTGGAATAAATAGTGGATTCGGCCGCCTCATGACCGAACGTTTGCTTGCGCGAGGCGACCGTGTCGCAGGCACCGTTCGTGATGCCGCGTCGATGGATGACCTGAAGGCTCTTTATAAAGATCAGTTGTGGCTAGCAACGCTTGATCTGACTGACACGTTTGAAATTCGTGGCGTCGTCGATGAGGCTTTCCAGCATGCCGGCAAGATTGACGTAGTCGTCAGCAACGCCGGTTATGGACTCTTCGGCGCCGCCGAAGAATTCACGGATGCCCAAGTCATGCATCAAATCCATACCAACCTCATCGGGTCAATCCAGTTGGTGCGCGCGGCGTTACCGCATCTTCGACGCCAGGGCGGCGGTCGAATCATCCAGTTGTCTACCGTGGGTGGTCAGGCCGTATTTCCCGGTGGTTCGATGTATCACGCGAGCAAGTGGGGCATCGAAGGTTTTATGGATGCCGTTGCGTTGGAAGTTGCACCGTTCGGCATCGGCTGCACCATCGTTGAGCCGGGTGGCGCGCGTACCGATTTCCGCCATCGCAGTGCCCAATTGGCGCCAAAAATCGACGCCTACGATGCATCGCCCGCAAGCTTTGCTCGTCGCATGATTCAAGATGGAAAGATCATCTCTCCTGGCGACCCTGCCAAGATGGTCGACATCATGATTTCCAGCGTCGATCAGAATCCCGCACCGAGGCGCATCGCATTGGGCAGCGACGCTTACACCGTCATGCACAAACAGCTTAGTGATCGCCTGAGTGGGCTTGAGGCGCAGAAGGAATTGGCTTTCTCCACGGATGCCCCCGTCGAAGCGTAAATCGGACTAAGCGCCGGATGACGGCCAGCAAAACAAAGAACGTGTCAGGGACATTTTCAACGAAGACCATCCTCGCAAAATTGTCCCTGACACCTTTTTCGTTTCGGCTTGGGGGTGGGAGAAAAATCCTCCGTCTATCAGCGCCTCACTGACGAAGAAAGCCGCCTTCTCGATGCCCTCCGCAACCTGCCCGAGCCAAGCGCAAGCTACTGCTGGAATTTCTCTCGTAAGGTCTTACTGTGCCTGATCCTCGGACGCGCGCAGCGCGGACATTGAGCGGCGAGTTGCTGAGCGATGAGGAAAGGGGTGGACAGGATGATAGGGCTTCGATGAGCATAAACGACAGATGCCTGCCCCTTCCACGCCGCCCGACGAACTGCTGCAGCTGCTGCCCGACGCGGTGGTGCAAACGGACGCGCTCTGGATCATCACCTACCTGAATCCCGCCTGGCACAAGCTCACGGGCCATTCGCTGGATGGGGCGCTCGGCCAGTCTTTGCTTGAGTTCGTGCATCCCGACGACACGGGAACCTTGCGATCAGGCATGCCGGTGTTCCGGCTGCGCTTGGCAAACTCGGACTATCGCTGGATGCGTCTGCAGATGCAGCCGAAGAATGACGCAGCGAATCGAGTGATCAGTCGCCAGGGCGTTCTGATCGAGATCACCGAAATCACCGAACAAGTATTGATGGAGGTCCGCCAGCGCTTTCTGCGGCTGCTGGAAACCATCGACGGCGTCGTTTGGGAAGCAGAGCTCGGCGTAGGCAATACGTTCCTGAGTCCGCAGGTCGAGCGCCTTTTCGGCTACACGGTCGAAGAGTGGCGGTCCGACCCCGGTTTCTGGCGGCAGCATGTGCATCCCGATGACTTGGCGGAAGCGCTGGTCATTGACGATGCCGCGTACCACGCAACGCACAGTTACGCCTACGAGATGAGTTACCGGTTGACTGCCAAATCCGGCAAGGTCGTATGGGTGCGCGACCTGTGTCGCGTCGATGTCGACAAGGGTCGCCAAAATCGCATGATCGGCCTGATGATTGACGTGACCCAACAAAAAAATACCGAACTTGAGCTGGTGCAATCCGACAACCGCTATTCACTCGCCACCCGCGGATCCAATGACGGTATCTGGGATTGGAACCTGCAAACGGACGTCTTGCATGTGTCCCACCGCTTCAATGAGATTGTCGGGCTGAGCGGCACCGGCAACCTGCATGATGACGGCTGGCATTTTTTGCAACAGCTCATTGATCCCGATGACCATGAGCGCGTGCAGGTGGCGTATCGCAGGCACCTGTCGGGCAACCGCCCTAACTTTTCGGTCGATTTTCGCGCTCGTCATGGATCGGGGCGATTGGTGTGGCTCAATTGGCGCGGGGTGGCCCAATTCGAAAACGGCGTTGCAGTTCGGATGGCCGGGTCACTGAGCGACCTGGCCGAACGCGGCAGCTCTTACGACGCATTGACCAACCTGCCCGGCCGGCCCTTGTTTCGAGATCGCCTCGAGCACGCCATCGCGCTGCATCAAGACGGTGCTTCGAAACGTCGTGACACGCTGACACAAGGCGACCACACGATGTTCGCCGTGCTGATGCTGGACCTCGATCGGTTCAAGGCAGTCAATGACACCCTTGGACACCATGTAGGTGACCAACTGTTGCAGCAGGTTGCGCGCCGGCTTGAATCCTGCGTGCGGGCTGTTGATCTTGTCGCCCGCATGAGTGGCGATGAGTTCAACGTGTTGCTTGAGTCTGTCGATCACGCTGGTGCAACCGACCGGGCCCGACAGATTGCCACCACCCTCGCGGCCCCCTATCAGATCGGCATGCACACCGTGACCTGCTGCGCGAGCATCGGGGTGGTCAGCAGCCAGGCCGGCTTCACGACAACCGATGACTACCTGCGCGCCGCAGACGCCGCCATGTACCAGGCCAAGAGCCATTCACTGGGCGTGTGCGTTTTTTCCGGAAAAGAGGACACAAAAAAGGGACAGGTTCATTTATAAAACCTAATGAAATGAACCTGGACTACCCCCGATTTCTCGGACGGATTAATTAGTCACCCGCGGCATACTCTCAAACACTTCGGGCGAGCGATAGTCCAAGCTGCTGTGTAGCCGCTGGCGGTTGTAGAAGCTCTCGATGTAGTCG
>Ga0302305_1000714_pt1 | contig 19561 bp, 14 predicted proteins | sample III_Palsa_E2_3_FD_198764 | JGI IMG/M metagenome (GOLD analysis project Ga0302305, IMG submission 198764) | Peat permafrost microbial communities from Stordalen Mire near Abisko, Sweden - III_Palsa_E2_3 | ecosystem: Environmental > Terrestrial > Soil > Palsa > Peat permafrost | place: Sweden... | reverse complement strand
CGTCGTGGACATATCCACGACGTGCAGCCCCGCAAAAACAGAAAGAAAACGCTTGACCACTATAGATAATTCAATCAACTGCGCCTCCAAGACTTCGGAGTCGGTGAGGTTCTTGATACGGACAGGAACGGTGGCGATTTCGGCCATCTGCGCGGCGCGGTAGCGCCGTGCGCCAAAGACGATTTCAAAGCTACGCTCCCCCGTAGGACGGACAAGCAACGGAGAGAGAACGCCCTGGCCGCGTATGGTTTCGGCCAACTCTTTCAGGGCGCTTTCTTCAAAAATGCGTCGCGGGTTCGTGGTGGATTCGGTCAGCATCGCAAGAGGAAGGTCGCGGTACTCGCTGGCATTGGCAATAGTGGTTGTGTTCATGGTGACATGCTCCTTTCGAGCGGTTGCACTGCGTGAAGGTTTTGGAGCGCACGCACATTCCTGTCCGCTCCGCTGCGGGAGACGATTAGGCGCGTCGGGTCTGCTGCCGCTCGAAGGCTTCGGCGAAACCTTGCTGCTGAAGGTTTCTGTCCCATGCCTTGGCGAAACGTTCTTGTTCGGCGTGGAGTTGTGGGTGATAGGCGTAATGGTTTTCGGTGATGAAGCGAGACCACTGCTCAATCCCTAGATAGTCGTTCCGAAAGTAGAAGGGATTGAGGTGCATACCTCCAACACGGCCAAGCTCGAAACACATCTCCGGATCGCGCATCGCATCGCCGTTCTGTTCGCCATAGTGACAGACAGAGATTGCGGGGAGTCCACATGGGCCAGACTCATCGGTCGCCTCAATGACAAGCGCCATATAAGGCAGGTTCTCGATGCGAAGGTAGAGGCCGTGGTGCCAACCCCCGGCCTGTTTGAGAATGGCGAGAATGGTTTTCATTAAGCCACCCTCGCCAGTTCTGCATCGGGCATCTCATCAGCGACGGTCGGCTCCAAGGCGGCAAGGATGATAGCGGAGGTATGCTGGATGACTTCAAGCGATTCCGCCAACAGCGAGGCGTTGCCGTGGTACAGATGGATATAGTCAGCGGACGCGGTGCCCGTTTTGAGTCCAACAGCTTTGGCAACCACAAACGCGATGGCTTCGGCCTCGGTTTCGCGGACGACCTTGGTCGTTGCCGTGCGACGCTCGGCCTTATGCAGCATCTCGTGCGCCAACTCATGCACAAGGGTGCTAAACTCCTCGGCTTTGGACTGTCCGGGAAAGATGGCGATACGTCCGCCGTAGCTCATGCCGAGCGCGGGCTTGATATTCTCGGTAAAGACAAGCTGGATACCCTGCGCGTCGATGAAAGAAACCAGACGGTCACGGTTCTCGCCGACATCACCTGACATCTCGCGCAGTTCGGGAAGCTCGACGCCTTCGGTCTGCGATACGTCGAACACATAGGCATTGCGGAAGCCCACCACAATAGGCTTGTTGGAATAGGCCGGGTCTTGCTTAACCTCCTCGTCGGTCTTACGACGACTGCCGATGATGGGCGCAAGAATGCGGATGCCTTTTTCGCCGGACTTCACGAAACGGCCTAGCTGCTTCCACGCCCAAAAACCAGCGACGCGGGTAGCTTCCGGCCTCTGCCGTGCAATTTCCAACACATTGCCAAAGCTGTAGTTCCGAAAACGGCTCATGGCGTCGAGGTAAGCGGTAAGTACGTCGGAGTGTCCAGCCTCCAACTGCTCGATTAGGGCTTTTACGTTGGCGGCAATCAACTCCTGTTTCTGGCTGGGCTGCTTGTTGCGGCTGATGGTAGGTATGCTGTTGTCGATAGTGGTTACGCTGCTCATGGTGTTCTCCTTGGCCTGTCGGCATTTGCTTTGCACTTCCGCGTTGAAACGCGGCATGTACATGCCGAACGCCTCCTGGCGAAGGCGGGGCGGCAAGGCGCAATGAGGAGGGGTATCGCCCACCCGCCAGGGCAAGCGAAGCGCGGTGATTTTTACGAAGGAAAAATTATGGGGAGACCTCTTGCGCCGCGCCAGGGCAGCGCCCTCAGCGAGGTCTGGTTTCCGCATTGGCGCGCCCGCGCGCCCGATTTATCAGGGTCGGCGTTGCGGGCAGGAACGGGCCTGCTGAGGTGGGTGTCGCAGGACGCGGCCTGCGCAGGGAGGAGACTTCCTCCCTTTCGCTAGAAACTTGCGAGACCATTCACGAAGGAAAAGCCCTTCGTTTTCCACTAGAAACTAGGTTGAAACTGGCAGAAACGCCGGATAGGATTCAGCATCATGTGGTTACTGGAATAGCATGAGAGATGTACAGAAACTGAGGTTCAAGTGGCAGAAATCCAAGCGCCGATACGGACGATGCGAGGTATTCAGCAGTCAATGCTGTTTCCGGTTCCGGCAGCGCCACGAAATCTGGAAGCCATTGAACCCAAAGGTGTTGTCTATACCAAGCGTTGGGTCGTCGAACTCCTATTGGATCTTGCGGGCTATACCTCGAACGTGAATCTTGTGGATGCCATCGCCGTTGAGCCCTCAGCAGGCGATGGAGCCTTTCTTGGGCTCATGATCGAACGATTGGTCGCTTCTTGCCGACGGCTTGGGCGGCCCGTTTCGGATTGCGAGGGCTCGCTCATCGCCTTTGAATTGAATGAGTTAAGCGCGGCCCGCGCGAGAATCCTAGCGACCACAACCCTTACAAATCATGGCGTGCAGTTGTCCACGGCAAAGCGCTTGGCGCACGCATGGGTACGCACAGGCGATTATCTGTTTGACTCCATGACGGTTGAAGCCGACTTCGTAATTGGTAATCCGCCTTATATTCGGCTGGAAGATATACCGGAAGAGACGGCGCTCCTTTATCGCGACGCCTACCCGACGATGTGCGGACGGGCCGATCTCTATATAGCGTTCTATGAGGCCGCTCTCCGGCAGCTAAAACAGAACGGTACATGTGCTTTCATCTGTGCCGATCGCTGGATGCGCAACCAATATGGAGCGGAGTTGCGGGAATTCATCACATCCGAATTCGCGGTCGAGGTCGTCATTGAAATGCACGATGCGAACGCCTTCCACGACGAAGTAGACGCCTATCCCGCAATCACGGTCATACGGCGTCAAAATCAAGGCCCGGTCATTATCGCAAGTGCCGGTCCGGAGGTCGAAGCAATACCTGTCGGAGAGTTATCGTCAGTTTTGCTGGAGAGCCTTCGTGGCGGAACAACATCGCTACCGGATGGTCTGCATACAGCTCGTATCGACACTTGGTTTAAGGGCGGATCGCCGTGGCCGTGCCAATCACCAGAACAGCTCGGACTCCTGCGGCGTCTCGAGGAGGAATTTCCACCGCTTGAGGCCAACGCCAAGGTTGGCATCGGAGTAGCGACCGGCAATGACAAGGTGTTCATCACAAAGGACGCGCATCTCGTAGAGCCATCCCGTCTCCTTAAACTCGCTATGGCGAAAGACATCGGTAGCGGCGCGTTGAAGTGGTCGGGGCATTATCTGATTGATCCGTGGAACTGTGACGGTGTTGTGAAACTCGAGAAGTATCCTCGTTTGCATGCCTATTACGAAAAGCACAGCACCGCCCTCAAAAAGCGTCACACCGCGCAGAAGAGCACGCACGCCTGGTATAAGACGATTGATCGTGTGACCCATGCGCTTACGCAGAAGCCCAAGCTCTATATCGCCGACATCAGGAATATTCTTGAGCCGGTTCTCGATCGTGGGGAGACCTACCCTCACCATAACCTGTACTTCATTCAGTCCGAGGAATGGGATCTGGAGGTTTTGGGAGGACTTCTCATTTCTGCAATTGGTCAGTTTTTCGTCGAATCTTACGGCGTAAAGATGCGCGGTGGTTATTTGCGTTTCCAAGCGCAGTACCTACGGCGAATTCGTGTCCCTTCCCCATCCGACCTTTCTAAAGCACAAATGAAAGTTTTGCGACAGGCATTCCGTGACAGAGATCGACAGGCGGCAACGAAGGCTGCCCTAGAGATATATCGAATTGAACAAGACGAACTGGAGAGAGCTCTTGGACACTGAAAAACGCCTCAAGAAAGCTGTACAGAGCTACTGGGATGCTCGATCCAGCAATAAGGAGAAGCAAGTCGAAGGTGGCAAAATCGACGCCGGTACGCGTGGTGAAGTGACGGGTGGCTCACAAATGGGCGCGATGGAAGTCCTCGTTGCAGACATCCTCTGCGAGGCAGGCTTGAATAAGCTCGACATCAAGACACGCACGTCGCTTGAATTGCCTGGCTATTATCGGTCTGAAAAGAAATGGGATCTGATTGTCGTATCCGATGGGCAGCTTGTCACGGCGATGGAGTTCAAGTCTCAAGTTGGTCCGTCGTTTGGCAACAACTTCAACAACAGATCGGAGGAGGCGATTGGGAGTGCCACAGATATCTGGGTGGCATACCGGGAAGGCCGCTTCGGGAAAGCCCCTGCTCCGTTCCTCGGCTACTTCTTTCTCTTGGAGGATTGCGACCGCGTAAAGACGCCGGTGCGCAACAAGGAACCTTACTTCAAGGTTGATTCTGCCTTTGACAAAGCCTCCTATAGCAAGCGGTATGAGTTGCTCTGCAGACGTCTGGTGCTCGAGCGTGTCTATAGCGCAGCATGTTTGGTAATGGCGACGAACTCGACGAAGACCGAGGTCACTCAGCCGGCGGACGACCTCAGCTTCCATCGTTTTGTGGCCGCTCTACGCGGACATGCGGTAACGTACCTCGGGAGCCGAAAGTAGCAAGCCTTGACTAGAAACTCAAAGAGACCACGGCGAGGACCGGGCTTTACGTGTCTTCTGTACCTGTAAGTCAAGGAAAGAAATGGACGTACTCATCATAGGAGACTACGATTGGTGCGATATGCTGCGCCCGGAGGAACTCGCGCATGGCTCGCCTCACCAGAACTGACATAGAGCGAAAGTTGCTCACCGGGATGGCTGTATCCTGGGACGATCTGAACAAGAAGAAACCCCAGCTTCTCCTGAGTGACCCAAGGGCACGTAGTCTGTTCAAGTTCCTGCTGACGAACCCTGTTCGGAATCCGACAGGGCTATCAGATGTGTTCATCGCTGGCCTAGCCACCGCCTACGTGTCCGACCCCGATCCTGCTTCCTCCATGAATCTCAATTCCGGATCAGCGGGAACCTCCGCCTCATGGAAGCTGCAAGCGATGGAGACCGAGGGATTCGGCGGTTTAAACATCTGGAAAGGACGCATATTTCGTTTTGAATTCGACCAGGAAAGCCTTCTGATCGAAGGTCCGAACGGTAGCGGCAAATCCTCATTCGTTGGCGCGATTCTCTGGGCATTAACCGGAGAGCGGCCTAGAGATCACGCGGATGGGCTGGCCCATGAGTCAAAACCCGTCTTTGAATCGAGCGATAAGCCTCCGATCGGTCAATGGCCTCCGATCGCCTGCTATCCGACGACGGTCGCAGACCTTAGCACGCCGCACAGGGTCCGTGTAGCCCTTGAGTTCATTGACAGCAATGGCACAAAAGCCAGCGTTGAGCGCGTGCTCGACTCTGGCGTGGCTACATGTCACATCGATCCTCATTTCGAGATTCCCTCCGTGTTTGTGGAGACGGGTCTCCTTATGCCAACGCGGCTGGCCGCATTACGGCTGAGCGGGGGAGCTAATCGGCTGACCGATGCCGTTCAAAAACTCACTGGACTCGACGATCTGACTGCAATCGGCAATCTTGTCGATGGACTCTGCCACAAGAGCCGGGAATATCTTTCCTATGAAAAGAAGGAACTTTCTAATGGCAAGAAGGACTTCGAAAATGCCATTCAGTCTGCGCGAAGTACACTGGCCGACCTCGAAGTCGCAGTTCCAGATTTTCTGGCCGCAGATACAAACGACACGACCAGCCCAATGGGTAGATTTGGTAAAGATCTGGCCGATAAAGCAGCCGAATTGACCAAAGTTATTGCTAGTGACCTGGCATCGGGATTAGCGCTGGATACTGCGGCAACCCAGAATCAGGTGATCATCGCCATTGGGGCGGCAGAAGAAGATGTTACCGGCGGTTTATCGTCGCTCCAATCATGGAGGCTTCTGGAAGCGCTCGACCGCGATCTCGACGAAAAACGCATCGTAATCCTCAGGGAGGCTATTGCGGTTGCACAAAAAGCCGCCGCTGAGAGTGCTGAACTCTTACAAAGAAGTGGTGATGACTCCAAGTTTCAACTAAAAGCGGTGGCGGCACAATGGCACGCGCAACACGAGCAGGGCAAGATCCTCAACTGCCCACTGTGCGAACACGACCTGACAGAATCCGCTTCTCTCCTGAAGGAGCTCGAAAGTCTGCGATCTGCGGGAAGCGCGGCGGCAAAGACATTCGATGACAATCTGAACACAATCCTTGCTGCATTGAACCGATCATTGCCGGCGTCGCAAAACCACCTTGATCGCGAGATACTTGCATGGGAGCCGCGCAAAGATCTGGTCAACGATTTACGTATTACGTTTGTCCAAAAGGAACGCTATTCGAAGGTTCTCGTGAAGTTTAAAGCCATAGTAGAGGATGCATTAGGACATGCCCCGTCTACTGAACTGCCGAAGACTCCTGTGATTCCTGATGGCATACTGAAACCGATTGATGAACGCATCGCGATCATCCAACGTGCAATCGGGCTTACCGAATGGTATCGGGAAGAATCTTCAGCTTGGCTCTTATGGTGGGAGCAGGCAACGAGTACGGTCAGTTCGATTCAAGCAGTGGATGCGGAGGGTGACGCTAAGCTGGCTCTCGGCGAATCAGAAGAGAGCCTATCGCAACATTTGACTCGACTATCCGACGCAGTCGCAAAGGCAAAGCCGTATCGAAGCGCAGCAGAATCGATGCGATCCGCCTGGACAGCCGGAAAGGCTGTGACCCGGATCGAGAAAGAACTCGATCAGCGCGAGAAGATCGCCGATCTCATAGCACCCCTCAAACAACTCGTGTCACTATCGCAGGCCGTTGCGCGTGATGCGATTGGTGACCTTTCAGACAGAATTGGCAAAATCTTAAATCGCATACAGCTGACTGAACAATTGCGATATCACGATGCTCAGCTCTCCAAGAAAGAGGGTATCGTTGTCTTCGGCAGTTTTGGCAGTGCGATGCGGATCGATGCCACTCTGATTGCAAACACTTCATGGCTAAGAGCAGTACTTTGGGCCTTTACGTTCGCTCTGCGAGAAGAGGCGGTTGAGCAGTTCGGAGCGGATTTGTTGCCGCTGCTGGTGTTTGACGATCCTCAAGCGACGTTCGATGCGGAGCATCGTCACCGGTGGACGCAGTATGTTGCCTCACTGCAGCACGGACCCTCTTCTGTGCAGGTCATCTTGACGACCTACGATGAGATGTTCTTGGAGCTGATCAAAATTGACGGAATCACTGGTCGGCAGGCGATGTGTGCTGCCGCCGGACCTGAACTGGGACATATCGGCATCTTCGAAGGGGAGTCTCTCGATCGCAAGTGGCAGGAGACGCTGAAGGAAAACACTCCCAAGGCTGCTCGTGAATATATGAGCGCAGCTCGAGTTTACGTAGAGGGGCTCTTGCGCCTCATGTTGCGCGGAGAAGACCCTGGCGTGTCGACATTCGTCATCGGACAATCCAGGGAAAAGCTTCGGCAGCTCCATCAAGCTGCCGTCACACCATGGAATCGTTCGGAGTTCAAAAAACTCGCAGGTGCACTGGGGAGTGGTATCCCTACCATCAAATTTATTGAAACGGCTCATCATGCTACAGGTCTCCATCTCGGGATGGGAGAAGCAACCGATGTAGAGGCATACTGGCGCGATCATCTACAACCCGCCTTGAAACGTTGCTTCCATATATCACGCGAGTACTTGCTCATCCATGGTGGCCTCAAAGCATTGCATGCTCCGGCCCCGCTGATAGTTATGCCAGAGGGCTACAAATCTAAAGTTGCGCAGATTCCTCTACAGGTTCTGGGGAAGGCCGCTGCACTCTCAGATGGAAGGACTGCGGATGGAAGATTTGATATGAACGAGTACAACCCTACTTCTCATAAGAAAATCACCCTCGGAAGACACTCTGCCTACCGGTTAAACGCCCCGACTCTCGAACCGGTTGCGCGCCCGGGCGATATGCTGCTCGTGAAGGAAGCAGGAGAGCCGTCACTCAAATCTCTCGTGGTCGCTATCAGCGAGGATCGAGTACTTGCGCGCCGATTTGAAGTTGCAGAAAATCACGACGATATAGCTGTTCTTACAGCGCAGGCGATCAATCCGCGGAAGATTGCACCCCCTGTGATTGCTCAAAAGTCAACGTTCATCCTGCACAAGATTATCGGTGTGCTTTACGAAGACGCCGCGTGGAATCCACCAATGAGTTCCAGCATGGAAGTCTGTGAGTGCTCCGGTGAGGCTGTATTGAATGGGCTCGTGGCCGATGCGTTGGGTCTCGTGGAAGTCGTCGGTCAAAGCGCGGAACCTCATGCGCTGAACGGGCAATATATTATCGTCGAGAAACACCTGTCAGCGTCCGATGCCTTCAAAAAGCTGGACGGCAAGCCCGTCATCGCATCCGACATGGACGATAATCACTATTTTAAGAGACTTCGTGTCGGAACCGATCGCGTGGTCCTTGAGAGCATGGACAGTGGTGGCGACTATGCTCCGGTTATTCTTTCAATGCCCGGAGAGGGGGCCAACTGCCTGAAACAGGTATGGCCGGTGGCTGGTGTTCTTTTCGAACTGCCCAGTTAACCTGCGGAAGCCTCCAATGCCCATAAGGGCATGATCCGTCGTCGGTAGGGCCGGACGTATAGGGGCTAGATCTTCCCGCTATGCTGGAGCTTCGAAAGAGACAGGTTGCCAGGCGCGGTTGTCACCCGGAGTCGCGCGTTGCTTCCATGGAATGACCTCCAGGATGCGGATTGATTGATATCGAGGAGGCGACGAAGTACCTGATTGTCTGCACCTGGAGAGATCTGAACATCCGCTATCTTTAGCCTTTCTTTCGCTAGCCAAGCATAAGCTAGGGTGTTGAACGTGTTTGGCGGAGCATGGTCAATGTGACAAACCTGCCTCCCAACGAGCACGCCAGTGATCGAGCAAGGAATCTCGGTCGTTCCTTCGTATGCGTAATCGCGAAATTTTTCAATCTGATCTGCAATGGCAGTGCGTAGTGCTCCAAGAGTAAGACTAGCTTGGCGCTCGCCTTTGAGGCACTTGTGAAAGCTGAAATCGCTCCTACTGCCGTCCAGGCGATGGACGTGGAAGCATACATAGCCGGAATAATCATCATCTATAGTGAAATGCTTGATGCCGGATTTGATTTTTTCGGCGGCCCGAGGGTGGCGAAGCAATAAATCCCTGAGAAAGGAATCATAGGGATCTGCAAGCAGTTCCCCACGAGGGAGAGATCGAAGCATTTCGCTAACGTGAGCGGTGGCTTCGGTCTGCGTCTCAAAGCGAACGGGACCTATGTCGATAACCTGACGTTTTCCTTTGGGCATGCTTTTCGGAAGCGTCCTATTCTGACGCGTGGGCGATACGCCCCAAGATTCCTTTCACTATGATGTCCAGCTGCGAATTCTCTGCATAATTTGCAGGGGCCACGAAGTTGACTCGACTATCTGCAATGAGCCGATGTATTTTTTCGAGATCCTGTTTCTCTCGCTGTTCGTCATAGACTGCAATCGAGTGTCCCCCCTGATAGGTCAACATCTTCATCGTCGGAATGTCCGTGTCGCCGTCTCCGAGAAAGATCATGCGCGAAAAAGGTATCGGTCGAACGCGTCCGGGCATGTACTGATTGATTGCATTGTTATTCCAGTGATTCTCCACACCCTTGTTGATACGAAACAGGTATTGGGTCTTAGTGGTGTAATTGATTGCTACCCCTGGCCAAGCTGCGATCTCCCCATCGTAGATAAATTTAGAAGCGTAAATTTTGTGAAATGCGCCCTGGATTGTGCAGCCGCCAATCATCTCTTCGATGCCGGAGGACACTATGTAGTGTTGCAGAAGCAAGCCATGCTTTTCTGCAAACTCGTTAATCCGCGTAAACCAGGCAAGACCCTCTAAGCCATCAAACAACGGTGCATTCCTGCCGTGTTCCCGAAGCATCGCCTTGGTCACTTCTACACGAGCTTCTGTAGCCTTTGCCAACATGAGATGCATGTAGACGAGGATCTCATCTGCATCCTCTGTCTGTGTCATCTGCTTGACCGCACCCCAGAATTGCTCCCGGGTCATGTTTATTTGTGGAATGAAGCTGCATTCCTGAAGGTTGCCGCGTGCGAGAGTTCCGTCGAAGTCATAAATGATCGCTGTCTTTCTAAGCTGGGCAGATGACATGAGTTTCCTTCCTGTGCGATGAGCAGTCAGTGTACGACGCGCAATTCACATGCACTAAGACTCATCGGGCACGCGAATCAGCGTTGCCAATTACCCGTCCATCTGTTCGAGGGCATCCGACAGGAGCCGCGACGCCAAAATGGATTCGGAACGTCCTCTTATGAAGTTTGTGAGCGGTTGTTTGCGACGTTTGAACCACGCATTGGCTACAAACAGCACCGAGAGAATATCTGGTTCGATGGGATGAAACGGCATCAGGAGTCGGCGCCAATGATATCGCTTGGATCGAGCCGTCATGATCGCAAGCTCGTAGGCATTTAGGAAGGGCAAGAGTAGATATTGAACGTCGTAAGGCTCTGCTCCTTCCTCAAGTGACGTAGCAAGACTGAGATAACTTGCCATCGGAATCCCCATCATGCCGACAGGTGTCGTCGAGAAGGCTGTTAGCTCATTCGCTACCCGCCTGAAGCGGCTATATCGCGGTTGGGGCTCTCGCTCGTGCTTACTTGCTGGTTCGATGACACTGTCAACGAGGAGCGAGTACGCCAGTTGATCGAAGCGTTCTACAGGATATCGTCCCTCACTCACTACAAACTCCAACAAGCTTCTTTCCGAGGCCGCCGAAGCCGATTGAAGATTACGTGCAAGCGACCACATCATTGCGGCGTATGGGCGACCCAGAGTGTCATAGCATTTCGCGGCATCCGCGAACATCTGCGTTGCCAGCCCAACATCGTCAAGGAGAAGCGCATGAGATCCTGCTCGACGAAACGCGGTCGCAGCAAAAGCTATGCTTTCCCATCTTTGCTCTTTCGAGGCTCGCTCGAGAGATGAAAAATACCCTGCTCCCACACCTCGATGGAAGTCCAAGTCTCGCGCGACGAGCTCGACGTCGATTCCTAGTTCCTGGGCGATCTCCCTCACATAGTCTCCTATCTATGCCAGAGCTGCCCTAACGTTGCTATACGTTGACGGATCAATGAAGCGACTATTTATGATTGTTCGAGCAGGCACCGGGATGTATCCACCAGCAATCGCCGTCTGAATATCGCTCAGCTTCCACTTTTCAGCTTTTTCAATCTGGGCCGTCGGTATCTGGATCTTTGCGGTGATTTCTCCTTCGAGTTGGAAGAGAGAAAAGTTACTGTAAACATGAAGCTCGCGGAGTTCCTCAGAGAATGCCTGATGACCGATTGCCTTACTCCCTAATATCCAAGCACTGCAATAGAAGATCCATCCGTCAGTCGTCCAGAAGTTGGTCGCGAATCTGAGAGCCTCCCACCAAGCGGGATACAGATTATTGATTTGATTGAAGGCATCTCGTTCAACACTTCCCGCTGTCGTGGAGATGAATGGAGTGTGCTTTGAAAACTCTTCATTTCCTTCCAAAGGATCAGAATCGTCGTAACGATTCTGATGCCAGTGCAGGTTCCGTTCGGTCAAGCGGAGGGAAATCTCTGCTGCCGGAAGCACGCCGACTTTACGCCACCAATTGCATATGATCCCAGTCGCGAAGATGCTCTGGACATCATTCTCGTTGATACCGCTGATACCTTTAAGAACCTCTTGGATGATCATGGCGATTAGGGGAACTCAGATGAGATTAGCAGCAATGACGGCACTAAGCGAGAAGGCACCTTCAACGCTATTAAGCCGATCATTCGCAGCCGCATGGAGCGGCTGAACGAGTTCGTCAAGTCGAGAGGTTACGCTTTTCAAGCCAAAGTTGCAGAGCACCTAGTGATTCCGTGTGCCTCCTCTCGAGGTAGCGAATCACTTTCGTGTTCTTCAAAAGACCCTCGACGTATCGCTGGCAGATCGTAAGCGTCAGCGCGTCCCTTCCGAAAGAGTCCTCCAGACCTTTGAGATCCCGCAATAAGGTGTCGCTTTCTTGGGAAAAACGGTTGGAGGCCGCGTCTGCCGAAGCCTTGCCATCCCGAGTCTTCGGTCGGTCAATCAAGAATTCGGGTTTCGTACCATAAAGCAATGCCCGAACGAAGGTCAGACTAAATGCCGAGTTGGCAATCATGTGTTCCGCAACTTCGACCTGCCTGAGCGACTTCATCTTTTTCATCACGGAAAATACGTTCGCATTCAGCTTGTAATCCCTGAGAAGTTCCACGGCCTCATCACAGATACCGTGGAGCATGTCTCTCTTGCGTCGAATGACTGCGATATCAACATTCAAAGAAGTTGCAATGCGTTCCTCGGTGAGACCGTTGCGCAATGCCTCCAAAAGCATCAGGTGTTGGGCGATAGGGGGAATTGAGTTGACTCGACGGTTATACGTATAGGCTTCGTCATCCGTTGCCAGAAGACACCTCACCTCCTTGACACCATCCTCCTTAAGTATCTCCAGCCTTAAATGTCCATCAAGCAACAGATATTCATTTGCCGAACGAGGGAATACGACCAGCGGCTCGATCAATCCGATCTCTCTGATAGAAGCTGCAATCTGACGGTATGTGATCCCCTTGTCTCTCTCTCGAACGGGGGTCGATTGAGTAATGATGTTGGCAACTGGAATTGGGACGATGAATTGCTGAAATGCCTTCGGAAGTTTGTTCATGGCTCTCCTAGCCGACACGTATCGCAAGTTGTTCTGGCATGTCATTGAGCTTCTCGGCACGAAGAACGGTAACCAGGTCTTCATCCGCAAGCAAAGAGCGCATGATGGTGGCGATGATTAGTAATTTCTCTTTGGCCTGATCCGCCTTGAAGACGAGACGCTGTTGGTCTCTCACGCGCTGCTTATAAAGGTTTGCCAGTGCCGCACCGGTCAGCGGCTTCGCGGCCGGAATGGGAGTTCCAGCATTCCTGGAGTTCCGATCCTTAATCATCTTTCGAACGGCCTGTAGCTTCGAACCGCGAATTTCACCTGTCTCGTACCCTTCAATTAGCGCCTTTTGAACACTTCCATCATCGCCACTTCCGATTTCAACGGCCACAGAAAGGGGAAGACGCCCAGCCTCGACAGCCTCAATAAGTTTCGCTTCGCCTTTTTGAACAAGCCTGACTATTCCGTGGATATAGCTACGATCGATACCTAGCTTTTTGGCAATGGATGGTCCATCGTTTCCGCGTTCCAGTAGGCTCCGCACCTCAAAATAGATGGTCTTGTTCGAGGAGGGACGGCGTGCGATATTTTCAACAAGGCTCATGAGGTACTGATCGGGTGCGCTGGCATCGGAAATGACCGCCGGGATCATTGACTCTTCCAGCGCGAAGAAAGCCTCAAGCCGGCCCTGTCCGCAAATGAGATCGTAGAGTTTTCCATCGGCGTCGGGTATCTCCCTGCGGGAGACGGTGATCGGCTTCTTCAGGCCGACAGCTTTGATACTCGCGACGATGACCTGCCACTTGATCTTATTGCGCGTCCTCGGATTCGCAATCCTGATCTCATCTATAGCAATAAGCTCAATCTTGTCTTGGCTCACGCTGCCTCCTCTATCGTTGTGCGTTTGGCTATGGCCGTGAAAAATTCGAGATCATCAAAACGGAAGACCTCAAGCGACAATGGATTGTGTGAGGCAAACCGAAGCGATGCCCCCATATCTGCAATGCTAGGGAACAAGTAGTAGTCCAATACGCCGGCGTTGCCGGGGAGCAAACGTGCCGCGATGGTTATATCGGGTTGCAAAGGCGCATCGAAGCGCACCACCCAACGATGGCTTCCGCCAGGCGTAGTTTGACAACGGGCAAGCACCAAAGCGGCAGTGTATTCACCATTGATGATGAGCAGTCCGTTCTTCTCATCCCGAACAACATGCGCATGATTCGCCTTCAATCGCTCAACGATTGAATCGACTAGCGGCTTGTGTTGCTCGCGAATCTTTCTATTGGCTTCCAGATAACTGTAGTCTCTCCCCGAACTCCAGCCGATGAGAGAGTATGCACGCGGAAGGCTGCCAAACCTAGAGGCATAGGCGGAACTGGACGGCATATCTTCCGCCTCATCGATAATGAAGCCAGACAAGTGACCGACTCGCTGCAGGAGCAATTGCAGTTGATTTAGAAGATCGTCATCGGTGTATTGCTTATGTCGCTCCGCAATGATCTGGAGCGATTTTTCAAATGTTTCTATGGGCACAATTGGATCAAAGGCTCCTATCCTCGTAATCCACATCTCAGGAGGATTTTTTACCCTCTTGCGCTTTAGTTTGAAGGACCGTCGATTGTATACATTGCTGCCGATGTACTTCGGATTCGTTAGAACCTGATGAACTCCCGCACGGGTCCATTCGCGGTTAAGGTTGTTCAAAATCCCTTCGCTATTCAATAGCTGACTGATCTCCCGCTCGCTGAGGCCCGCTTCAGTGAAATAGCGGAACATCCTTTGCACGACAGCAACCTCGCCAGGAGGCCCCACCGCGAGGATGACTCGATCTGTTTGAAGACTCTTTCGTTCACCCTCTTGAAGAACTTGCTTAAAGGCGCGCTGTTGATCGACAAGATGTCGTCTCAGGCCGTATCCAGCAGGGCCTCCCTGGCGGAAACCCAGTTCGATCAGTCGACACTGACCTGCGAACACCTTTACAGACAGCTCCCTGCTGTATTCGCCGGCCATGGTTCTCTTAAGAGTTTTGATGAGATCGGAGGACAGACTACCGTCATTCTCAAAGGGCTCGGCACAGTAATGAACTCGAATCCCGGCCTGCTTGAGGACGTACTCGTAGTAAGCGCTCTCGTCGGCATCCTGAAAGCGGCCCCACCGACTCACGTCATAAACCAACACCGCCTCGAAATCAGGTGAGCCGGTTCCAACGTCCGTAAGAAGTGTTCTTAACCCAATGCGTCCCGCTAGAGTCAGGCCGCTTTTGCCGTGGTCAGCATAGGTGCGAACAGTTTCCATGCCGCGTGCTTTGGCATACTCATCAATAGCCACGGACTGATTCTCCGTGGAGTATTGCTGGTGCTCGGTCGACATGCGAACATATCGGACAACACGGACGGGGGACGACAAAATCGCCTGGCTTTCCGACACTGAGGAATGGAAGGCAAAAGAGAGATTCCAATGCCGGTACACTTTGTCAGCAGCCCGCCGATATTAGCATTCCAACGTGAACCCTTCGTTTTTGCTCGGAAATGGGCTGGCGCTCGGCGGCATAAGCGCAGATGAAACGTACAAATAACGTACATCAAACACCCTAAATGGGCCCAGTCGGTCCCCATTGATCCTAGATGTTCGTTCCGTAAGCCGTCCATTATCAATGGTTTTCATTGAAAGCAAACCACTTAGCCTTATCGGTAGGCGGCCCTGAAAAGGCCGGCGTCGGCGGTTCGATCCCGTCTCTGGCCACCACTTCTTTTTGATCAAGCAATAAACTCTTTATGATGCCCGTCTATGCGAGCGGCGGAGCCTCGCTGTTCTGATTTTTGCGCGTGCGCTGGGGGGGCGGTAAAGGTGTACGCTTCGCTATAGCTCGTAGTGAGCATGTGTCGTAGCCCGTTTACGGCGAATAAGTGTAGTCAGCACCAAACTCAGGCCATTGTGGACAGAGCATTCAAACCGCTCATGCGACTTATCTTTTGATTTAGGCGTCCAATGTGTACGCAGGGTTAACCTGCCTAAAACTCTCAACCTCGCGGAGGCTCTATGGCCAAGCACCCCACGAAACCGGATATCGAAGCGCCGTCCGAGGTCGACTCTGAATCCTATCCCAAGTCCGCCGCGGTAGCTCCACCGGATGAGGCACCTGCGACTCAACGCGTAAGCCGTCGTTCGTTTCTATCGCAGCTCGGTGCGGCCGGTCTCGCTGCGACTGCGTCGCCTGTGCTCGCGGCGACGCCGTCGCCGATTGCCCCCGTGGCCACGCCAACTGTTGCAGAAGATGTTCCTGCTGAAGGTACTGTCGCCTTGAGTCTCAAGGTGAACGGCCAGTCCCACGCGCTCCACCTCGACCCCCGCACGACCCTGCTCGACTGTCTCCGCGAGAACCTTGACCTTCCCGGCACGAAGAAGGGTTGCGACCACGGCCAGTGCGGAGCCTGCACCGTCCACGTCAATGGCCGCCGCGTCAACTCGTGCCTTTCCTTCGCTGTCATGCATCAATCCGACGAGATCACAACCATCGAAGGGATCGGTCAGCCCGACCATCTCCATCCGATGCAAGCCGCTTTCATCGAGCATGACGGCTATCAATGCGGCTATTGCACCTCCGGCCAGATTATGTCCGCTGTTGCGGTCCTGAAGGAGAACGTCGGGCCTACCGATGACGACGTCAAGCAAGCTATGTACGGCAACATCTGCCGATGCGGCGCCTACTCCAACATCGTCGCGGCCGTGCAACAGGTCCGCCACAGCTCCTAAGCCTTACAGACGGGAATTTTCGGGAGTCGAACCATGGATAGCTTTACCTTTACACGTCCCACAACGGTCGATCAAGCCGTACAGTTAGCCGCCAAGTCCCAGACAGCCCAGCAGGGTGCGCAGGTCCGCTTCGTTGCCGGAGGCACCACCCTTGTCGATCTGATGAAGCTCAACGTCGAGCGCCCGGGTGCGATCGTGGACATCAACAGTCTCCCGCTGGATCGCGTCGAGCCCAGCGCCGCGGGTGGGCTTATCCTCGGAGCACTCGCCCGCAACTCCGACGTTGCGCATAGCGCTGCGGTGATGCGCGATTATCCGGTCCTGTCGCAGGCGTTGCTGTCAGGGGCCTCGCCCCAGCTCCGCAACATGGCGACGACTGCTGGCAACCTCCTCCAGCGTACCCGCTGCGTCTACTTCCGCGACACTGCCCACGCCTGCAACAAACGCGAGCCCGGCACAGGTTGTTCGGCCATCAACGGGCACAATCGCATGCTGGCCGTCCTTGGCACCAGCAAAGACTGCATCGCGACCAATCCCTCCGATCAGAACGTCGCTCTCACGGCACTTGAAGCGACGATCCAGATCCAAGGGCCGAAAGGGAAACGCAGCATTCCCATTCACGACTTCTATCTCATTCCCGGTTCGACGCCCCACATTGAGACCGTACTTGAGCCAGGTGAGATTATCACCAGCGTCACCCTTCCGCCGCCCGTTGCCGGTACCAACTCCACCTATCTCAAGCTCCGCGATCGTGCTGCTTACGAGTTCGCGCTTGCGTCGGCCGCCATCGTCATGAAGGTTTCCGGTGGGAAGATCCAATATATCCGCGTGGCGCTAGGTGGAGTAGGCACCAAGCCGTGGCGTTCTTTCGAAGCCGAGAAGGTTCTTGAAGGCCACGCCCCTGACCGCGCCATATTCCTAAAGGCGGCCGAGGCCGCACTCAAAGATGCGCGTCCCCAAAGCGAAAATGCTTTCAAGGTTGAGCTTTCGCGCCGTTGCATCGTCCGAGCTCTCACCATGTCCGCCAAGTCCGCCTAATCGATAACCGGCGCAAACCGCAGGAGAACCTTCATGCTATTCAGCGAATACCTCGAATTTATCCAATCCGACAAGCTGGGGCCCAACGGCCAGACGCAGGCCTCCACTGCGGAGCCCACCGCAGTCATCGGAGCTTCGCTCTCGCGCATCGACGGCCCACTGAAGACCACCGGTTCCGCACGGTACGCCTCTGATTACAACTTCCCGGGAATGGTCTATGCCGTGCCTGTCGGTGCCACTGTCGCCAGTGGCAAGATCCGCAGCATCGACACATCCGCGTCCGAAAAGATGCCGGGCGTTGTGGCGATCCTCCACCACGGCAACTTCGACCCGGTTTTCCGCAACGCCTCCGGTGGTCGCAACAGCGAGCAGCGGCCGCCCTTTGAGGATGAAGTCGTCTACTACTGGGGTCAGTACGTCGCCCTGGCCGTTGCTGAAACGTTCGCCCAGGCTCAAGCCGCCGCAGCCGCCGTCAAGATATCCTACGCACCCGATGCGTTCAACGTATCCACGAACCTCAGCGACCCTATGCCCGCCATCGGTGCGCCCGGAGGTCCACATGTTCTAAGCCATCGCGGCGATCCCGAAAGCGTGTTTGCCTCAGCGCCTGTCAAGATCGACTACACGTACACGACACCAGCCGAGACCCACAACCCCATGGAGATGCATGCCACGGTTGCGGTCTGGGATGGAAAGAAATACACCCTTTATGAAAGCTCGCAAGGAGTGATGAACCACGCCACTGTCATGTATCAGGTGCTTGGCGTTCCCCGTGAGAACGTAGAAGTCATCTCGCGCTTCATCGGATCGGGCTTCGGAGGAAAGCTCTTTCCGTGGCCTCACTCCGCTCTCGCAGCCGTGGCTTCGCGTCGGCTCAAGCGCCCCGTAAAGCTCACTCTTTCGCGCAAGATGATGTTCGCTAACGTCGGCCATCGTCCCAGGACCCAGCAGCGGCTGCGCCTCGGCGCTACTCCTGAAGGCAAACTCCTTTCCCTTTCGCAGGACTATCGCAACCACACCTCCATCAACGACGACATTCGCGAAAACTGCGGCGAGGCAACGCCTTTTCTCTACAGCACTGCCAATCTACAGGTTTCCTCAGCGCTCGTCCGCCGCAATATCGGCACACCTACGCCAATGCGCGGACCGGGTGCCGTCCCCGGCCTCTTCGCGCTCGAGTCCGCCATGGACGAACTCGCCATCAAGCTCAATATGGATCCCGTCGCCCTGCGTCTGGGTCTCGACACTCTTACGGACGAAGAGAAGAACAAGCCCTTCTCCTCGCGCCACCTCAAAGAGTGTCTCCAGGTTGGCTCTGAAAAGTTCGGATGGTCGAAGCGTACGCCCGGTGTTGGCTCTATGCGCAAAGGCGACCTCATCCTTGGTTGGGGCGTTGCTGCTGCTTCGTGGTCGGCCGGCCGGGGCGTCGCCGAAGCCGCCGTCAGCCTTTGCGCCGACGGATCAGCCCGCGTGAGCTCAGGCACGCAGGACCCTGGCACAGGCACGTACACTGTGGTCGCCCAGATTGTCAGCGACAAGACCGGCATACCTGTGACGAAGATTCAATCCGTCCTTGGCAGCAGCTCACTGCCTCCAGGACCCACATCCGGCGGCTCAACCGCAACGGCCACCGTCATCCCTGCCGTGGCTGAAGCCGCCGTCAATGCGATCAAGATCGTGCTTACTGCCGCGACCACGACCAAGGGGTCGCCGTTTCTGGGCAAGCAGGTGAAGGACCTCGTCATGTCCTCGGGACGAATCCACCTCAAAGACCAGTCTCCGGAGAGCGGCGTACCGTTTCAGGAAATTCTCAAGCTAGGCAACATCGCCAGTGCCGACGGCCAGGGCAAGACCGGCGGCTATGGCTCCGACACTGATGGCAAGAACTTCTCAAGCCACTCCTTCGGCGCGCAGTTCGTCGAGGTCGAGTGGGACCCC
>Ga0302305_1000712_pt1 | contig 19568 bp, 16 predicted proteins | sample III_Palsa_E2_3_FD_198764 | JGI IMG/M metagenome (GOLD analysis project Ga0302305, IMG submission 198764) | Peat permafrost microbial communities from Stordalen Mire near Abisko, Sweden - III_Palsa_E2_3 | ecosystem: Environmental > Terrestrial > Soil > Palsa > Peat permafrost | place: Sweden... | reverse complement strand
GGAGGCCGAGGAAGGCGGCCTGGCGGACGAGGTTGTCGGATGTCCAGGTGGCGAAGCGGACCTGTGCGACGAGGGTGGGGCGAACCCAGTAGACGTCGCGGGTGGCGTCGTGGGGGATGCGCTGGAAGGTCGACTCGGGTACGCGGAGTTTGACGAGCTGGGTGAGGAGGTCGCGGCGCATCTGCTGAGTGAAGCCGGTGCCGGTGCGGCCGGCGTAGATGAGGTGGCGGGGAGTTTTGGGGCCACGCTTTACGGGAGGGTAATAGCCAAGGAGGAGGGCGCCGACGCGGTCGGGGCCTTCGCTGGAGAGGGTGAAGCCGGCGATGACGAGTTCCTGCTCGTGGAGGCATTTGGACTTGAGCCAGTCAGAGGAGCGGGTGCTGCGATAGGGGGCGTCGGCGCGCTTGGAGATGATGCCTTCGGCGTGGAGGGCACAGGCTTTGCGGAAGACGGTTTCTCCGCTGCCGGGGATGTCTTCGGAGTAGCGGATGGTCTCGTCGTCGGGTGGGAGGATGGGGGCGAGGAGCTCCTTGCGTTCGCGGAGGGCAAGGTCGCGGGGATCGTGGCCATCGATGTGGAGGAGGTCGAAGACGAAGTAGGTGAGGGGGTGGGTTTCGGCGTTCTGGAAGGAGGCCTGGAGGAGGGCGAAGCTGGAGTTGCCGTCGGTGGAGAGGACGACAACTTCGCCGTCGAGGGTGCAGTCGTGGACGTGGAGGGCGGCGACGGCCTTAGCGACGTCGGGCATGCGGTGCGTCCAGTCAATGCCTTTGCGGGTGAGGAGCTGAACTTTGGAGCCGGACTTGCGGGCCTGGATGCGGTAACCGTCGAGCTTGAGCTCGTGGATCCAGTCGTCGGTGTTGGGTGTGGAGGTGGCTTCGAGGGCGAGCTGCGGGGAGATGAAGACAGGCTGGCGCTCGTGGGGAAGCTCGTCCAGGTCGATGGAGGGCGGCGGTGGTGCAGGCTTTTTGGTTGGCGCGGGCGCGGTCTTTTTTGCTGCGGCTTTGGGGGCGGTGCCTGGGGTGGACTGAAGAGGGTTTGCGCGGTTGGAATTCCAGACGTGGTCGGAGGCTTGGGCAATCTGGTCGATGGAGCGGCCGGTGACGGAGGAGTTGGGGCGCTCGTCGGTGATGGATGGGTCGCCGGGCCCGCGCTCGTACTTGTCGTGCTCCTTAATGAGGAGCCACTGGGGTTTGTCTTTGGGGCCGTGGGCGGCGTGGTTCATGCGGATGAGGGCCCACTTGCCCTTCATCTTGGAACCATTCATCTCGAATTTGAGGTGCCCGGCGCGGAGACAGGCGTCGACGTTTTCGCTGCCGAGCTGCGGCCACCAGCTTCCCTGGTCCCAGATCATGACGGTGCCGCCGCCGTACTGGCCTTCGGGGATGATGCCTTCGAAGCCACCGTACTCGAGCGGATGGTCTTCGACTTCGACAGCGAGGCGGCGCTCGGTGGGGTTATAGCTGGGACCCTTGGCGACGGCCCAGCTTTTAAGAACGCCTCCCCAGCTTAGGCGGAAGTCGTAGTGGAGATGAGAGGCAGCGTGTTTCTGGATGACGAACGGGAGGCCGCGCGAGGTGGTGGGCTTGCGCATGGCGAAGGTGTTGGTGTGGACGCCGGCGCCGGAGGGTTCGGCGGTGGTGCTGAAATCGCGCATGGAGCGATAGCGCTCGAGCTGGGCGTCGACGGCTGAGGCTGCGGCAGTGGAGTGGGGGTCGCGCTTGCGGACGGTACTTTTGGTGACGGATTTTTTGGTGGCCATGGGGGAGTCCTACGCGGTCTTTCGCTTTGGAGATGTCCGGGTTGGCTTGGCTACGCGGCTGGGATGCGACTTGGATGCGGAATGGGAAGTGGACTTGATGAGCGTGGGTCCTTTGCGCGAGGCGGATTTAGCGGTGTCGGTGGCCTTGGCTGCGGAAGTTTTAGTGTCTGTGGACTTTGTATCATTGACGGACTTGCGAAGGGCGTCCATGAGGTGGATGACTTTGCCGCGAGTGCGGGGGGCGGGCTCTTCGCGGGGGATGGGAGCGTGCTTGAGCTTGGCGTCGACGAGCTCTTTGACGGCGGCTTCGTAGCCGTCGGTGAACTGGGTGGGGTCGAAGGCGGCGGTCTTGCGCTGGATGAGTTCCTTGGCTAAGGAGAGGGAGTCTGCGTTGATGGCGTGATGCTTGATGGATTCGAAATAGGCAGTAGGGTCGCGGAGTTCGGCGGCGTAGCGGAGAGTGTAGGCCATCAGGCCGAGGGGTGCGGCGGCGTCGGACTTGGTGGATTTTGACTTTGCTGGCTTGCTGGATTTTGTGGGCTTGGCGGATTTTTCAGAGAGGGGCGCGGGGGCAGGGGCGATGGCGATGACGTGCTCGCGGCCTCCAAAAGCTATGCGTGACAGGGCGATTTTTCCGGTGTCGATAAGCGCCTGACGGATGGTGAGGAAGGCTTCGGCCTGGGAGTCGTCTTCGGGGACGACGAAGTAGGGCTTCTCGAAGAAGGCGGGGTCGATGGAGTCGATGTCGACGAACTGGGCGACGTCCATGGTGCGCTTGGAGGGGATGCGCAGGTGCGCGAGTTCGTCGGGCTCGATGGTGATGTAGCGGCCGTGGGAGTACTCGTAGCCTTTGACGATGTCGGATTTGTGGACGGGGTCGGCGGCTTCGTCGGGGTTGCGCTCGATTGCGCTGGAGGCGACGTTCTGGTGGCGGACGCGCTCGCCGGTGCGGCGGTCGATCTGGTGAAAGTGGATATCGCTGGCGGCCTCGGTGGCGACGAAGAGTTTGACGCCGAAGGAGACGAGCGAAATCTGGATTTTACCGCTCCAGTAGGGACGGGCCATGGGGAGTCCTCACGCGGGCATGGTTTGCCATGAAGGTGAGAGTGTAGCCCGCGGGATTGGGATGTACGAGGGGGAGTGCCGCGGTGGTAATCGGCGGGATGGCGAGGTCAGAGTGGGGCGTGATGCCGCTGTCCAGAAGATTGGGTTGGTGAATGGGGTAAAGGAAGCAGCAGATTCCCATAGGGAATGACAGAAAGACAATGTTAAAAGCACAAACAAGCTGTGGGGTCAGTCGAGATTGCTGGGCTATGCTTTGTAGCCTTCTTCTTTGAGGATGGTGGTGTACGCGGGGAGGGTTAGGAAGGATTCGAAGGCGGGGGCGTCGATGAGGTTGCGGATGAGGGTGGCGGCAAGGTGGTAGGCGGCGACGCGGGCTGGCGGTGCGTCCTCGATGTTGCGCGCGACTTCCGCGTCGAGGAGTTGGTTGCAGAGGTCGGCGGTGATGGGCTGGCCGGCGTGTTCCTCATCTTGCAAAACGGCGTGGTGGTGGACCCATTGCCATAGCTGGGCGCGGGAAATTTCTGCGGTCGCGGCGTCTTCCATGAGGTTGAAGAGAGGCACGCAGCCGATGCCGCGCATCCAGGCTTCGAGGTAGCCGAGGCCTACGGCGATGTTGTGCTTGAGACCGGTGTAAGTGATGGTGCCGGTGGGGATGGCGAGCAGCTCGGCGGGGGTTGCGGTGAAGTCGGGGAGCTGCTTCGCGATCTGGTTGGGCTGCGGCATGATGCGGTCGAAGACTTCCTTGGCGACAGGGACGAGTCCGGGGTGCGCGACCCAGGTGCCGTCGTGTCCGTCGGTGGCTTCGCGTTCTTTGTCGGCGCGGACTTGCGCGATGGCGGCGTCGTTGGCGACGGGGTCGGACTTGATGGGGATGAAGGCGCTCATGCCGCCGATGGCGGGGGCGTTGCGGCGATGGCAGGTCTTGATGGTGAGGCGCGAGTAGGCGCGCATGAAGGGCGAGGTCATGGTGATCTGCGAGCGGTCGGGGAAGAGGAGGGTGTCGTTGGCGGAGAACTTTTTGATGAAGGAGAAGATGTAATCCCAGCGGCCGCAGTTGAGACCGGCGGAGTGGTTGCGGAGCTCGTAGAGGATCTCGTCCATCTCGAAGGTGGCGAGGATGGTTTCGATGAGGACGGTGGCGCGGATGGAGCCTTGGGGGATGTTGAGGAGTTGCTGGGCGCGGACGAAGACGTCATTCCAGAGGCGGGCTTCGAGGTGCGACTCGAGCTTGGGGAGATAGAAGTAGGGGCCTGAGCCACGGGCGAGGAGTTCGGCGGCGTTGTGGAAGAGGTAGAGGCCGAAGTCGAAGAGGGAGCCGGACATGGGCTCGCCGTCGACTAGGACGTGGCGCTCTTCGAGGTGCCAGCCGCGGGCGCGGACGAAGAGGACGGAGGGGTTGTCGATGAGGGCGTAGTTCTTTTTGGTGGCGGGATCGGAGTAGGTGATGGTGCGGCGGACGGCGTCGCGGAGGTTGAGTTGGCCGTCGAGGAGATTTTCCCAGGTGGGGGTGGTGGAGTCTTCGAAATCGGCCATGAAGACGCGGGCGCCGGAGTTGAGGGCGTTGATGATCATCTTGCGATCGACGGGGCCGGTGATTTCTACGCGGCGGTCTTGGAGGTCGGCGGGGAGGGGGGCAATTTCCCAAGAGGCGGCGCGGATGTTGGCGGTTTCGGGGAGGAAGTTTGGGAGGGTGCCGGCGTCGAGGGCGGCCTGGCGGGTGATGCGCGCGGAGAGGAGTTGCTTGCGGCGGGGGTTGAACTCGCGCTGCAGGGTGGTGAGGAAGTCGATGGCTTCGGGGGTGAGGATGGGGGCGTAGCGGTCGGCGATGGTCGCGTGGAACTCGATGGCGGTGGGAAGGCTCAGGGGGCTCATGAGGTGTCCTTTCGGGGCGTGTGGTTAAGTGTACGGCGGCCGGGAGAAAGGGTCGTCTGATTTAGAGGTAGTCCGAATCGTGCTAGTGGGGCTTAGCTTTTAGCTGCTAGCTTCTAGCAAAAGCAAATAGAGGGGCCTCTCCACTGTCCCTTCGGCTACGCTCAGGGTTTGGTCGAGATGACAGGGTATGGATTAGCGGAGAAGCAGATTGCTTCCCCTTCGACGAGCTCAGGGTGCGGAATGATAGCCAGAAAGGCAAGTGCAACGGCAACAGCCAATACAGGGATCCTTCGCTTCGCTCTAGGATGACGGCGAAAAACAAACAACGACAACGACAACAGCAGTCGTAACAGTTGTGCAGGAGGTACTGCGGTTATTCGCCTAGCATGATGCGTTGGATGTGGTGGGCTCGGCCGGTGGCGCCGTCGCACTGGATGAGGGTGGCGCACATTTTTGGATTGCCTTTGGCGGCTTCGAATTTGCCGGGCATGCCGGTGAGGAAACGCTTGAGGACTAGCTCGGTTTCTACGCCGATGATGGAATCGAAGGGGCCGGACATGCCTACGTCGGTTTGGTAGGCGGTGCCGTGATGGAGGATGCGCTCGTCGGCGGTGGGGACGTGGGTGTGGGTGCCGAGGACTGCGGTGACGCGGCCGTCGAGGTACCAGCCGAGGGCGGCTTTTTCGCTGGTGGCTTCGGCGTGGAAGTCGAGGAGGATGACCTTGGCTTTGGTGTTGCGCTCGATCATGGTGAGGAGTTCGTCGGCCTTGCGGAAGGGGTCGTCGGAGCTTGCCATGAAGACGCGGCCCTGCATATTCATGATGGCGTATTTGGTGCCGTTGCCGAGCTCGCCTTCGTAAAGGCCGAAGCCGGGAGTGCCGTGGGCGAAGTTGGCGGGGCGGAGGACGCGGCGGCCTCGAGCGTGGGAGTTGGCAGGGACCGTCATGTATTCGACGATCTCTTTTTTGTCCCAGATGTGGTTGCCGGTGGTGATGACGTGGGCGCCGAGGTCGAAGAGTTCTTCGGCGATGGACGGGGTGATGCCGAAGCCGCCGGCGGAGTTTTCGCCGTTGATTACGAGGAGGTCTACGGCGTTGGTTTCAAGGACGTGGGGGAGGTGCTCGCGTACGATGTGGCGGCCGGGCGATCCGAAGACGTCGCCGACGAAGAGAATGTTCACCTATGGATTTTAGCGCGTGTGGGGTGGAGGTAGACTGTCGGGATGATTGATCTGGTGTGGAACTTTCCTTTGTTTGCGGAGCAGGGCGCGGAATGGCAGGGATATCTGCGACGAGCCGTCGAGGAGCTGGCGGTGGAGGATGCGCGGTTGCTGCGGCCTTCGTTTCGCGGGGGCGATGCGGGGTTGCGCGTGCGTGCGGCGAAGTGGCTGGGTGTTGCGCCGGAGCGCGCGTGGATGGTGTGCGGCGGACATCATGGGACGCTGGTGTCGCTGCTGGTCGCGGGTCTTGGCGGGAAGACGATTGCGGTGGAAGAGATTACGTATACGGCGATGTTGGAACAGGCGCAGATGCTCGGCATCAAGCTGGTGGCGTGCGCGTTTGATGGCGAGGGGATGAAGCCTGAAGCGTTACGGGCGGCGTGTGAGCGGGAGAAGGTGTCGGGCGTGTTCCTGATGCCTACGGTGCATAATCCGTTGGGGATTGTGGCTGGGCTGGAGCGGCGGTTGGCGATCGTGGAGGTGGCGCGGGAGTTTGACCTGATTGTGATTGAGGATGACGCGTATGGCTTCATGGAGCCGGACGCGGCGGCGAATTATGCCGTGCTGGCGCCGGAGCGGACTTTCTATGTGCGTGGGCTGAGCAAGAACTATGCCCCGCAGACAAGGACCGGGTTTGTGGTGTGTCCGGAACGGTTTGTGGGCGAGATGGAGAACGTGATCAGGAACACGACGACCGGGACTTCGCTGGTGCACAACGCGGCGGCGGTGCGACTGATTGAGGATGGGACGCTGGAGAGAGTGATTGCGGAGAAGCTGGTGGAGGGCGCTGGGCGAAATGCTTTGGGGCGGGAGATTCTTGGCGACGCGGTGGGGGTTGGTGCGCGCTGCGCGTGGCATCTTTGGGTGTCGCTGCCGGAGAGATTGACGGCGACTGAGGCGCAGCGGATTTGCCTGGAGCGCGGGGTGATGGTGAGTGGGGCGGCTGGGTTCACTGCGCCGGGTGTGGAGGTGCCTCGGGCGCTGCGGATTGGGATGGGTGGCGAGGTGGAGCGGTCGCGAGTGGAAGAGGGGTTGGGGATTGTGGCGGCGGTGATCGGGAGTTAGTTGGTCAGGAAATCGTTAAGGACCTGGAGGTATTTTTCGGGTTCTTCGTAGGATGGGAGGTGGCCGCTCTGTTCGAAGATGACTAACTTCGCGTTGGGGATGGCTTTGTAGATGCGGTAGGCGGTGAGCGGGGCTACGTTCATGTCGTAGCGGCCGTTGAGGACTAGTGTGGGGAAGTTGAATTTGGCGAGCGCGGCGGTGGAGTCGACGGTGGGGTTGGCCTTGGCGATGGCTTCGGCAGTGGCGGGCGAGAAGCCGAGGTTGGGGGCGTTGGCGAGGTAGCGGGTCATTTTTTCGGGGCTGTAGAAGATCATGCTGAAGTGGTCGCGGAGGCCTTGCTGGGCTTGGGCCTCGGGGCTCGCGGTGGAAGCTTTCGCGGCGGTCGTCTGGGCTTCCAGCTTGTCGGGGAAGACTTGCGGGAAGAGGTGGACGATGCTTTCGTAGGAGACGAGGCCGTCGGAGATGATGAGCTGGTGGACGTGCTCGGGGTGGGCGGCGGCGTAGGCGATGACGAGGAGGCCGCCGTAGGAGTCGCCGCAAAGATCGATTTTGGCGAGGTGGAGATGGTCTCGGACGGCGTCGAGGTCGGCTACCTGGGCTTCCATGGTTTGCGGGGCGGAGGGGTTGGTGAGGGGCGAGGCCCCGGTGCCGCGTTGGTCGTAGAAAACGACCTGGCGGTGTTGGGACACGCGCTGCCAGAGGTCGTTCTGGACCATGTAGATGTGGGAGAGTCCGGGGCCTCCGTTGACGGCGAAGATGGGGGTAGTGGATTGGGGGGCGCCGTAGGTCCAGTAGGCGATGTCGACGTCCGGGGTGTGGACGTGGCCGGTAGGCGGGATGACGGGCATGGGGGTCTGGGCGGCGAGCGGGAGGGTGAGGACAGCCAGAGCGAGGAGTAAGAGGGGCTTCATAGGGTAGGCTCCGATGAGTGTCGGTTAAAAGGCGCGAGCGGTATGGATGGGGTGGAGAGCTTCGGGTTCTTCGGCTACGCTCAGAATGACAGATTTTCGGCGCCCCACAAAACTCAACTAACGGTGAGTGGAGGTGCGGAATACAGGGGTCTCTCCACTGCGGCTCACATGAAGCCGTGAGCCTTCGGTCGAGATGACGAGAGTATTACAGCTACTCAGCGAATCTTGCGTGAGCGTTCGGTCGAGATCACGAGATTTAGACGCTATTCGGAGGACTCGCCGTGGGGGTGTTCGGGTTCGGAGTGGGGTTCGGCGGAGGGCTTTTGGGGGCGCATCAGGGGGAAGAGCATGACGTCGCGGATGGTGCGGGAGCCGGTGAGGACCATGGTGAGGCGGTCGATGCCGATGCCTTCGCCAGCGGTGGGAGGGAGGCCGTAGCCGAGGGCGCGGACGTAGTCGTAGTCGACTTCGGCCATGGCTTCGGCGTCGCCGCGCTTGCGGTCGTCTAGTTGGGATTCGAAGCGGCGGAGCTGGTCGTCGGGATCGTTGAGCTCGGAGAAGGCGTTGCCGACTTCGAAGCCACCGATGTAGAACTCGAAGCGCTCGACCCAGTCGGGCTCGTCGGGCTTGATCTTGGAGAGGGGCGAGACGGCGAGAGGGAAGTCGTAGATGATGGTGGGTTGAATAAGGTGCTCTTCGGCGAGGGCTTCGAAGGCGCCGGCGATTAATTTGCCGAGGGCGGCGGAGGCGAGTTCCCTGGTGCCAATGGGATCGTCGACGGCCTGCATATAGACGGGCTCGGCCTGCTTATAGGCGGGCCAGAGCGAGGCGGCTTTCCTAGCTGCTTCTTTTCGCTCTTCAGGAGTTTGCGAGGTGAGCACGCCGTCCTCATCCTGGCGCGGACTGTTGTAGTACATGTAGAGGCTGAAGACGGCTGGCATGGCGAGCGCGAGGTCGGTGAAGATGCCGTCGGTGGGGACATGCGCTTCTTCTGGCCACCACTTGAGGATGGCTTCGCGCATGGAGAGGCGGCTCCATTTGCTTAGGTCGATTTCGTTGCCGTTGAAGGTGGTGAGGGTGGTGCCGTTGACTTCCTTGGCGACGCTGGTAATGAGGTCTTGCGTGAGGGTCATCAGGTCGTAGTAGTTGGCGTAGGCCTGGTAGAACTCGAGCATGGTGAACTCGGGATTGTGGGTGCGGTCGATGCCTTCGTTTCGGAAGTTGCGGTTGATCTCGTAGACGCGATCGAGGCCACCGACGACGAGGCGCTTGAGGTGCAGCTCGGGGGCGATGCGGAGGGTGAGCTCCATGCCTTCAGCATTGTGGTGGGTGGTGAAGGTCCGCGCTGTGGCGCCGCCGGCAATGGTGTGGAGCATAGGAGTTTCGACTTCGAGGTAGCCGTGGGTGTCGAAGTAATGGCGGATGGAGCGAAGGATGTGGGCGCGCTTGACGAAGACGTCGCGGACTTCGGGGTTGGTGAAGAGGTCGGCGTAACGCTGGCGGTAGCGGATTTCGATGTCTTCGAGGCCGTGGTACTTGTCGGGGAGTGCGAGCATCGCCTTGGCGAGGAAGCGGATGGCTGGTTTGGACTCGTGGCCGTGGAGGCCGATGGGGGCGGCGTGGAGGGTGAGTTCGCCGGTGCGGGTGCGCATGAGGTAGCCGCGGACGCCGATGTGGTCGCCGAGGTCGAGGAGCTTGTAGAGGTTGAAGACGTCTTCGCCGACGTCGTCTTTGCGGACGTAGATCTGGAGGCGCTGGCCGTGCTGCTGGATCTGGGCAAAGCCGGCTTTGCCCTGGACGCGGATGGCCATGATGCGGCCAGCGACGGCGGCCTCGAGGTGCATGCGCTCGAGGTCTTCGGCGGAGAGGTTCCCGCCGAGGGCGCGGAGCTCGGGGACGGAGGTGGTGAAGGAGAAACTGTTGGGGTACTTCGCTTCATATTCCGAGAGCGAGGGGTTGGCAGCGCGGGCGAGGGTGGCGATCTGGTCGAGCTTTTCGCGGCGAAGCTGGTAGAGGTTTTCTTCGAATTGGCTGTCGTACTGGGACACGATGCGGCTCGATTCAGGTTGGATGTGAGAGCTTCAGTATAGGAGAAGAGCAGGGGATAGGGGGTAGGGGATAGAGTGTAGGGTGTAGTGCGAGGTGCGGGAACAGGTTATGGCGGATGACGGGAAGGGCGGAAAGGGCGGCGGGTCGCTCGGGGACCTGGTGAAGGCTGAATCGATGATTCAGCTGGCGCTGGTGCTGCCGGCGGCTTGCTTGATTGGCGGGTTGGGCGGTGCGGCGCTGGACAAGCACTTCCATACCGGGTGGATTGGGGTGACGGGTATTCTGCTGGGAGCGGTGGCGGGGTTTGTGCAGATTTATCGGGCGGCGGCCGGGCAGATGAAGAGGGACGAATAGTGGCTGAGGGGCTGGAGGGTTTTACCGACGCGGATGTGCGGGCGACGCTGGTGCGAACGCTGCGGCTGCTTGCGGTACTGACGGTAATCGGGATGGCGCTGGTGGGGTGGAAGCTGGGGTGGCGGAGTGCGGTGCTGCTGTTGGTCGGGGCGGCGATTTCGGGGTCTGGATTGTGGGAGTGGATGCGGCTGATGAGCGCAGTGATGGCGCGGATGGATGCGGGCGGGGCGGGGCGTCCAATGGGGCTGGTGCTGACGGGTTTCTTCCTGCGGCTGGGGCTGTCGCTGGTGGTGCTCTATGTTAGTCTTAAGTATCTAAACGGTTCCGTAATTGCGCTCGCTGTGGGACTCGGATTGGGCATTGCGTCCCTCACGTTCGAGGCTATCAAGATGGCCAGAGCATGGACGGTGTAACAGGAATTTGAACTTGAACCTTGGGTTGCGCAGGGTCGCAGCCGTCAGCTGATTTGTCTGTTTTCACTATGCCTCCTCAATTATTTCTTACGAGTCTTCTGAATCACTTCCTGGCTGGGCCTGTCGATATGGTGCTGGCGCTGTTGCACATTACGCCGCGCTTTCCAGCGGCTCCGATACCGAACTCGGTGGCGATGGAGTTGCTGGTGTTCCTGATCCTGCTGGGGTATTTCATTGCGGTTCGGGTGAGCCTGAGCGTCGAGAATCCGGGGCCGGTGCAGCACCTCGCCGAGATGACGGATGAGTTTGTGTCGGGGCAGGCCGAACAGATTATCGGCCACGGGTTTGAGCAATTCACGAGCTACCTGACGGTGATCCTGCTGTTTATCCTGCTGGCGAATTTGATGGGGCTGCTTTCGCCGTGGCTGGAGTCGCCGACGGCGAGCCCGGTGGTGCCGTTGGGTTTGGCGCTGGTGACGTTTGTGTTTTACCACTATCACGGCGTGCGGGCCAACGGCTTTGGGTATATCAAGCAGTTCCTGGGACCGGTGTGGTGGCTATATCCGCTGCTGTTGCCGATTGAGATCATCTCGCACTTCGCGCGTGTGCTTTCGCTGACGGTGCGTTTGTACGCGAATATGTTTGCGGGCGATCTGCTGACGCTGGCGTTCTTCTCGCTGATTCCGATTGGCGTACCGCTGGTGTTTTTGAGTTTGCATTTGGGAGTGGCTGTTATCCAGGCGTATGTGTTCATGCTGCTGTCGGCGATTTATTTGAGCCTCGCGGTTGCGCACGATCACTAGACTTTGACATTCCCATGGGCGGGTGCTCCCTGCCTATGGTGCGTACTACCGCCGATCCAGCGTGAGGGGGCCAGCACGGTGAGCCTCAACCACCCACTGGCGGCGAGATCAATGGGGGCATGGAGTTGTAATGGTGAATGCACTGCGGTTGATGAAGTATGGATTTATGGCGATGGCGGCGATGCTTTTGGCGACGCCGGCGTTCGCGCAGGGCGCTGCTGAACCTGTTAGTCACTGGTGGGTCTCTATCGGTGCCGGTATCGGTATGGCGCTGGCGGCTGGCCTTTGCGGAATCGGTCAGGGTAAAGCGACGGCTTCCGCAGCCGAAGCGCTGGCGCGTAACCCGGGAGCGCGGCCTGGTATCTTTACGTTCCTGATTCTTGGATTGGCGTTTATCGAGTCGTTGGCTCTGTTTACGTTCGTTATTATCTTCCTAAAGGTGAACTAAGGCGGGAAGTAGGAAATAGGAAGTAGAAGCGCTCAACGGCCTCCGCTTTGCGGAGGCCGTTTTTGTTGCGTGCAGGGCGAGAGCTATTGAGCCGGGGTGGTGGGGGCTGTCGGGGTTTGCGCGATGGTGGTGGGGGCGGCTCGCTGGGTTAGGTGGAGGACGTGGTTGGGGAGGATGCCGAGGAAGAGCGTCGCGGCTGCTGTCGCGGCTAGCGCGAGGGCGGCGGAGAAGGTTACGCGGTGGGGGGTGGGGGTGTCGGCGAGGGTGTCTGTGGTCGGGCGGGCGTAGAGGGCGGCTAGCAGGCGGAGGTAGTAGAAGCAGGCTACGCCGGAGTTGGCCAGGCCTACGATCGCTAGCCAGGTGTAGCCTCCGTGGACCGCCGCGGAGAAGACGTAGAACTTGCCGAAGAAGCCGCCGGTGAAGGGGATGCCGATGAGGGATAGAAGGAAGAAGGCGAAGATCGCGGAGAGGATCGGGCGCTTGAGGGCTAGGCCGGTGAAGTCGTCCAGGGTGCGGAGCTTTTCGTCGAAGCCGGAGAGCTGGGTGAGGACGATGAAGGCGCCGACGTTCATGGCGGCATAGGCGGCGGTGTAGAAGCAGACAGTGGAGACGGCGTCGCGCTGAGCGGAGGTGAAGGCGACCAGCATATAGCCGGCGTGGGCGATGGAGGAGTAGGCGAGCAGACGCTTCACGTCGGATTGCAGGAGGGCGCCGAGGTTGCCGATGGTCATCGAGGCGACGGCGAGGATCGCGATCATGAGGACCCAGTGGTCGCGGTACATGGGCGTGGCGTTGAAGAGGAAGCGGAGGAGGACGGCGAAGGCGGCGGCTTTCGGGGCTGTCGACATGAGGCCGACTACTGGGGCGGGGGCTCCTTGATAGACGTCGGGGGTCCAGACGTGGAAGGGGGCAGCGGAGACCTTGAAGCCGAGGCCGATGAGGACCATCGCTACGGCTAGCCAGCCCAGGAGTGGGGTCTGCGTGATGGCGAGGCCGGCGGCGATGGCGGCGATGCTGGTCGAGCCCGTCGCGCCGAAGCAGAGGGCGATGCCGTAGAGGAAGAAGGCTGTCGCGAAGCTGCCGAGGAGGAAGTACTTGATCGCGGCTTCGGAGGCCGTCGCGCGGCCTTTGCGGAAGCCGGCCAGGATGTAGGTTGAGATCGAGGAGATTTCGAGGCCGATGAAGACCATGAGGAGCTCGACGGAGGACGTCATGAACATCATGCCGGTGGCACCGAAGAGGACCAGGGCGAAGTACTCGCCGGCGTGGGTGATGGGGTCTTCGAAGTAGTCGAGCGAGGCTAGCAGGGTCACGAGCACGATGCTGGCGATGAGGAGGTGGAAGAAGACCGAGAAGGCGTCGACCTGGATGGTGCCGGAGAAGGCGGTAAGTTGGCCGCCAGCCGGAAGATTCGCGAGGGGGCCGAAAGCAGGGCGGAGGGTGTCGACGACGTGGAGTTGGTAGAGGGTGGCGAGGCCGGAGGCGGTGGTGCCGAGGATGGCGAGCCAGCCGAGAGGCTTGCGGGTGCGGCCGGGGGCGATGAGGGGTTCGGCCAGCATGACGAGGACGCCGGTGAGGGCGAGGATGAGTTCGGGGAGGAGGGCAAGGAGGTTGGTAGGCATTAGCGGACCCCCTGGGGAGCTGCTTGCGGCTGCGAAGAAAGAACCAATACAGGGGTCCCTCCACTGCGGCCTGCGGCCTCCGGTCGAGATGACAGGGTTTGCGAGTAGGGCTTGGGCGCGGGTGCTATCTGAAGCCTCACCTCACAGTGGTTTGGGGGAAGGCAGTTGGAGACTATGGTTCTGTAGGTATCGCTCTGGTAGAAACCGTAGCTATTGATGGCGCGCATCCAGAGGGGGGAGGCTACGCCCATGGCGAGGAAGAGGGCGGCGAAGGGCCAGAGCTCGAGGTGCTCGCGGGCGGTGAGGTCCCAGCCGGGGACTTCGTCGGGGCGTACGCCGATGGAGCCGTAGAAGACTCGCTGGATCATCCAGAGAAGGTAGGACGCGCCGAAGATGACGCCGGTGGCGGCTAGGACGGTCCAGAAGATGTGGTGCGTGATGATGGATTGCATGGAGCCGGAGAGGATGAGGAACTCGCCGACAAAGCCGTTGAGCATGGGAAGGCCGCCGGCGGCGAGGACGGTGATGACGAACATGGTGACCATCCACGGGTGACGTGTGGCGAGGCCACCGTAGTCGCGCATGTCGTAGGTGCCGTAGCGCTCGTAGAGCAGGCCGAGGAGAATGAAGAAAGCGGCGCCGATGAGCGACTCGTTGAGGATCTGGAAGACGCCGCCGTCGAGGCCGATGACCGTGAAGGTGAAGATTCCGAGAACGACGAACGAGACGTGCGCCAGGGTGGAGAAGGCGGCTAGCTTCTTGAGGTCGGTCTTGATGAGTGCGATGAGCGAGCCGTAGACGATGCCGATGGCGCCCAGGGCGATGAGGACGGGGGCTACGTGGCGGGATTGCTCCGGGAAGATGCCGAAGCTGAAGCGCAGGATGGAGTAGAGGCCTAGCTTGCCGGCGAGCACCATGACGGCGGCCGTGGGGGCTTCGGCGACTGCGTCCTGCAACCAGCCGTGGAGCGGGAAGACGGGGACTTTGACGGCGAAGGCGACGAGGAAGGCGATGGAGCAGAGGAGAAGCGCGGTGGGGGTTGCGGCCAGGCGATGCGAGAGGGCGAGGTACTGCAGGGTGGGGAGGTCGAAGGTGCCGGTCAGGTTGTAGAGCCAGAGGATCGCGACGAGGAGGATCGCGGAGGGGATGAAGGCGTAGAGGAAGAACTTGATGGCTGCGCGACGGCGATTTTCGGTGCGGCCGAAGGTGGCGATAAGCAGCGTGATGGGGACGATGGAAAGCTCCCAGAAGCCGTAGTAGAGGAAGAGGTCGAGGGCGGCGAAGATGCCGAGCATGGCGACCTGCTGGAGCAGGAAGAGGGTGTAGAAGAGCTTGGTGCGGGTGGAGATTACGTTCCAGGAGGCGAGCACGCCGATGGGGGCGAGGAAGGCGGCGAGGACGATGAGCCACATGCTGAGACCGTCGACGCCGAGGTGGTAGCGGATGTTGGGGGACGCGATCCAGGAGAGGTTCTGCTCGAACTGTAAGGTGCGCGGGGCGGCGTGGTAGTTGAAGTGGCTGGGGAGATGGAGGGTGAGCAGAAGTGTGAAGAGGGAGATGACGAGGGCGCCGATGGCGTGGCGCTTGCTGCCCTCCTGTTCAGGGATTAAGGCGAGCAGGATCGCGCCCGCTAGCGGGGTGGCGATGATGAGCGTCAGGATGATTGGGTCAAAGTTCATTGGGTTCATTGAGTTCTTAGGTGGTTCGGGAAGCAGGTTCCTCGCTACGCTCGGAATGACAGCCAGAAAAGCAAGTGCAACTGCAACTACGAAGAGCAAGTGCAACGACAACTACGAATGTCAGTGGGGAAATCCGTGGTGACCGAAGAGGACGATGGCGATGACGACGGCGGCACCGGCGGCGAGCCAGCCGGCGTAGGAGCGAATGTTTCCTGACTGGATGCGGCGGACTAGCCAGCTGCCTCCGCGGGTGGAGGCGGCCAGGCCGGAGGCGCTGCCCTGGATGATGCCTCCGTCGATGAGGCCGTTGAGGAGCAGGCGCGAGACGACGAGGAGTGGCGTGATGATGAAGCGGCCGTAGATCTCGTCGACCCAGTACTTGTGGTCTAGGAGGGAATAGAGGCGGCGGTACTTTGCGGCGAGGGCGGCGGCGGTGCCGGGCTTGTAGCAGTAGAAGTACCAGGCGATGAAGGCGCCCGTCAGCGCGACGAGAAGGGAGACGATGGCGTCTACGCGCTCCATGAAGAAGTGCTGCGGATTGGCGGCGATGTCGAGGCCTGCGTTGAAGACGGGGGCGAGGAAGTGGTCGAACTCGTTGTGGCCGCCGAGGGCTTCGGGGATGCCGACCCATCCGCCAATGAGCGAGAGGATCGCGAGGATGATGAGGGGGAAGGTCATGATCCAGGAGGACTCGTGGACGGCGTGGGCGTGCGACGGACTGGGTTCGGGTTCGGCTTCGAGCACCAGGGTGGAGGTCTTGCTGGCGTGGACCGCGGCGAGATGGGCTGCGTGCAGGTCGGGAGCATGGCTGGGGCCCGGCTCGTCAAAGCGGGAGGCACCGAAGAAGGTCTTGAACCAGAGGCGGAACATGTAGAAGGAGGTGAGGCCGGCGGTGAGAAGGCCTATGAACCATAGGAGGATGTGGAGGTGGTTGGGCGAGGCGATGGTGTCGTAGAGGATCTCGTCCTTGGAGTAGAAGCCGGCGAAGGGGAAGATGCCGGAGATGGCGAAGACGCCCGCGGACATGGTCCAGAAGGTGATGGGGATGCGCTTGCGGAGGCCGCCCATGTTGCGCATGTCTTGTTCGCCGGAGAGGGCATGGATGACGCTGCCGGCGGCGAGGAAGAGGAGACCCTTGAAGAAGGCGTGGGTCATGAGGTGGAAGATGCCGGCCGAGTAGTCTCCGACGCCGCAGGCGAGGAACATGTAGCCGAGCTGCGAGACGGTGGAGTACGCGAGGACGCGCTTGATGTCGTGCTGCACGAGGCCGATCGTCGCGGCGAAGAGGGCGGTCGCTGCGCCGATGCAGGCTACGACGGTGAGGGCTGCGGGTGCGTGGTCGAAGAGGACGTGGCAGCGGGCAATCATGTAAATGCCGGCGGTGACCATGGTGGCCGCGTGGATGAGGGCGGAGACCGGGGTGGGGCCTTCCATGGCGTCGGGCAGCCAGATGTAGAGGGGGATCTGCGCGGATTTGCCGGCGGCGCCGAGGACGAGGAGGAGAGCGATGGCGGTGAAGAGGCCTCCACTGAGCGGCGAGGCGGCGATGCTGGCGAAGATGGTGTTGAAGTCGAGCGTGCCGTAGTGCGCGACCATGAGGAACATGGCGAGGAGGAATCCGAAGTCGCCGATGCGGTTGACGATGAAGGCTTTCTTGCCGGCGTTCGCGGCGGAATCCTTGGTGAAGTAGAAGCCGATGAGCAGGTACGAGGCTAAGCCGACGCCTTCCCAGCCCACGAAGAGGAGGAGGAAGCTGGAGGCGAGGACCAGGACCAGCATGAAGAACATGAAGAGGTTGAGGTAGGCGAAGAAGCGCCAGTAGCCTTCTTCGTGCGCCATGTAGCCGACCGAGTAGATATGGATGAGGAAACCGACGCCGGTGATGACGCCGAGCATGACGAGGGTGAGGTGGTCGACGGTGAAGGCGAAGTTTACAGAGAAGCCGGAGACCGCGATCCACGGGCGGCTCACGACCGAGAGGGCGAGGGGCGCGCCGGCTGACTTCATGAAGATCCAGAGCTGCGCGACGATGAGGGCCGGTGCGAGGGTGAAGAGCAGGGCGATGGTCGCGACGAGGGCGCGGGGCAGCTTGCGGCCGAGGGTTCCGTTGAGCAGGAAGCCGGCGAAAGGGAGTGTCGGGATGAGCCAGAGCAGTTGAGGGTTCATCGGTTCGATTCGTGGTGCGTGAGGCTAATAGCTAGAAGCAGATTCCCGGAGGGAATGACAGAAAGAAAAACAAAGACTAATTCTTGAGCAAATCGACCTGGTCGACGTTGAGGGTTTGGCGCACACGGAAGAGCGCGATGATGATGGCGAGGCCGACGGCCGCTTCCGCAGCGGCGACGACCATGACGAAGAAGACGAAGATCTGGCCGGAGACCTGGTGCCACATGTGGGCGAAGGCGACGAAGGTGAGATTGACGGCATTGAGCATGAGCTCTATGGACATGAAGATGGTGATGACGTTGCGCTTGATGAGAAAGGCCGCGATGCCGATGCAGAAGAGCACGGCAGCGAGAACGAGGTAGTAGGCGATGGGCACCATGCTTAGTCTCTCCCCAGTTTCTTGACGACGACGATGCCCACGACAGCGCAGAGGACAAGGGCCATCCAGGCCGTCGAGAGAACGTAAAAACCGCCGCAAGGGATGGTCATGGTTAGAGCTCCTTTCGTGCAAGGACGACGGCGCCGAGGATGGCGACGAGGATGAGGATGGAGGTGACTTCGAAGGGCAGAAGCAGGGAGGTGAAGAGGGTGTGTGAGATCTCGGAGATATTGGAGACTGCGCTTGTGAGATAGCCGCCGAGGGGGGTGGTGCCGAGGTGGCTGCGCTCGGAGAGGAAGACGAAGCTGAGCAGACAGAAGATGGCGGCAGCGCCTGGGATGCCAGCAATGTAGGCGATCTTTGAGGCGTTGGTGGCGCGGTCTTCCTCTCCGGCGTTGAGCAGCATGACGACGAAGACGAAGAGGACCATGATGGCGCCTGCGTAGACGATGACCTGGGCGGCGGCGAGGAACTCGGCACCTAGCGACCAGTAGAGAACGGCGAGAGACATCATGACGACGACCAGCGAGAGCGCCGAGTTGATGGGATGGCGCTGGAAGAGGAGATTGAGAGCTCCTGCGACTGCCAGCAGACCGAAGATGAGGAAGAGTGCGATTTCCATCGGGGACTATCGATTCCAGAGAGTGCGTGTGCGCGGTGGTTGTTCGTCGTGATTGTAAATGGATTGCATAGATTTCTCTGTGATATGCGAGCGTTAGCCGTGATACGTGAGCGCGAGGGCGGTGGCGAGGATGTTGACCATCGCGACCGGTAGAAGGAACTTCCAACCGAAGCCCATGAGCTGGTCGTAGCGGAAGCGGGGCAGCGTGCCGCGCACCCAGATGTAGAGCAGGAGGAACGAGAAGACTTTGGCGACGAACCAGAAGATGGAGAAGAGGGCGGTGCCGACGATGCCCGAGGCCACGTGATCGAAGAGGTGGCCGAAGGGGCTGGAGGCGCCGCCGAGGAAGAGTAGCGTGGCGACGCAGGAGACGGTGATCATGTTGGCGTACTCGGCCATGAAGAACATGGCGAACTTCATGGAGGAGTACTCGGTGTGATAGCCGGCTACGAGTTCGGATTCGGCTTCGGAGAGATCGAAGGGCGAGCGGTTGGTTTCGGCGTAGGCGGCCATGAGGTAGATGAAGAAGGCGATGAACTGGAAGCCGCCGGCGATCACCCAAACTGTGCCGTTTGCGGTGTGTTCGCGGGCGGGGCCGCCGAGGATGTTCCAGCTTAGGGCACCGTGGGCGCTTTGGGAGGCGACGATGTCGCGTAGGGAGAGGGACTGGGCGCGCATGACGACGCCGACGAGTGAGAGGCCGAGGGCGAGCTCGTAGCTGATCATTTGCGCGGTGGAGCGGAGGGAGCCGAAGAGCGAATATTTGCTGTTGGAGCTCCAGCCGGAGAGCGCGATGCCATAAACACCGATGCTGGTGACGCCGAGGATGACGAGCAGGCCGATGTTCAGGTTGGCGATCTGGAAGAGGTCGACACCGTGGACCAGGGTGACCGCGCCGAAGGGAACGACGGCGATGGAGATGAGCGCGCAGCCGAGCGCGATGATGGGCGCGAGGATGAAGAGGGGGCGCTCGACGGCGAGGGGCATCATGTCTTCCTTGAGGAAGAGCTTGAGGCCGTCGACGAGTGGCTGGAGGAGGCCGAAGGGACCGACGCGGGAGGGTCCCCAGCGGTTTTGCAGGCGGCCGAGAACTTTGCGCTCGAGCAGGACCGTGTAGGCGACCGACATGAGCGTGATGACGA